>BNJT01000985.1_pt1 | contig 341021 bp, 390 predicted proteins | sample 8540491 | NCBI WGS metagenome assembly BNJT01 (sample SAMD00202455, study PRJDB9452) | human saliva metagenome | host: Homo sapiens | reverse complement strand
CATCACTAATATTATGCAACAGCAAAACTTGACAAATCAAACAGACTGCCTAGAGATGTTCCAAAATCTGTAGGCCTCATAGCTTCCGCTATCTTACTTAGTGTATTATCAAACAGTTCACGATCTTTAAAAATATGGAAAAGCTTTGCTGTATTTCTTGCATCATCTACACAAAGACACCGGTTTGAAAAACATCTTTATTGCCTCGTCAAATTTAGGTGCATTTATAACCATATCGTAGGTAATTCCTGTCAGATCCCTCACTATTGATGTAATTCTTGTATTGTACTCAGGTTTTACATAGGTTCTGAATGATGATATCTCCTGAAAGTTTTCATCCAACATTATAGCACCTATTTCAATAGTCTCCATAGTACATCCAAGATTTCTATGCTCTTTTCCAACTTTGTTCATTTCCAAATCAACTACGATATACTTCATAACAGCCTCCCAAATATTTTATACTTATATAATATATAAAAATGCTGTACTATAAAAAAATGCCTTGTAAAGGTGATCTTAATGTTTTAACCGATACTTATAATACTATATTTATAATCTTTGAACAAGAAAATAAGGCATATGGTCTAACCATACGCCTCAAACTTTACAGTACCGGAATAATAATTTCTACACGTCGATTCAACTGTTTTCCTTCAGCTGTCTCATTTGTTGCCACCGGTCTGCTTTCTCCATATCCGTTTGTAGTAATATTGGCAGTAACACCTGCAGATTGTAAATAGCTCTTTACAGAATTTGCACGATTCTCTGACAGTGTCTGGTTATGTGCATCATCCGCATCGGAGTCGGTATGTCCGTCTATTTCAAAATCGGTTATATTTGCCTCTATTAAAATCTTTGCAAGATTGTTCAGAGTTTCCTCCGCATCAGGTCTGATATTATATTTGTCAACATCAAACAACACTCCCGAATCCAGAGTAATCATTATACTATTGGCCTCTATTGCAGGCACTGCAGGAACCGCACTGAGTAAAGGCAGTTTATATGAGAAAACCAACGGCTTTGCATCAACTTCCTTCTCTTTACCCTTAAATGTGATAACAGCTTTTCCCTTACCGTCATTTTCTATTCCGAGACCTGTTTTTCTTATTCTTATAACTTCCCGATCCGTCACCGTTTACTTCAATATCCATATTTTGATCTCTGTATATTACATACTGAGTATCTACAGATATACTTAAATTGGTTTCCGACTTGGTATACAAACCTGTTCCGTCTGCATCTACCATCAAATGTATACCATATCTGTCATCTGAATAATTTCCGGATCCGTCTGCTTCCACTTGCAATGTAATTCCTTTATTAGAATCCAAGTATTGTCCCGATCCGTCGGTTTCTCTTTGTATAGTAATTCCTTTTTCACTGTCAATGTATTGTCCGGAACCGTCTCCTTCGGTCTGAACCGTAGTATTTCCGTCCGCATACTGTCCGGACCCGTTTTCACCCACCTGCACCGAGGTTGTACCTCTTATAATCTGATCATTTTCAACTTTAACAGGTGTTACTGTAATACCTGGCACTGATGAAAGGCTTTTTGTAGCGTCCATCTTTATTTTTGCATCAGCATTTTCATCTATACCAAGTGGAGGCAATACTACAACCGGAACCTCAGGAATCTCTCCAAGTGCATACCCCGGGACTTTTAATTCATCCTCATTCACCTTACTCTCAGCTTTTTGTAGTCTCTGCAGTAGTTTCTTCCTTTGATGATTCAACTACAGCACTGCTGCTCTCTTTGCTTTCTGTCTTATCGGCTCCTTTTCCACATCCGGCAGCTAAAACACTGACAGCTAAGACACTTGCCAAAATAATTGATTTTTTCATAGACAAACCTCCATATCAATTTGAATTTTTAGTTTTAAACTTTAAAGATATTTAGATATTTATTATCACAGTTCAAACCGATTTTTCTTAACACTGTAATTGTACAATGTTTCATTTGCAAAATGAACTTACAATTTTTATAGTACGTCTTAATAATTTGATAATAATTCAAGATTTTAAAAGTAAAAAAATGAGTTGAAAATCAACCCATCAAAGTATTTATTCATATATTTATATAAATTTAATTTCCGCCAAACAGCAATACATTTACTTTCAGAAGAATTAAATATAGCCGGGTATGATGCCCTTAATATTAAATACCCGGCTATGTATGGAAAAAAATAGTCGGTGCACCGACATGTCATGATGTTTAGAACTTTGTAGAATTTTTAGAAAATACAGATTAGAAAGCTGGCTTTCTATAAGAAAAAAAGATATCAAACCAAACATCATGTAAAAAGGTTTGATAGTTTCATTATACAAACTATCACCATATTGGCAATACCTGATACCACGTTCCGTTGTATTCCGATTAATTTTAGCGTATTAAATAAATTTATTTCTTAAAACTGTGCATATATACAATTTTCTTATGGTAATATTGCCATAAAAAAACAGTTGTTATTTTTTTATATTACATCATTTAAATTTAATATTTAAACTTCTATTATGTAAAAACCGCGTACCGAGTCGGTATCGCGATTTTTTTGTTCAATATATTTACTTTCCGTAATCCCTTAAAAGATTGTACTTTTTTAAAAGCTCATTGCGATATTTCTTATCCGTATTGGCTTTTATTATCTTGTCCAGATCGCCTTCCTTAGCAAGTATCGTATTTAACCTGCTTATTAAATCGGCACCTTCTTCCCTACCTTTTTCTATTCCTTTTTCTATCCCTCTTGCCTCAACTATATCCAATACTTCGCACATATTCACAACCTCCTTCGTATTTGCTTCGTCTATGATCTCCTCAAACCTTTTATCTCCTGTCATTGCAGACATAAGCATCAGTAATTCCTCTATATGACCTATTGACCTCTTATCTGCAACATAATTCTTATTTACCCGCATTTGATACAAATAATCTGCAAGTATCCAAAAGTCACTTGTAAAAGAATCTATTATTTCTCTGTCCAGATATGCTATCTCAAATAAATTAATTTTATAATCATTTACATATGGCTTAAGCTCTTCATCCATATCTAAAACCCCGAATAGATTCTTCGGGTATGTCCATTTTTTATCATAACCAAGATATAATACCAAGGTAATTACAGGGTATTTGCTTTCACCATTACATTCTTTTCTGACCTGTCTTGTATACTCCAATCCGTCATATCCCATTACTCTTAGCGGCATAAATTTATCCGGATTTGTCTGATTTTCTATTCCTAAAAGTGCTATATTTATCTGACTGTCTTTCCAATATTTTGCAACATCTCTGTCTTGAAACCTGACTCTTCCGTCTATTTTTAATGCACTGTCTGTAACGGCATCAAAAAGTGTTTCTTCCTCTACCACTTTCTTTCCGCCAAACAACAATACATTTACTATATCCGAAAAAACATCATTGTGTCTTTCAAGCATCTTTTGAGTTATATCTTTTTCTTGCATATCTGCTCCTTTATTATATCAGAGAATTATTTTTTTGATTCCATTGTCTTTAGAAGTTTTCAGAATTGATTTCAGAAGTATTAAATATAGCCGGGTATAATGCCCCTACTATCAAATACCCGGCTATGTATGGAAAATAGTCGGTGCACCGACATGTCATGATGTTTAGAACTTTGTAGAATTTTTAGAATACACAGATTAGAAAGTTTACTTTCTATAAGAAAAAGATATCAAACCAAACATCATGTAAAAAAAGTTTGATGCTTTCATTATACAAACTATCACTATTTTGGCAATACCTGATACCACGTTTCGTTGTATTTTTGATTAATTTTAGCACATTAAACAATTTTATCTCATAAAACTGTGCATATAGACAATTTTCTTATGGTCATATTGCCATAAAAAAACACTGAATTTTTTTATAGCTCATCATACAAATTTAATATTTAAATACCATTATAAAAAGGGACTGTCGGGAAATAAGTAATTTTACTTCCCGCAGAACAAAATAGAAATATCCTGACAAATACAAGGCTTTTCGGGCTTTGTAACTTTGTCAGGATATTTTACTTTTTCTATAATACTGTCTATTTTTGGGCATAAAACCCCCTTGGCTGAAATTTTGCTTTTGCATTTTTTACTATGCTGTTTTCTCCTGTGGTTTACCTTCAAATTTCTTTAGTTTTGCGTAGAGAAAACGATGGTATTTATTTATATTTCTTCCTATTGCAAAAAGCATAAATTCTTTATATACCTTATCTGAAGTACGATAGTTAAAGCGTCGGAAATCTTCATTTTCTTTGATATCTCCAAAATGACCTTCTGTTTGAATAGAGCGTATCTGTCGTTTCAGAATACCTTTTTCACTCTGTATGTTAGCATGTGACTTCTCTCGGAGTTCTTCCCATACTTCATTGATCTTCATTACTTTATTCTTATCAATATCTTTATCAGGATTATACTTGTATAAACATTTAGACTTATGTTCACATCCACTACAGTCTGAACATCCATATACTTCATATGTTTGTGTATAACCATTCTGTTCTTTCTTTTCTGTGTTGATATGTCTCAGTTCACGGCCGTCATGACAGATATAGACTTGCTCATCCTCAAATACCGTTGTCTTCATGTTGTAGTATTTACCTATATCTTTACTGTATGCTCTTGTTTTTCGTTTCTCGTGATCCTGTAATTTTATATAACTGTCTATTTGATTTTCTTTCAGATATAAGAGGTTTTTCTCACTACAATAGCCGCTATCTGCCGTAACTTCTTCAAGCACTTCTCCAAATGCTTTCTTATGCTTTTCAAGGACAGGAATCAGTGTGTTATAGTCTGTACGATCATTACTTACATAACCATGCACAATAAAATAATTCTCTACTGCTATCTGTACATTGTATGCCGGCTTTAGCTGCCCGTTCAGCATATGATCTTCCTTCATTCGCATAAAGGTTGCTTCCAAATCAGTTTTTGAGTAGCTGTTTCTATCTTTCCCCATAATCTCAAAGCATTCTTTATAGTGCATTAATTGCTGTCCACAATGTTCAAGCTCTTCATAGAGTTGTTGAAGTTTTTGGCTTTCTTGCCCTTTCCGTTAACAAATACAATACCTTCTCCGTCAGCAATAACCATAAGATTTTTCTGAAGCTTAAGTATTTCAATAGGTGAACAGTTATCAATCTCTATAATACGGTTATTAGATAACTTTTTATGTTTTGTAATCTTTCTTTTTCTGTTCTTTTCAATAACATCTCTGACTTTATCAATTCCGTCAATCACAAACATCTGTGCATTTCCAAGCTCGTACTTCTCCCCAAAACTGTTATCTTGTAAAAAAGAGTTATAGTCTGAATAAAAGCTTATCAATAGAATCCAGAAGACCTGCAAGATGATAATTAATGCTTCCACGCCATACAAAAGTATAACGATTGGCATTAGCTTCTATTTTCGTTCCATCGATAAATAATTCTTTTAATGTTACAAACCCTTCTTTTTTTAATCGTCTCATAAACTGATAGTTTAAGTCGTCTAGGATATCTGAAGTAAGTTTCTTACCTTTAAAATCATAAAAGGCATCTCTTTTAGGCTTCCTCCCTTGAGTAAGCCAGATAAAAGCAATATCTCTTTCGCATAAATCTACAATACGATCAATAGAACGAATTCCTCGCATATTTGCATAAGTAATAACTGCATACATCATGATAGGGTTATACCCTGTTCTTCCCTTATCCGAACAATTGGCTAACAGTCCGGAAAAAAATCTAAATCCTCCATAACTTTTTTTAGGGTATAGACCGGATCGTCATCAGGGTAAACTCAATTCATAGAAAGCTAAAGTTGATTTTCTGTTGACCTATTTCAAAAAAGTCGTTATAATAATTAACTGTGAGCATAGTTACATTATAACATGTAACGGAGAAAGATGGTTGTCGTTAGCCATCTTTTTTTATGCAAAAACTTAGGGAGGAGTGACTCGTTTTGAGTTACTCCTCCCTCTTTTATAGCTGCCATTTCCCGACAGCCCCTTTTTTGATCAATATATTTACTTTAATTAATCCCTTAAAAGATTGTACTTTTTTAAAAGCTCATTGCGATATCTCTTATCAGTATTGGCTTTTATTATCTTGTCCAGATCACCTTCCTTAGCCAATATTGTATTTAACCTGCTTATTAAATCGGCACCTTCTTCCCTACCTTTTTCTATTCCTTCTTCTCTGCCTCTTTCTATTCCTTTTTCTATCCCTCTTGCCTCAACTATATCCAATACTTCGCACATATTCACAACCTCCTTCGCATTTGCTTCGTCTATGATCTCCTCAAACCTTTTATCTCCTGTCATTGCAGACATAAGCATCAGTAATTCCTCTATATGGCCTATTGACCTCTTATCTGCAACATAATTCTTATTTACCCGCATTTGATACAAATAATCTGCAAGTATCCAAAAGTCACTTTTAAAAGAATCTATTGTTTCTCTGTCCAGATATGCTATCTCAAATAAATTGATTTTATAATCATTTACATATGGCTTAAGCTCTTCATCTATATCTAAAACCCCGAATAGATTCTTCGGGTATGTCCATTTTTTATCATAACCAAGATATAATACCAAGGTAATTACAGGGTATTTGCTTTCACCATTACATTCTTTTCTGACCTGTCTTGTATACTCCAATCCGTCATATCCCATTACTCTTAGCGGCATAAATTTATCTGGATTTGTCTGATTTTCTATTCCTAAAAAGTGCTATATTTATCTTACTGTCTTTCCAATATTTTGCAACATCTCTGTCTTGAAACCTGACTCTTCCGTCTATTTTTTTAATGCACTGTCTGTAACGGCATCAAAAAAAGTGTTTCTTCCTCTACCACTCTCTTTCCGCAAAAATAACAATACATTTACTATATCAGAAAAAAACATCATTGTGTCTTTCAAGCATCTTTTTGGGTTATATCTTTTTCTTGCATATCTGCTCCTTTATTATATCAGAGAATTATTTTTGATTCCATTGTCTTTAGAAGTTTTCAGAATTGATTTCAGAAGTATTAAATATAGCCGGGTATAATGCCCCTACTATCAAATACCCGGCTATGTATGGAAAATAGTCGGTGCACCGACATGTCATGATGTTTAGAACTTTGTAGAATTTTTTTAGAAAATACAGATTAGAAAGCTGGCTTTCTATAGAAAAAAAGATATCAAACCAAACATCATGTAAAAAGGTTTGATGGTTCCATTATACTAACTAACACTATTTTAGCAATACCTGATACCACGTTCCGTTGTATTCCAATCAATTTTTGGCGTATTAAATAATTTTATCTCATAAAACTGTGCATATGGACAATTTTTCTTATGGTCATATTGCCATAAAAAAACACTGAATTTTTTTATAGCTCATCATACAAATTTAATATTTAAATACCCATTATAAAAAAACCGCGTACCGATTCGGTATCGCGATTTTTTTGATCAATATATTTACTTTCCATAATCCCCTAAAAGATTGTACTTTTTTTAAAAGCTCATTGCGATATCTCTTATCAGTATTGGCTTTTATTATTTTGTCCAGATCACCTTCCTTAGCAAGTATTGTATTTAACCTGCTTATTATATCGGCACCTTTTTCTATCCCTTTTTCTATCCCTCTTGCCTCAACTATATCCAATACTTCGCACATATTCACAACCTCCTTCGTATTTGCTTCGTCTATGATCTCCTCAAACCTTTTATCTCCTGTCATTGCGGACATTAGCATCAGTAATTCCTCTATATGACCTATTGACCTCTTATCTGCAACATAATTCTTATTTACCCGCATTTGATACAAATAATCTGCAAGTATCCAAAAGTCACTTTTTAAAAAGAATCTATTGTTTCTCTGTCCAAATATGCTATCTCAAACAAATTAATCTTATAGTCATTTACATATGGCCTTAATTTCTCATCAACATCTATTATTCCAAGCAGATTTTTGGGGTACAACCATTTCTGTTCAAACCCCAGATATAATACTAAAGAGATTACAGGATATTTTTTCTTATCAATATTTTCAGTTCTTGACTGTTTACCATATTCCGTACCGTCATAGCTTATAACTCTAAACGGCATTAATTTATTGGGTGTTGTCTGATTTTCTATTCCTAAAAAGTGCTATATTTATCTTACTGTCTTTCCAATATTTCGCAACATCTCTGTCTTGAAACCTGACTCTTCCGTCTATTTTTAATGCACTGTCTGTAACGGCATCAAAAAGTGTTTCTTCCTCTACCACTTTCTTACCACTAAACAACAATACATTTACTATATCAGAAAAAACATCATTGTGTCTTTCAAGCATCTTTTGGGTTATATCTTTTTCTTGCATATCTGCTCCTTTATTATATCAGAGAATTATTTTTGATTCCATTGTCTTTAGAAGTTTTCAGAATTGATTTCAGAAGTATTAAATATAGCCGGGTAAATGCCCCTACCATCAAATACCCGGCTATGTGTGGAATATAGTCGGTGCACCGACATGTCATGATGTTTAGAACTTTGTAGAATTTTAGAAAATACAGATTAGAAAGTTTACTTTCTATAAGAAAAAAAGATATCAAACCAAACATCATGTAAAAAGTTTGATACTTTCATTATACAAACTATCACCATATTGGCAATACCCGATACCACGTTCCGTTGTATTTTTGATTGATTTCAGCATATTAAACAATGCCTTGCATATTAAACTATGCATCACGCCAAAATATCATATGGTGATATTGCTATAAAAAAAGCTTTTAATTTTTTTACACCTCCTCATTTAAATTTAATATTTTTTTCCAAGTCATTCTCTTTTTCAATCCTCATCCAGAATTGATAGAAATTCCAATAATTTCTTTAATTTGTAACTGTTTAACCTTTTTAACTCTGGCTATTATGTTTGCTTTTATTTCATTACTTGCATTTTTTCTACTACCGGTACTTATATAATGGTCTATCTTATCTTCAAGCAGTTCTTCTACCGGTATATCAAATTTATCGCTTATCTTTTTGTAGCACACTTAAACTTACATTTGAATTTTTTTACCTTCATACTTACATACCGTTTGTCGCTTGACTCCGATAATATCGCCAAATTCCTTTTGTGTCATTCCCCTGTGTAGCCTCAATTTACGTATACTGTTCATAGTCACTCCTCCTGTCTTCATGTACGTCTCTTCGGTATTTCGTTGAACAACTTATATAAAGTATACTATAATGTATAAATTATCACAATATTATAGCAGAAATTAATAATAAAGTTTATATTAACATTTTAATGTTTTTTTGTAAGATATATATATTTTACTGTAATATTTTTTTAAATATTTTATTACATAAAAAAAGACCCAAGTTCTCACCCGGGTCTATTATAAATAGATTATTCCATTGCACTTTCAAGCGCTTTTCCTACAGCTTTAATTATTCCTTTAGAACTGTGTGTAGCACCACTTACAGTATCCACATCCAATGATTGTTTTTCTATGATTTCAGGAATCACATCCCTTGCATCTATTAAATACTCCTCATCATCCCCTGTATCAACTATATTTATTTCAGTGATTTCTCCATTAGCAATAGTTACAGATACCGTCATCTTTCCACTGTGACCTGTAGCACTTCCTTCATAAGTTCCGTCTTTGTATGAGGCATCTGATGAAACTGTGTTTTGAGTATTTTGCTCTTCCACAGCTTCTTCTCCATTCTTTCTTGCCGCTCTAAATCCGAATACAGCAAGGACTGCGTAAATAATACAAATAAACACAACAAAGACTATACAAACAACTCTTTGTTTCTTATACTTTATAGCTCTCAAAACAAGGTAAACTACATATATAACAGCATAAACCGTTAAATCAAACAGTGTATCCAAATGACCATAAAATATGGATATGCTGAATATCATTGCTATATGCAAAAACAGTAATCCATAGAATACATAGGACAGTTTTTGTAACGATTTCCACTTTTTAGGATTCATTCTTTTTCTTATAACCATAAATGAAGTTATTGTCAAAGGTATCAAAAGAATAATCATTATAAGTGAAAGTACTGCCGCAAGTATTTTCGGCGTATCCAATTCAGATGTTTTAGTAAAGAGTTTTACAAAATAATACTGCCCATATGCTATATTGTGAACCAAAGTGAATAAAGCCGCAATAATTGCCATTTCACCTCTTGTACGTAGCAGTAATCCTCTCATTTTTGCAGCCGGACATACAGTTGCCACCATAACAAGGATAAAGAGAGCACCTGCCAATGTACCTCTCGCCAATATATTGTTTACAATATAATCAACTATAAAAGGCAAGCCTTTCTCAGGTGCAATTATAGTTAATATACTTATTATAATAGTTACAATATAAAAATATGTTGCATGTTTTTTTATAGGCTTTTCTAAAATTGCAAAAAAAGCCAATGCCACAATAAGACATGCGACCAATCTCATTATTTTGTTACCTCAATTGTTAAATCAGGATATCCATCAGCCTTAAGAACAACTGTATATGTTCCTGCTTCTGCAAATACAGGCTCATCCTTACCGTCCGAACTGTATTTTGCATCCAAATTTATACTTCCATCTTCATTAAATGCAACTTTTCCAAACTTTCTACCTTTGCCACCCTTGTACTCTGTATCATTCACCTTTGCATAAGTAATAGCACTTATATAATCCTTTACAGTAAGTCCTGCCTCATTTTCATCAAGTTTAAGAGCATTGTTCTCAAAGTGGAACTGTTCCGCATTCAAATTTGAATTTATAACAGCTGTGAAATTCAAATCAGCATATTTATCATTTGTAAATATAAACTGATACTTGCCCGGTACAAAGTCTTTTGGAAGATTCAAAGTACCGTTATCTTCCTTTACGTTTGCTATATCAACATCTTTCTTCTTTGATACTATTCTTCCGATGCTGTACTTAGTATCATCTGATGTTAGTTCAAACTTAATCTGTGATCCGTCTTTAGTATAATTTGCACTCTCATCACCCTTTATACTGTAATTTTCAGGTGTCAAAAGCTTACAGAAAAGATCTGTATCTATCTCTATATCATCGGCATCCTTAAGTAAGTATGTTATCTTTGAAATTGTCTGTCCCGGTAAATCCTGATAACGTAAATATGCCTGTGCATTTCCATGATTCTCTGTAAAAGGTGCTGCTGCAAATGCAAGCTCTGCAGGTGAAAGCCAGATATTCTCCAAATGTTCCATACCGTACTTCTTGCCTTCTTTTGTTTCTATAACAACACCCTGAACATCACCAATCTCAAGTTCAAGATCCTTTACTTCTATTTGATAGTTTCCATAATTTGAAGTAGTTGTAATTGTTGACTCCAAATTATTTTTAACAGTGTTTCCAACTGTCTTTGAGAATGTACCGTCTGAGTTCAACACCTTATACTCTGCAGGTGTTTGATCTGTAGTTTCTGTAATTTCAGCTACAAATGTAAGAAGAGGGTTAGTTGACTCTTTTTTCTCCTCTATTGCCTTCTTAGCATCCTCATAAAGTGACTTTGAAATTGCAACATTAACTTCCTTAACACCTGAAATAGTTGAACCGTCACCTACAACTTCTGATACTGCTGTTGTAAACTTTTCAGCCTTCTTATTGGTTACTGAACTTACGGCATCATAATTTCCGTCACTTCTGATGTCTGCCGCAGCATCCGGTGCATCAAGCTTTGCTGTAAGCTTCTCAGGATTAGCCTCAGGCTCTACATTATTAATCTCTCCATAGTAGTAGTCAGCATACGGAATGCTTATCTTTGCATAAACGTAATTTTCATTACCGATATCAGTCTTACTCTCCTTGCTTACCTCTGACTGACTTTCGCTTTGTACCGAGCTGCTCTCAGCTGTAGTAGCTGTATCAGCTGCTTTTCCACAACCTGTTACCATCAATGCAAATGCTGCCGGTGCCAATATAGATAGATATCTTTTTTTCATATGTCCTCCATGAATATAAAATAAAATAATTGTTTATAACACTTCTCGTTAGTGCTGCCTAACTCAATTACACAGTATTACATAAAAAAATATATCTGTCAATTGTTTTTTTATAAAAAAATCGATCCGGATAAATATCCGAATCAATTTTTTTAATGTATACTATCCAAGCAGTTCCCCTTTATATTTTCCGTTCTTAATTTTAAAGAAGAACTCACTGTATCTGTCAGAATCAAATATCTCCAATAACTCCTTCATATTCCAGATAAGGTTTACACTGTCTAAGTCTGACCGGTCAACCCAAAATACTCTTCCTTCCTCCGATGGCTTTAATTCACCGCTAAATTTATCAGTCTTATATAAGAGTACCAGATATCTTGTTCCGTCTTCCTGTATCCAATCTTTAAAACCGCAGGCTATAGGATTTTCAATAGTAAGTCCTGTCTCCTCTTTCATCTCCCTGATAACAGACTCAAGCAGTGACTCATCTTCTTCAACATGACCTCCCGGGAATACCAAGCCGTCAGTTCCTGTTTTCTCCTGAACCAAAACCTTGCTTCCGTCACAGATTAAGCACATATTTGTTAACTCTATTTCTGTTTTTCTACTCAATTTTTCAATTCCCATATATACCTCTCTTTTAAGCTATTCTAATATCTCGCATATACACAGTCAATTAAAATCGGTATATATTTAGGGTTTATGCACTTATTTGTGTATTATTTTCTACTATGATGATCTCATCCATAGAAACCTGAAATACTGCTGACAGTACTATCAAATTATCTATAGTCGGCATTGCACTGCCATGTTGCCATTTGTAAATAGCCTGTGGAGTGGCAAAACCGAATATGTCCTGCAATTCTCTCACACTAAGTCCTGACTCTTCTCTAAGTCTCAAAATATTTTTTCCTGTTGCTACCAAATCAATGGTAGGAAAAATAAACATAACTCTTCCTTTCCGCTTCCGGATAGTAAAGAGTTACTCTTTCTATTCAGAAGCCTTAAAATTATAAATTGGTTTCATTACCTCGATGATATCTACAGAGTCTTTTATCACATCTATAATATCCTCAAGTCTTTTATATGCCATTGGAGCCTCGTCCAATGTGTTATCATTTATAGAAGTGGAATAGATTCCCTTCATTGTCTCTTTGTACTCATCTAAACTTAAGTTATTCTTTGCGGCAGTTCTTGACATAAGTCTTCCGGCTCCATGAGGTGCTGAATAATTCCAGTCAGGATTGCCCTTTCCAACCGCCAAAACACTTCCATCCCTCATATTTATAGGGATCAAAACCTTCTCACCGCTATGTGCCGCTATAGCACCTTTTCGTAAAATCATCTCACTCACATCAATATAGTTGTGTATAGTATGGAATGACTCAAGATTTTTCATCCCTGTCCTCTCAAGGATAATTTCTGCCATCAACTCGCGATTTCTTTTCGCAAAGTTTTGACAAATCTCAACATCATTTAAATACTCCTCCAAATATTTTCCTGAAACATAGCATAAATCATCAGGCATGCTTGTTTCCGACTCATACACATTCCAATGAAGTGCTTTTAGTGCAGCCTGAATCTCATTTTTTCTACCCTGCTCCTTATAAGTTCTTATGATCTCATCCCTTTTTTCAAAATAAGTATCATACCCTCTATCTAAGTTTGCCGCCAATCTCTGGTAATACTGTGCAACCTGCTTTCCAAGATTTCTTGATCCTGAATGTACTATCAAGTATTTGCATCCGTCACTTGCCTCATCAATCTCAATAAAGTGATTTCCACCTCCCAATGTACCAAGTGAACGCTCAAGCCTTCCTGAATCTCTCAAATATCTGAAGCAGTTTAACTTTGTTAAATCAAAGTGCTCCTGTCTGCCCTCCCATACATTCATTCCTGATGGAATATAATGAGTAGCCTCATCTACTTTTTCAAAATCTATTTCCACTTTTCCAAGTTTTACCGTGTACATTCCGCATCCGATATCCACTCCGACTATATTTGGAACCGCCTTATCCTTTATAGTCATTGTAGTACCTATAGTACATCCTTTTCCGGCATGAACATCAGGCATTATACGAATTTTTGATCCTTCCGTTATCACATAATCGCACATTCTTCTTATCTGCTCTATTGCCTCATCCTCTACAACCTTTGCATAACATACTGCTGTATTTACTCTACCTTTTATTTCAATTCTATCCATATCTTCTCCTTTACATCAAAAAACCGCCTACCCATTTAGAGTAAGCGGCCTCAAAAACATTTATCTAATATCAGCATAGTATCTACCTATGCCTATAATTATACAAACAATTTTCTCGTACTTGACCTATCTCCAATGAGTGCATTAAAACAAAGCCCTTCCTAGACGCCATACTAAGGAGTGCGTTATCAAAGCGTTCAATATTTAAATAGTCAAAACGATTCATTGTTCTCATGTCTTTTCCTTTCCGGGCACAATCCGCCCAATTTCTTTATCGATAGAATAACACAGTAAAAGTGCTTTTTGTCATTATACTATAAGTATAAAAAGTGCTCTAAATCTTACAATTTAATTACCGGCTTGTAGTCTTTCTATACGAAAACACTTCAGGTTCCACTCCGATATTATCTCTAATCCACTGTACGGAATATTCAATATCATTTGAGGTATTATAATCAGGTATCTTGGGAATCCTTTATATGAATCTTATCCTTTGACACTTTATTTCTAAGCTTCAACAAATTTTTCAATCATATTTTTTTATTGTCTGTTTTTTTGTATAGCTCTTATAAATATCATTATTTATATCCTTTATATCAATAATCCATTCATCCATATCATACAATACCGGCTTTAAGTAATCCCAAGGAACATTTAATGAGGTTTCTATTCTTTTTGCCCATCTTTGGTCTGCCATAGTACAAACCTTATGAATATACTTTGATTGCAGTAGAGGCTCCCCACCACCAAAAAAACAACACCTCCTCCACTCATTAAATAATAAATATCATCCTTCTTTAAAACATCTATCAGCTCCTGCACGCTGAAGGCTGCATTAGGAACTGTTCCAAAAACTGTTTTACTTTTATGACAAAAATCATTTATACAATATTTACAGTAGAGAGGACAATCAAAAAATACAACCAAAGTAGATATACCTCTTCCATCTGTGCCCATTCTGAGCCTTGAAACAGATAAAATATCTCCGACCATCACTCTACCTCCTCCGGATTAAGAATAGGAATTCTTTGCTTCTCTTTTGGAATCTCTGAAAGCTTCTTACTTAAATACTCAGCTTCTTCCTCACATTTTTTTCGCAGGTTCCTGCACATGCACCCACATATCTGCACTCCTCAGAATAAAATTCTATACTATTCATCTGAGCTAATTTATATCTGTATTCACGAAGTAAATTGCAAATTTTCTTCCCGTCTATTCTGGCTACCTGTCTGTGTATTATATCCCTTTTATATTTGTCACTCCTTTGGCACTCAGGAATATCTACCATACCCTCAATTAAATACATATTATCTGTATACCTATTTTTATCTGACAGGTATTCAGTACTTTTTAATATAGACTCATCAACCGATATTTTACCAAGTGGAATATACGTTTTTGATATCAAATCAAAGTAAGATTCCTTTTCTAATTTACTTATGCTATCTATTACAATCGGAAAAAAATCTCCTCAAAGTAATTTTGGACCGCTTCTAAAAGTTCGCCAAAATTCTTATAATCATTTTTCAAATAATCCTGAATGTCTATATAGCAAATTGATTTTACACCTGATAAATCCGAAAGCATTTCCTTATGAGCTTTCATCCTTGCCTTTCCTTCAATATTCCAAGGTGGACTTGCCCAAAGATGAATATTCATACGATGCTTTCTATTTTTTATAATATGGTATGGATATAAACTGTCCGGATCGCCATCTGTTAAAAATAATATATCATCTTCAGATTGTAACATGTTATAAAGTTCATCTGCCACATCTTCTAAATCATTATAAACTCTACTGCCAACCCCCATACTCATACCAAGGCCAACTGATTTTCTCGGACAGATAAAGCACTCATATTCATCTGTAACCTTACTCCCGTGAAGACAGACCACTAACACTAAGTCCTTATAATTTTTTAATATAGGATTTCCATAATGCCATAATATACCGCTATCTGTTATTACTATTTTCATTTCTTATTTCCCCTGATTTTGAAAAGCACCATAAAATTCATATTCATCCATTTGCTGTAACCCTGATACCTGACCGTCTCCCATTTCCATTACTATAAGATTGCCGTCAGTTTTTCTTGCAAAGTCAATGGTTATAAAGCTGCTTTCTATCTTACTTATTATAGATTCAATCAGAGTATATTCATCTTCGGTTATATTTAATTCTCCACTGTCATCCCAATAATTATCGGCAATCAATATTTCACCCTTGAAAACAAATATTCTGTATTCTTCTGAAATAGGCATACCGCTCTCTTTATGATTTCCTATAGATTTCAGACTTTCAAACTTTCGAAGTACAACCCCACCTTCAAGATTACTGCCTTGTCGGTTAATAAAATTATTGATTACTCTCTCCATATTTTCCTTGTCACGTATATCTTTTATAAAACAGGCATCATACCACTCATGTTTTCTACTTTTTACATAGTCTTTGATAATGAATGCCCCCTCTAATCCGTCTGTAAGTCTTAATGCATCTTCTATATTCTTTGACTCACTCCAAATACTAAAGGGAGTAGAACTTTCAAAGTCTTTGTACCATCCGGGTAAAAGATGATATTTTGCATACTCTTTTGGAGTATTTATAAGCTGTATTCCTCTTTCAAGCAGCAGATTATAAAAGTTTTCATACATATTTGGTGACATCATCCATCCCCTATATATTGTCAAACCTTTAATATCTTCACCATAAAGCGACAGTTTCCCAACTTCCAAGTCTTCATAACTAAATAATGCACAGGAATGATTCAAGCCTGCCGCTTGATATTCTTCCATATAATCCTCATCCACGCTCTTTTTATTCAACGGGTAACTGCAAAAAATAAAGTTTAAATTTTTAGCTGTCTCTAAATTTTCTTTCCTCATATATACTCCCTAAACAACTCCTGTTTTTATTATCTTTAGTATAAACAAAAAGCTGTACATTAAAAATGCCGGCATTACCATGCCGACATTAAATTCCAATATCTACTTATCAATTTAACAAACTGTCAATCAGGTCTCTTTTTTGTAGTTTAGATTTCCATTTCTCAGGTATATTACCATAGCCGTAATAAAGCCCTGCAAGTCCACCTGTTATGGCTGCTACAGTATCAGTATCATCACCCAGATTTACAGCTTTTAAAATAACTTCCTCATAAGATGATGTATTTATCAAACACCATATCGCAGCCTCCAGTGTATACACTACATAACCTGTACTTTTTATCCGGTCTTCAGACACATCTTTAAATTCTGAAAGTGAAATGAGTCTGTCATAATTGTCAAGCTCACTCTTAGTACTTTCACTATAATACTTAAATGCATTGTCTACTCCTTGCTGTAGCCTTTCTGTTAATTCTCCGTCTTTATCTAAAATAGCTTTTACTAAAAAATAATATATCCCACAGGCTATTTTACTTCTTAAATGTGCATGTGTCAGAGCTGAACAATTATGTATAATATCTATAGCTTCATTATCAGGCAATTTCACATTTTTTTGCTTTTCAAATATGTACAGACATACAGGTAGAATTCTCATAAGTGAGCCGTTACCGTTATCCCACTCCGTTTTACCACCCGATTCCAATGGTTTGGCACCATTACTATATTTCATAATGGCTCTCGAAGTGGCTATTCCTATATCAAAGACTTCATCAAATGGCGTATAAGCTCCATACATACACCAATCGGAAAACTTATCCATGATATCCTTATAATCAATTTTTCCCTTATCTCTAATACTGACCAGTGTTGCAAGTGCCATGCTGCTATCATCCGACCAAGTACCCTCCGGCTGGTTATATGTGCCATAACCTCTCATATCTGTTACAGGATCAATCTTTCTATCTTCTCCGGAAGTAAACTCTACCGGAACACCCATTGCATCTCCAACTACCAAGCCATATATTCCCGATTTCCAAATATTATCCATTAATTCCCCCCTTACTCCCGTACAGAATATTCAATATATCACATATATATCTTAAAAACGGTATTCATCCTTTACGCCTAAAAGCTGACTCCATCTTGCAGAAATAAGCTTTGCATAAAAACATCTGCCAAGCCATAGCATCCCAGTGCATAGGCATCATTTATCTCTACCAACAATGTTTGCCCATCTTTTGTAACACATATGTCCATACTACAGCCTATAGGTCTTTCCTTCCAGCTGATAAATGCCTCCATCATAGAATCCAAAACTTTAAAATCATAATGATATCTATAGCTTTTTCTGCTTCTATCCAATAATAAACCATATGGTCTGACATCAACTATCTCATCATAGATTATAAAACATCTCCATTCCGCACATATATCCAAAGGCTCACTTACAAGTACATCATAATCTTCAGAATAGTTCCCACAGCCGACAAGGTCGGATATACTGCTTATTATTTTTCCTGTAAAGGCTTTGCTTCTTACAGGCTTAACAAAATAACCGGCTGACCATTTTTCTTCACTTCTTGAAATACTGTTTATTGTGTCCTTCCAGACTTTCTTCCAAGAAATTTATCCATTACTTTTGGATAATCAGGTATACTTGGTTCAATATCGAATTTTGAGAATATACTGTTGCATTGATCTATATAATCCAGAACAATATCTTCTCTATTTACTCTATCATAAATTTCATCAATTTTATGATAGGGAATTATCTCCGCTCCCAGCTCTCTAAAACCATACATGGCATTTGCAATATTTACACTATGAGGAATTTCTATTTTTCATTTCATTGTCAAATTTTGTCTTTAAATAAACTTTTCCCATAATCCCACCTTTTTTTATACTATTTTTATATTATATAAACACACAAGATAACCTTCAATATACTTGCAATATAAAAAAATGTCCTGAATTCTAAAACAGGACATTAGATACATATATTTTTATCTTTGTAATAAACCTCTTATATTAATTAGAATAAAAAAAGTACAGGCCTTGAAGTCAGTATTAATATCAATACAAGTAAATTAGATATGTGAAAAAGTAATTTATTTACTAATCCGTTTGATGAGCACATTCTTAATGCAAATCCCTTGCCGATAGGCCAAAAAAGCTTCTCACGCTTTCCATTGAGTGCGTCGATAACCATATGTGAAATAAAACCTATACTAAAATATGGAGCCACATCAGGAAAAATTATGTATACAAAAAAGCCAAGCCCAAGCAATGCCAATATTGAATGCATAAATGATCTGTGTGGCTGTTTCATTCCAAAAATACATATACACAAAAACGCTAATATTCCGGTAATAATTCTTGCAATATTGCTGTCCGCCATCAGTCTGTCATATATACCAACGTGGAAAATGACATCTGCAATTACTATTCCGGCAACAGTTCCAACAGCCAGCCCTATAATGCGATCCACCTTATTGTAGGCACCTGATGTACCTACATCTATATCACTGATAATACCTCCAAATCCTGCTACAGCTGTTCCTGCCACGAGCATTGTTATACTCTGTGGCCTGCAGAGTGCAAGCCCTGCCGCCATACCTACAGAAAAATGTGTCTTCCCCAGCATCCTTTACCTTTCTTACTATCTCCTACCCGCTTCAAGTATTTGTTTTACAAGTAAATCTATCTCACAGTTTTCTTCTGCAATATTTTCTTTTTGCCAATCCGAAATATTACTTATAACTTCACAATTCTCTGAACTTAGCGGTAAATGCTTTATCGAATGATTTAAAACTGCTAACAAAATTTCTTTAGGGTTTTCTATATTGGAAATACCAAGTACAGGTCCCTCATCAAGTATTGCATCCACAATCGACAAAACGCCTTCAAGCTCCTCATAAGTAAGTCCATCTTTTTTAATTATTGCTTCCACATCTGCCTTTTTATAGCAATCCCATCCCGAGTAAGCCGGCATAACATCATTTGATACCGCACCTGTCAAAAGCCAATACTTTATCTCTTCCGTTTCCGGTTCAATATAGTGAACTGCATGTACTTTACCCCATCCGTTTACAGACTTCGCAATATTCATTATTTCAGTATTGCCATTTTCCCAGTTTCTCATTATAAAAACCGAATATAATGTAAACTCATCCGACAGACCAAGAGTCCTTACCATACCCTTTACTTCTTCGCTTTGCCCAAACAATTCCTGAATCATCATTCCGGCTTTAACACATTCAATATTTGCAGACTGAGTCATCAAATGTAGGGAGTATATATAAAAATTTATCCTCTATTTCATCCTTGCGGGCAAGTATACAATCTTGAAGTTCATCTATGAAATTCACTACTCTTATACGTTCACAAAGCTTTTCAAGCACAGAATCCGCCTGATCATAATCACCTGTATTAGCAAATGTAATAACTGTATTTATCTCTTCTATATCTTTTTGTGTAATCTCCGCTGCCCCCATATGATAGACACATATTCCATCCTTCGCACCGTCTATATACTTAAGACCTTCTTCATCATTTGGTAACGAAAAATCTTTTCCCAGAGTTATTATATCGTCGTCTTTAAATTCAGTTTGCCTCAGGCGATCTGCTATAATTTCAAATATAGGCTTTTTATTCATACTCTCTCCTTCTATTTTTCCATCTCAGCCTTAAAAACCAAAATGACATCCGCATCCGAGCAACAAAACTCAGCACATCCCTCAGGCTGTCCCGGTAAGTTGCCGCCATATCTTAGAATATCTATATATGGAAAGGCACAGTGCATTGCCATAGGACAAATCTTTCCCCTGTCCTCATCATAATCAAATACTTCTCCGACATGATGTCCTCTGTGACATCCCATCTTTCCCCTACGATCTGTAATAGTTATTTTTATTTTTGGACGTTTTCCTCTGTTCATTCAAATCCTCCACAAAATCTACCTGTCCCAATAGAAAAGATTATCAATCACATCTACTATACCGTCCTCATCATTGGACTTTGTAATATAGTCTGCAGCCTGTCTAACTTTCTCCTGAGCATTTGCCATTGCCACACCTATGCTTGCAGCCTGTATCATTGATAAATCATTGAATCCGTCACCACAGCAAACAAGATTCTTTGTGTCCTTGCCTATCTTCTTTGTCATATTTAAAAGGGTATTTGCTTTATCTATGCCTACCTCTGTAACCTCTAAAAAAATACGGCTCGGAACGAACAATATTTAGCTTCCCTTCCCAAAGCTTTTTCATTTCCTTTTCCACCTTTGCAAGATGTTCACCCGGTGCAGTCATCAAGCATTTAATAATAGGAAATGTAATCTGTGGTGCAAGAGGATCAACCTTAACTCTTATAAAGTGATTTATTGTAACCTCCAACATATAATATTGCTCATCTATATCAAGAGCATATGCTTTATCATGATTGTAAGTCATCATATTTACACCAAAATATTTTGCCTGCTCTTCCAAAATAGGCAGATACTCATGTGTAAGTTCCTTCATAAACAGCTCTTTGTCATTTTTACAATCATAAAAATATCCACCGTTATAGGCAAGTATATATCCGCCTTTCTTTTCAAGTTCAAGTATATTTGCTATCGGACTTACTCCAAATGTAGGCCTGCCCGAGGCAAGTACAACCGTTCCTCCGGCCTTTATAAATTTGTCTATAGCGGCTTTAGTATTCTCGGTAATCTCCTTTTTTGAATTTGTCAATGTACCGTCCAAATCCAATGCAAGAACCGCTTCGCTTATCTTTATTTTCTTTTCTTCAAATATATTCATTTTCCATCCTTATAAATGTCTGAATCCTTCTCCTGCCACTTCATTTGAATCCAAAATAATAACAAATGAATTAGGATCCAGCCTTTTTGCAGCCTGTCTTACTGTATGCACTTCCTTTGTTCTGCATGCACACATTACCACATTTCTTTCTTCATCTGTATAGCTTCCCACAGCTTTAAGATATGTTGAGCCGCGGTCAATAAGATCCGATATTTCCTTTGCCATTTCCTTCGGTTTATCACAAATAATCATAATAAGCTTACCCGCTGTAAGTCCGTCCATAGCCTTATCAAGCACTACAGATACCAGATAAGCTATAATAAGTCCGTAAATCAAACTGTTTACATTTCTTGAAACCAATGCAACACCCAGCACAATAATCAAAGAGTCTATAACCAATGCTATCTTTCCCAGTGAAATATGTGGGAAGAAATGATGTATCAAAACCATTATAAAATCCGCACCGCCTGTAGAAGAATCCCTCATAAAGATAAGCGCATATCCTGTTGCCGATATTATTCCGGTACATATAGCAACCAACATATAATCTCCCTGATAAACAGGAAGTGCTTTTGCAACTATATCAATCATTATGGAAGTTATTATAATCGATTTAACAGACTTTAATAAAAACTTTCTTCCTATTTCTCTGTATGAGAGTATTGCAAAAGGTATATTTAATATTATTGTTCCTATTCCGACAGGAAGTCCTACCAATTGGTAAATAATTAGTGCCAAACCTGTAAATCCTACCATAGGAAATTTGAATGCCGCCGCAAAACAGTATGTACCTATTCCCATAAAAGCACCTGCTATGATATCCACGATAATGTCAATTGTTAATTCTTTTTATAAATTCCTTTATTCATCCTTTTTATAAACCTTTATTCTAAAATAATTCACTCTTATATTTTACAGAGTCTTCTTCAGTTATCTCTCTAAGCACTCTACAGGGATTTCCGGCAGCGAGTGAATTTGCCGGTATATCCTTTGTAACCACACTTCCGGCAGCTATTACACTGCCCTCTCCTATAGTTACCCCTCCTGTTATTACCACATTAGCCGCAATCCAACAGTTTGACCCTATAGTAATAGGCTTTGCATACTCATCATCATATGCACTTCCGTCTTCTTTGTATTTTACATTTCTCTCCTGCCATCTAAGCGGATGAACAGGTGTCATAAGACTGCAGTTCGGTCCGAACATTACATTATCACCTATATTTACAGGGCATACATCCAATACGGTAAAATTAAAATTGGCATAGCAGTTTTCTCCAAATGTTGTAAAAACTCCATAGTCAAAATAAATCGGTCCTTGTAAATACAATCCCTTACCTTTATTCGGTATAAGTTCATCAATAACAGTATCTCTCAAACAATCATCCTCAAATAAAGCATTGTACTGTTGTGAAAGCCTATGTGCTTTTGTTCTCAGCCTTACCAATTCTTCATCAGTCGGATCATATATCTTTCCTGCGAGCATCTTTTCTTTTTCGCTCATCTTATCTCCTATATAATTAGATATTATTAATGCCAAAAACATATTATATACTATATTAATAAAAAAAGGCAGTCCCAAAAAGGATTTCCTTCATAAATCTTATATATATCCCTTCCACTTAAGCAAAAGCGATGAATTAATTATTACAAGTATAGAGCCTGCATTATGTACCAATGCTCCTACAATAGGATTTAATACACCTGTTATTGCCAAAAAAATCGCAATGAAATTTAGCCCCATAGAAAATGACATATTTAACTTGATAGTATTCATCATCTTTTTAGATAGTGACAATAAATGTGGAAGCTCCTTAACATCATCATCTACAAGTGCAATATCCGCCGCTTCTATGGCAATATCACTTCCCACACCTCCCATAGCAATACCAACAGTTGCTCTTTTAAGTGCAGGTGCATCATTTACACCGTCTCCAATCATACATACAAGTTTCTCTTCTTTCTCTCTACTGTCAATAAACTTGAGCTTATCCTCGGGCATACATTCTGAAATATGCTCAGATATCTTTAATGCACTTGCTATATTACCTGCAGCATTTGCATTATCACCTGTAAGTAAAACCGGTGCCACTCCAAGTCCTGACAATTTTGATATCATTTGAGAACTCTCTTCTCTTAATGTATCTGAAAGTACTATATATCCTGCAAACTTTGAATCTACTCCTATATAAATAACTGTACTTCCCTTGTTTGTGTGCCTATTGAACTCCTCCTCATTTTCAACAGTAATATTGTTATCATTTAAAAGTCTTATATTCCCTGCAAGAACAGATTTATTGTCTATTGTAGATGATACTCCCCTACCAACTGTCATAAAAAAATTCTCACATTTTAAAATATCTTTTCCGGTTATTTCTTTATATGAATTTACAATTGCCTTTCCTATCGGGTGTTCAGAAAGTGCCTCACAAGCTGCCGCAAATGAAAAAATATTTTCATCGGTAAAATCATTTGATATACTCTTGTATTCCTTAACCGTAAGCTTACCTGTTGTAAGTGTACCGGTTTTATCAAAAGCAATAGTATCAACTTTTGAAAGTCTCTCTAAGGCATCGCCCTCTCTTACAAGAAATCCGTGTTTCGTTGCATTTCCTATTGCCGCCATTATAGCTGTAGGTGTTGCAAGTACCAATGCACAAGGACAAAAAACAACAAGAATAGTAACCGCTCTGATTATCTCTCCGGTAAATATCCATGTAAGTACTGCCGCACTGAGTGCTATAATTACAATCCATGTGGCCCATCTGTCAGCAATGCCTACTATCTTTGACTTGCCTGCATCTGCGGATTGCACAAGTCTAATCATCCTTTGAATAGAACTGTCCTCACCGACTTTAGTAACCTTCATTTCAAATACTCCGAACTGATTTATTGTTCCGCTTGCAACCTCGTCTCCTACAGTTTTATCTACCGGTAAGGACTCTCCCGTCATTATAGACTGGTCTATAGACGTCTGACCTGAAGTAATAATTCCGTCAACAGGTATACTTTCACCGGGTAGTACCCTTATAATATTCCCTGTCTTTACACTATCAGATTCTATAATTCTTTCAACACCGTTTTCAATAATCCTTGCAGTTTTAGGTGTCAGCTTTACAAGCTTTTCAATTCCCGCTCTTGCCTTTTCCACAGTTAAATCCTCAAGCAATGCTCCAAACTGCATGATAAAGGCTATTTCTCCGGCTGCAAAAACTTCACCGATACATATAGCTGCAATAAGTGCAAGTGAAACCAATACATCCGCTTTTATATCAAATTCTGTAGTCAGACCTATTATAGCTTCCATTATTATAGGTAATCCGCAAAGTATAATTGCAACCCATGCAAGATTAACCGGCAGCTTTATCAATCCGGTTAAGCTTAAGAAAAGAGATAATCCGGATATAATCAAAAATACTATATCTTTTTTTACTCCTCCAATTTCCATTAAACCTTCGATTTTTCTCATAAAATCTTTCATATAAGCCTTCTTTCAAAATACATAAGTTATTTTTTTATACCTATAGGGGTATATGTTGTCAAGCTCATATTAAAAAAACCGATACATTAATCATTTCGCTTTGAATAATGTATCGGCCAGTCTTATATTTAATATATTAGCCCATATTTGCAAATCGCTCTACCGCTTTTGTAAAATTCTCTATTGTCTTATCTACATCACCATGGTCAATACCGTCTCTCACACAGTGTTGTATATGTCCTTCGAGTATCACTTTTCCGCAACCGTGTAATGCTGATTTTGCGGCATTTATCTGCGAAAGCACATCCTCACATGGCACGTCTTCCTCTAACATTTTATCTATTGCCTGCACCTGGCCTATTATCTTTTTTAATCTGCGATGTAAATTAGTTAAATCCATACACTGTTTCATAATGCCTCCATTTTTTTCTGTTAAAAAGTAATTTATTTTAATATATCAACGTTATTATCTCTAATAATTTTATAAGTCAAGTCTGTAAAATATTATAATTCAGACAAAAATTTATGTCAATGCAGGCCTTAGTTATACGAGCTTTGTATTTCATACTATTCTAAAACTTCATTACCATAGTCTGCATTTTCTTTTATAAATGTCCCGTTATTTAATTCTTCAAAGGCCTGTCTTATTTCCGTCTCTGTATTCATAACAATAGGTCCAAACCAGGCTACAGGCTCATCCAACCTCTTTGATGCATATATCAATATTTCCGCTTTATTGTTTTTGGTTTCAAGTAAAACCCTGTCCCCATCTCCAAGTTTTGCCGCAGTTTTCTCCTCTACATTTTTACCTGAAATTATTACTTCACCACACAGTGTAAATGCAAAAGCTGACAGGCCCTCTCTTACAGGTATTTCAACACTGACATTATCTTCAAGATGTATGTCATAAAAATCTAAAGGGAGATACTTTCCCTGCCATCCCTCTTCATCTTCATACTTTCCTGTAATCAGTCGAAGTCTACCTCCTTTAAATTCAAACTCTTTAATTTCTCTTTTTGAAATACTGTGATATGCAGGCGGTGCACTCATCTTATATTTTGCAGGCAGATTTAACCATAATTGCGTACCGAGAATACGTTCTCCTCCGGGCATTTCTTCATGTTCCGCACCTGAACCGGCTGTCAGCCATTGTGCCTCTCCATCATATATTGTGGCCTCAGTCCCAAGATGATCTCTATGAGTCATTTCTCCTTTGCATAAAAAGCTCACAGTCTCTATACCTCTATGAGGATGCATCGGAAATCCTGCGCTATAATCTCTCTTATCTTTACTGTCAAAAGCATCCAACATCAAAAACGGATCGTATATATACCTTGTAGCGTTTCCCAGCACACGCACCAAATGTACGCCTGCACCGTCTATTGCCTTTTCTCCCTTTGTCTCAAATATAACTTCTCTATTCAAAATCCATTCTCCTTATATCCTAATGTCTCATGAATTCCATGATTAATATATTATATAGTATTATGTCAAATCAGGTTTAAAGATTATATTTTTATATTTGGAGTCAATTATGAATATTTACACATTTGTATAATAAAATGGGCAGAGCAGGATTTGAACCTGCGGTGTTTCTTTTGTAACGGATTTACAGTCCGCCCCCTTCGCCACTCGGGACACCTGCCCAAATATAAGTTGATATATAACAACCAAATTGCTGTAACATATCCATTCTCCTATCCGGATTCGAACCGGAATCAACCGGTTCGTAGCCGATCATTCTGTCCATTGAACTATAGGAGACATACTTTGCTTTGATGAGCTAAGTATATTATATAGTATCCAACCTGTCATTAAACCTGTAGTATACGAGTCCGGTTGGATTTATTTTAATAAAAAAAGAGCGTCAATTTGTGGTAAAATTAAGGTGGCAAGACTCAAAAAAATTGCACTAAGGAACCATTTTTTTGAGTTTTGCAGGCTATTTTTGAAGTTGATTCTTAAGATGAACGTAGATTATGCTGTAGTTTGTGGTAGACAGTAAGAGGAATTATTTTATGATATATATAAAAATCTATAATTGATATAGAATGTGATAAATTGCCGAAAGAAAGTTATCTTAGAAAAATTCCCTGTGTGAAAAATTTTCAAAGAATAGATTTTGGAAAAGCTGTCACTTTCTTTGTGGGTGATAATGGAACGGGAAAATCAACTTTATTAGAAGCAATAGCTGTGACATTAGGCTTTAATCCTGAAGGAGGTTCCGAAAACTTTTGTTTTTCTACAAGAGAAACTCACTCTGAACTTAGTGATGTAATGCGAGTTTCAAGAGGGGTAAAAAAAGCAAAAGACGGTTTCTTTCTTCGTGCAGAATCATTTTATAATGTAGCAACAGAAATCGAGAATCTTGCAGATGGGGATTATAGTTTCTATGATTGTTATGGTGGAAAGTCTATGCATTCCCAATCACATGGAGAAAGTTTTCGTTCTTTAATGATGAATCGTTTCAGAGGAAACGGTATATATTTGTTAGATGAACCGGAAGTCGCATTATCTCCCACAACACAGATGTCGATGTTGTGTATTTTAAAAGAATTAGAAAAAAATTAGATTCTCAATTTATTATTGTTACACATTCACCCATTCTTTTGGCATATCCAAATTCGGATATATACGAATTTGGTGAAGAGGGAATTGAAAAAAAGGAGTATAAGGAAACGGAATCTTACTTAGTAACAAAATCTTTTTTAGACAATCCCGAACAAATGATAAGCTTGTTATTTGAAAAATAGAAAAAGAGCGGTATTTCACGCTCTTTTCTTCTTTAAAAGTGCTTTTACAGAATTTACTTCACCTTCCCCTCTTCGAGTTTTGCAAATAAGTTCCAAACCCTTTTTATACTGTTTCTTTTTTCCCTGTTTTCAGCTTGACGATAATACTTTTTTTGTTGCTTTGTTACTTTCGGTAATTTCTTATAACTGATCTGCATTAACTTTTTTGCTTCATCATGTCTTACAATATACTCGAGATGATTGTATGGTGATTGATTCTTTACCACATCCCTTTGTACATGGTAATGCGCAGTCTTTGCTTCTTCCATAGTGAGAGGCTTTCCGTCAAACGGACAATGCAATAACTTATACCTGTCAAAGTATTGTACATATGATATTTTCCAAGCCGCCATATCGGTAAGAATATAAAGATCGGTGTCGTCAAACTCTATTTGTACTCCCCTTTTCTTAGCTAAGCACTCTATTCCAATTGCATACTTTCTGTACTTACAAGGATAAAAGGCTACCCTCTCTTCCTTTGCAATATATCTCATAGCCTTTTTTAAATTCTTACTTCCTCCGGCTTCATCCACTCTGATTAATAAATCTTTTTGAAATTCTTCATTCCACTCTTCAAGATAAAGTCTTATTTCCTGACTCAATTCACTTAGACCTATTCTCCAATTGTACCAGTCAGTATGTACTTCTATATAATCATCCTTAAGCTCTGTCCAAATAGGTAAATCTCTGAATACATCCTTTAAATTTTCTCTATACTCATTATATAAAAACTTGATATTACAGCAGCACTTACATGGCTTTAAATATTTAATACTTCCGTCATCCATGTCAAAGCTTATCAATGACTTTTCTTCTATTCTATTTATAAATCTGCATCCCGGTCTGTGATAAATCCTTGATTTACTACTCATCTGTGCTATCATCTTCTTCCTCCAATCCACAAAGTACTTCTTTGTTATAATTGGAGTTTAACAGATTATCTGTCCGTTAAAAATGACAGCTAATAAACCTTCTTATGCCTTACGTAAACTACCTTTATCTATCCGAGTATTTCTTTGACATACCGGCAATACTTTCTTTAATTTGATTTCTAAGACTTTCAGGTTCCAAAACCTCTACATAAGGCCCGTATTGCAGTGCCCAAAATTTCATTGCCTTTTCATTACAGTTTACTCTTACTGTAATCAGGTCTTCATCTTTTTTAATAATACTAAAGTCTGTCCCAAACCAATCCACCAGTTCAGACATCATATCTTTGGTTGTCAGGAGCTTAATGGCAGTGCTTTTTCCGCTAAACATATAAATATGTTCAGCCATATGCTTTGGAAGATTTATCCCGGCCTTAAGCTCAGGCACATCTTTCATCGGCTTAACTCTATCTTCAAGTTCACATACCTCAGTCATTTTGTCTATACGAAAATGTACTACATTATCATACTTGTCATAATTTCCTATCAGATAAAATTTCCCGTTATTTGCAACTATTCTGTACGGATTTACAATATAACGCTCTTCTCTCCTTGGATGAAGCTTAAAATCGGTTCCTATATCATTATATATAAAACTGATCTTATGTCCCTCTGAGATAGCATCATTTATCTTATCTATAGAGTAGATGTTTTGTCGGTTTATGTTCTTGTTAAGCCCAGGTATATTACATATATTTGACACTTTTGCATTGAAATATTTACTTGAAAGCCCTCGTATCTTTTTAATAAGTTCCTTAGCCTGATTTGAAGAAAATTCTTTTGAAAATAAAATGCTGTCAATAAGTATCCTAAGTTCCGCGTCATCAAATTCTCTAAAAACCATTCTGTATCCGTCTTCCATTGATATTTCAAATCCATGGCTCTCGCCGAATTCTTTCAATAACAAGACATTATTCTTTACAGAGCGTCTGTCACATACCGTTCCATAATCTTTTTCCAAAAGCTTTATAATCTCTTGCTGTGTCAAGGAATGATCTTCATCGGTATAATTGCGAAGTATCTCCAGTATGAACATATTCAATATCTTTTTATTACCTATACCGTACACCTAATCTTCCCTCTCGGATACAAAAATCCAATTCTCCTTTCATAAAACTCTTTATCTTTTTAATTTCTTCTTCTGCTCTTTCTTTGACACATTTTATATCCCATTTATCTTTGCACTTCCGTATAACTAATTCTACTGCTGCATATTTTGATTTCTTATACTCTTCGTTCTTATCTATTACAGGCTTGTCTTTGATACCTCTATTAATACTACGCTCAAGTACCGTCAAGTTACCTATTCCGTTAAACTCATCCACATTTTCCTTATCATCTTTAAAATTATTTCTTGCTTCAATATGTTCGATATCATATGGATCCTTGATCATTTCATAGTTAAAAAACTTCTCATAAATATCACTTTCTTTTACCCTTTTTAGCTACCTCATCAATAAGTGCAGTCAGTGTACAAACAAGGTGAACCCTACTCCCATTATCAAATAAGCCGGATTCTATAATCCCATAAAAATTTTTTTTCCAGGTTTTATCATCTTCATCTAGTACCGGTGGCAATAAATCTTTCCTGATATTTTCTATAATCTTATCAGTATTGCATTCCTTAAACCACTTAAAGCATTCATCACAAACCTTATTTTGAACAGGATTTATTACTCTGTCATTGACAACGGTATAGATTAAGAAGAATCTAAACATATACATATTTACTTTCAATGAATCTATATAGTAATCGCTCCATTTCTTTCCTTCAGCTTTAACCCTAAAATATGCAACCACAAAAGGTATGGTCCAATACCTTTTTATATCTGGTTTTTTTCTACCAAATAAATTGAAAAGATTTCTTTTTGCTATTTCCGGATGTTCGCCATTATACCTTACATTTTCAATCCAACGCCAATAATCTATAAACCCATCCACTATCTGCTTAAATGTGTCAAACTCCAGTACGCTTAGGTCACTTTGTTCTGTAAGTTTATCTCCTTTAAAAAGTTCATCAAAGAACTTTTGATTACTCTTGGACACTTCTGAAAATCCCCAGCCAAATTCAGCACAAATTATATGTTTGTAGATATCTAAAACCCATCCCATATCAAATTTTGTCTGATCTGTTCTTCCGTCTTTTCCAAGTTTCTCATTGCTGTCATCTATTGATTGATAACATAAATTTATTTCTTCCAACCAGTCTTTTGTCTTATCAATTCCTCTAAGATAATTATAGTATCTTACTTTAAAAATATCTGTTGCATTCAAATCCAGCCCTGTAGTGTTTATAGTATTAAAAACCGATACCACTTCAGATAAATCCATCTCTTCAGTAATCAGTTGTACGAAGTATACATTATCCAAAACAAAGTTTTTTTAATTCAGTATAGAATTCATTTTTATATTTAAACTCCTTTTTCAAAATGTTCAACTTCTTCCTTCAGCAGTTTCCTGTTTTTCGTAATATTTGGAAGAATCTTTTTTTGATATTATCATTTAATACTTCTTTAAGCTTCTCCGATTTTTATAACCATACTGCAATCAATATACTCTTTAGGATGTTTTTTTCATTTCTTTGAAGCACGTCCAAAAAAACAGCAGAAATGTTGTAAGCCTTTGTTGACCGTCAACAATATCAAGTGTATTTTTTTATCTTCTTTATTACGATCAAGCTGTATTGTACCGAAAAAAACAGGTTTTTGCATTTGTTTTGCAGTCTTTTTTTATTGACCTCTTTAAATGCATCAAATATAGATTCCAGAAAAATCTTTTATATTTTTTTCTTCCCATGAATATGGACGCTGGTAAATAGGTATTCTATAACTTTCCCTTCATTTACCTTTATCACCTCTCTAAGTCCAAGCACTTTAGAATCAATCGAAATCCCATAAATCCTCCCCATAATAACTTATTTTTATTAAATTTATAATGTATAATTATTTTTATTCTACATCATTATAATCTTTTTTCAAGCTCTAATCATTACACTGTCTCGTATACTCCTAATTTGCTTTTTAGTAAGTGTTTTCTCTTTCAAAAGTTCTTGAACCATGGCATCAAAAAATCCTCTATTTTCAGCAATAATCTGCTTTGACTTTCTATAATATCTATCCATCTCTTTGGCAACTTTTCTGTCCTTGCTTTCCAATAAATATTGGGATGGATTACATCCTTCAAAAGCATCAAATCCATATGCACAGTAATTGTCAACAAATGTTGTAGCCAAGTCAAATGCTTTATGCAAATCTCCCTCACAGCCAAGATCAAATGTTCCATAAATTATTTCAGTCGCAGCCTTACCTCCTAGGCTTCTGATTATTTCATGCTCTTTTGCAACTACATTAAAATTATAATCATCAGGTTTTCTTACAGAGGTTATACCCCCTGAATTATTTGAGTATCCACAGATAGAAACAAGATTTACAGATCCCGGCTCCAAAATTTCAGAAATAACAGCATGTCCTGATTCATGTACAGCAATCTTTTTTAAAATATTAGTATCGATGTTTTCTACCGACTCCGGTGCATCAAATATCAAACGCATACATGCCTTTATAATATCTCTTTGCTCTATCTTTGACCTTTTATCAAATACCGCATAAATTCCTGCTTCATTTATCGCCATTTCTAATTCTGCACATGAATGCCCTTCCATAAAGCTTGATATATCGTCTATATCTATATCCCCCAATATTTGTTTTTTCCTTAAAAAGTGTTCTATTATCTTCTTGGCATCATCACCACTAGGACATGTCATTCTTATAACCTTATCAAAACGTCCCGCTCTCATAAGTGAATTTGGTAAACAATATATATTATTTGCTGTAGCCAAAACAAATACATTTAAATCCTTACATTCATCTATACAGGACTGTATAACCACATATTCTTCTGCATCTTTGTGATACTCATCCTCATTTGCAAATTTATCCATATCATCAAGAAATACTATGGCACATTCCTCTTTTTTTTGCTTTATCAAAAAGTATTTCTGATATGGTTAACAAACTCCCCACCATGTTTATCTTTCCTTATTGTAAATGATTTAACTTCACTTTCTTTTATAAAACTCTTGGCTAAGATTGTCTTTCCTATACCGGGCTCACCGTACAAAAGTATTCCTCTAGGTATTTCTACACCAAGCCTCTTATACTCTTTAAAGTTTTTTTAGTACATCACAAAAAGCGTATTAATTCATCCTTTATATCAGCATATCCTATAATTTTTGTCAAATTCACTCATTTTCTTCTCCCTCTATTCTAACCTTATTTTTTTCTATTACCTTTGTTTTTCCGCCTTCAATCCGTCAAAAAAATAATTCAATTCAGATATCAAAGACTCTTTTTGAAAAAAATCATGTCCCTCACCTTTAATTATTTTATATTTACAGGCGGTATTTTTTTATAACATTCAAAAATTTCAATATAGCGAAATGAAGGGTCAGCTTCACCATACAAAAAAAGTACATATTATTTCCTCTAAACTTTTTCTACACCTTCTTTTTATTTTATGAAAGTTAATCATCAATGGAGCATTAATCAAAACAGCATTCTTTATTTTTTTCAATTTTTTTCTACACTGAGTTTGCACCTATAAAAAGCTCCGTTTGAAATTCCGACAAAAAAATTATTTCTTTATAATCCCCTACATACTTACTTATACATTTTATTTCTTCCTCCAAATCACATACCGAATCTTTAGGATTGGCGGAAACAACAAATGTATAACCATATTTTTTTAAATAAAAAAGTCGCATATACTCAAATATTTATTTTCAAAACCTTCTATACTTCCACCTCTACCGGTTTTAATAAAAAAACAAGATATTTTTTTCACCTTGTATAATTCCAAACTGTTTCCCGATTACTTTGTCATATTTATTCAAAAATCAACCTCCCTCTTTAGTCATACCAAAAATTTCTTCACCCTGATTTATTTTCTATATTAAAATAGCATAAAGAATGTACAATATTTTTGCACATTGAAATTATATTCCGATATATAATAACGCTTTAAACATATAAAAAGCTCCAAACGATTACTTATCGAATGGAGCTTTTTTTACTCTGTTATTTATTATATTATTTTAACTGCTTCGCATGCTCTTTTATTACAGCAATAAACCTTTCACCGTATTTACCGTATTTATTTTCTCCGACACCGGAAACATTTAACATATCGGATTTTGTGGTAGGCATCTTTGCGCACATATCAATTAAGGTCTTATCATTAAAAACAATATATGGAGGCATCTTCTCTTCTCTGGCAATTTCAAGTCTCAGCTCTTTTAATTTATCAAAGAGTTTGAAGCCTGAAGAAGTAAGTGAATCCATACCCTTTATATTCTTCTTAGACTTTAACTTTCTATTTGTAACCTTATCTTCATCGGTTATCTTTACCAGGACCTTAGTATCTTTTAACTTTAATTTACTTATGTCTCCAAGTTTTAAAACCTGATAATCTCCTGTTTGAATATAGCCCTCAAGTAAAAGCTCTTCAATAAGTCGCCGTAAAAGAGTTTTATTTGATGATTCCAAAACCCCATATGATTTATATTTACTTGCTCCTATTTCTTCCAGCCTTGCAGTCTTTGCTCCAAGTACTGTATCCATTATTATATTCTTGCCATATCTTCCACGAGATTCATATATACAATTTATTATCTTTTTAGCCTCATCCGTCATATCAAGAGTTTCAAATTGACGCAGACAATTACCGCAATCATCACATGGCTTTTTGGGATTTTCTCCGAAATATTTTAAAATATAGTTGCGCAGACATTCAGTCGTATAGCAATATCCCTCCATTACCTGAAGTCTTTTAATATCCCTCTCCCTGATTGTCATTGCATCTGTCGGATCAATATCGCTAAAATCTTTATGTTCCAATAAAAATCTGTTAATTATAATATCCTGAGGTGAAAACAGTAAAATACATTCGGAATTGAGTCCGTCTCTACCGGCTCTTCCCGCTTCTTGATAATAGTTTTCCATACTTGACGGCATATTGTAGTGAATGACAAATCTGACATTTGATTTATCGATTCCCATTCCGAAAGCATTTGTTGCTATTACGATACTTGTATAGTCAAATACAAAATCATCCTGCATTTGCTTTCTCTCTTCAATACTCATTCCTGCATGATACTTTGCAACAGATATGTTCCGCTTTTTTAATAGTGTATATAAACTGTCCACATTTTTTCTGGTTGCACAGTATATAATTCCACTTTCACCCTTATGTCTGTCTAAATAATCAAGTATAAAGCGGTCTTTACTTTGTGGTTTATCTACCTGAAAGAATAAATTCTCCCTGTCAAATCCAGTTACAAGAAAATATGGATTGGTAAGCCCCAAAGAGCAAATAATATCTTCTCTAACATTCTGAGTGGCAGTTGCTGTAAATGCACTTATAATCGGACGTTTATCCAAAACATTTACAAACTCCGCTATATCCATATAACTTGGTCTGAAATCCTGTCCCCACTGTGAGATACAATGTGCCTCATCCACAGTTATCATTGAAATCTCAACACCTTTTGCAAGCCTAACAAAACCTTCACTCATCAGTCTCTCAGGTGCCACATATATAATCTTATATTGACCTTTCGATGCATTTTTTTGAAAGTATCATGCATCTCCTTTTCAGATAAAGAGCTGTTTATAAATGCGAGCATCCACACCGGCTTCATTCAATGCCTTTACCTGATCCTGCATAAGGGAGATAAGTGGAGAAATGACCAATGTGATTCCTGAAAGCAGCATAGCCGGAACCTGGTAGCACAGTGACTTTCCTGCTCCTGTAGGCATCACGGCAAGAATATCTCTTCCATCCAAAACAGCATTTATAACCGATTCCTGCCCCTGCCTAAATGAGTCGTAACCAAATACAGCCTTCAATGCTTCCTTTGGAGTTTTATATATTCCACTATCCGCTATTCTCATTCCTTAATCATCCTATCCCCAGTATTTTTGCCAAACTCTTTGCCTTCTTCACTGCAGTGGACTTGGCAGTACAGTTTGCAATTTCTAAAAGCCCCTGCCATTCGGCATCTTCTTTTGAAATAAATCCTCTCTTCATTGCTTCCCTTAAATAGTCGGCATAATAAGTACAGATATCCAAAACTCTGTTTATCCATACAGGCGGCTTATTATTTTTTACAACAACCTCTCCTGCATATTTGATACACTCAACAAGCATTACATAGCATATACTTAAAAGCTTATTTTCTTTTTCAACTATTCTTACAAGCTTTGCCGGGCTTATCTCCTCATGTAATAAAAGTTCTCTCATGACTTCTCTTAAATTTTCTACAGATAAATCTCCTGAGTCCGCCAGTTGTCTGAAAAGACTTTTTGCTCCATAAATACTCTCTCCGTCCTGTGCCAAAGTACTCACTGCAATAGTTAAAAATATCTTTGAATAAGGTGTTGAACTGCCCTCAAGAGGACCTTCTTTTTCACCTCGCCAGTTTCTATATTTACTTACCACAACCTTTTTCTTTTCAGGGTCATAATGAAGCCATACGCTCTTTTCTTTCTCATCTATGATTTTTTTCCGTTGTTGTCGGCCACAGCTCCCGACATCTGAGCCTCTTTTTGAATTCCGTAAAACCATCCATAAATATATACTTGAAACAGACTGTCAGGTATATCCGGTAATTTCAAATCGAAGCTGAAAGCTTTTTCGCCTTTCCTTACTTCAAATACATTTATATTAAACTCAACATTATCATAGATAAGCTTTTTAGCCTCAGGTAATGCCACCCATACTTCATCAAAATCATTCGGAGTATTTTGATTCTGTACTTTATCATACTTTTCTTCTTTTATATTCATACCAAGAGAATTTAGCTTATTCACTATTTCCTTGGCATATTCTACAGCTTTTGAAGATCCGGATTTTGTGGCGAGATTCTTTACAGCCTTCATTTCCAATGCATTTTGTGGGGCAAGCTTATTATCTAGTGCAAAAATAACTTCATCAAGATAATCTCTTAGAAATTTTACAATCTCAGCTGTTCCTGTAAGCATTCTAGGTGCTTTAAGCGATACCTCCACCACATCACAGGCAGCCATCCATACCAAACTCAGCATACCGTCTTTAGCCATATTTTCCATTGCAAAAGCCAGACTTGCCAAGTTTGACGGTGTACCACCGCTCCAATCAATCTCTGAGATATCAGCTATTCCGGGTGTCAAAAGTCCTCTATCCCATGCTTTTTTACTGGCCTCTATAATATCCTCTGCATTTTCGACGTTTAAATTACCTTGTATGGCGATCCAATTCATCATTGCACCTTTTGTAACCGGCTTTCTTCTTCTTGCTATCTGCCTTAAAACAATTCCCTGGCCATGGTAAACTTCAATATCTCTATGTATAGCTGTAAGAGAATAATCACCCCAGTTTGGAAAAACAGAAAACATATTTATATAATTATGTGAAAGTCTATTCGGTAATACTCTAAGACTTTCAGGTATATTAACCTTAATATTCCAATATGCAATTTCTCCCGTTTTCAATTCCGGTTCGATATATGAATCTTTTAAATACCCTGCAATCAGATTACCGACTGAAATCTCCTCACCTGATTCATCCTTTAACACTTCTCCTGAAGGAAGTTCTATTTTCAGGTCTATCTTCTTTAATTTTTCTACGTATTTTTTTATATCTATATCTGCCGGATGTTCTATCTCCAATCTTGTAATTGCAAGCTGTAGATCCGGCTCTGAAACATATGATAAATTCTTATCTTCGTATATTGATAAGCGTTCCACTAAATCATTTAAACTGATACTTAGATCGACGTAACTTGGTGTACTCAGTAAACAAGGCCATTTGCCCATAGAATTAAACAATAGCTCTCTTCGCATGTACATAAGATCATGGTATCTGATTTTTAAGACTTCTTGTTCACCATTCCACACATTTTCTTTTGTATCCTTTATCATATTCATTTCAAGGTTCTTAGCCCATCTTCCAAGTGTTCTTAAACCTCCGGCATCACCGTTTGGAATACCTGCAAGACTCATTTTAGCTTCATCCGAATTTGTATAAGCAATATAATTTGCCATTGCAATAAATCTCTCAAAAAAAATATCTGCAATATAGTCCTTTCTTTTAGAAATATCTGAGACCAAATCTGTTAATCTTTCAGATGATATCTCACCTATTTCAAACCTTGGCACTTCCCAAAGTTTAGGTGTTTCTCTCCAAAGTCCTTGCAATTCTTCTTTTACATCTTCATCTTCTATCTCCAGTCCCCAAGCCTTTTCAATATTTCCCGCAAGCTTTGCTATACTTTTATCCTCATCCTGCTTATAAAGTAGAAGCCATTCTTCATACTCTTTTACCGACTTAGGCTTTTCCCTTTTTAAAACAGACTTTAAAATCAGTTTCTTTATTTTTTTCACCTTTGCCGAACTGCATGAAATCAGTATGGGATATAGCCAGTCGTCTGTAGCACTCTCTATAAGTACAGGAGCAAATCTCTCCATCAAAGCCGTTTCTCCAAGCCCAAGCAGTGGAATAATTGTTTCTACTCTTGATTTTATCTCTTCATCTGTAATTCCGATTTGTTCCAATACATTTACATATTCTTTTCTGTCTCCCGGCCTTTGTGCAATGCTAAGTCCGTAAAACACCTGCTCCATAGCAGTATCTTTTGTAATGAGATTATTTTGTACACCCCATATAAGTATCTTTGAAAAAGGTCCGGTTGCAGGCACATTCAAGGCAACGCCTACTTCTATATGCTCATTAAATCTTCTTAAAATTTCCGACTTTTCAATTACAAACTTCTCATCAAATTGTAGTCAGTTCTTTTTGATGTCAGAAGAATTGCCGCTACAGCTGCCCAGTCCTTCATATACTCCACAGACTCGGGAATTTCAAGATTCATTTCATGCACAAGTTTTAATGCCAACATTCCAAGCACTGACAGTGAATGCTCCCATATTCTCCTGTTTGAAGTGCAGGCGGCTTTTATAAAGTTCATTGCAAAAGTCTCACCTCTATCCTCAATAGCCTTTAGGGCAACTTCACTGCTTCTTCTAAGAATATTTGCAGCTCGCTTGGCATCCACTCCCACTCTTATAGCAAAGATTGCAAGCTTTTCAAGATTTACATCCACCACAGAAACAAATCCATATGTATTATCTGATAATTGTTTTATCTCTGTCCAGTCTCCGGATTTTAATCCTTCTCTTGCCTCTTTTTGTTCTTCTTTGCTTCCTATTCCGAGATTTAAAATATCGTCAAAATCTGTCTCTTCATAGCCGAGAGAACGATATATTTCTGCCGCTTTTTCTAATTTACTTGCCATACTATACTCCTTTTTTCAGTTTTACCGCCAAAATATGCTTGCATGGTCCTCTACTGTTTTGATGTTTCAGATACCATGTACAGGTACATTTTGCATTTTCCAAATTTTCATCTGTAGGGTAAATAACCCTATACTTAGTTTCTCCCGATCTTACATGCCATATATTATCTTCAATATACTCGGTATCTTCCACAAGTTTTTTTGCACCTACAAGCCTGGGATTGTCCTTTAAAACTCTATCAGGATCATCCGGCAACTCCCTATGGAAAAATGCTCTATCTCGAACATCAAAACCGAGCTTCCCTGAAACGGCAAGCAGCTCCATTGCATCATTCATATCATTTTTTACTATTCCGATTGATTTTGATATTTTATCAATATCAAGTCTTGATTCAAAGTTTAATATATTATCAATTTTGTCCGCACATTCAAGTATTTAGGAGTTGAGAGCGAATCAAGTAATGCCCCCTCACCTGAATAACCTTCATAGCTCTTTGCCGTCAAACTAAGCGTGATATTTGCACCGGTCATACATACTTCAATCATCATCTGCCCCGGTTCATCATTCTCAGGTGCGTAAAAAAAGATCGAGTTTACATTGCTCATCACTTTTTTAAGTGCACTAAGTCTGTGAATGCCACTGATATATACACTGTTTTTTTCTTCTCTTGATTTTAACATCACGCCTGTCTTTGTAGGTGTAAGCCATCCGGATTTTTCCTTCCCTGTAACAGGAGGTAACATTGCAATAAATGACTTTGCCTGCATTCCTTCGACATGGAACTTATATTTCATATTTTGGTGTAGCATGGCACAATTTCCAAGTGCTCTTATCCATCTGTCAGGCATCTTTACAGGCCTTTGAGTAACTATGTCTGTAAGCAAACTTCCATTATCAAGATTTTTACTGTGCAAGGTCTTAAGTCCTTCATCTCCTATTCTAAACTTTAATCTGTCTCCTTGTCTTATATTAAGAAGAGACTTTCGTAAATTGTTGCCTATATCCACATTTGTGGTACCATAAAGTATGTCACCGTCCAAAGCACTTTGGAATACATCCATTCTTGCATAAACACCGTTGCAAGCCGAGAAGCATTCTGCCCTCAGTCTGTCACCCTGGGCAGAAAGTATAGGGTCTCTTTGGTCCACAGGTACGTATTTAAAGTATCTTGTACTCACAATATCTGCCAGCACCAGCAATCCTCCTGAAATAATTGTCGGATTGATTATTTCTCCATTGAAAAAAATAAAGGATCGTTCTCTATACCGTTTGGGGTAAGTGCAGGTGCTATAGATAAGCTCAAGTTTCCGTCAAAAAGGGTTGATGTTGTTTTAAATTCTCTCATTATATCCCCCTGAAATTTGTATACTAAAAGGGCAGTCCTATGTAGGATTGCCCTTTTATTTTAGCATAAAATTTAGTTTTTTACTTCATTTAGTGACTCCATAATCATATAGTAATATTAATTCTTCCACCTATAATTAAATCAAATCTCTGAATTTTTCCGACACTTTATATTTTTTTGATAACAGATTTAAATAACTATTTCATATTTCTCTTTCAACTTATTTAACATACTATACTTAATCATCCCTTCCAACTGCATTCTTCCGACTATTATCCCCGGAGCGATTCCCTGTGCCTTTGCAAATTGAAGTACTTGGCTTTCTGAATAATCTCCATTTCTTCTAAAAATCTTCAAAAGTCTTTAGAGTCAATCAGTGTATCACCTGACCATCTGTCGGCCTCTTTCTCATCATCTTCAGATGTACCGTTTGTCTGCCCCACATGGCCAAGAACAATGTGTGCAAGTTCGTGGAATAAGCTAAACCAAAACTTGTCTGCATCCTTTCCTCTTGCAGTAAGTCCAAGAACAATCTTATTCCCATCTATAAAAAGAAGCTCCCTGTAGAAAAAGATCCTCAAGATGTGGCAAAAATACTAAAAGCAATACCACAGTCTGCAAGATATTTTTTTATCTTAGGACAGAACTCTTTTGGGCTAAGAACCGTCATATTTCTTATATCATTCAAAAACTGAAGTTAACCCTTTGATATTTATGGAAGCTGTTTGAATATTACGCGCCTTAATCCTTGCTTCTTGAGCCCACGCCATTAAAGCCAAATCACTTTTTTTCCGTAATTGCCAAACGTCTACATGCAATTCTTGTAATCTGCTCCTTTCCGATAAGAGAAAGTTCAACAACCTCAAAAAAATTTCCTAAGATTAACAACCTTTTCATTAGATTCTACGGCATCCGGAATCCAACCGAATTTTTACCATCTCCCTATAAGGAATTTTTACCATCTCTTTATCGTCTTCCATTGCATTTTCTGCTTCTGCCTTAATAATCTTATCTCTATAGATTGACTCCAAATTATTCCAAAAACTTAGCAGGAACACCTAAAACCATCTCTAATCTGACTGCTGTTTCAGGTGTAAGCTGTACATCGCCATTAATGAGCTTACTGATATGTTTTTTTCAGACATATCCATTCTGGCGACAAACTCCTTCTGGCTCATTCCCCTGTCGTTTAACTGCTCTTTAATTGTCGCTCCGGGTGGCGTTGCAATATAACTGCGACTTCTAACCATTGTGCTACCTCCCCGACTTGAAATATTAACCATCAATGATAGTCAACAATTTCCAAAATATTTGCTATTTGAATTTCATTACCAATTTTCTCAAATACCAATCTGTATGGATGAACCAAGTCCACTGCATATTGTCCTTTCCTATTCTGCTTAAGTGCATGACATCGCCCGATATGAAACTGTATCATTATCTCAACCGTGTCTACAGCACAAATTTCATCTATACGCTGATGTATTTTATCTGCCATTTCTCGACCATAGGTTCTCTCCGCTGTTTTGGCATCCGTACAAATCCTTTCAATTTTCTTATTCTTGTAAGTAATATCCAAAGCATTGCCTCTCTTATATATTTACCTTTGAGGTAAATTTATATTAGCATGAATATAAATTTTTGTCAAATTTTAAATTAACCTCTGAGGTTCATTTTATATATCTTTATTTTTTTAATTTTCTTTTTGCAACTTTCCATACATGTAAACTACACCAATTTATCTTTACTGCAAATATTAGCTTTCCAACATACGACTTATAATAAATTTTATTTGTTTTATACCATTGGCATTATCTACAAATATTCGAAAACAACGAATTGATGTCGTTAGTTTGAAACTACTAATTTCCAAACGATAATTCCAACAGCTCCTCTGCTACAACAGCAGATTTTATCCTTATCAAATTATCCCACACATCTTCCTTTCCTAAAAGATTCATACCACCATGCCATACCAGTTCTTCATCTATAACTGCAAAGTGTTCATCTACCTCATCTTTAATAACAACCTGGATTCCTGATGTTTTCATCTGATTAATCATTTCATAATAATCATTAATGCTTCCAAAGCTCATTTTTTCAGGATCAATTGTTATCACAACTATCTTACATCCTGCTTCCACCTGCTGTTTTGTAATATAAATTATTCTATCAACCCTCTCCTGTACAATATGTGGACTTGAAATAATTATTCTCTTTTCTGCCTCTATAATATCTCGTTCAAATATATCAATATAGTTCCCTGAATCATAAATTGCATTTGCAGCTTGTTTATCTAATATCACATTCGAAATTATAGAATATCCTAAACGCTTATAAGTTCTTAGACGTTTTGAATACATTTTCTCAAAAAAACTTTTTAAATGAGCATCTATATAATCATAAACAACTACATACTTCTTACCTTCATAATCTCTATGTAATCTCCCAACATACTGCTCCAATCTTCCACCAAATGAAACCGGTGATGCCAACATCAATGTATCTAATCTCGGAAAATCAAATCCCTCACCAATCTTCTGTCCGGTAGCTATTAAAATAATTGATTTTTCATTTGGAACTTTCTTTAAATTTTTTCTTATTTCAAAGTTCTCACTATCACTATTATCACCATAAAGCAAGAACACATAATCTGCTGCACCTGACAGACTATCAAATAAATTCTTTGCATGCTCCTTATGTCTTGTAAGAATAAGCGGAGTTCTTCCATCGGCAATTTCCTGTCTTATATCATTTACAATCATTTCGTTTCTTATTTTATTGCTACTTATCAAATTATAAGCAGTATTAATATCGTTCATAGTTTCATTTGTATCAATAACCCTTGTAAACCTTGGATACACATAATGTCCAATCCCATGTTCTTTAGCACGTTCTTTTGCAGTATAACTATGTCTTACCGGACCTAGTAACATATATATTATTTTTTCAAGACTATCCCCACGCTTTGGTGTTGCTGAAACTCCATAAACGTATCTAGAATTTACTCTCTGCATTACTTCTATCGAGGTATTAGATCCACAATGGTGACATTCATCCATAATGACCAGCCCATAGGAATTAATAAAATCGTTGAAATTTCCCTTACTATACATTGACCCAATCATAGCTACATCAATAATCCCTGTAAGTGTATTCTTATTACCTGTTAATACTCCTATGACACTATCTCTTCGTTTTTCTCTACCTGTCTTTGTTTTATAAATTGGTAGTTTCTCTTTTATAATTAAAAACCTATTTAATTCTTCTACCCACTGTTCAATCAAATCTTTGCTATGAAGAAGAATCAATGTACTGACTTTTCTTTGTGATATCAAATAACTACAGACCACCGTTTTTCCAAATGCAGTAGTTGCACTAAGCACTCCATGATCATGCTGTAACATTCTGTCCGCCGCCAAATCCTGTTCTGTACGCAAATCTCCATTAAAAAAAAAAACTTTTATAGGTCTTCCCATTTCTCTTTGATCACTAATATCGTACTCAATGCCGGCTTCTTTACAATTATTTATAAGTTGTTCTCTAAGTCCTCTTGGAATACGAATATATCCGTCAATATCCTTTCCCATATAAACAGCACTAAAATTATAATAATTTGAATATCCTAAGCGCCTATTCTTATAAAAGATAGGGTTGTCAAATGCAGCCAAGCTTCTTATTTGATTCTGTATCCTTGGCATAAGATTCAATGCATCTACATATACCCCATCGCCAAGAACAATATGCATTTTACCTACAACATCAGATTTATTAAATACTTGTTTCTTTTTCCATGGTTTAGGTCTACATTGCATAACATCAGGCACAGCACCTGTCGTTTCAGCAATTTCAGCATTCCATTTTTTCATAAAAGCATCTATTTCTTCTATAGACAACTTCATTGTATGATTTAATAAGATATCCCACTGATCAGGATAGGCATTCCAATTACTATCAATAAAGGCACTATTTCCACTTTTTAGTGCCTGTCCCTGCAATGGAAGAGCAATAAGATTTCCTATACTGTTTGCACTATCCTGACATGGATACATTCTGTCATAATATTGAAACGACTTCAGATTAATTAAAGATTGACCTCTATCCAACAAAAGGTAACCGAAGTTGCGTGCCAAGGAAGCAGGAATAGGCTTTTTAAAAAAAAAAATCCACACATGTGCTCCTTGTCCGGACCTTGAGCGTTCTACCAGCGGAGTGATTCCATTTTTTTCACAAATAAGACGCAAAGCTTCCACCTCTTTATGCCAGTCTTTAGTCACATTTGTAAAATCTGTTTCTTCTGCACCCTTTTCATGATTATCAAAGTCAAATACTATAAACCTGCATGTACCATCCGGTAATAATGGATATACGCCTATAACATCCGAACCGTCATCTTTATATCCTAACAAGTGCTCCACTATTTTTTTAGCAGTAAGTTTAGTCCAGCTTATGTTCTTACAATCTTCACAATGTATTTTCTCCCCTTGCTGTTTGGGACAAAGTCTATCATTCCAGCGATTATCACATTGAGGAAAATATCCACCCTTTTTCCCTCTCTTGGCATACACATCTGTTCTTCCCCAGAACATTGCAAAGTACCTATTTGCCATTTCTTCAGTAATATACTTTCTGATAATTCTTTCGCCTTGATCTGGATCAAACTCAGACGTATTTTCTATCTTTTCTTCAAATATACAACTTTCCGGATATGTTATATTGGCTTTCTTTAATTTTTTCTTTAACAAAGTATTTTCTGCTTGCAACTCTCTTACCAGTTTACGAAGTGAGTCAAGGTTTTCCGCTTCAATACTCATCTCTTACCAAATTCCCGTTTGATTTCCGCTTCAACCTCATCCGCCGAATATATTCTGCCGGCCTTAATATCTTCCATACCTTTCTCTATTTCCACATTAAATTGTTCCTTTGTCAGAGATCCATATGCAACGGGCTCTTCACAAGCCGGAAGTTTCATTTCAAATGGAATCCCCCTCTGTAATACAATCTGCCTCAGAAACATTCCTACTGCATTGGACATCGGGATACCAAGCCTATCAAGCACCTGCTCCGCCTGTTCTTTTACTTCAGGTTCGACACGTGCAAATACATTTGCTGTTCTTGCCATAGATATCACCTCCTATTTTTCTTCATTATATCTTATTTGAGTGCGAAATGTAATCTATTCGCAAGCTGTTTTCATAAGATAACCGCCGGATATATTTTTTAGTACAAAAAGAGCACCTCTCAAATCAACTCTAAGAAGTGCTCTTGTTATCATGCATATTAGCTATTTATTCTAACGTCAAACCTGTGTTTTGATATCATGACTTTAGAAATTTTTATATTTATTTTTTTAGTACAACTTAGCTCCTGCCGGTATATGATTATCTACCATTATAAGGTGGAGCTCTTCGCCTTCGCCCTCTTTAAGCTCATTTACAGCGCTCAAGAGCATACCGCATGATTCAATTCCCATCATTGCTCTTGGCGGAAGGTTTGTTATAGCTATAAGTGTCTTTCCTACAAGCTCCTCAGGCTCATAGAACTCATGTATACCTGAAAGAATTGTTCTGTCCTTGCCTGTTCCGTCATCAAGAGTGAACTGTAAAAGCTTCTTGCTCTTTGGAACTGCAACACAGTTCTTTACCTTTACCGCTCTGAAGTCTGATTTTGAGAATGTCTCAAAGTCCACACTCTCTTCAAATAACGGCTCAATCTTTACATTTGAAAAATCTATCTTCTCATTAGGTGTAAAGAAGCCTGTATTCGAATCCGCAGACTCTTCATTTCCTGCATTAGCCGGCTTATCAAGACTCTTCATTGTAGGGAAGAGCAATACATCTCTGATAGCAGGTGAGTTTGTAAGCAACATTACAAGTCTGTCGATACCGTATCCGATACCTCCTGTAGGCGGCATTCCTATCTCAAGAGCATTTAAGAAGTCTTCATCTGTATGATTTGCTTCCTCATCTCCTGCTGCAAATGCTTCTTCCTGTGCCTGGAATCTCTCTCTTTGGTCAATCGGATCGTTAAGCTCGGAGTACGCATTTGCCATCTCTCTACCGTAGATAAAGAGCTCAAATCTTTCTACATATCTTGGATCGCTTGGCTTTTTCTTTGTAAGCGGTGACACCTCTATAGGATGATCCATTACAAATGTAGGCTGTATAAGTTTCTCCTCTACAAACTCCTCAAAGAAGAGATTGATGATATCGCCTCTTGAGTGACGCTCTTCAAACTCAATGCCTTTTTCCTTTGCAAGTGCCTTTGCTTCCTCTGTTGTTTCTATACTGTCAAAATCAATGCCTGAGTACTTCTTTATAGCCTCAACCATTGTAATTCTCTCAAAAGGCTTTCCAAGGTCAATCATTGCCTCGGCATAAGGTATTGTAGTAGTACCGCAAACTTGCTCTGCAAGGTATCTGAACATATTTTCAGTAAGATCCATCATGCCGTGATAATCTGTATATGCCTGGTAAAGCTCCATAAGTGTAAACTCAGGGTTATGTCTTGTATCAACGCCCTCATTTCTGAACACTCTGCCTATCTCATATACTCTCTCAAGTCCGCCTACAATAAGTCTCTTAAGGTAAAGCTCAAGTGAAATACGAAGCTTTACATCTTCATTCAACGCATTGAAATGTGTATTAAAAGGTCTTGCTGCCGCACCGCCCGCATTGCTTACAAGCATAGGTGTTTCAACTTCCATGAATCCCTGACCGTCAAGGAACTTTCTTATTGCTGTTATAATCTTTGATCTCTTTACGAATGTATCCTTTACATCCTCATTCATAATAAGATCGACATATCTTTGACGATATCTTGTATCTGTATCTGTAAGTCCGTGGAATTTCTCAGGGAGCGGCTTTAAGCTCTTTGAAAGCAACTCTACCTTTGTAGCGTGCAAGCTTATCTCACCTGTCTGTGTCTTGAAAACTTCACCTGTAACACCTACGATATCACCGATATCAAGCTTCTTGAATGCCTTGTATTCGTCCTCTCCTACAGAATCTCTTGCTACATATGCCTGTATTCTTCCCTTTAAATCCTGTACATGACAAAATGACGCCTTACCCATGACACGCTTTGACATAAGTCTACCTGCAATCTTGACACTTTTTCCGTCTAATTCCTCGAAGTTGTCCTTTATATCTGCACTATGCTTTTCTACATCATACTTTGTGATAAAGAAAGGGTCGTTGTTTGCTGCCTGTAACTCTGCAAGTTTGTCTCTTCTTGCCTTTAAAATATGATTCAGGTCCTCTGTTGTCATTGGTTCATTGCTATTTGCCATATTTCCTCCTTAAGATACTCTTTGTATTCCTAATACCATATATTCTGAAACACCTGCCTGTGTTTCTACAACTGCTGTTTCTCCGATTTTTTTACCGAGTAATGCTTTACCGAGCGGTGACTCATTGCTTATCTTGCCGGCAAGTGAATTGGCCTCTGTAGAACCTACAATCTTAAAATCAAGTTCATCATCAAATTCTTTATCAAGAATCTTTACCATACATCCGATACCGATTGTATCCAGATCAACTTCATCTTCCACAACAACTTCCGCATTCTTTAAAAGATTCTCAAGTTGCTCTATTCTGGCCTCTATATCTCTTTGCTCATCTTTTGCGGCATCGTATTCTGCATTCTCTGAGAGATCGCCCTGCTCTCTTGCCTCTTTTATCTTTTCAGCTATTTCTTTTCTCTTATTTACCTTTAAATCCTGTAACTCTTCCTCTAAGTTCTTAAGTCCCTCATAAGTTAATATATGCTTTTTTTCTGCCATATTTCCTCCATTTTGACTTCTATTTCACTCTTACAAAGTAAAACTGTCCTTTATTTTTCATTTTGAAGTCAAAACTTCAACTTCAATCAAACTTTAAGATTAGAAAAAAACCACTATACCGGCGTATGTGGCGAATTCAATACTTAATCTAACTAGTTCCGAGAGATTATACTATGACATACCGTTTATGTCAAGCGAAAACACTTTAATTGAATGTAATAAATTTATACTATGATATATTTTACCAAAGAAAAAGACAGGCTTGCTCAAGGCCTGTCTTTTAAGTAAGAGGAAATTTCAATATGTGTAACACTGTATATTATCAAATAAGGTTGCTCAAGTCTTACTTGATAGTATATGATAGTTCTCACCACCATATTGTTTGTGTGATGACTTTCGTCACAACACTATATATTATGACAGCTTTCACTGTCATATCTTAAATTAGGTTGTCCTAATGTAAGACCAAAAAAATTAAAAATGCGACTAACTGCTTTCCTGCAGCTTCAATGCGACTTTTTGCATCATCATCAGGTTCAAGGTTTGCTATAATGCCTTCTCCACCGATAATATTTGCTCCGGCATTTTGCATACGCTCAACCCATAATCTCATCCACTCTCCATCGCCCCAGTCATATGAACCGAATAAAAGAATGTTTTTACCTGATACCTTGCCTTCTATCTCTGATACAAAGCTCTCAACTGACTCGTCAAGCTCCTCTGCACCCATTGCAGGACATCCGATAGCAAATGCAGGCTGTGCAAGTAATTCATCTACATTAACACTGTCTACAAATACAAGCTCAGGTGTTCCGCCTGCCGCCTTTACTCCTTCAGCTATCACATTTGCCATAGCTTCTGTGTTTCCTGTTGAACTCCAATAAACGATAATTGCTTTTTCCATATTTTTACTCCTTAAAAGAATATTTTTATAGGCATATAAATCATTATCAACAAGCTATATTCTCAAGCCTGTTTCCGGCTAAGAACTCGTCAATAGCAATCTCTCTAGCCTCATCATAGCTTAAAAACTTTTCCCTGGTCTCTTCCAAGTTGCCATATATTTTCCAATACCCGCTATGTAGATACCTCTCTCCTTTGTTTTCAAGGAAGCCCTTTATATCACATATAGGATATCCTAAAAATACTCCCACCTCATGAGGAAACTCTTTAATTTTATTATAAAAACCGTTCATCCTCTGATGCAGTCTGATAAGATTTGATATGAAATCATCTCTCCTATATCCAAACCCTCTTAAATAGTCACTAACCTCTGATCTTTTAAGATACTCTTCAAGTTCTTTTGCTCTGTATATCAAAACCAAATGTCTCTTCTTACAAGTGCAAAGAATCATCAAGCTGATACTTGTTTTCCTTAGTTTCTCACTTATTATGGCTAACTCTTTGTCATTTAAAAAGAGCATCCCGGAAATTCTTTTCCCCTTCAATACCGTCGCATTTTGAATGATGAGTCTCAGCTCCACACTATCATCACTGCTTGATGCAAGCCTTTTTACTATATCAACGGGCATACCTACCTCCGTTTTCTTTATTCTTAAAGAAAATTTATTTCCCTTGGTTAGTACTCCCTAACTTTATCATTTTATACGTTCTTTGTCAATACTTTTTTTCAGAAATCTGCATTAATTTTATAATTTAATTCCATACCTGTTTTAGGGTGCTTAAAGCTTAAGTTTACAGCCGCCAAAGAGAGTACTTTATCCTCATCCGCCTTAACATTTGCAAGTCTTTTATTATACTTGTGATCTCCATACAGTGGAAAACCGTGACTTGCACATTGAAGTCTTATCTGATGATGTCTTCCGGTTATAAGATTTATTCTAAGTCTTGTAATATATCTGTCGTCCTTCTTATACGACTCCAGTACTTTATACTTTAATACAGCTTCTTTAGCTCCTGCAGTACTCTTTTCAACAACTTTACTTACATTGTTATCAAGTTTCTTTATAAAGTCTATAAGCTCTCCTTCATCACTTTCAGGAATTCCGTCTACCAAAGCTTCATAGGTCTTTTCTATATTCTTTTTTCTAAGCTCATTGCAAAGGATTTCTGTGGCTTTTTTATTCTTACCGTATACCATTATTCCGTATACCGGCTTATCCAATCTATGTATCACTCCTACATAGGCGTCTTTTCCCATATGCTTTTTTAACAGACTGACCATATCCTCTTCAAAACTGTTGCTTGATTGACTCGATATTCCCCTTGGCTTTACTGTCACTATTACATCTTTATCTTCATACAATATCTTCAGATTCATCTATCAACATTTCCTTTTCAAGCTTTGTTAACTGCTTTATTTCATATTCTCTTTGCATTGCCGCAACTTTATCTGCATATACCTCAAAATATACCAATTCCACGGGCAATTTTGCTCTGGTATATTTAGCACCTTTTCCGGCATTGTGAGCCTTGATTCTTTTTGGTATATCGGATGTCCATCCGCAATATAAACTGTTATCATTGCAACGCAAAAGATATACAAATGCTTTTTCTTCTAAAAAAGCAGACAAATCGAAAGTCGAATAACCGACTCCCAATCGTCTGCTTACTGTATTTAATTCTGCTTTCATTAGATTACCCAATCGGCAAACTCTGTGGTATCTCTACCGTCTTCCAGACAGCTTGTATCAATACCGTTTTGATTCAGCAGTTCTTCCATTTTTCTTATTCTCTCATTCATTATATCTATGGTCTCGGCAAGCTTTGAAATATCCGCATTTACCTGTGCCAGTTTATGCTTCTTTTCAACAACCTGACCGTTTAATCTTACAGGCTTTGCGGGAATACCCACTGCTGTGGAATCACTTTCAAGAGGTTTTAATAAAACCGAATTTGCTCCTATAGATGCATTGTCTCCAACCTCAAATGATCCCAGTATTTTCGCACCGGCACCAACCATTACATTCTTTCCAAGTGTAGGATGTCTTTTCCCCTTGGCGGTTCCTACACCTCCAAGAGTCACTCCTTGATACAGTGTACAATTGTCACCAACCACCGCTGTTTCTCCGATTACAATACCTGCACCATGATCTATAAGTACTCCGCTGCCTATTTCAGCCCCCGGATGTATCTCTATCATTGTAAAAAATCTTGAAATCTGTGATATCCATCTCGCTATAAAAAACATATGCTTTTTATAGAACCAATGTGCAATTCTATGCATAATCAATGCATGTACGCCTTGATATAAAAATAAAACTTCAAATGCACTTCTGGCCGCCGGATCCCTGTCCTTTACAGCCTGTACATCTTTCCAAACATCTTTGAAAAACATAATCTCTCCAAATACTAATGTCAATGAAAGTTACTATATAAGTCCAAGCTCTTTCATTGATAAATATATCCCATCTTCTGATACTTTTTTTGCAAAGTATGTAGCATATTCTTCCAATGCGGTATCATGCTCTCCAAGAAGTATTCTGTTCCCGGCTCCGCATGTAAACATCGGCAAATCATTCATACTATCCCCAAATACATAAGCATCTTCCAATGCTATATTGTAGTAATCCAGCACTTGAAGTACAGCTTTTCCCTTTGAACAAGGATATGGTACACATTCATAAAATCCTGCACCTCGATCTATTATATCAAAATCATCGCATTCAGCAAAAAATGATTTCAGATCACTCCTTGAAAATCTCGGATCGTCTATAATACAGAATTTATCAAAGTCATAATCATCTTTTTCAAATTCTCCCACAGACGGTTCTATAGTGTAACATATCGCATCAAATATATTCTCTGTAATCTCAGGATATACAAAAGGTTTGGCAGGAAAATAAATTCCCTGCCTCGCCTCAAGCATACCTTCAACATTAAATTTCTTTAACAGCTTTTTATTTCAATGCCTCTGTTATGATCTATCCTCTTCTCAAAGATGGTCTTGTCTCCAACAACTATCTGTGTTCCACATCCACAAATATAACCGTCCATATTAAATCTGTTTTTAATATTTCCTATTATACATTCTACTCTTCCGGTATTTATAAATGTCAAATGTCCGGCAGCTCTCGCTTCTTCTATAGCCTTTAATGCGGATTTCGGCACCTGTTTGGTATCATTGTCAATTAAAGTACCATCTATATCAAAGAATAGTGCTTTCATTATTGTGCCGCCTCACTGCCTTCAGCAGCTGCACTCTCGGAAGATTCGCTTTCTCCCTCAGCTGTAGTCTCTTCACTTGCACCTTCAGCACTTGCGCCCTCTTCACTGCCCATAGTCTCACCGTTGATGTTTACTGTAACATCTGTTCTCTTGGCATTGTCCAGGATAAAGTTTACAACTTTATATGTCTTGGCTGTTTCTTCAACCTCATCTTTACCATACTGCTGTATAAGCTCGTCTTTTGTCAAAGAGCCGCCGTTTAAATCTACAACTACCTGGTAATCCTCATCTGTAAGAGACATTTTCTCTTTCTTATAGATTTCTCTTGTGACAATAACCTGCTTAACATAGCTTTCAGCCTGATTTCTGATCTGTGTTTTAAGTTCATCCGCACTCATGCCGTAAGCTGAAGCATACTGATCAAGATCCATACCGTACTGTGTAATCATATTATCGATAGGCTTGTAGATATTGTTATATTCAAAATCAATAGCCTCATCCTTCATTTCGAATTTTGAGTCTGCAATTACGGCAGCAATCGCATTGTACTGATCCTGTGACTTTGCGCTCTTACTTCTTTGTTCCTCAAGATTTGCCTTTACGGCAGCTTTAAACTCATCTACTGTTTTCTGCTCACCGTTTGTATGCTTATTTACCCACTCATCTGTAAGAGTTGCAGGAGATGAAACCGATATTGAATTTATCTTTACGTCAAATACCACTGCGGCTCCGGCTAAATCGGCGTTATTATAATCCTTAGGGAATGTAAGATCAAGTTTTACATCTTCTCCGATGCTGTGACCTATAAGTCCCGCCTCAAATCCTTCGATAAAGCTGTTGCTTCCGATTACTAAATTATAACCTGTTGCAGATCCTCCGTCAAAGCAACTCCGTCCTTTGTTCCGGTGTAGTCTATATTTACAGTATCGCCTTCCTGTACGGCTCTGTCTGTTACTTCAACCACGTCAGGATCTTGCGTTAATTCAGTATTTATCTGTGCTTCCACATCCTGATCACTTACACTTGTATCGATATTAGGTATTTCCACACCGACATACTTTCCAAGCTCGGCTGTACCGTAATCACTTGGTCTTTTCACATCTGCATCTGCCTTTGATTCTCCCTCTGCTGTTGTCTGAGTCTCAGTAGCATCTTTTTTTTTGTATACCACATGCACTCATTGTAGCTACAACAACCATTCCTATCAAAGCTAACTTTTTTAATTTCATAAATAAAAACCTCTCACCTTGCACCGGACATTATAAATAAAATGCCTTAAATGCAAGATATGTATTATATAAATCTAATTTTGATATCACCTCATATGGTGAATGCATAGAGATTACGGGAACTCCCAAATCTACTACATCTATATTCATCATTGCGACATACTGAGCAATGGTACCGCCACCACCAACGTCAAGGGCGCCCAATTCTCCTATCTGCCAATGTACATTGTTTTCTTCCATTATTGATATAACTTTATTCATAAACTCTGCACTTGCATCTGATGAAGAATACTTTCCTCTTGAACCTGTATACTTTGTAAGTACACAACCTCTGTTCAGATATGATGAGTTGTTAGGCTCAAACACATCAGGGAAAGTAGGATCAAATGCGGCATTTACATCTGATGAAAGACATGATGATTTTTCACACACTTCTTTTACATCAGCGCCGAATCCCTGTGACAAATACTCTATATAATCATACACAAAGTGAGAATGAAGTCCTGTATTTCCTGCTGAACCGATTTCCTCTTTGTCTGCAAGTATTGTAAGTGTTGTATACTTCGGATTCTTTGCTTCAATCTCCGCTATAAGCGCAGGATAAGCACAGACTCTGTCATCATGACCGTATCCTCCTACAAGTGAACGATCAAGACCTATATCTCTTGCCTTTGTTGCAGGAACAAACTCTATCTCCGCTCTTGCAAAATCTCTCTCTGTAACACCATACATATTATTTAATATTTCAAGTGTCTTAAGCTTTACAGCCTCTTTTACATCATCGGTATCATCAAACGGCAATGTTCCAAGGAAAATATTTAATTCCTCACCTTTGATACCTTCCGACAGTTTTCTTTGATCTTGTTTGCTTGAAAGATGAGGAAGCAGATCACTTATATAAAATACCGGATCCTCTTCTTTTTCACCAAGGTTTATCTCAACAAAACTGCCGTCTTTCTAAATATAACACCATGCATTGAAAGCGGTATGGTTGCCCACTGATACTTTCTTATTCCACCATAGTAATGAGTCTTAAAATATGATATCTCACTCTTTTCATAGAGCGGATTAGGTCTGAGATCAAGTCTTGGAGAATCTATATGTGCTCCGTTAATCCTTAAACCTTCAGTGATAGGCTCACTACCTATTGTAGATGCAAGTATTGCTTTTTTTCTGTTTACTTTATATACCTTATCCCCGGCTTTATAGCTCTTTTTAGGGTCAAAAACTGTATATCCGTTTGCCTCAAGCAAGCTGACAGCTTCTTTTACCACTTCTCTCTCGGTCTTTGACTTGTCTAAAAATTTCTTATAGCCTTCAGCAAACTCCTGAGCTTTTGAAATTTGCTCAGGAGATTCTTTTGCTATATGAGGATATTCAAATGAAAGTTCTTTTTGCAGAGCTTTTGCTTTACTTTCTGCCATACGAACACTCCTTTAGTCTAATTTAATATCCTTTAATAATCCTGCTAAAGATGTAGATGCAACTCCCTTTTCTACATATTTAAAGCCCTTTGAAGGATCCTTAGGCTCTACATTCTCCTCAAGTGCTTTCTTTGAAAGTGAAATCTTTCCATCTTTAATACCTGTTACTTTAACCTTTACAGTCTCACCCTCTTTTAGTACTGCAGCAGGGTTCTTTACTCTCTGGTTTGAAATCTGTGATACATGAAGCAATCCTGAGATTCCATCTCCAAGATCGATGAAAGCGCCGTAATCCTTGATTGAATCAACCTTACCCTCAAGAACATCGCCAACCTTAACGCTGTCAAGCTTAGCCTGTCTCTCCTTCTTAGCCTCTTCTTTCTCAATTGCTCTGTGACTGAGAACAAGTTTCTTCTTAGCAGGCTCTGATGTAATTACAACAACCTCAAGGCTCTTGCCGAGGAACTCATCAAGGTTCTCTACATACTGTGTTGATAACTGACTTGCAGGAATAAATGCTCTTACTTCCTCTAAGAATGCGATACATCCACCCTTAACAACCTCTGTAATCTTAATCTTTGCAACTGTCTTCTCCGCTAACATCTTTTCAAAGACATCCCACTTTCCTGCATCCGGATCTTCTTTTGTATCCATAGTTTTATATGATTCTTCAAGCTCCTTCTCAAAATCCTTCATTGTCTCTTCTGCCATGTTGACCTCCAAAATATTTTATTTCGTTTTAATAACAGCAATTTTACCTTGCTTGCTTTCTTTCATAAAACAATAGATATTATTATATCACATCTTCACTGCATTTGACTATAGCTGCAGCAAATATTAAAAAGCTCCCCGATTGAGCTGTCGGGGAGTATATACCTAATTTAAGATTTTACACTATTGTGAAGATGTTTAGTAAATCTAAATATTAATAGTTTACAGTCATTCTCTCAAAGTATGCCTGTGGATGAGCACAACATGGACATACTGTAGGAGCATCAGCACCCTCATGGATATATCCACAGTTACGGCACTTCCATCCAAGAGGAGCGTCTCCCTTGAAAGTTCCATCATTCTTTAAATGCTCAAGAAGCTGAAGATATCTCTTCTCGTGGCTTGCCTCAACCTTTGCTACAAGCTCAAACTTCTTTGCAAGAGCCTCAAATCCTTCTTCTCTTGCTTCTCTTGCCATACGAGCATACATATCTGTCCACTCAAAGTTCTCACCTCTCTGCATCTACAAGGTTCTCCTCAGGTGTTCCGATTCCGTGGAACTCCTTAAACCACATCTTTGCATGCTCTTTCTCCTGCTCTGCTGTCTCAAGGTAAAGAGCTGCCATCTGCTCATACCCTGCCTTCTTAGCTACTGAAGCGTAATATGTATACTTATTTCTAGCCTGTGACTCACCTGCAAATGCATCCATTAAGTTCTTCTCTGTTTTTGTTCCTGCGTACTTTGACATAAAAATTTCCTCCTAATAAATATCAAAATTACTATATTGATATGAAATGCCGACTTAAAAGATTCAAAGGCTAAACAGCCTTTTTTGAATCCATATAAATCATTTTTTGATAGCATTCCCTACAATAGCCATAAAAAATAAGTGAATGATTTTCTACCACTCCAATATCATCATGCACTGCCTTGTCATTTAAATCTTTTGCGATATCGGCCGGCAAGTCAATGAGCTTTGAACATGCCTTACATGAAAAATGATAATGTTCATTGGTATTATAATCATACCTTTCGATTCCGTTTTGAGCGGAAATCTTGTTTATACGACCAAGCTCGGCGAGCAAGCCAAGATTTCGATAAACAGTACCTAAGCTAATCTTAGGATCATCTTTTCGTAGTGACTGAAAGAGCATATCAGCTGTAGGATGATCGACTCTAGACTTCAAATTGTCCAAGATAGCCTCCCTTTGTCTACTGTATTTTAGATCCTTCATGTATATCCCTTTCTAAAAATAAGAATCATTACTATTTAAGTATAGCACCTAATATTATATTGTCAAGAAAAATATCCTATTATATATAATGTATGCATTTTTATACATATTCATGTATTCTATTTTTCAAAAGGGTAGCAAATCTTTCAGTAGAAACCATATACAAAATAAAAAAGAAGCCTTAAACAAGACTTCTTTCAGAGCGCGAGACGGGACTCGAACCCGCGACCCCGACCTTGGCAAGGTCGTACTCCACCAACTGAGCCACTCGCGCATATACCTTCAAAACTGCGTACCAAATTCCGAGTATTATAAATTTCTATCCTTCTTGGTTAAACCCTCGACCTATTAGTAACCATCAACTTAATACATTACTGTACTTACATCTTGGCCCTATCTACCTCGTAGTCTTCAAGGGGTCTTACTGTTTTCACATGAGATATCCCATCTTGAGGGGGGCTTCACGCTTAGATGCCTTCAGCGTTTATCCCGTCCCGACATAGCTACCCTGCCATGGAGTTACTCTCCAACAGGTACACCAGCGGTCAGTCCGTCCCGGTCCTCTCGTACTAAGGACGGCTCCTCTCAAATATCTTACGCCCACGCCGGATAGGGACCGAACTGTCTCACGACGTTCTGAACCCAGCTCGCGTACCGCTTTAATGGGCGAACAGCCCAACCCTTGGGACCTGCTACAGCCCCAGGATGCGATGAGCCGACATCGAGGTGCCAAACCACTCCGTCGATGTGAACTCTTGGGAGTGATAAGCCTGTTATCCCCAGGGTAGCTTTTATCCGTTGAGCGATGGCAATCCCACTTTATGCCACCGGATCACTAAGTCCTACTTTCGTACCTGCTCCACCCGTCGGTGTCGCAGTCAAGCTCCCTTCTGCCTTTGCACTCTTTGAATGGTTTCCGACCATTCTGAGGGGATCCTTCGAGCGCCTCCGATACTCTTTCGGAGGCGACCGCCCTCAGTCAAACTCCCCGTCTGGCATTGTCCCCCGGCCGGATAACGGCCGCAGGTTAGAAATCCAGCAATACAGGGGTGGTATCCCAACGGCGACTCTGCATAAACTGGCGTCCATGCTTCTATGTCTCCCACCTATCCTGTACGAGTATTACCGAATCCCAGTACCAAACTGGAGTAAAGCTCCATGGGGTCTTTCCGTCCTGGCGCGGGTAACCAGCATCTTCACTGGTACTTCAATTTCACCGGGTGCATTGTTGAGACAGCGCTCAAATCATTACGCCTTTCGTGCGGGTCGGAACTTACCCGACAAGGAATTTCGCTACCTTAGGACCGTTATAGTTACGGCCGCCGTTTACCGGGGCTTCAATTCAAAGCTTCGTTTCCTGACTTCTCCTCTTAACCTTCCGGCACCGGGCAGGCGTCAGCCCATATACTTCACCTTGCGGTTTCGCATAGACCTGTGTTTTTGCTAAACAGTTGCTTGAGCCTTTTTTCTGCGACCACTCTATTAAAGTGGCACCCCTTCTCCCGAAGTTACGGGGTCATTTTGCCGAGTTCCTTAACAATGCTTCTCCCGCCGGCCTTAGGATTCTCTCCTCATCTACCTGTGTCGGTTTGCGGTACGGGTACATATAACACAATAGCGGCTTTTCTTGACGGCTCCCTAACCGACTTCCCTACTAATTTTCGGTACGCATCACGTTTTCCCCTTGTATGGTGGTTTTTCCTCCCATACAGGTACTTCGCTTGCCCCGGTTTTTGTCCTCCCGGGTTCGGTTTCAGTCTCCGTGTCCCCACAGTTCTGATTATATGTAGTACAGGAATCTGTACCTGTTATCCATCGACTACGTCTTTCGACCTTGCCTTAGGGCCCCTGACTTACCCTGAGTGAGATCAGCTTTACTCAGGAAACCTTAGATATTCGGCCAAGAGGATTCTCACCTCTTTCTCGCTACTCATTCCGGCATTCTCTCTTCTTATTACTCCACCAATCCTTTCGGTATGGCTTCTACGCCTCTAAGAATGCTCCTCTACCAATGTATTACTACATTCCCAGGCTTCGGTGTTGTGTTTAGCCCCGGACATTTTCGGCGCAGGACCTCTCGACTAGTGAGCTGTTACGCACTCTTTTAATGTATGGCTGCTTCTAAGCCAACATCCTAGCTGTCTTCGAAATCCCACATCCTTTTCCACTTAACACACACTTTGGGACCTTAGCCGTAGGTCTGGGCTCTTTCCCTTTTGACTACCCAACTTATCTCGTGTAGTCTGACTCCCGTCAATCATCTAGCCGGCATTCGGAGTTTGATATCTCTTGGTAGGCTTTGACGCCCCCGCAAAAAATTCAGTGCTCTACCTCCGGTGAGACTAATAACGAGGCTAGTCCTAAAACTATTTCGAGGAGAACCAGCTATCTCCGGGTTCGATTGGAATTTCTCCCCTATCCACACCTCATCGCCACCCTTTTCAACGGATGTGCGTTCGGTCCTCCATTCACTTTTACGCGAACTTCAACCTGGACATGGATAGATCACCCGGTTTCGGGTCTACACATACAGACTAACATCGCCCTATTAAGACTTGGTTTCCCTTCGGCTCCGTATCTTTAATACTTAACCTCGCCTGTACATGTAACTCGCCGGACCGTTCTACAAAAAGTACGCGGTTCACCTTTCGGTGTTCCACAGTTTGTAAACATAGGGTTTCAGGTTCTTTTTCACTCCCCTCCCGGGGTTCTTTTCACCTTTCCTTCACAGTACTATACGCTATCGGTCACTGACTAGTATTTAGCCTTGGGGGTGGTCCCCCTGCTTCCCTAAGGTTTCTCGTGTCTCGTGGTACTCCGGATACTGCTGGATTCAATATATTTTTCCCTTACACGGCTCTCACGCTCTTTGGCCCGCTTTTTCCAAAAACGGTTCAGGTAATATATCTTACTCGTATTGCAGTCCTCTACCCCGCAGTGCACGCACCACGGTTTTGGGCTCTTACGATTTCGCTCATCGCTACTTTCGCAATCACTGTTGTTTTCTTTTCCTCCGGCTACTTAGATGTTTCAGTTCACCGGGTTCCCCTCTGTACGTTATGTATTGGCGTACAGATACTTGGAGTTCTTCCAAGTGGGTTTCCCCATTCAGACATCTGCGGATCATTGAATATGTGCTTCTCCCCGCGACTTTTCGCGACTTGTCACGTCTTTCTTCGGCTGTCAGTGCCTAGGCATCCACCCTACGCTCTTTATGTTTAACCTCTTAAATCATTTTAGATTTAGTGTTTATGTATGACACTAGCGTGTATCATACACTATGTTTAAAAAAATTTATTTTTTTGTTATTAAATACTAATCACTAATTATACTTAGTAATTAGTACCTCGGATGTCTAATTATAAAATATTTATATAATTTCTCGTTTGGTATGCAGTTTTCAAGGTACATCATGCAGAGAATTTCTCTGCAAATGAGACTTAAAGATTCGAACTTCAACATCTTTCATCCTTTCCAAAGGAATATCTGATGTAGTCTCTCTTTATGGTAACACCATTGCTCCACTTTGCTACGCAAGGTGTACTTTTTCACTAAGATTCAAGCTTCACTTCGCTCGCTTTCATCAAGTGAAAAATGTATGGGCTTAAGTGGACTCGAACCACCGACCTCACGCTTATCAGGCGTGCGCTCTAACCGGCTGAGCTATAAGCCCTTATTATTAAGTTAAAAATGCAGCGGCATCCACCTACTCTCCCATACCGTCTCCAGTATAGTACCATCGGCCGACCAGGTCTTAACCATCGTGTTCGGAATGGGAACGGGTGTGTCCCCTAGACGCATCGACACCGCTAAGTTATGTTTTTAGCACCTTTTTAATTTAGTACTAAACAGTACTCACAACCCCTACTTTTTCCTTAGAAAGGAGGTGATCCAGCCGCACCTTCCGATACAGCTACCTTGTTACGACTTCACCCCAGTTATCCTCCCTGCCTTCGGCAGCTCCTTCCTTTCGGTTAGGTCACTGACTTCGGGCATTGATGACTCCCATGGTGTGACGGGCGGTGTGTACAAGACCCGGGAACGTATTCACCGCAGCATTCTGATCTGCGATTACTAGCGATTCCAGCTTCATATAGTCGAGTTGCAGACTACAATCCGAACTGAGACGTTATTTTTGTGATTTGCTTGACCTCGCGGCTTTGCCTCACTTTGTTTACGCCATTGTAGCACGTGTGTAGCCCAAATCATAAGGGGCATGATGATTTGACGTCATCCCCACCTTCCTCCGGATTATCTCCGGCTGTCTCGTCAGAGTGCCCATCTTACTGCTGGCTACTGACGACAAGGGTTGCGCTCGTTGCGGGACTTAACCCAACATCTCACGACACGAGCTGACGACAACCATGCACCACCTGTATCCCTTGTCCCGAAGGTCTAGTCTCATTACAAAACTATTCAAGAGTATGTCAAGATTTGGTAAGGTTCTTCGCGTTGCTTCGAATTAAACCACATGCTCCACCGCTTGTGCGGGTCCCCGTCAATTCCTTTGAGTTTCATTCTTGCGAACGTACTCCCCAGGTGGAATACTTAATGCGTTAGCTTGCGGCACCGAAGAGTTTACCTCCCCGACACCAAGTATTCATCGTTTACTGCGTGGACTACCAGGGTATCTAATCCTGTTTGCTCCCCACGCCTTCGAGCCTCAACGTCAGTTGTCGTCCAGTAAAGTCGCCTTCGCCTCCGGTGTTCCTCCTAATATCTACGCATTTCACCGCTACACTAGGAATTCCGCTTACCCTCCGACACTCAAGCTATACAGTTTCCAAAAGCAGTTCATGGGTTGAGCCCACGCCTTTCACTTCAGACTTGCATTGCCGTCTGCGCTCCCTTTACACCCAGTAAATCCGGATAACGCTTGCCCCCTACGTATTACCGCGTACGCTGGCACGTAGTTAGCCGGGGCTTCTTAGTCAGGTACCGTCATTTTTCTTCCCTGCTGATAGAGCTTTACATACCGAAATACTTCTTCACTCACGCGACGTCGCTGGATCAGGGTTTCCCCATTGTCCAATATTCCCCACTGCCGCCTCCCGTAGGAGTTTGGGCCGTGTCTCAGTCCCAATGTGGCCGTTCACCCTCTCAGGCCGGCTACCGATCGTCGCCTTGGTGGGCCTTTACCTCACCAACTAGCTAATCGGACGCGGATCCATCTTATACCTATAAATATTTTACCCCTGCACCATGCGGTGCTGTGGTCTTATGCGGTGTTAGCGGAAATTTCTCTCCGTTATCCCCCTGTATAAGGCAGGTTATCCACGCGTTACTCACCCGTCCGCCACTAAGTCTACCTAAATTCCATCCGAAAACTTCCTCCAGGCAGCTTCGTTCGACTTGCATGTGTTAAGCACGCCGCCAGCGTTCATCCTGAGCCAGGATCAAACTCTCATATAAAAGTTTAATCTAGCCTTCTCGCTAGCTTGCATCTGTTTTCACAGATCTACTGTTTTTAAAGGTTTTAAATTCTGTTCGAATCTAAACGTTGTTTTTCTGAAATCTCATCAATTATTTTTAAAATAATTAAGTTATTTTCAGGGTTGTGTGTACTGTTTAATCTTAAATTATCAAGGTTCGTTTGCTTCGCTGTTTGAAACAGCTTAGCTATTATATCAAGTTCGTTTCATCTTGTCAACAACTTTTTAAGTCATTTTGAAAAGTTTTTCCGAACTTTCTTTGCTCTTTTTGAGCAACTTTGACATAATATCAAACTTTCTAAATCATGTCAATAGTATTTTCTATTGTTTTTTTAGAAATATTTATTTTTGTTTTTCCGTCTTTTTAGGACAGTGGTATCATTCTACACCTTACACACTGTCCTGTCAACCTCTGTTTTCTATTTTTTCCCAAAAATTTTATAAGCAAAAACAAATATATCCTATTTATAAAAATCTTATACCCTCAGTGACCACTCTCTGCAGTCAATGGTTCTTGTTATAAAGTCTTCGTAAAAATCAGGCTCATGGCAAATCAGCAGTATACTTCCCTTATATGCCTTCAGAGCTCTTTTTAACTCATCCTTTGCATCCACATCCAAATGATTTGTCGGCTCATCCAAAAAAAGAATATTTGTAGGCCTGTTAATAAGCTTACAAAGTCTTACCTTTGCCTGCTCTCCACCTGAAAGTACTCTAAAAAGACTCTCTATATGTTTTGTAGTAAGACCGCATTTTGCAAGTGCGGATCTTACCTCATACTGACTGTATCCCGGAAATTCACTCCAAAGCTCTTCAATACAGGTGTTTTTTGACTTATTGTCGCTTTCCTGCTCAAAATAACCTATCTCAAGGTAGTCTCCCAGAACGGTTTTTCCTGACAGCGCCGGTGTAAGACCAAGTATACTCTTTAAAAGAGTGGACTTTCCTATACCGTTTGCACCGAACATTGCTATCTTTTCTCCTCTTTCCATCCTTACATTTATAGGTTTTGAAAGTGGTGTGTCATAACCTATTACAAGATCTGTTGTCTCAAAAATAGTCTTACCCGGTGTTCTGGCCTCTTTAAAATTAAACTCCGGTTTCGGTTTTTCCGCCGCAAGTTCTATGATATCCATCTTGTCAAGCTTCTTTTGTCTGCTCATTGCCATATTTCTTGTGGCAACTCTGGCCTTATTTCTGGCAACAAAATCCGCAAGTTCTTCTCTTTCCTTTTGCTGACGATTATATGCCGCTTCAAGCTGTTTTTTCTTTACCTCGTAAACCTCAAGGAATTTATTATAATCTCCTACATATCTGTTGAGTTCCTGATTTTCCATATGATATATAATATTTACAACAGAATTAAGGAACGGTATATCATGAGAAATAAGTACAAATGCGTTCTCATAATCCTGCAAATATCTTTTCAGCCACTCAATATGCTCGACATCCAGATAGTTTGTAGGCTCATCTAAAAGTAAAATATCCGGTTTTTGTAAAAGAAGCTTTGCCAAAAGAATTTTTGTTCTTTGTCCTCCACTAAGCTCCGTTACATCTCTTTCAAGTCCGATATCTGTAAGTCCCAGCGCATTTGCCACATCTTCGACCTTGGCATCAATAGTATAGAAATCATGTGCCATCAAAAGTTCCTGAATAGTACCGAGCTCTTCCATAAGCTCATCCATTACGCTTTCATCAGCTGTAGTAAGCAAGTCACAGATCTCATTCATCCTTTTTTCCATATCAAAAAGATAATCATAGGCTCCCTTTAATGCATCTCTTATACTGGTTCCCTCTTCCAATACAGAATGCTGATCCAAGTATCCTATCTGCACATTTTTCGCCCATTCTATCTTGCCCTCATCAGGCATCAGCTTCCCTGTAACTACACTCATGAATGTAGACTTACCCTCTCCGTTGGCACCAACAAGTCCTATATGCTCACCTTTTAGCATTCTGAAGGAAACATTGTCAAAAATAGCTCTATCACCAAAACCGTGGCTCAAATTTTCCACATTCAAAATACTCATTCTACATCTTTTCCTTTTGCTTTAATATTTTTTTCTATACTCTTTCTTGCAATCATCATCTGATGTCCGCATCCTACACATTTTAGCCTCAAATCTTGTCCAATCCTAAGCACTTCCCACTCATAAGAACCGCATGGATGCGGCTTTTTCAATGTAAGTATATCTCCTACATCTATTTGTATCATTTATTCAACTCTCTCACTAAAACCGGTAAGGCTTTTTCAAATTTCACTCCGTACCAATGATTATCATCGTCAATTGTCTTTGTTATAGCTTCCGAAACAAATTCGGCAGCAATCTTTGCAGCCTCTCTAAAGCTCTTTCCATGCATCAATCCGCCTGTAAATGCCGCCGCATAGCAATCGCCTGTACCATGTGCATCTTTTTTTATTCTTTCAGTGTAGAAAATTTCAATACTTTCAGTATCTCCTTCAAATACCGCTATTCCCAACTTACCTTCAATATTTCGGATACCTTTCAGTATTATATTCTTTGCACCCAGATCCCTAAGTTTATATATAATACTCATAATATATTCACCGCTTTGATTATCAAGTAATATCTCACTGTCTGTAAGTAAAGCGGCTTCAGTCATATTCGGAAGTACAATATCACTTGTACCTACAAGATTTCTCATTTCTTTTACAAAATCTTCATCAAATCCTGTATACAATTTCCCGTTGTCAGCCATAGCGGGATCAACTATCCTAATTCCGTCTTCTTTTAAAAGATTGTTAAACAAATCAATTACAATCTCAATCTGTCTCTTACTTCCGAGATAACCCGTATATATTGCGTCAAAGTTTATGCCTTCTTTTTTCCAATGCTCCATAATCTTGGGCAAATCCTCTGTCAAATCTCTAAAAGTAAATCCGCTAAAACCGCCTGTATGGGTGGAAAGTATAGCAGACGGCATTATAGCCGTCTCAACTCCGCAAGCTGAAAGTATCGGTAATGCCACTGTTGTGGAGCACTGTCCGAAACATGAAATATCCTGTACCGTTAACACTTTTTTATTCATAAACCCACCTCAACAAATATTTTTTTATTTACTGAATTTTTTTCTATTTCTTCAAGCGCAATTTCAACTAACTGTTGCTTTTTCTTCAGGCTTTAATCTGTAAACCGTCTCTTTATCTCTCCAGTTTTTTATTACTTCCTCAATGCTTGGACGCTCCTCATCCTCATCATATACATCAGGGTCTGAAAGATTTGCAATACCTTCACGCAAAATCAAAAGTTCAAAATGATAACTTTTTGTCTTTTTATTATCAGGAAAGGTTTCATTGAGCCTGTCCTGTTCCCAGTTCTTTTGCTCTTCTCCGAAAGGATAGAGTTTTTTATAATATCTATCCATCTTCTTCTTTTTCTGCTTTGCCGTTTCAAAACTGAACCAATCTGCTATTCCCATGTTTTTACCTTGAGTACTTTTCTTCTATTTCACTGATAATATCAAGTCTGTTTTGATGTCTGCCGCCTTCAAACTCAGTCTCGAAGAAACTGTCTACAATCATCTTAGCCATTTCAGAGCCGACCACTCTTGCACCGAATGCAATAATCTGAGCATTATTGTGAAGCGCCGCCATCTTTGCGGAATAAGGCTCTGAACAAACTGCCGCTCTGATTCCCGGTACCTTGTTTGCAGCCAATGATATTCCGATACCTGTACCGCAAATAAGTACTCCCTTATCCACTTCTCCGGAAACTATAGCCTCTGCGACATCTCTTCCGGGTACAGGATAGTCACATCTCTCCCCCACCTTCGCTCCAAAATCCACAACTTCAAAACCTGCCGCTGTCAAATGCTCTGTAATAATGTCCTTCAGCTCAACTGCCGTATGATCATTTCCTATTCCAATTCTCATATTTCCTCCTTTTATTTACAAGAGTTCCTTATAAACATCTCTCTTTTGTATTCCCCTATCTTTTGCCACTGCCTTCATCGCCTCTTTTTTGTCCATGCCCTCGGCTATATATTTTTCATAATGTTCCCTGATACTGATTTCTTCAAAGGACTTCTGTCTCTCTTCCCTCTTCTCCAAAAGGCTCTTTCCCTCTATCACCAGTACATATTCGCCTCTGATTGCAATCTTTTCAGACTCATAATCAGCTATTATATCCGCCAGTTTTCCTCTTAAAACCTCTTCATGCAATTTTGTAATTTCTCTTACTATGGCAATATTTCTATCCCCCATATACTCAAAAAGTTCCTTTAAGGTCTTTAACAATCTATGTGGCGCTTCATATAAAATAATGGTACGGCTTTCCTGTGAAAGTTCAGTCAATATTTCCTTTTTCTCATTCTTATCCGCAGGCAAAAATCCTTCAAAGGCAAACCTTCTTGAACTTATACCGCTTATTGCAAGTGCAGATACTACCGCACTGGCTCCCGGAACAACGGTAACCTCCAGTCCCTCTTTATATGCGATATCCACCAGCTCATAACCCGGGTCTGATATTGCAGGCATTCCTGCATCTGAAACAAAAGCAATATTATTACCTTCTTTTACTTTTTCACAAAGCTCATATGCCTTGTCTATTTTATTATATTCATGGTATGAGGTCAAATGTCCTTTTATTTCAAAATGATTCAAAAGCCTTATAGTGTTTCTTGTATCTTCACAGGCAATTATATCTACATTTTTCAATGTTTCTATCGCCCTCATACTTATATCGGAAAGATTTCCTATAGGTGTGGCCACCAGATATATTTTACCTGCCATATATTTTCAACACCTCATCCGTATATATATTTTTATCCTTATAAACTGCCAGGGGCGGCTCCACATCCAGCCATACACCCGAGCCCTTTACCCCCTCTATTAAAACAAGATTTGCCTTACTTTCCATATATGGATGTACAAATCTTATTCTCTTGGGTTCTATTCTGTTTTTCTTTAGTGCGGCAAATATTTCGGAAAGCCTGCTTGGCCTGTGTATCATAAAAAACTTACCGTTTTCTTTTAATAACTTACCTGCAATCTCCACCACTTTATCAAGATCTGTAAGAAGCTCATGCCTTGCAATAGCAAGCGGTAAATCGGGATTTTTTATAGCTGTTGTATCCTTCATATATGGCGGATTCACACTGACGGTATCTACACTTCCTTGTTTTATATATTTTAGCGCATTAGCAATATCATCATTTATTATATCAATTTTTTCTTCCAGAGAATTGTACTTTACACTCCTATTTGCCATATCGGCAATATCTTCCTGTATTTCAATACCTGTTATTTTTTTTGCCTGAGTTTCGCACTCAGAAGCACCGGTACAATGCCGCTTCCTGTACAGAGGTCCACAGCATAACCGCCTCTTTTTACTTTAACAAAATTTGCCAAAAGCACCGCATCTATACCGAAGCAAAATTTGTCCGGATTTTGTATAAGGAAGAGATCCTCACATTGCAAATCGTCAAGTCTCTCTCCCGATTCTTCCCTTATCAATTCATCTTTCATGATTTTAAGCTTGTATCCTTATCTCTTTTAAAGAATACTCTTCAATTTCCTTTGCATCCTCTGATTTTGTAACAAGCACCTTTACAGTCTGCCTTAGTACACTGGTTGAAACTATTACACCGGTCTCACCTGCAGGTGTGGAAACCGTGACACCTTCTCTCGGCATCTTTTTATTTAAATACTCATATGTATCGGATTCATTTTTCAAACAACACATCAATCTTCCACATACACCGCTGATTTTTGCAGGATTCAAAGACAGGCTTTGTTCCTTTGCCATCTTTATGGACACAGGTACAAAGTCGGACAGATAACTGTGACAGCAAAGCGCTCTTCCACATGAACCCATGCCGCCTACCATCTTGGTTTCATCTCTTACTCCTACCTGTCTGAGTTCTATTCTTACTCTGAAAATAGATGCAAGTATCTTTACCAGCTCTCTGAAGTCAACTCTGCATTCTGCGGTAAAATAAAACAAAACCTTTGCTTTATCAAATGTATACTCTGCAGAAATAAGCTTCATGGGCAAGCCGAGCTCTATTATTTTTGACTTACAAATATCGTAAGCCTCTTTTTCCTTCTTGTAATTTTCCTCACAGGTACAAATATCCTCCGGAGAGGCTTTTCTTATTATCTTCTTTAGCGGATTATCATAAGCTTCACTTAATTCTCTTGCTCCCAATATGACTCTGCCGCATTCAATGCCCCTATCAGTCTCCACTATTACTCTGTCATTTACATCTATATCAATATCATCAGGATCATAGTAGCAGATGTTGCCCACATCTCTAAACCTAACGCCTATTACTCTCATCTTTTTCTCCTATTTTCTAAGGCCAATAAAAAGCAATTCCATCACCGTATCTCCGCTTACATTGGAGTTTAGCCTAGTCTCCGTTTCATCTATTAAATCTATTATACTGTTAATCTTTTTAAGTGTATATTCTCTGGAAAGCCTTAGTATAATGCTTTCCTCCCTTATAAATACAAGGTTATCTATCTTTTTTGTAAGCTTTAAGATACATATATCTCTATACCAGAGTCTTAGAAAATTTATAAAATCCCTAAATCCTCCGGTTCTTTTTTTCAATTCTTCTATAAATAAAAAGTATATCATTTATAGATGCTTCTGAAATCTTTTTCAAAAACTCTACATTTTGATTATACATACCGACAAAATCCTCAGATTCAGCCATTGCTTTGGCAATCCCCGGTGCACCGTTTGAATACGAGGCTACCACCGTAGCCAAATCTTCACTTGTACCTTTTTCAACAAGCCATCTCTTTATTCTGTCATTACTTACTGCACTCAACAAAAGCTTTATACATCTACTCCTTATTGTTTCAAGTAGTAAGCTCATATTTCTTACCAAAAGTAAGATAACTACATACTCGGGCGGTTCTTCTATAGTCTTTAACAGTGCATTCTGCGCTCCCACAGTCATCTTATCCGCCTCGTCTATTATATATATCTTTACTTTTCCATGATACGGTCTGATTGAAACATCATTAACTATATTTTCTCGAATCCTGTCGATTCCGATACTTTCTTTGCCATCGGCATCCATATAAAAAAAGTCAGGGTATGCATCCGCCAAAAACTGCCTGCACGCAGGACACTCTCCACATCCTGTATGCTTCTCACATATAAGTTCCATAGCAAACTCTCTTGCAATTTTAGACTTTCCTATCCCGTTGTCCCCTGCAAGGATATATGCATGTGATATCGACTGTTTTATTATTGACTCCCTTAAATGATGCCTTATCTTTTCATTTCCAAGAATAAAATCACTCATCCTGTATCTTTATTCCCATATCTTTTTTTATTTCAAGTATGCACTTATTTAAATCTTCATTGACATACTTTTTTGTGATTCCGGCAGCTTCAAGTCTCATAGGTGAGAAATCCTCCTCATCCGCCAAAAATCTTCTGCAAAGTTCGGCATACTGTGGCTCTGATTGCACCATCTCTCTGTTTATAGCTCTCTGCAGTCTGATGCCGTCACTGAGCTCTATAAATATAGGTACGACATTTTCCGCACCATAGTACTCTTTTATTTTTTTATAAGAATCCAGAGTTCCTATTATAAGATAATTTTTACTTTCAAGATGCAACGATCCGTCATCAATAGTTGCATATATCCACGGACCTTTAACTGTATTATAGGTCCTCATCTCTATAAGCTTACCCTGTTTTCTATATTCTTCTATAACGGATTCCTCTACAAAATGGTAATCAACACCATTTTCTTCCCCGTCCCTTATAGGTCTTGTGGTATATGTTATAAGTCTTTTTGTTCTCGGGCACTCCTTATACAATCTTTTAAAGATAGTATCTTTTCCGGAAGCACTCTTGCCCATTACATAATAAATTTTTCCCATTTTACTTATGGGTCCAGTCCATAGACCCTTTTTCCTTTTTTAATATATTCTTGCAACAACTCAAAACCGGCTCGATCTATTATATCCCCCTTCTTTATAACCGGTACACCGGGCGGATATATATATATGTTTTTTTTCGCAATCTTATTTAGATACTTTTCATCAAGATTTGATGTAGACTCATGTTCTATATAAACGAAATTTTTATCAATATCAATTAAGGCCTTATAAAGCCTGTCAAAATCACCTTCACCGTCACAAACCGTACTGTAAGCAAGTACAAATCCCGGTCTACTCATCTCAGTTTCAATATTGTAGAACTCTCTGAGTATATTTGCCAATGTAACCCCGTCAATATTATCGGAGTAAATTACAAGTTTTGTAAAGTCATATCCGAGTCCTGTATTTTCCTCCCATAAATGAATACTTTTACAGCTTGAAACTTTTTCTCTGAAGCCTTTCAGACTCTTTAAATACTGAGATACATATGCATAACTTTCACTCATATACCTTATACAGGCATCAATACCTGACATAAAAATGTATGAAGGCGAGCTGGTTTCAAATATATGGAGTGACTCTTCCAAGCATTTTTCATCAATAAGCTTTGACTTTAAATGACAAAGTGCCGTTTGAGTAAGTGAAGGCAAAGTTTTATGCAGACTTTGTACCACAATATCCGCTCCCAAACTTACTGCCGATGAAGGAAACTCCATATCATATGCATTTATCAAATCGGCGTATTTTTCTGTTGTTTTTTCTATATAAGTAAGGTGGGCACCATGTGCTTCATCCACTATAACCGGGATATTATACTCATGCAAAGTTTTTGCAATCACTTGTATATCGGATACAACTCCCTCATATGTAGGTGAAGTAAACAGCGCTGCCACTATATTTTTTTCCTTATTTGCTTCTAAAAGCGCTTTCACACTCTTTGCATCACATTCTTTTGCAATGCCTAAATCATTATACCCTATATTCACATATATTGGTATCAAATCTAACAATTCAATGGCATTATATACACTAAAGTGTGCATTATCCGCTACTATTATATATGATTTTTTATTTTTATAATCACCTGTACATGCACAGGCTCTTATACTCGCAAGTATACCACAGCTTGAACCATTTATTAAGTAGTATGTTTTATTAGTTTTATATATATTTTTTGTAAACTCCATAGAGTCTTTTATAATTCCTGTGGCATCATGTAAATTATCGGTGCCCTCTACCTCCGTCAAGTCCATACCGTAGATATCTGTCATCATCTCTTCTATTTCTTTGGGCACTCTTCTTTTATGCCCCGGCATATGCATAGGCAATATACCGGAGCTGACATATTCTTTTAATTTATATGCTAAAAAATTTTTATTCATTATCTGTATCTTTTCTTGCTACGTAGTTTTTCCAAGCCTTCAAAGCTAAAAGTACAGCCGCTACTATACATATAATGTCTATCACTATAGCCGCAATCTGCCATCCCATCATACCTAAGTTCAGGTTTTCAGGTGCATATGCCCTACTGTTGACAGTTGTATACAATATATTATGTGATGCTTTTCTGAGTGCAATCACTGCTGTAGCGCTCTTATCCTTTACATAATTATAACCTGTATCAATTGCTGTTAGGCAGAAATCATTACCGTTTCTTATATATCTGTCGGCATTCATATAACCATATCCGCCTGCGCCGAAATAATCGGTAAGTACCATACCTCTAAAGCCCCACTCATCTCTTAGAATCTTATTGAGAACTTCATTTGAAGCAGCTGCAGGTGTTATTCCGTAGTGGTTGAATGAGCTCATAACAGCTTTGGCTTTCCGTCTTTTACACATATTTCAAAAGGACGAAGATATATCTCTCTTACAGTTTGCTCATCCGCCCAAGTCATGAGCTGATAGTTTCTGTTGGTCTCCTGATCGTTTAGAGCAAAATGCTTAATATATGCATATACTCCATGTTCTTCGGCTCCCTTTACAGCCTCTGAAGCAATCTTTCCTGCAAGCAAAGGATCTTCCGAGAAATACTCAAAGTTTCTTCCTGCAAATGCACTTCTATGTGTATTCATAGCCGGTGCGTACCAGCCTGAAACTTCCATCTCATCAGCCATCTTACCGATACTGTCTCCGAATGAATGTGCAAGGTCTGTATTGAAGGTGTTTGCAAGCATTATAGTTGCAGGAAGTCCTATTGAACCCTTCTTTGTAAAGTTATTGTTTATTGAAGAAGGTCCGTCACAGTCAACTGTCTGTACTTTACCTATTTTTCCTATTGTTGTGGTCTGATATCCTCCCAAAGCTACAAGTTTTGACATATCATCAAAACTCAGATTGTCCAGAAGACTATCCCATGCCTCATCATCATAGTCAAGTCCTCGAAGGTCCGCAAGTTTTATTTTATTATTTGCATTTGTCTTCGGCATCTCATCTGATTCAATATCAAATTTTTTGCCGTCATAATTACTGTTATTTAAGAATTCAGCCTTTTTATCTGCCGGAAGCACAAAATTTGTAGGTGCCTTTGTTGCTTCCTCAAGATTTGCAAATTTATCCTTTCTTGAAAGAACTGTAAAATCGCCTCTCATATCGTCAAGCTTGCTTGTAGCAACAGTATCATCACTGCTTCTCTTATTTGTATCACCATAAACTATATCATCTTCAAGAGGGAATGTTCTTGTATCAAGTATATTATGAGAATCTTCCTGTAAGCTGATTTCATACACACCCTTTTCAAGTACATAAGCCTTTTTGATTTTTTCATCAAATGATGCCATATCTTCAACCGCAAAAGTAATCTTTACAGTCTCACTCTCACCCGGTTGTAAAAGCTTTGTTTTGGCAAAGCCTACAAGATTTGTACTTGCCTTTTCAATACCTCCGTTTGTATAAGACGGATTAAAGTATAACTGTACAACATCTTTTCCTGCAACATTTCCCGTATTTGTCACCAAGACATCGATACTTATCTTACCGTTATTTGCAACTATCTCTCCCATTTCCTTTGTGAAGTTGGTATAAGAAAGTCCGTAACCGAACGGATACTGTACATATCCGGCATAATTTATAGCACCTTCTTTAGCTGCAGTCTCATAGAATCTGTATCCTACATAAATACCTTCAGCATAGTTTACAAAACTCGGGTTATATGACACCCCTCTGTCCTCTACAGCAAACTCATCCATATTTGTATAATTGAAATTACCGAAGTTATTATAGCTTGGTGTTGTTTTTAAGTCATATACAAAAATATCACTTGTCTTACCTGAAGGATTTACCTCTCCGTCAAGAATCTTGCCAAGGGCATTAAATCCTGTCTGTCCTGCTCCCGGGCACCAAACCACACTTGTTATATTCTCATATTCATTTACAAAACCAAGTTCCATAGGATTTGAAGCGTTTATGATTACAACAATGTTTTTAAACTTCTTATTTACTGCATCAAGCATTGCCGTTTCTCTGTTTGAAAGTTCCAAATAGCTCTTATCGGCATCCAGATCATCCTTTTGATCACTGTATCTGATACCCTTTGACCCGAAAGTACCTCCGTCCACAAATGTATCTTCAACACTTGGATCAAGGCTTCTCGGCAAATCTGCGCCCTCACCGCCTGATCTTGCAATAACGACTACCGCTTTATCGGAATAATTTCTTGCATTATCAAAAATATTTGCCTCGTTATATTGTTCAATTGAAGGCTCAGGTATGGTCCAATCCTGGCCCCACATTCCTACTGTAGGCCTTGTCTGCCTGAAATCCGTATAAAACTTTACAAGTTCCTCATTTACCTCAAATCCCGCATTCTGTAATCCTTCAATAAGTGATACCGTAGGGAATGAATCGTTAAGTCCTCCCGAACCTGTACCTCCGTATAGAGGATTGGTTGACGACCACCCGAAGAGATTGAGTTTTGAACCCTTTTGAAGCGGAAGTGTTGAGTCATTCTTTAAAAGTACAATACCCTCACTTGAAATTTCCTCACCTAAAGACTTTGCCTCATTTAAAGACTGTTCGGTTATAACTCCCCTTCCTGTAGCAAGTGTTATCATAGTCTTTAAAGGACCGTTTATCATAAGATTGATACTTAAAAGTGTTCCCAGTCCGAAAACAAGCCATGAAGCCGATCTTGTAAGATTCTTACGTGCAGGCTTCTCCTTTCTTGTGATAAACATGACCACAAGGGCCGCCACAAAAAGTGTCACTATAGCCACAAGGTGTGGCGCTATAGATTTGATAACACTTATTACATCCGCCATATTAACAGCTAACATAATACTCCTCCTATTTATTTTTTCTCCGGCATTACAATGTATTTCATTGTCGGATAGCTGATAACCACCTGAACAATGATATTTACCGCATTAGCCAGTGTAGGTACAAGACTTGCACCAACCCCTATATCCCTGAAATTTCTGTGAGTATGCAGGCAGTGCCGCAGAAATAATGATCAATGCAACAGCAAGCATAATATACTTCGGTATAGCATCCTTAAATGCCGCATTTGATTTAAATACAAACTGTTTTTGAACAAAAAAATTTACAGTCTGAGCAAGTGCGGTAGCCACAAGGAAGCTTAAAAATCCTGCTATCCCAAGATTTTGCTCAATATTTTCCGCATAATTAAAAATCAGAAATTGAAACGGTATCTGATGCCATCCAAATCCTGTAAATGTAGCCGTTCCTATCCACATAACTATAAAATTTACAATTGTTGCTACATTTGAGAGAATATTAAATTTAATAAACTCCCATAGATTCGGATGCGCTTCTATCCATTCTTTTACTACATTCATAACTACTCTCTATCTTCTCTTTGAAGAAACTTTTCATTATATATCTTATTGGCCTTTCTGTTTTTGAAATACCCCTTTATAATACCTGTAAGACCCTTAAAGAAATGTCCGTTTACCAACAGTAATATGGCATCTACCATCTCCATACTTACCTGACCGTTACTCATTTTTCCGATAGCTCTAAAAGGCATATTAAATTGGAAAAGAGTATTAAGATCCGGCACTCCGGCTTCAAGCGACTTTTTCAGCCTTTTATCAAGTACTTTATAGGCATGTCTTGCAATAAAGCTTTTTGCATAATACATCTGACATAATGCATCATTGATTCCAAGTTCCCCGCTCCAGCTTCCGTCAGGTATTTCCCTTCCAAGCAAAATCCTGTACTCTTCATCACTTACATTTGTTACATTTCCGTCAAAGTATGAAGGCAAATCACTCTTATTATATAGGAAAACTGTTTCATTACCTTCAACACTTACTTTAGACTGCAATCTTATATCTACACAGCTGCTGCCGATATATATATCATATTCTCCGCTCTCTATCTCAAAAGCATTTGTAGCTACATTATAAAACCTGAATGCTTTATCATCAAATAAAATAGTGACTTTTTTCTTTTCACCCGAGTTCAAAAAAACTTTTTCAAATCCCTTTAATTCAAGTTTTGCCCTAAATATCTTTGATTCCTTCAAGCCTATATAAAGCTGGGCTATTTCCTCACCCGCAAATTCACCTGTATTTTCAATATAAAAGCTTACCTTATCTCTATCTGCTTCTATATCACTGTACTTAAACTTTGTATAGGAAAGTCCATATCCGAAAGGATACATTACAGGTACATTTGCCGTAGTAAAATATCTATATCCTACAAATATACTCTCTCTATATTCCGAAGTCCTCTCTTTTGAAGGATAATACTTTATATTCGGAACATCCTCATACTTTTTTACAATACTTTCAGAGAGCTTGCCGCTTGGGCTGTACTCACCGTTTAGCAGTTCAAATACCGCACCCATGCCTGCCTGACCGAAGAGATATCCATGAAGTATTCCCTTTAAATTCTTTCCCAAGGCATTTCAATACATGAACCTGCACTGATTATACCGACTATATTTTCATTAACCTTTGAAAGCTTTTCCAATAATTCCACTTGGTTGTTTGGAATTCTAAGATGAGTTCTGTCAAGGCCTTCCGATTCACTCGCCTCATTGAGTCCGAAGAAATACAGTACAATATCCGCCTGCTTTGCCAGCTCTATAGCTTCATTTACAAGGAGTTCATCCTCTTTATCCGCTCTTGAATACCCATGTGCCATACCGATTATATTTAGATCAAAATGTGATATAACTTTTTCCACAGTATCAACATTGGTCGCATTTACATTTGTAATCCCTGCTCCCTCATATATCGGATTAATATCCAATTTTTCAAGCTTTTCCTCAATATTTCCTATGGCGGTCTCAATCTTTTTCTCTTTTTCAGAGTCAAGATCAAGCTTCTTTATAATCTTTTGTGCATCCTCCACTATTGTTGCATTCACCATGGAAGATCCAGCTCCCTGATATCTTGGACTAAAAGCAAAGTCACCTATAATCGCTACCTTTTTACTTTTGCCAAGCGGCAAAATGTTTTCTTCATTCTTTAAAAGCACAATACTTTTTCTTGCAGCTTCTCTTGAAAGCGCATTATTATCTTCAAACATCTTTGCCTTGTCTTGCGGCTTTTTCTTATTCTTTGTAGACAATGTGATATCTATCAGCTCATCCACTCTGACATCAATATCACTTTCACTTATTTTTCCGGTCTTTAATGCCTCTAAAAGTTCTCTTGCGCTGTCAAGTCCCGGAGCCGGCATTTCAAGGCTTGAACCGTTTTTTACCCCTAAAGCATGATCGTTTGAAGCTCCCCAGTCAGTAACCACCATACCGTCAAATCCGATATCTTTTCTTAAAATATCCATCAGAAGGTGCTCATTCTCATTTGCATATACACCGTTGACCATATTGTAGCTCGTCATTAAAGATTTCGGTTTGCCCTCTTTTATAGCTATTTCAAAGGCGGTGATATAGATTTCTCTAAGCGTTCTCTCATCCAGTACCGAATCCATAGTCATTCTGCGAAGTTCCTGTGAATTTACAGCAAAATGCTTTACACAGGCGGCTATTCCGTTACTTTGTATCCCCTTTATCATAGCAGCAGCAAGTTTTCCGCTAAGATACGGATCTTCCGAATAGTACTCAAAATTTCTCCCGCATAACGGATTTCTCTTGATATTTATTCCGGGTCCTAAAAAGTACATTTACATCCTCTGCCGCAGCTTCAATTCCCAGTCCTTCTCCCACTTTTTCAAGAAGCCTTACGTCCCAGCTGTTTGCCAAAGTAGCCGCAGTCGGAAAACATGTTGCAGGTACGGAAGCGTTCAATCCGAGGTGGTCACCTTTTCCCGCCTGTTTTCTTACACCTGTAGGTCCGTCAGCATGGTGAAGAACATCAACCCCTATAGAAGAAAACGACCTCGTATCCCAAGCATTTTTACCTGAAAGATAGGCGCACTTTTCCTCTAATGTCATTTTTTCAATAATATCTCTATGCTTCATTCTCCTCCTTATAGAAAACTAATTTACGTTCTTTCCACATCATGGTAAATTCAACAAAGAAATTTACCTCAACACCCGTCTATATTATAGTATATATTAAAAAAAGTTGTGTATATTTTTCAAAATATTTTTTTATACAAAAAAACAGGGAGTCTTAAGACTCCCTGTAACTATTGTATGTTTGAAAAGCTAAAAAGGAAAATAGCTTAGCAACCAATTTAAACTTCCGGCTCTATGATACCGTATTTTCCGTCTTTTCTCTTATAAACTACGCACACCTCATCGCTGATTGCATTTCTGAAAACATAGAAATCATGTCCCAAAAGTTCCATCTGCAAACATGCCTCTTCAGGATCCATAGGCTTGATACTGAATCGCTTTGTCTTTACGATTTTTATCTCGTCTTCATCATCTCCATAGGCAGCTTCATCGTTTATAAAGAAATCTGTGAATGACATTGCAGCCTGTTTTTTATCTATAAGCTTATTTTTAAACTTTTTAATCTGCTTTTCTATTATGTCTTGAACTTTATCTATGCTGACATACATATCTTGGCTGACTTCCTCGGCTCTTATAAGCCCCTGCTTTGTAGGAATGGTAACCTCGATCTTATGTGCTTCCTTTTGCACACTTAATGTAATTCTTGCCTCTGTCTCAGCTGTAAAATACTTTTCTAATTTCTGAAGCTTCTCCTCTACCGCCTTCTTCAAACCATCAGTAATTTCAATATTTCTTCCAGTAATTGTATAACGCATATGTATAAGCTCCTTTTCTTTTTTTATTTGTCTATAGTATACCACTTTGTCAACAAAAAAATTCAATTTAAATTTATAATTGTATTGTCAATTTGATTAAATTTTTTTCAACTAATATGATTTTTTTATTAAATTTTTTTATCCAATTGTATTTTCCGAGTAAAATTGCACTTTTTATATATTTTAGCTCATAAAATCTACAAATTTATCTCAAATGCAGTCTTTACTCTATGGGGATAAAACACTTAAATTGTGGATAACTTAGTTTATAACTTGAAAACAGCCTATTTAACAGCTTTCTAAGACCTGTAAAACCCACTATTTTTTTGTGGATAAAAATGTGGATAATGTTGACAAGTCTTTTTAAAACCATAAAAATTTATGCACTTTGCTGTTTCTTCTTAAATCTAAGAATTCAGACTTGACAGCAAAATTATATACTACTTTTTATTTAAAGTAATATTTTAACTGTTTTCAAGTAATCGTACAGCCCTTAATGACTCCTGCTCCACCTTACAATTATTTAAAAAGCATAAAATCCAATACCTCTGAATACTCTTTAAGATTTTCTCTGTTTTTTTCTCAATCATTCTGATATCTGATACATTAAGTTCCTTGTATATTCCCGACTCATAAAAATCTTTTCAATGTATTTACATCCATAAGAAGGGGCTTAAACGGTATACCTGTTTTTCTCTTTTAAGTTTTCAAGTATCAAAAATCCGTAGATATCTATATCTCCCTCATGTAGATATTCACAAGATTTATTATCTTTATATTTTTTTCAAGTAATTCTTTCTTTGATTTATTGTGATATCCTCCAAGATAGATATATACCGCTTCTTTCTTATTTTTCATCGTGGTATGTAGTCAGATTTTCCACTGTAATAACAGCTTTTGTAAGTACCTTTATATTTCTTATTCTTTTAAGCGAAGCATTGGAGAGAGCTATTCCATCCGGTAACTCATCAGCATATATTGTAGAATTTTCAAAACTTATTATCACATCTCCCTTTATATATACATATGTAGGATTCTCATACAAATTATAATATTCAAGTATCTTATCCTTCTCTATAGGATCATCCGTATAATCAAATAATATACTCTCTATGCAGGACTTAAATTCCTTTTGAAATCTCTTTGAATCTTTAAATACGGCAGTTGAGAAATTTCTGATGTAGCTTTCCTTCTCTATCTTAAATACAGCTTCCAATATTGTAAGGACATATTTTAATCTTTTACCGTCATACTTTAAATCATATGGCAGCTTCCTATAGTTTATGGCCAGATGCATCCAATCGGATATTATATTATTCAGCAGCCTATACTTACTGTCCGCAAATGAGGACAGAATTTGTTTTATATATTCACATTGCTCCGGAATACTTTTTCTGTTTAATCTCTTATAGCAATCCTCTATTCTGTCAATATTTAATCTGACCTTACTATACCCTCCGGTAGATTCAAGTTTTGATATTATCACATCTTCACTTATCAACTTTTCTATAGCTGCATTTATATCCTTATACGCATTATGATCATATCTGTCTACATATGCCGGATAATTCTTTTTTATATCTATTTGTATTGCACGCAAAGAAGAAGGCTCTTTTATATAGCCCTCTCTTCTTTCATACATATCCACTAAACTATTTAAAATATCCTTACCGTAATCCATCCTCCAACCTCTCACATTATCAATTATATGACTTATCTTATCTCTGTAGCGGCAAATGTAGCCAGCTACTACATTTGTAAATGGTTAGACAGAGATCATAGCGACAACTAGCCTGAACGGATACTCAAACCGTATAATATGAGAAGAACCCCTAACAGCTGCAACTACTAGGGGTTCGTTTTGTATCTACATGAGATACCATATCTTTTCTTAGCTGTAATAAATTATAATCTATTTATAAACATAAAGTCAATAACAACTTATATCCTTACCGTAATCCATCCTCCAACCTCTCAAAAGCTCGTATTGCATTTCTGTTTCCTGATTTAACTATTGAGTAGGTAATATCACAATATGGTAAAATTGATGTAGCCTTCTCGGCTGTAGCTATAAGCACCAGTTGCAAATTCAACTTCTTAAACATGTTCATCATAGGCTCGATTCTGTCGCTGGTCATATTGTTGAATGCCTCATCCAACAATATGAGCCTCATAGACTCTTCCTTACTTTGCTCATAAATTTGCAAAAGTGAAGAACATATTGCTACATAAAACGGAGCTTGATTCTCTCCACCGCTGCCCTCACCGCTTACTTTTGACAATGCTACTTCCTTCTCTGTCACTGAATTTTTTATAATAATATCATAGTCCAGATAAGTCCTATAGTCCACATACATTCCCATACTTTTGGCCTTTGACTTTTGACCTGTTAGATTTTGTTTCGCATGCTCTTCCACATCTATCATTATTCTACTCATAAAGTCATCAATCTGACTTTCAAATACCTCGGACTTATTTACCTCAGCCATATATGTAAGCATATCATTTTCTCTGTCAATTTGCTGATTGTCCTTATCCATAATAATATCGTAGAAAAGTCCCAGTTCCTTATCTTTGCTCTTGTCAATTCCGAATCTATAGCTTTCCTCACCATATTCCAGATTTTCCATAACACGATTTATTTGCTTAAACTGCTGCCTTGCCCTTAAGATATCGTCCTTCATCCTAAATAGCACTTCCTTGCGAAATCTGTCCTTACAGCGAATCTGAGCCTTTGCAAGTTCATTCTTATGTCTTTCCAGCTCAATATTTTGCAGAGTAAGGTATTCTTGCATGTACCGATTCGCCCCTTCCAAGCCTGTAGCATAGTCGCAAGTATATTTGGCGGTATATTTTTGTTGTAAAGGTATCAATTCCTGATTTAAATAGCTGTTTAATGCTATATTATCATGTGCCATACGATTTGAAAAATTGTATGCAATAGCAGAAGCTTTTTTAGACTTTCTTTCGTTTAAATATTTCTTTTCCACATCAAGTGCAAATTCCGAATATCCTTTTATACTGTTTTCATATACAATTTTAAGCTCTTCCAGATTCTTTTTTTAAGCTCTTCTATAAGCAAATTTGATTTTTCTTATATTATCAATTATATTTTTGCTTTTTTGCCTTGGCATCCGTTATCTCATCTCTGATATAATTCACACTCTTTTTGCATTCCTTGACTCTGTCATACATTGCGAGCAATATTGGATTTTGCTTAAATTCTTCTATCTTCTTAGCTATATCCGCTATCTTTATTCCAAGCTCCTTAGCTTTTTTCCCCGATTCACAATACTTTTCAAGCTTACTAAAGCCCTCTCCGGCTCTAAACTTTGTATATCCGTTATATACCAAGTCAAAGTTTTTCTTTGCATCTTCAAACTCTTTCAAGCTGTTTTGTATATCCAAAAGTTCTTTTTTTGCAGCTTTTAACTGCTTTTCAATGGCATCCACACCGATAAAATGTTCTCTTTTTGCCATTCTCTGTAAGCAGAAGCTTTGAAATCTAAGTCTGTCTTTGGTAACACTCTTTGAAAATTTCTCCAAATCATCTGAAGATTCGCAGCATATAACATCTTTCATCACAAATCTTGCATATGCCTTGGCATATATATTTTCAGATTCAATCTTATCGCCCAGATAAGAGTCTTTCTCAGTCTTATATTCTACATTTTTTTATTTTTTTCTCGTATCTATAAGTCCTATACCGTTGACCTTATCTCCCAAAGAGATAAAAACTTTCTTTGCTAAAATATAATTATCAGGTTCTACAATGATATTAAATCTCTGTGTATTTAAGTAGCTCTCCACTGCATCCTGCCAACTCCTGTCTGTCATATATAAAAGCTCACACAAAAGTCTGGCATCCGACTTCTTACTCTGTTCACTCAAGGCCTCATTTATCTTGTCTCTGACAAATATTGCTTCTTTGGGATAACACATCACTCCTGACTCAAGTGATTTTATTTTACTTGAAAGTCCTTTGCCTTCCTCATTTAACTTCGCTATATCAGTCCTTATTTTTGCATCATAATTTTTTATCTGTTCTTCCATATCTGCAAAAATCTTGGCAATTCTTTTTATCTCTGCAATCTTTGTTTCTTCAAAGCAATTTTCATCTCTTATACAATTATCTATATCAAAAATAAATCCAAGCTTATTTAATTTATCCTTTAATTCAAATAAGTCTTTAACCACATTATCAAACTTTTCCGCTTCTTCTGTAAGCCTTTTCTCTTCAATTTTATTATTTTTATTTTCACTCTCAAGAGAGAGCATCTCCTTATTTTCAGCATTGTTTTCAGCTGCCCTTTGTGCTTCATATAAAAAGTTCTGAGGCTTTTGATTCTCTGCCTGAAAGCTCTGTAAGTTTTTCCTCCAGCAAAGATAAACTTACTTCCCACTCATCAATAAGATATTTTCTTTCATTTGTTTCTTCTATATTTCCTTGAAGATTTGCGTAGGCAACCAATATTTCATTTATTTTCACCTTAACCAAGAGTTCTCTTGCACTCTTTATTTTTTCATTTATCTCTTTTAATAAAGCCTCTCTGTCAGATGCCTCCTGGAGTATCTCCTGCAACCTTTCCAGCTCAATCATATCCTTTTGCAAAAAATCAATATTTACCTCAGGCTCCGGCAGAATATAAGTATAAATGAACTCTCTTATATCCTTTATATCCTCCAGGCTTGTACCCATATGAAATACTTCATTAAATTTCTTTCCGATAGGAGAATCCGCCTCACCGATACCGAGCATACGACAGATCCTTCTTCTGGCATCAGCCTGATTTGAAGCCCTGTCAATCCCCTTATTATCAAGCTTAAAAGCTTCTCTTGAAGCAGGACTTTTTCCTTCTTTGCTCTTTACAAAAAAAGGAATATCCAAAAGGCTGTATCCCGGTTTTGTAATATACCAATCCTGATACACTCCCCTCAAATCCTGCTTTGGAGTTTCCGATTCCACACGTGCAATTATTACAAATGTCTTTTTAATAGCCTCGTCCAAAAATTCAATGCCTATATAGGAAACTGTATGCCCCGGACGAAGATAGCTGTCCTCCGCTCTCTGTTTTTGGTGAACCGAGCCTAAAAGAGTTCTGCCGCTCTTTTTATTTCCGGCAGTATTAAAGTCCTTATTAGTGGTGAGGCAGTACCTGACTGCATCCATTATAGTTGTCTTTCCTACTGCATTTACGCCCAAAAGATATGTGATATTTTTAAAATCTATAATATCATCTTGAAAATTATGCCAATTTATCAGATGAAGTCTTGTCATTCTTATCATTCTTCATCCTCCTCTTCAGAGTTTTCGTATTGAGAAAGCAACTTAACAGTTTCATCATATGCTTTTGAAATATCGGTATCAGGCATTGCAAGCATAACAGAAGGATAGATCTGTATTTTGGCATCCATATCAACTAATTTATCTGCTACCTGTACCAGATTATATCTTTTTATATTTCTGATGGAATCCTCTAAAAAAACTCTGTCAAATTTTCTTGGCAAATTCAGCTTCTCATATTCATTTTTAATTTCCTCAACTGTAGCATAAATTCTGTCTTCATTTGTGGATAAACTTTCTCTCTTTTCCACATATAAGAGCCTGAAAATAAGCAAGATAATACTCTCATATTTTCTTAATGCAATTCTTCCGCTGCCATGATTATTTATAAGCTGAACAACTCTCAAATTTCTATGAATGACCAAAGTATATCCGATAGGCAAGAAAATCTGTCTGAAACTTTCTTCATGATTTATAACATAGTAATACTTCTCTCTTGTAGTATCCACTGTTCCCATCAGAAAACAATTATTCAATAAATAATTAGCTATCTCTTCTTTTATATCTGTTGCCATTACCTTCTTTCCTCAACAATAAAATCTTTGAACCTCACACCGTTTGACTCCACCACATTATCTCTAAGCCTTATATCATACTCTCTTTCTGAAGTCTTGGAATATGTATACAGACCTATAATTTTTATTAAAGTATCCGGGTCATTTTCAAATATCGAGCTTATTTGCACCGCATGATTTCCGTTTAGTATATCTCTTGCAAATCTGTTAACATTTTCAGATGTCAATGCATTTTTTATGTATTCCATCATCTTTCGATTTTTCTCATCTATAAGCTCTTGGTCCAGTTCCTCAATAATATCCATAAATTCAATAGCAGTAGGCTTTCGCTTTTTAACAGGCGTGGAAAGAGAGTTACAGTCAAAGAAGTTTTGTACGAATATCTGAAAAATATAGGATGCAATGCTGTCATCTTCATCATACACATCCTCTTTAGTGTTTATCTGACTTGCGTAAAACTTAAGTATATTATTGATTTTACTCTTACTGCTTCCGTCAGACAGAAGCAAAAATTGTGCTCTTTGTACTGCCCTGGTTCTATATAAAATATGCCTGTCATCAATGGTCCGCATTATAGCTTCCATTTCCTCGATATCCATACGAAGCTTTTGTATAAGCTCTTTTATTTTTACACCTGCCTCATCTCTTTCAACACGCTCGGTATCCATATAATCAAGTACCAAAGCATCAAAAAGATTATCTTCACATCTGTCCAGACTCTCATACAAACTGCTTCTATAATAAAACAAATTATCATTTGTCTTAAATCTGTGATATGATCCCACAACTATCTTTTCTTCATATTTTTCAAAAAAATCCAATATTTCTTCAGGACTTTTTCCCAATGTCAGATCATTTATATGGTCTTCAATAGATGCCGCCAATGTCCTGAGGGCTTGATTCAGATTGTCAAAATCCTCAGAAGCTTCTTTTAAGACTCCTTCATAAGGGCTGCCTTGTTCCGATATATGTTCAAACATGGAATATATTTTAAAAAGCTTTCCCTTATAAGTGATGATAGTGGGACTGATAATTTCCTGAAAGGATTTCAATATAGGCACTACCTTATAATGAATTGCCAGATTATCCTCATCCTCATATTCACCCGGCTTTTCCAAAAGCCAGCCTGTATCTCTAAGTCTTCTTATAAAGCTTCCGGAAATAGTCCTCATATCTGCTATATTTCCGCTTGTATATTCCTGCTCTTCCATATCCGGTTCAACCTTCTCATCAAGTCCCAGGAGATATTCCTCCGCCATATCAAATATTGTACTTTTTTCTATAGCATACATAGGCATTCGCTTGCACTTTTCCCAAATAAGAGCAAGAATATCTACATACTTTCTTTTATTTGTACCTGTCAGAGGTCTGAACAGATTTTCATCTACTTCATCAAATATATTCATACTATATTAATTCCAAATACTGTTCCACCGGTATACCACGATACTTATCTGCCTTATCTATATTTAATTCAATCATTTTCTTTACAACTTCCATTGAATGTGATGTTGCATCCGGAAGTGATTTTCCGTTCAATATATCTCCTACCAAAATAGCCGAGAATATATCTCCGGTTCCAGGAAAACGAACATCTATCTCATCATATTCAATTCTGAAGCTTTCTCCCTTTTTACTGTCAAATCCGACACAGCATTTCTTATCATTAAAAGGTACGGAGGTAATAATCACAGAAGCATTATTTTCTCCGCTCAATTTTCTAAGTAATTGTTCTTCTTCATTTGTAATCCCTCTGTCTTTATACTCCATTTCCGTAAGAAGGCAGGCTTCAGTGTAATTTGGCTTTATAAGGTCCGCAAATTTCAGTAATTTTCTACGACTTTCTATAGCATCTTTTGATATACCGTTATAAAGGCTTCCGTCATCTCCCATTATAGGATCCACAAATATAAAACTTCCTTTTTCTTTTTGCTTGGCACAAAAATCCGCCAAAATACCTGCCTCTTCATCAGAAGCTATAAATCCGAGTGCTATAGATTCAAATGTGAATCCAAGCTGCTCCCATACATTTACAGTATTTAGAATATAATCTTTGGTATCAAGAATTTCAAACTTACCATAATCAAGAGTATTAGATACCAATGCTGTAGGAAGCGTAAATATCTCAAATCCCATATTTGAAAATATAGGCATCATAGCTGAAAGTGCCACTTTACCATATCCTGCCAAATCATTAATAAGAAGTATCTGTTTATTTTTGTTCATATCTGTCTCTCCTTTTTATAACTATGATAATTATATCATACTTTTAATATTTAAAAACAGACCTTCCGCATCAGCGAAGGGCCTGTCTACAATCATAAAGGTATTTAAATTTTTATTATGGATGAATTACATCATAGTTAGCTACATCATAGTATCCGTCAGGATCCGCATCACTGCCGAACCACACATGTGCATAATGTCCGTCTATTGAAACACCCATGGTTTTTAAATCAGACCAGTCAACATCACCGGTTATTTGAGTAGTCATTATACTGTTGTGTCCCGGAGAATTCTTCCAAAGGTTAAGCGCTCTCTCAGGGCTTATCATTCCACTGGACCGTGAAGAAATTTCATATCCGTTTCCTGTGTAATTGGTGATTTCTCTTGGCTTACTCCACATACCGTTTCCATAGTGGTGATCATCCGTGTAAACTAAACGTGTCCAACTTCCGTTTCCTGACCAGCTGTGAAGATTTCCCTGCTCACCTCTGGAATCTACCTGATTCTCAGGTGTGTATGTATTTGAATCACGTACATGTGCTCTTGCAACTTCTGTAAGAGATTTTGAGAATGACAACTTCGGTAATCCAAGACTTTCTCTATATGCATTGATCTTATAGTAAAGCTTTGCCTCTTTCTCAGTCAGTCCCATTGCCTTTAATGCTTCAATTACCTGAGTCTCCTGAGTAGAAACTGCAGGAGTTGTTGTATTTGGAGTCGTTACCGTATTATTTCCGGTATTTCCTGAAGGTATCACCACAGTGTTGTTTCCTGAAGGAACGGTAACATTATTATTTACTGAAGGTGTTGTATTATTGTTGTTTACCGCATTATTGTTTGTTGTATTTCCCGTTGTACCTGCAGTTCCTACACCGCTACCCGATGAAGAACTTGAACCGCTTCCACTTGAGTCGCCACCTCTTCTTGAGCTTCCACCGGAGCCGCTTGAACCGCCGCCGCTTCTTCCGCTTCCACCTGAACCGTCGCTGCTTCTTCTGCTTCCGCCTGAACCACCGGAGCCGCCGCTCCTTGAGCTTCCGCCACCCAAAGAGCTTCTCTTTGTGCCTGATCCGCTTGTTTTACTTATATTAACTGTATTTCTTACTCCTTCCACCCATTTACCTGTGGCATCCACATAATAGCCGTCCGGTGTAGAAGTATTTACAAGCATAGCTCCGTCAGCACCGAGATAATAATTTCCTATCCAACGGTTTTCGACCATATAGCCTACGCCGTCAAAATAATACCATTTATCCTTAATAAGCTTCCATGCATTTGTAGGGTATGAACCGTCCGCCTCTTCATACCACCATCCCTTATCATTCCTCTTCCACTGTGCTTCATTTGCAGCCATAACAGGTATCACTAAAAAAGCTGAAACCGCCACTGCCGATACGGAACACATTAACCTTTTGAATAAATTCATAAACACCTCCAACATTATAAAGTGGTTTTAATACTATTATGTTATATATTAACATTTTTGTTTCTATATATTCAAGTATAATAAATTATTCCACTATATCTCTTTTGCAGGCATCTACCCTTACCTCACCGTTGGCAATAAAACTGATTTCATTTGCCTCGGCAGGAGTATAGATTCTTGAACTTAATACCTCTTTTTCCACCGTTTACAAATATCTCTACGCTGAATCTGTCAAGTAATATACTTAGACTTAACTTTCCGGACTTGATATCCACATCTATCTTTCTCTCATCAACAGCATCCTTAATCAGCCCTGAAAATCTTCTTGAAAACTTCAATGTTTTCTTTTTAAAATTTATCTTTATAAAAGAATTGTATCTATGATTTGACGCCAAATATATAATACATTCCTTTGCATCAATCTTTTCAATATCCAAATCAAGTCTTGCAACTCTTGAATATAACTCTGTATCTTGAAATTTATAATCCTTCTCCAAAGAAAAGCTTGTTTTATACTCGTTTGTATAATGTTTTTCAAGCTCTTTTGCAGGCATTTGATAAATAATATTTTTCTTTAGTTCAATCTCCCTTGGGTAGGTCATCTGACCACACCATTTTGCACCGTCAGGAGTTAAATCATTTCCCCAATCATGCAGCCATGCAACCGAAAGTGTTCTCTCATTAATACTCAGACTTTGAGGTGCGTAATAGTCAAACCCGAAATCCAAGGTTCTTGCATTATCAGTCGGTTCAAATCTATAATTTTTCTTGTCATAATCACCTATAAAATACAACACCTGATGTCCGTTAAAGTATTCTCTGCCCTTTGCCTGCATTTCCATTACCGAGACTACCAATATATACTTATCATTAAGTTTAAAGAAATCCGGACATTCCCACATCTTGCCGTAATCTCCGTTGTTTTCAAAAAGAATATTCTTATATTCCCAGTCAATCAGATTATTTGAAGCAAAGAGCAATATACTGCCAAGTCCTCTTTCATTCTTTGCACTTACTATACAATAATATATGCCGTCTTCCTTCCAAATTTTAGGATCCCTAAAGTCTACACCGCTAAATCCCTTCGGCAAATGTTCCACTCTTATGACAGACTCTTTAGATATACTCTTGTAATCCACACCGTCACCGATTTCTACAGCCTGCTCCTCTTTTCCGTCATTATGTACGGTATAAATAAGTATATGTTTATCTCCTTCACAAAGTGCCGTACCTGAGAAGCACTGTCCCTTTATTTCATCATCCGGTGCCAATGATACAGGCAATCTGTCCCAGTTTACAAAGTCTTTGCTCTTTGCATGTCCCCAGTGCATCGGACCCCATTTTATATCATATGGGTTATATTGATAAAACAAATGATATTCACCGTCAAAGAACGAAAAACCGTTCGGGTCGTTCATCCATCCCATATCCGGAGTAAAATGATAGACCGGTCTTTCACTATCTTTTATTGTTGATTTGTTCTCTCTGAAATATTCATTTGCTTTTTCTTTGTTGTTCATATTATTACCACTTGTCTTTCTAATTTGTAGTCATGCCCTGTCTGAATTCTATATCAAGTACCTTTGTCTTTCTGTCCACCTTCTCACCGTTTATAATGGCATGCAAACTGTCAACAGCAACCTTTGCCAATTTATCGATAGGCTGCACTATAGCACTTGGGCTCGGATATACTGTGTTTAATATGAAGGTTCCGTCGTATGCAACCACTTTTAAATCCTGCGGCACTCTCTTTCCCATACTCAAAGCCTTTTTCATATATAATAAGGCATGGGTATCCGTTGCAAAAACACCGTCCACATTAGGATACATGCTGAAAGCTTCCTCTATATTTTCCTGAATGAATTTTTCTTCAAAATTATCCATCTTAGGTTTATACTCACGGCATATAAGTCCCGCTTTTTTTATTTCTTTTGCAAATGCCTTATGCCTCTTTATAAAAGGATAATTTTTTGTAGTTGCGTCGGTAAATTGCAAAACTTCCTTGCATCCGCTCTCTATCAACGCTTTTGCCGCAAGAATTCCACCCTTCTCATGATCTACAGTTACAATCAAAATATCATCATTGAGTTTCGGAGTATCAAATCCTACAATCGGTCCTTTTATCTTTTTATAACTGCTGTAATCCAAAGTATGTGTACCGGTTATTATTCCGTCCACCATATTTCTCTCAAGCATCTCAAGATAAGCCTCTTCATTTGTCGCTTCACCTATAGTATTGCAAAGCATTGTTTTATAGCCGTATTTTCTAAGCCTTTTTTCCACTTCACTGTAAAGTGTCGCATAATATGGGTTACCTATAGCCGGTGTGATTACCGCAACTATATTTGTCCTGTTTCTGAACAAATTTCTGGCAAGTTCATTCGGTTTATAATTTAACTCTTCAATTACCTCTTCAACTTTTTTTCTGGTTTTTTTGGAAACATATCCGCTGTCATTTATTACTCTGGAAACAGTACCCACTCCTACTCCGGCTTTTTTAGCAACCTCTTGTATACTCGACATATACCCCTCCACCTAAATTACTACAGTTAATCTAACCTTTTATTCCTGTAGATGCAATACCTTCTACGTAGAATTTTTGCATAAATATATACATAAGTATCATAGGTATGGATGCCAATGTAAGAACCGCCATAATAACACCGTAATGTATAGGGCTTACTCCTACAAATATCTGTACCGCAAGCTGTACCGTTCTCTTTTCTTCTCCTGTAGTTATAAGGAAAGGCCACATAAAGTCATTCCATCTTGATACGAAATCAAGTATAAGTACCGTTGCGAAAACAGTCTTTGAAATCGGCATAATTATTTTAAAATATGTTCTTATAGGCCCGCAACCGTCCACCTTGGCGGCTTCTATAAGCTCATCGGGAATTCCTATAAAATATGAATAGAACATGTATATTGAAAAACAGTTCATCATAAAAGGAATTGTAAGTCCGAGCATTGTGTTCACCCAGTTTAACTGAGCCATTTCTATGTATAATGGTAAAATTATTGCCTCTACAGGCATTGACATAAGTGCTATTACAATGGTAAGGCTTATTCCTCTGAATCTGTATTTCATCTTAGCAAGTGCATAACCGAACATGGATCCTAAAAGCAAATCACCTATAAGTACAATGCCTATATAGATCAATGTATTTTTTAATATGGTAAATACTTTTATTCTTTGAAATACTTCTGCATAATTCGCCAAAGTAAAGTTCTTCGGAATAAATGTAGACAATGAGTTCAAATTTGAAAATATCTCAAGTTCAGGCTTAAACGATGAAGCAAGCATCCACAGAAGTGGAGATACAAATATAAGACCTACTATAATATTTCCAAGATAAAAAATAACATTACCAAGCACTTTATTTATCTTCTTATTATTCATAATCCCTCCTAATTTGTCTTGCTTATCTTTTTAACTATAATTGACAATGCAACAACTATAATGAAGAATACTGTGGCTATACTGCAGGCATAACCGAAGTTTCCTTTCTGAAAGCCCTGTTCATAGATATAGAAAACCAGTGTTTTTGTTGCATTTCTCGGTCCACCCTTTGTCATAATATACGGCTGGGTAAAGAGCTTCATAGCCTGTATCAGTGTTATCATAAGTACATACTTAATTGTATTTATAAGTCCCGGTATAGTCACATATATAAGTTTTGCAAACCAGTCTGCTCCGTCCACACTTGCGGCTTCATACTGCTCTGTAGGTATTGCATTTAATCCTGCAATAAAAATCATCATCTGATAACCTGCACCCTGCCATGCCGACATAAATATTATTGAATTCATGGCAGTCTTCGGATTATTTAAAAAATCAATAGGCTGCATACCTATACTCTTTAAAAAGGCATTTATAAGTCCTGTATTGGCATTGGAATTATAAAGAATTGTCCAGAGTACAGCGATAATTACCATTGAAGTTATCTGAGGACTGTAATAAAGTGTTCTAAATATAGCTACACCTTTTTTCTTACTTGATACCATCAGTGCAAGTACCAATGCCAATGTACACTGTACCGGCACAACTATCACCGTAAAATACACTGTGTTTTTCAATGCCACATAGAAATTCTCATCATGAAACAGTTTTACATAGTTGCCTATTGCATTGAATTTTATATTGTCCGGACGTACAACCTGATATGTGAAAAATGAGTAGTATATAGTATATATTATAGGGATTATCAAAAAGGCAACCAAAAGAATAATAGCCGGTGACGACATTATAAATCCCGCAAGATTGTCACTGTATTCTTTTTTGCCTTTCTTATTTACTCTTTGTAATGTAGCCATATTACATCCTTTCTACAAAAGGCCTGGCAATTTGCCAAGCCTTTCAAACCATACCGCTATTAAAAACTATTTCTTATAATACATCTCGTAATTTTCATCAAAGTTCTTAGCTACATTATCAAGCTCTTCCTTTGCATCCGCTCCGGCAAAGATATTTAACATAGCTGTTGAGAAATCAGTTGAAAGTACTGAGTATGAAGGTGTTCTAGGTCTTGAAACACCTGTGTTTTTGTAACTGCCACTTCATAAGAGCTCTTGCACCGCTGTCCCAGCCTTCCATCTTCTCATAAGATGATGTTCTTGATGCAGGCTTAGCAACCGCACTTGCATAAGATGCAATATTGTCACTGTTCATTGCCCACTGTAAGAACTTTCCTGCAGCATCAGGATTCTTTGAATCTCTTGTAATAGCTGCAGCCCAGTCACCTGTCGGTGATGCGGCCTTGCCGTCATCTGCTACAGGGAAATATGATACGCCCCAGTTAAGGTTTGACTTCTCAAGGTCTGCAATATTCCATGAACCGCCAAGTAATGTAGCAGCTTTTCCGTTAAGGAACTCATCCTTTACAGGATCAAGATTTGCATAACCGTTCTTAATAAACTCATTTAAATACTCTGCTGTCTTTATACTTGCATCAGAGTTTACATATCCGTCAGCTTTTGAACCGTCTTCATTTACAAACTCGGCTCCGCCCTCTGTAAAGAACTGTCCGAGAGCATAGATAATTCCCTCGCCCTTATCCATGATTATATTTGTTCCTACATAATCATCTGTTGTAAGCTTCTTTGCATTGTCAAGGAACTGACTCCATGTCCATGCTTTCTTTATATCTGTGTCTGAAGGGTATTCTATTCCGGCCTTATCAAGATAATCCTTATTGTAGAACAGTGCAACTGAAGACTCTGTAGGAGCTATTGCATAAAGCTTTCCGTCATATGTATCAGCCTGAACAGTACTTGGCATAAAGTCCTTTAAATCATCTGCCGGGAAATAACTGTCAAGAGGAACTGTGATTCCGTTTCTTTCGCATAATATGAAACCATAGGTCCGTCTACATACAAAAATATCAGGAAGATTTCCGGATGTGGTAGCTGTAGTAATCTTGTTCTCATATGCATATGAATCGGCTCTGTCGATAGCTTCTCTCTTAACCTGAATATCAGGATTTTTCTTTGTTCCACTGATCGATCTTCTCTACCCACCATGCCTCGATAGTCGCCGTATCTGTAGGGCTCCAAATTGTTACATTGGTAACGCCGTCTGCACTCTTACTTTCTGCGACCTGTGAGCTTCCATCACCTGCACTGCTTGAGTCTGCCTGCTTTGTTGTACCGGCACTGTTTCCGCAAGCCGCCAACATACCTCCAAGTGCCAAAACACCTAAAGTTCTCAAAAACTTTTTTTCATGAATATACCTCCTGAAATATTTACATAAAATACTACTTACAAGTAGTTTGGTTTATAAGTTTTTTTCCACGAAGTCTCATAAAAATATACTGTTCTTACATTTTAAAACTGTATTATTTTCCTGAAACTCATTTGTGGAACGCGTTCCATATATTTAAATGTATTTTTATCATATACATTAAAAAAATGTCAATATAATATTTCACAGTTATCTTTGTCTATTTTGCACTAAAAATAAAAAGACTGATAACCTGTCGCCATAAGTCATCAGTCGTATATATCTATTGTAATTACGGCATTGATTTTTTAATACCGATTTTCTTTTTTAGAATCCCAGATTATCATTTACCAAAATAACATGTATTCTTCCCTCGTGACGAGAGTATCTTGTTACCAAAAAAACTGGCGGCAGATAGTATCAGGTGATTTACAGTCTGAGCATTTTCCCGTAATCTTGCAAGGAGTCTTTATATCAAATCTCTGTGTATTTGCTGTAGCCGCAACATTTCTGGCACGCTTCATAGCACTGTCGATGTCTGAACATATCTTATTGATTCCGACTATAAACACAACCTTTTTCGGTCCCTGTGCAATACATGATACACGGTTTGAGTTCCCGTCAATATTTACAAGCACTCCGTCATCTGTCATAGCATTGGCACTTGAAATAAATATATCCGCATCATAAGCCGCCAAAAGAGCTTCTCTAGGTTCCATTTTGGCTCTGTCCATATAATTATAGTTGCCCTGCTCAAGTGCACAAATCAAACCGATTTCATGCGCACTCATGCAACCTCCCATTGCAATCTTACTTTTTTCAGGGATAAGCTCAAGAGCAATCTTAAGCGCTTCTTCCTTATCCTTTGCATAATACCCTGTCATATTTCTGGATTTCAAACCTTTGATTACAGTATCTGCCAACACTTCATTTCTCTTTTTTAAGTTCTCGTTCATATATTCTCCTCTTACTTAATTTCAATCAATATATTTGAGCATTGATTTTTTTCTACTTATCCAAGGTCCTTGCTCTCTCAAGTGCCTTATCTATATTCTCACAGAAGTTTTCTCTTCCCGCTTTTTCTATAAATCCTGCCTTTTCCATTACTTTCATCGGTTGCTCATTTACATGGGATAATATCAAAGTCATATTTCTTTTTTTGCAAATCCCAAGTAATTCTTCCAAAGCTTCAAGTCCTGAAATATCCATTGCCGGTACATTTCTCATACGAAGAACCAGTACATTTTTTTCGGCTTCATTTGATATATTAAGTAAATCTTTTGTAGCACCAAAAAATAATGCTCCAAAAATCTCATAGACTATTGTATTTTCAGGTACAGCCTTAAGGTCGGAATTCAGTGCATACTCATCCGAGTCTGATTTATCCACCCATTGGCGTACATTTGCAATATCGGACATACGCTTTAGGAAAAGAAATGCCGCAAGAATCATACCGAACTTTATAGCCATTACAAGGTCAAAAAGTACCGTTAAAAATAAAGTAATCAATAAAACCGCAATATCACTTTTAGGTGCTGTTTTTATTATATGTACCACATTTCTCCATCCGCTCATATTGTAGCCGACTATAATAAGAATGGCAGCCAGACAGCTCATAGGAATGAGCGACGCATATGGCATCAAGAATAACAATATCAGCATAAGTGTAATTGCATGAATCATACCTGCAATCGGTGTTCTTCCGCCGTTTTTAACATTGGCGGCGGTTCTTGCAATAGCTCCTGTAGCAGGTATACCTCCAAAGAGCGCCGACATTATATTGCCTACTCCCTGTCCTATAAGCTCTGCATTAGGACTGTGATGGCTCTCCGTCATTGTATCTGAAACCACACAGGATAAAAGCGATTCTATGGCAGCCAATATTGCTATGGTAAATGCCGGTGAAACCATCAAAGATATAAGCTCAGGTGATATATGAGGCACACTGAACTTTGGAAGTCCGGCTTTTATAGTATATAAATCCCCTATAGTTTTTACAGGAAGGTTTCCGAACTTTACAATTAGAGTTGAAACTATAATTGCAATCAAAGAGCCGGGAATCTTTTTTGATACCTTTGGCCAGAATACCTGAATAAGAAGTGCCAAAAGACCTATTAAAAAGGTTGCGATATTTAATGTGTGAAAGTTCTTAAAAAGAGCAATCATCTTCTCCACAAATTCTGCCGGCACCGCTCCCATATCAAGTCCGAAAAAGTCTTTTATCTGTCCTGCCACTATGCTTACAGCGATTCCGAAGGTGAATCCTACCGTAATAGTCTTCGGTATAAACTTTATCAAATCTCCAAGTCTAAAGATTCCCATAAGTATCAGCATAAATCCTGCCATTATGGTGGCAACTGTAAGTCCGGCCATTCCGTACTGCGCCACTATACTGTAGATTATTATAACGAATGCCGCAGTCGGTCCACCTATTTGTACTATACTTCCACCTAAAAATGAGATAAAAAATCCTGCAACCACTGCCGTATAAAGTCCCTGCTCGGGATTTACACCTGATGCAATCGCCAGTGCTATCGACAGCGGCATTGCAATAATTGCAACTATGATACCTGAAATCAAGTCCTTTACAAACTGCTCACCGCTGTATCCTTTTAATGCTTCAAAAATCTTGGGTCTTATATAACTTAAGTCCACATTTCCTCCCTTAAGTCCTAAAAAATTGAGTATTTACTCTTAGAACTATGTGATTTTATGATAGCACAGACAAAATATGGTGTACAATACTTATGTATACAAAAATTAAATATATTATAAGCTTGAAATTCTTATGTCAAAAAAATACATATATGTTTTTAAATTATATATCTAATGTTCCATATTATTCCTTAGGATTGTACTTATATAATCCCCCTTATTCCTGCTTATGCATGCTGTCGCATATGTCAAGGGTGATTTGGATGTAACTCCCTTATATTCAGGACTTTTTAAAACAGGCATACTATAGAATACATTCTTTTTATTCTCCAAATCTATAAACCACTTACCACCTATATATTTTCTGAAAGTCTCTCCAATATATACTGTCAAGTAATCAAGTGTTTTCTTATCTTTTATCAGCCCTTCGGCATCTTTATAATTAGCTAAGATCCATTTTTCCAGTTCATCCAATGACCCCATACTGTAGTCAAGTTTCAAGTTATTTTCTTTAGCAAATGTGTCTGTAAAATATTCCATTTTAAAAGGTATAAGAATTATCCACTCTTCAAAGTTTTCCCTAGTATAGCCCATATTTTTACTCTCCTCATTTCTATTTATCTGCGTATTCTCTAATTTTATAAATATTATACAAAGGAATATTTGTCATCCGGTCCTGCTCACGATAATCTGACATAGATGTACGAACAGCATACTTTGGATGATACTTTTCACAAAAGGCTTTAAGACTCTTAGCTCTCAAATTCTCTTCCGCTTTCACCTCCAGTGGAATTATCGATGTTTTGCCTTGAATCATAAAATCTATCTCTCCACTTGAATTAGATGTGGAATAATAATAAGGATCTATACCTTCCGATGCAATAAGTTGCTGCAAAACATACTGCTCTGTCAATGCTCCCTTAAATTCGGTAAAAATTCTGTTGCCGTCAATAATCACTTGAGCATTCAAATCTGTCATAGCTATCAACAAACCGATATCAAGCAGATACACTTTAAATGCATCAAGGTCAAGATAAACTTTCAATGGAAGCGCTACTTTTCCTACTCTTTGTACCTTATGGATCAACCCACAATCTAAAAGCCACTGTAATGCAAGTTCAAAGTCCTTTGCTCTTGAACCCTTTCTAACTTGTCCGTAGATGTATTTTTTATTTTCTTTTGCCAACTGCATTGGAATAGAATCCCAAACAAGATTTAGTCTTGGAACAAGTGAAACTTCAGCATGCTTTGAAAAGTCTTGTTGATAATAATTCAAAAGGTTTCTCTGTATTTCTCTCACTTGTTTAAAATCTTTACTGTCAACATAAGTTTTTACAACCTCAGGCATTCCACCTACATAGTAGTATTCACGAAGTCTTTCTATATATTTAGTCTTAAACATTGTTATCATATCTGTATCATCACTTTGAAGCACATTTGCAAAACGTTCCTCACCTAAAGCATATAAAAACTCAAGAAAGGTCAATGGGTAAAGATCCATAAAGTCAACCTTGCCTACAGGAAATGATGTTCCTTTATGAAGAGCTACACCTAATAATGAACCTGCTGCTACTATTGCATACTCCGGTGCATTCTCACAAAAGTATTTCAATGAAGATAGAGCCTTTGGTACCTCTTGTACTTCATCAAATATCAATAAAGTATTTTTTGCATCAATAGAAACTCCTGTTTCTATACTGATTGCCAATAAAAATCCTGTCTATATTGATATCGCCCTCAAATACCTGCTCCAACCTTTTATTATTATCAAAATTTACATAAGCAACTTTTTCAAAGCATGTTCTTCCGAACTCCTTCATCAGCCAGGTTTTTCCAACCTGTCTTGCCCCTCTGATAATCAAAGGCTTTCTATTTTGTTTATCCTTCCATTCTATAAGTTTTTCAAGTGCAAAACGCTTCATAAGGTCTACCTCCCAAAAATACTTCTATAAAAAAATACTCTTTTTATATATTAGAGGTTTAAAAGCATTTCGTCAACATTTTTAAGTCCATAAAAATGTAATTTACTACACTTTTAATGCCATAAAAATGCAATTCTGCACATTTTTAAGGCCGTAAAATCGTGTTCTACTTATAATTCTAAATTTTTTACATACCCTGCTTATTGTAAATTACTATTCTTTCGGCGCTCTTGCCGAAGAAATGATAACCTGAGCCTCCCTCACTTATAACATCAAGCAGCTCATCAGGTTTTGTCACCAAGATACCGCCCATTACAGTCACTCCTCTTTTAAAGAATGCATCAGGTATCATACCTGCTGTAGGACCTGTAACCAAAACATCGGCACCTGGTTTACACATAGCCAGTAAATTCGGTAATGTATCATTAAGTATAGTAACACCTGTAATAACATCAAGGTCGGAATCCGGCAGATACAAATCAGCATCCTTTGCAGGTGCAAAATGTTCCAGCTCCTTTCCCTTTAGAGTACATGAGTCCATCTCCAGAACTTTAAAATCGGCATCTGCTGCAAGTAACTTTTTAAGCATCGGTACCAAAGCACCTATTACAACACTTTTTTTGCCTTGGTGAACCTCCATCACATCAAAAGAGTCTACATCTATCTCTATTTTATACTCCAAATTCTTATTTTCTTCCCAGTAACAAGCCGAAAGTGCATTAATTGTTGCAATAGCCAGTGTCTTTCTGAGAATATTTGTATGTGAAAGATCGTCCAAATAACTTTTTACACTTCTTCCGCCAAGTTTACCTGATAAAGGCATAGCCTTTGCAGAGCTTGGACAGCATACAGCCTCCGGAATCTCCTTAACAGGTGTAAAACAAAGCCCTCCATGACCTGTACTTAATTTTACTCCTGAAAAGAACAGTCCGAACACCGCTCTTTCAACTACCATTTTATCAAGTCTCTCTCCAAAATACTCTTTTAAAATATCGGCACTTTCCTGTAATAATATATTCATACTTTAATTCCTTTCCGTCTAAAACATGTCAGCACACCTAATTTTATATACTATTCCTTTACATCTACAATATCAATACATAAAGTGATATAATGATACACAGGTTTATAATACTTTTTAAACAATCACAGGAGATTAATGTAATGGGATTTTTTTATATCTACATTAGCCTTTGGTATATTTTTCACTGCTATGCTTTTATTTTAGCTGTTTTTTTATACTTTAGACTGCTGATAGCTGTTTTGTACTTTTTAAGAAGCTACCTAATTGGATATATGCTTTAGGGACAATATATACAGATTACAAGGAGGGCTGTTCAATATGATAATATCACCGATAAGCCCGCACTTATAGAAGCGAGCGTTTTTTTATGCTGTGTATTATTTTAGTTAATATAATAGTTACCGGTGTGAATTATTTCAAATTACATAATATAGGAAAAGCAATTTTTTCCTGTTTAAAAATGCAGTTTGCTGTAATTATAGCTGCAATAATACTTTCCGGAATTATCAGACCGCTTATACGTTTTTTGATACCCTCATACCGTACGAAATATTCTTACTCAACTACCAATGCGTTGGATGTACTTATGTTTTTCTACTCATTTGCATTTACTTTTTTTATATCCATAGCAGGTGTTCCGGCTAAACCGGTAAATGTGCAGATAGCAGGAACTAATGTGATTATCGGCACAACAAAGGCATCCGTTCTTCTTGAAAACGGCTTTACCTTTAAAGACAAAAATGCAGACAGTGAGATCATAAATACTCGAAGCGACCACTTTTCCTATGGAGAATATTTGGAATTATATCTTGGTGACAAGTCTTTCGGTCATGTCTGTGTCACACCTACATGGAAGGATTCGGATGAACTTAAAAACTGTACTGTAACATTATTTAAGGCTACACCTGATGATACGGATTTATCTGCTGTAAAGATTGGCAATGTAGTGCTGTCGAATTTGAGATCTTAACGACTTTGAAAATAAAGATTTGACAGATATTTTTTCACTGCATCCGACAGATTATGATGAGATGAAAGGTCCTTATTATTTTGTACTCACATTGCAAACTCATGACTATTCTATGTGGAAGCGTTATCGTATAGAAGCCGATTTTAGCTCCGATAACATGCTTTCATACTACAATGTTATGGTACAACATACTGTATGGGAATAAAAAACGGAAAGCTTAAACAGCTTTCCTATTTTTATATAAGATTATCTAATATTCATATTTTCCATACAGTTTTTCAGTATAGTGCTGATATAATCTCCCTTTTTCCTGTTGATACATGCAGTCGCATATGTCATTGGAGCTTTGTATACTTCTCCTATATAATCAGGACTTGTTAAAACAGGCATGGAATAGTATGCATTCTTTTTATTTTTCAAATCTATAAACCATTCTCCACCTATATACTTCCTGAAAGTCTCGCCGATATATACAGTCAAATAGTCAAGGGTTTTGGCATCACCTATCAAGTCCTTTATCTCACTGTAATTAGTGAGAATCCAATTTTCAACATCATCAAGTGACTCTATACTGTAGTCCAGTTTTTAAACTATTTTCTTTTTGCAAATGTATCTGTAAAATACTCCATTTTAGAGTCTATGAGAATTATCCACTCTTCAAAGTTTTTCTTTCGTATAAGCCATTTTTTTATATCCAACTTTCCTAATTCATATAAATACTCTCTGATTGATCAATGCTCTACAATTAAATATTTATTTCTGTTTAGTATAATCGTACATAGATTTAAATACAATATATTTTTTTATATATTAAATCAGAGTAAATATAGTTTATAATTCTAAAAATTTTTTTAAGTATATTTAGCAGAATTATAAATAGATTTTTTTGTATAAATATATAGTAAAATTAAATTAAAAATTTATGGAGGTGAAATTTATGTTCAAAAAAACTCACATCGAAAACTTCCCGTTATTTTTCTGTTTTTTTAGTAACATGTCTTTTTTTGTTGTATTCGCATCAGCCTGCTCATCAGGTAAAAAAATCCAAGGCGGAATCTCAAAAAAAGTACAAGTTCCAATAAGTTTTCTCTTTATTTAAAGGGAGATAATCTTTATATGGCTCGCTATAATAACTCTGAAATTATAGACTTGGGACCTTGTACAACAAACGGAAGTGTTATGGAAAAGTTTTCTATAGCACCACACAGTAAAGATACCGATTTATTCTGTTCATTTTCAGATTATGATGGAGAAACCTACACACTTTATACATCTACATCAAAAATCACCTACCAAGCGAACCAAGGTGGCTGAAAAAAAGTCACAGTACATCATATCTTAAAAAACGGTGACATACTCTATATTTCAAATAAAGAGCTGTTTTTAAATAAAGGTGGTAAAGCGGTTAGCCTCTTTAAAGAAGGTGAAGAAGAAATGAAATACACTATTTCCGATGACGAGGACACACTTTTTATTGTTCCATATAACCGCAATTCCGAAAAAGAATTTATAGTAGATGCATATTTTATTGATATTTACTCAGGTAAAAAAACTATATATTCAGATATTAATCCTAATATCATATCACATTCTTTTGACCTTGATACAGTATGTTACTTCAATGACAATACATTATATCAGTTGAAAGATGGAAGCTCAAAAAAATAGTAACAGGTATTAAACAACCGTATAATTACCATTCTGTTTCCTATGATAAGGCCATTTATACATCAAAGGTTGATGAACCCGGATTCCTTTATAAGTTTGACCTTGACGGCAATGAGGAATTAGTCAGTGATACATTTGTAGACTTTGTAGAATATAAGAACAAAGAAGATTTACTGGCATGTATAGAAAAAGAATTCCGAAGGTGAGATCGTTCTAAAAAAATACGACAAAATGGTGAACTATTAGGTGAATATAAAGATATAAAAGGGTCGGATGATGATAAAATAGAGGATGTACTTCCTTATAATTCAAAGTATTGGTATTTTTTTTCTCTAAGGAAAATAGTAAGCTTTGGAGAGTTACTATAAAGGGAGATTCCAAAGGCGAAATTGAGCTTATGAATGATAATATCTCTAATTTTCATGAAATGTATACTGATAAAAAAGGCAAGAAAGAAAATGACGGCTTGTTGTACACAGCAAAAAAATTAGGAAACGACTATTATTCCTTGTTCATAGATGGAAATATTGTCATTCAAAACTTAGGTGAATATTATCCACATGCAAATTTAGTAGTTGACGATACCGAAACCTATATCGTATATAATGTCTCTCTTCCGGGAACTTCCACCGGTTCTGATACCTATCATATTTGGGAAAACGGCAAAGATACTATAGTTGCTGAAAATGTAAAGGATTATGACGGATTCCTTCCAAAGTATGAAAAATTTGAAAAAACTTATTTTTTAACAGATTATGACGAAAGCAAAGGAACAGGTACTTTAAAACAATATTTAAACGGAAAACTTAAAGATATAGATAGTGATGTAAAGGGCTTTATATGGAATAACTCAGGTTCACTTGGCTCTATATTATATAAATACCGTTAAAGATATAAATACTGCCGGCGCCGCACTAGGCCCATGTGGATCACGTAAGGCTCCGGCAGTAATATATCTTTTAAAGTATTAGACCCTACTTTCCCATATCTTCCAAACAGTTTTTCAGTATCGTACTTATATAATTGCCCTTTTTTCTGTTGATACATGCAGTTGCAAATGTCATCGGTGCTATATAACTCTCTCCTATGTAATCAGGACTTGTCAAAACAGGCATGGAATAGTATGCATTCTTTTTATTTTTTAAATCTATAAACCACTCTCCACCTATATGTTTCCTGAAAGTCTCACCAATATATACCGTCAAATAGTCTAAAGTCTTAGTGTCATTTATCAAATCCTTTATCTCTCTGTAATTATTTAGGATCCAATTTTCAATCTCGTCCAATGACTCTATACTGTAGTCAAGTTTTAAATTGTTTTCTTTTGCAAATACATCTGTAAAATACTCCATTTTAGGGTCTATAAGAATTATCCATTCTTCAAAGTTTTCCTTGGTATACGCCATATTTTGTCTCCGGCTTTCTAATTTTTTGAATCATTAAATGATTCCAATATTTTTTTCAATATTCTAAATTTTAGTTGGTTAAACGGTGCATACCTAATGGGTAAATCAATCATTGTTTCACTCCAAACAATACTCTTTTTTTATGGCTGAATGTATCGAATCCGAACTTCCCATGATACGAACCCGTTCCGCTACTTCCTACTCCTCCAAACGGCATATAATGATTTGATACTTGCAGTATAACATCATTTATGCATCCGCCACCGTATGAAATACTCTTTATAATATGCTTTGCAATATATTTATCCCTTGTAAATACATAGCATGCCAAAGGCTTCTCATGTTCTTTTATTATCCTTATTATATTATTGATATCGTCATATTCTATGATTGGAAGCACCGGTCCGAATATCTCTTCTTTCATGATTTCATGGTCAAAATCCACATCCGGTAAAATAGTAGGCTCTAATCTATGAACTACATCATCACCTCTGCCACCTATTATACTGTCCTCTGATTTTATTAAATTCATCAATCTTTTATAATGATGCTCATTTATTATTCTCGGATAAGTGTCATTATTTAATGCATTAGGATATCTTCTCTTTATTTCTTTTTGCAGATACTTTATAAATCTGTCCTTAACACTGCTATGTATTAACACATAATCAACAGACACACAGGTCTGTCCGGCATTAAGCAGTTTCCCCCACAGTACTCGCCTTGCAGCAAGTTTAATATCGGCTGTCTCATCTATAATACAAGGGCTCTTTCCACCAAGTTCCAAGGAAACCGGTATAAGGTTATTGCTCGCTATATTCATTACAATCTTTCCTACTCTTTGACTTCCTGTAAAGAATATATAATCATATCTTTGTTGTAGAAGCTCATCATAATCTATATCTTCATCCACACAGAAAATATAATTTGAACCGAAAGCTTTATTTATAATGTTTTTAATAACTTTTGAGGTATAAACACTCTCTTTTGAGCATTTGATAACGGCTGTATTTCCTGCCGCTATTGCTGCTACAAGCGGTGCTATAGCCAAATTGAAGGGGTAATTCCAAGGTGATATAATAAGCACTACTCCATAAGGCTCAGAGTATACATAATTCTTTGCCGGAAATGTAGCTATAGTTCCTTTTACCTTCTCCGGCCTGCTCCACTTTCTTACATTTTTTAAAGCCTCATTTATCTCCGCATAAACTATTGCAAGTTCACTCATATATGCCTCAGCCTTAGACTTTAAAAGATCCTTATATAGAGCGGTAATGATTGCTACCTCATTGTTTCTGATTGCCTCCTTTAACCTTTCCAACATCTTTATCCTGTATTTAACCGACTTAGTTGCATTTGTGTTAAAGAAATCTCTTTGGTTATTTATAATTTCTTTTTAATTCTGCTTTTTTTCTCCATAATGTAACTCACCGTCCTTCCACATTATAAAATAGATTTAATCGAATTGAATACCAGCTTGGAGAATTTTGACTCGAAAATCTCTTCAGAAAGCACCAGTGTAACTCTATTTTCCTTTGGTGAATATCCGCTGTTAAAAATCAATAAAAACGGTCCTTCCCCGGACAGTTCATCTATAAAAAAACCCTTTTCGTCCATCAACTGAAACATCTTCTCATCTCGAGAAACAAAAATATCCGTTGTTTCATCTTCATCATCAATAACAATATATGGATCTTCCCAAAATGTAATACTTTCTTCTATTTTTTCTATAAAAGTATCCTTATCTTTATCAGTATATAAGATGTAGTCAATACCTGTAATCATTTTTTCACCTGCTTATTCTAAACTTGTGACTGTTTTATTATCTTAATACACTAACTTATTACTCTAAACATCAACATTTCATCAAGGCCTACTGTTTCTATATCGCAAATGTCACCACCACGTACAGCCACTTGCAAATTATAAAATGTTAAACAATGTTTTATATACTGAACGATCAATGATGATCTACGTTTATAGCCATATCTTTCTAATAAAGTTCTAAGCTTTATTTTTACATAATTTCTACTGCCATATAATATTTTTATACGACAACTTTTAAAGAAGATATCAAAATCAGAGAAGTAACCGCTTAACTGATCTAATTGCAATGTTCTATCCGAATGCTTCAAATCTCTCTGTATAGCAACAAGTTCTTCATCAATTGCATCCTTATCCAATATATAATGACTCCATTGATATATATCCAGCAAAAATTTTCTCTTATTATCTCTGTACTGTTCGGAAAGTAAGTTCTTTTCATTTTCCCATATTGAATCAAGAACTTTACTTTCCTCTCTACAACCAAGTTTTAAATCCTGTAAGATAAATGCAATATCGATTGCCGAATAAAACAATCCATACATTATTTATCACTCTTCCTTGCATTACAACTGCGGCAAAGAATCTGTAAATTCTCCACAACAGATTTACCGCCATTATTCATAGCAATAATATGGTCTACATGGAAAGGCACTCTGGATTTGTCTGTAAATCCACAGCATGCACAGCGGTAATTACCGGCTTCATCAGTATACTTTTTAAAGGTTTCATCTCTTAAATATTTTTCATAATCAGGGTTAATCTTACGAATTATATGGAGCGGTAAATCTTCCAGCTTCTTAGGGCCATAGTCTACTTCCGGTCCATTATCATATATGTCAGAACCTGATAATTTTATCAATTCAATATCAAGCTGCTTTGAAAAATATATCTTTCTGCCAAAGAACAATCTAAGCATATTGTCGTCTCCTGAATTCCAGAGCTCATCAATGTATTCAGCTTTTTTGCGTACCCCCATATCTTCATCCCAAATATGCTGTGCAATCTTTGATATATCAAGCTTATTTCTATCCACCTCTTCAAATGTATAGAATCTTGGTGCTTCCTCATATTGTGCATAGTATTTTATGATATTTATAACATCTCTGCTCTCATATGGCGGTATCATTTCACCACAGAAGAATGAATCCCTGCACTGTGCCTCCATTTCATCAAGCTGTTCTTTTGTCAGATACTCCTCTGTTACATCAAATGACTTGAACAATGAAGGAAGTGACTCCATAAGATTCTTATAAGCTTCCTGTGTGCTGTCATAAACCATTACCTGATATGAATGATCCATTCCGTTTTCTTCCAGATATTTAAATGCGTACATTCCGATAGGAATTCTTTTTTCAAAAGGAACTCTTTCCAAATTTGTTGTGTCAACCGAATTATCAAGTATTCTTGCAAACTCCTCAATCTTTGAAATCGCAATCATTTGGATATCTCTTTTAGCACGCTCAGAATCATCACTATCTTTAAAATCATTCTCCCCTGCAAACAAGCTTTCCGGATTTACCCATGCAATATGCTCATTCCAATGGTCTATAAATGAAACAATATATGCACTTGATGTACCTCCCGCTGCAGTTCCTCGCAATGCTCTACCTACCATCTGTGTCATCAAAATAGATGATACTGTAGGCCTTGCCAAAAACACTGTTTTTGTCTTTGGTAAATCCACACCCTCAGTCAAGATATTTACATTAACAAGTACCTGTAATTCTCCTTTTCTGTAGGCTTCAAGTTTTCTCTCATTGTCCTCTCTACTTACTGTCACTCCTGTAACACCGTCTCTTATATCAGATACAACAAAATCAGACTTAATTCCCGCTTTATTAAAAAGTGCACTAAGCTGAATAGCATGTATTACATTGACCGCAAATACAATTGTCTGACCATATTCATCCTGTTTTTCTTTATATGTTTCAACAATCAGTTTATTACGTGCAGCACTCTCCGCCATCTGATTAGCAATATCATCCGGCAAATTATCAAGATATTGAATCCTTTCCCATGAATCAAGACCTAGACAATCTCCATAATCTTCTTCTGTAAAATAACTTTCAAAAATAGGCTTTGAAAGTATCTGCCTGTTTATAAGTTCTTTTAGTCCTATTTGATATGTTATTCCTATGTCTCCACGTACAACCTGACCGTCACTAACACCGTCAGAGTAGATTTTACCCAAAAGTCCCTGCTCTTCTTCTGCTGTACGGAATGGTGTTGCTGTAAGACCTATTAGCTTTAAATTTGGCACCTTATCTTTTACATAGTTGATAACTTTTCTATAGGTTTTTGCAGTTGAATGATGTGCTTCATCTACAACCAGATACAGCTCTTTTTCTCCTTCCAACCACTTATCAAGTCTTTCAATATTTCTGCCTATGCTGTCCTTACTTATAATCAATAAATTATCATCCGCCTTGATATCTATTGTTCTGTCATGACTTGATGCACCTGACACAATCCTGAATCTGAAAGAAGAAACATGCGGTACAACTTCTGCATAAGCAAAATTTTGAAAGGACTCTGCAGCCTGGTCAAGCAGCATCTGACGATGTGCTATCCAAAGAATTTTCTTTTTCTTATCAATAGCATTTTTTAATAACCACATAGAAGCTGTATAAGTCTTTCCGCCTCCTGTCGGCAGAACTACCAAAGTGCTATAATATTCTTCTTTATTTATCTTATCAAGTGCTTCCATAGCCTTTTTCTGATGCTCATAAGGGCTTCTGATGTTTGTTCCCTTTTTTGGTAAAATATTACCACAAGATTTCATTTCCACATAAGTTTTCAAATCGTTTACAGAGCCTGTTTCCATTCCCATTTCCTCCATTATAAATTTATTAATTTAATCTTATTTATATATTAATTGGCATTCCTATCATACTTCATATATCTGAATTTCTCAACTGTAAACCTATACGTAATATGATATATATCCGGTATGTTTTAACAATAATGCTCCTACTCCAGTATCTCCAAAATATCCTCTATCTCTACTACCTCACTTAATACAATAGTTTTACTATATCCCTCATCACATAATAAAACTTCCTTTTCATAAGGGAAGTAGCTTCTGAGCCATTTTATAAACTCCGCATAATCATAGATCCTGTTCTTTGAGTTGAAATAATTTATCATTAATACACTTCTATCCCTTAGCATCCAAAGTTCAAACTCATACTCATCTTCGTAGTCTTCCCAACAAATATTGTACCGACATTTCTCATCATCCTTTACCGAAATACCGACTTTAGGAAATCTTTGTTTAATATCATTATTAAACTTCTCTAAATTAAAACCGGTATTTTCTTTATCAGTCACATAAATAAAATATGAAACAGCCATATTCCTCCCCATAAAAGTATTAAATATCGTAAATTTTACAACAAAATGATATAATACGAGTATACAACTTTTAATTTAAAAAGGGGAGCTACAATGGCTTTTTTTATAATTTCCATAGCACTTGCTATACTTATATTGATACTCCTTATATTCACAGTTTATATGTACATAAAACTGGTAATAGCTGTAAGTACTTATACTGAGGTTCCAAATTGGATGTACAAGATTGGACAGGCATTTAAAAAGTAAAAATCAATATCAATTACGAGGATTTTACAGAACCTGCGGCATTATGGGATACCAATTTTTTTATCCTTTGTTTTATTTTAGCCAATATTTTTTTCTATTTTTGTAATGTATTATCAAACACAAAATTCCAAGAAAGCATTTTATATATGCATAGGCTTGCAGGTCGTAGTTGTTTTGATAGCAATGTTATTCTACTTTATAGTAAAACTGATTTTTATTTTTTTGTATCTCATATATTGGGAAATTACAGGCCACTCTACTCACCAACAAATGCTGTAATGGCAGGAATATTTGTAACTGCGCTTGTCTATACTCTATGGATGCTCAGGGTAGGATTTCCTGAAAAACCTATAAATATACAAATAGATAACAGCACTGTGGTAATAGGCGAAACAAAAGCCTCCTCTCTTTTAGCAGACGGCTTTACCTTTTACGGTAAAGATGCAGACAGTGAAATTGTAAATAAACGAAACAGCCAACTTCACTATGGTGAACTTGTAGAATTGCTTCGTGACGGAAAATCTTATGGATTTATGAGCATTACTCCTACATTTAAGAATTCCGATAAACTCGAAAATTGCACCATAACATATTATGAGATACCAGGTGACAGTGAGGTTTTATCTCAGGTAAAAGTTAGTGATGCAACTCTGTCCGAATTGAGTATTCAGGATTTTGAATACAAAGATATAGCTGACATCTTTTCAATAAAGCCTTATAATTATAATCAGTATAAACGCAGTCCTTTGTATACCTTAAAACTGCAAACTGTAGGGTACTCACTGTGGAAAAGTTATAGCATTGAGGCAGATTTTTTTGAAAATGGCTCAGTACACCATTATGGTGTCAGGGCACAGCATACTATTTGGGAATAATGGGGGAATAAAATGGGATTTACTGTATTCGCATTAATTTTTGGTCTTTTGGTTTTACTATGCTTTATATTAACAATCTATATGTTTTTAAGGCTGATAATTGCAGTAGCTGCCGGTAAGGAGGTTCCAAAATGGATGTACAATATCGGACAGGGCTTTCAAGGTAGAATACATATAGACTATGATGATATTACCGAATCTGAGGCACTAAAAGCGGTATTATTATTTTTCTTCGTGTATATTTTGGCAAATATCTCCTGCATAGGCATTATGTTTTACATGACGAATAATTTTACCTTGTCACTTTATAGATGTTTAAGATTTCAGCTTGGACTTGCAGTAATAAGCTTGGTATTTTATCATCTCATTCAGCTTATTTCAGGACTTATAAGCAATCATAAAAATAAAATATTTCGACTCTACTCAGCTTCAAATGCTGTTATAGCCGGACTGTTTATAACAAATTTTACCCTTACCCTTTTTATATCTATGATAGGTTTTCCCGAAAAGCCGGTCGTAGTACAAATAAATACAAGCAATATAATTGTCGGCGAAACAAAGGCATCCGCTCTTTTGTCTGACGGCTTTTACTTCTCGGAAAAGTCTGCAGACAGTGAAATAGTAAACAATCGTAATGACCACTTTTATTATGGTGAACTTTTGGAAATATTTCGTGATGATAAATCCTACGGTTTTGTAAGTGTTACTCCTACATTAAAAGATAGCGATAAACTAAAAAACTGTACAATAACTTATTATAGGATTCCGGCAGACAGTGAAGCTTTATCAGAAGTTAAATTTAATAATACCGACCTGTCTAAACTGAGTATAGATGACTTTAGAGAAAAAGATTTGACGGATATTTTTTCACTACATCCGATTGAATATGAAGAAGTAAGGAATGATATTTCATTTACACTTAAGATTCAGACTTCCGACTATGTTATATGGAAAAGATACAGTGTGGAAGCTGATTTTGATTCACTTTATAAACCTGATAAATATGGTGTGAGAGCACAGCATACAATATGGGAATAGAAATAAAAAACTGTAGTAGAAGCTACCCTTCCGCTACAGCTTTTATTTATAAACCTTCTTTAATGTCATGTGTTACTACAGGCTTTCCGTCTTTATCAAGTAAAACAGTCAAACCGCCTGCGTATCCACCTGCTTTACATAAATAGTTTACACCTGTCTCCGTATCAACCCAGACTTCAAGTACTTCTATTACTCCCTGTCTGTAAACTTTCTTGAAACGATCCATAAAGTATCCTCCGATGTTTTTTTTGATTATATCATATATTAAACTACAGTTTTTAAAGTTTTGTTTAATAATAAATGATTCTAATACTTTAATTTTTAGGATTCTAGGGTCTTAAATTCTTCCAGACACAGTATACTGTCTGCGGTTTCATTTAAAAAAATTCAATATCGTGGGAAAACAATAAATATAATATTATCTTTAGTACTCATCTCCTTTATCAGCTTTGAAATTTTTATCATGTTCTTATAATCCATACCGCTTGTGGGCTCATCAAAAAATATAAATCTTGAATTTTTGCATAGAACTGAGGCAATGGCCACTCTTTGTTTTTGTCCACCTGAAAGGCTCATAGGATGTCTGTCCTTTAATTCTGTAAGTTCAAGACCATATAGGACCTTATCTAATCTGTCCTGCGACAAATCCTTAACCCCAAGTTTTATTTCCTCCTCTACAGAATCCGTGAAAAGCTGATGATTAACATCCTGCATAACCAAGGATGAATTTTTCAGTCTGTCTTTTTTGTTCAGAGTTTTCCCGTTAAATATTATCTCACTCTTTCCCTTATCATCAAGGCCTGTCATTACTCTTATGAATGTAGATTTACCGCAGCCGTTTTTTCCGGTAATACCGTAAATATTTCCAAGACCAAATGAAATATCATTTATCTTTAGTTTGAAACCGTCTTTAAATTTGTACTCAAGTTTTTTAACAGTCAAATCATTTCCGACGGAATTCCTTTGGACCTTTAAGTCTGTTTTTGTTGCAGAGCGAAGTCCGAGTTGTCTTTCGGCGTTTAATAGTTCATCTTTTGTAAGCTCCTTAAAAAGCTCTCCTTTTCTAACAAGAATAATTCGATCTGCCAAATCCGTTAAATAATAGATTCTATGCTCTGCAATGATAAGTGTTATACCCTTATTCTTTAGTATCTGCGACATTTCTTTTTAATATATCAATATATTTATCATCCAGATTTGATGAAGGTTCATCCAGTACTATTATCTTACAACCGGAAATATAGCAGGCCGCCACACAAAGAATCTGCTTTTCACCGCCCGAGAGTTCAAATATACTACGCCCCAGTAGATGCCTTATAGGAAAGAGCTTCAGCATATCTTCCATACGGTTTTCCATTTCTTTTCTATCAAGACCTATGTTTTCAAGATAAAATAACAGTTCAAGTGTTGTATCTACATTGAAAAAATGTGTCTTTGGGTTTTGGAAAACGCTGGATATCATCAGAGATATTTCATAAAGCTCCATTCCCTTTAAATCTTTATTGTCAACCTTTATGTTGCCGCTAAATTTGGCATTTTCATATTCAAAAGCCAGACCGTTTATAGAATTTACAATAGAGGATTTTCCGCTTCCGCTCTCTCCGGTAAGAAGAACACATTCACCGTCCGCTACGATTAAGTTGATATTATCAAGTACTTTTTTTATCCTGTTCGTAAAACAGTGATAGATTCTCTAACGTAAGCATATAAGACCTCCCACCACTATAATTGTCATTGTGAAAGCATAAATAAAATCGATCAAATGAATTTTTACTTTTATGTACCTTGTTTTCTTTACAGGATTTGCAATGCATTTTGTTTCCGCAGCCTTTGCAATATCATCTGCAATATTTGATGAAATAATAAGCAGGGGTACAGCAATATATTCAAGATATTTAACAGGATTTTTTTGTTTCTATTCCCTTATTCTCATTGCCATCATAATGTTATTTTTCTCCTCAGCAAATGAAGGGAAGAACCTGAACATTACGGCTATAGGTACAGAAACTTCCTTTGGTATTTTTAAAGCATCCATTGATGAGATAATACTTCCGACATCAGAAGTCTTGATCATAAATTCACCTGCTGCAAAAGGAAGATAGAACATACGAAATATAGCCGGTAATGAAAGCATCATCATTATAAATATGGGAAGCTTTGCCAAAGCACTAAAAACTCGGTACAAATAACAATACACCAAATACCAGTATATTTTTTTATTGCCTCTCTTCTAAATCCATTGATAAGGTACATAATAGATATCACTAATACAGCAGCTATTTCCAAATAGTGATTTATAGAATGTACTACAGTAAACCCAAGTAACATTACAACAAAAAACTTGGTTATAGGATTTGGATTTAGTCTTTTGTCATTGATGTAATACATCAAATTATACCTGCCTTTATAAAATGTTTTTTTAGTAATATTCTTCCTATATTCGCTCCTATAAGTCCGCCTAATATAGCACCCAGATAAACCAATGCCATATGTGGATATGTGACCAGCTTTATCAAAGCATTCACATACTCCTCACCCATAACCATTGCTATTTCAATATATTTTTCTCTTGCCCATAACATTTGCATAAGTGAACCGCAAATCCAGGTATTAAATATTGCAAACGAAAGCATATTGTATTTAAATGAATTGTAATTACCTACTCTTCTTATCAACTCGGCTATAAGCATCACCACGAATGAATGTATAATAAGTAAATAGGTATTTCCTTCTACCATCATAAAAACAGATGTAAGCATTCCAAGTATCAGCAACGCCCAAGGTTTTTGTACCTTTGCCATAAACAACATAATAACAGTTCCGCTTACAATACCGAGTAGTGCAGGATATACCAGATATAAAACAGGTAAAAATCCTATCATTCCCAAAGCAAATATAATCACCACATATATAACTGCAAATACACCGATAGTCACCAGATCCTTTATTTTCAGCTTTTGCTCTTTCATATTTCCCTCCTAATAATACATCAAACTATACCTGCTTTTATAAAATGCTTTTTCAGTAATACTCTTCCGATATTTGCGCCTATAAGTCCTCCGATTATAGCACCAAGATAAACCAAAGCCATATGCTGATAAGTAATAAGTTTTATCAAAATATCTACATACTCCTTGCCCATCATCATAGATAACTCAATGTATTTCTCCCTTGCCCATAACATTTGCATAAGTGAACCGCAAATCCAGGTATTAAATATTGCGAATGAAAGCATATTGTATTTAAATGAATTATAATGACCGATTCTTCTTATCAACTCGGCTATAATCATTACTGCAAATGCATGAAGTAAAATTACATAGGTATGGCCTCCCACAAGCATAATAAGAGGTGACAGCATTCCGAAAATAAACAATGCCCAAGGTTTTTGTACTTTAGCCATAAATAACATAACAACAGTTCCGCTAACAATTCCCAGTATTGTAGGATATATCAGGAATAAAATCGGAATAACTCCAATCATTCCAACGGCAAAAGTAACTACAAAATATATAACAGCAAATACACCTATAGTCACCAGATCCTTTATTTTCAGCTTTTTCTCTTTCATATCTTCCCCCTAATAATTAAATGCTTCCGCTAATTTTGTCTTTTCAATCAAGTTTTTATATACCTTTGAATCTTTTATAAGCTCATCATGATTTCCTGATGTCTCAACAACTCCCTCATCTATTACCACAATCTTATTCACATTTTCTATTGATTTTAATCTGTGAGAGATAATAATAACCGTTTTGTCCTTAATAAGCTTATTTAAACTGTCCTGTATCTTCTTTTCATTGTCCACATCAAGGCTTGCCGATATCTCATCCAATATCAAAACAGGTGCATCCTTTAGAAATGCTCTTGCAATAGAAATTCTCTGTCTTTCTCCACCTGATAATTCAGCACCGTTTTTCTCCAATCAGAGTATTAAATCCATCCGGCAATTTTTTTCGATAAAAATCCATACAGTTTGCAAGCCTGGTACTTCCTTTACTTCCTCATCTGTTGCACTCTCCCTGCCCAAACGAATATTTTCCATAATGCTTGTATTAAACAAAGTCACATCCTGAAATACTATTGAGACATTCTTAAACAATGATTCTGTAGATATATTTTTGATATCCTTTCCGTCTATTAAGATACTTCCGGTATCATAGTCATACAGCCTTGATATAAGTCTTAGTACGGAAGTTTTACCGGAACCCGATATACCTACCAAAGCTGTAACCTCACCCTGCTTTGCCGTAAAACTCACATCTTTTAATACCTTTGCATCTTTATTATAAGCAAATGAAACGTTTTTAAATTCTATATCATAGCTTGAAAGGTCTGTATCTTCACCCTCTTGAAGCGTCTGCATTTTTTTATCTCCTTTATTCTTACAATTGCAGGTTCAATATAGGACATTTCGGTCATTCCTTCCCTTGAAACATCAAAAAGTTCTTTAACCTTTATTGCTCCTATCAGGTATCCTATCAGATATAAAAGGCTAATCTCATTGTGAATAAGTAACTGTATTCCGACAGCCAATACTACTGCAAGGCTTATATATGAGAGAGATGAAGATATACCTACCGCCAGCATTGGAACTATCTCTACATTAAGATGTATCCTCTCGCTCTCTTCCATCTTTTTATACAGGTTTTTCTTCACCTTATCAGCTTGATTAAAGCTGCTTATCTCCTGTTGTAACTCTATTGTTTCTTGAAAAAGCTCTGAATTATCTCTTAGCACATTAAAGTACCTGCTGTACTCTGAAACTTCCTTCTGTTTTGCCAAAGGATTGATCATAAAGCTTAAAAGAGTGGGAATAATTGCTGCAAGTCCAAGCTTCCAGTTTCCAATAAGCATAATAAGTCCCATCAGAGGAAAGAATAACCACATAGCCACAACCTTTGGTATGGAATGGCTCATAGAATGCTCTACCCTTTCCACATCAGACATTATCGTTTGTGAAAGGTCGGAGAGATCGTGCTTTGAAAAATAAGCCAGCGGAAGCTGTGCCAGATTCTCTGCTATTCCCTTTCTCAAATTTGCCGATTCTTTATAGGTGGAATTATAAAGGCTTACATATTCTTCTGATAATAAAATATACATAAATATCAAAGTAAGTATTGCCATAACAATATACTGCAAGGTGCTTGATACATTTCCCAAGACCAACTGATTAATAAGTCCCATTAAAATAAACATCGGACCAAGGTTGATACAATATGTCAAAAAACAATATATCGTTGCTTTTGTAAGATTTTTTGCACCCTGTTCTGAGAGAGCATATCTTTTCTTATAGTAGTTTTTCATTTGACACCCTCCAATCATTTTGCAGTTTCGTAAAGACTGAGGAGTCTGCTGTATAACCCTCCGGTTTTTACTAATGAATCATTATCTCCTCGCTCTATTACATTTCCCTTTTCCAAAACTATTATTTCATCTACATTTCTGATACTTGTCATTCTATGGGCAATCATTATAACAGTCTTATCCTGCATTAAATTTTTAAATGCTTTTTGTAATTCGTATTCATTATCGGCATCAATTGCCGCACTCGCTTCATCCATAATTACAATAGGTGAATTTTTCAAAATAGCCCTTGCAATAGCAATCCTTTGTTTTTCACCTCCTGAAAGATACACCCCCTTTGAACCTATAATTGTATTTTCCCTGTCTTTAAACTTTTCAATAATTTCATCACAACCTGCAAGACTGAGAGCCTTCATTACTTTATCTCTACCCGCATTTTCATCAGCCAATGCTACATTATCATATATAGATTTTTTAAACAGTTTGCTGTCTTGGAATACAAACGAGATATTCCTTATGATTGCCTCCTTTGTATATTCTGAAAGAGGATATCCACCTATTTTTATTGCCCCCTTATCAACCTTATAAAATCCTGACAAAAGCTTTGCAATAGTTGACTTTCCTGAACCTGAATGCCCTACTAAGGCATAAGTTTTTTTCTCTTCTAATGAAAATGATAAGTTTTCCAGAACCTTTTTATCCCCATATGAAAAGCTCACATTTTCAAATTCAATATTGAAATTGTCAAAATGATCTCTGTTTCCATATGTGAGTTTATCCTCCTGCATCTTTTCATATAATTCTTCCAAACTGTCAATGGCAAAATTTGCATTATAGATATTCATGCTTGCCCACATTATTTTCATAAAAGAGACCATTATTACACCGCTTAAGAAAAAGATCATAATAAGCTCCACAGCCATAAATTTAGGATCTTTTATACCGATCAAAAATAAGCTGAGCGGAATACTTATAATGGCAATCAATCCTAAAAATATCAGCTGATATATGACATAGGGTGTTTTACAAGACAGAGAATAATCATAAGCGTATTTTTGAATACTCCATAATAGAATCATGTAATGCCTTAAAAGATCTAAGTTTTGAACCGAATATCTTTATTACCTGTATACCTCTGATATACTCCACAGTTTCAGAACTCAGTTTGTCAAGTGAAGTCTGATAAAGCTTCATAAAATCTTTATTGCCCATCATTCCCATCAATATAAGTCCGCTTATAACAGATAAAACTATAATAACGATTCCGACTCTAAGACTTATGGCAAATGCCAGTATAAATGCAAAAAAATCGGTACCAGAAATGCCTGTGAATTATCCGGCAACATATGAGCTACCGCCATATGTGTTTTTGCCGCATTGTCATCTATAGTTTTTTTCTTATATATCCTGAGGAATGCAGATCAAAAAATCGAAAGCTTGCATCTGTAAGTCCTTCAATTCCTCTTTTTTTCGTAAGTTTGTTTCAAGTCTGAATGCCAGCTTATGTGAAACAATGCCGGATACCAAATACATTACCGCACTTATAGTTAAACAGATAACTATCTTTGTAGAATAATATCCTGCATTTTTCATAATTTCCCTTTACTACCGCTTCTTTTTAGAAGTAGAAATATATAATAATATCCATAAACCACCAGGAATGCCGAAATACTCGATAATAAAATTGACATATATCCGATATTTTTTTCATTCGGCACATATCTGAATAATTTTTTTATAAACTCCCATCCATTTTCTCCTTTACTTGTTCAAATAAGTAAGTAAATATTGCTTCCAAATGCTGTCTGTTCTTTTTGAAATTTTCTCTTGCATCCAGTACATCCGAAGCCAGTATCAGAGCATTCATAAAATCGGTAACAAACTGAAAAAAATTTGAGGATCAAACAACCATCCTGAGTCATAATTCCATATCGCTTTAAATCTTTCCTTTGTCTGTTCTTGAAGCTCTTCCATAATATTATTCAGTTCGGGATTTCTTTTTTTCTCTATCAAAAACTCAACATAAAGAGGCGTTAAAGGATTGTTGTCTATGACTTTATCAACCAACTGTTTTGCCATAAACTTACTCTCACCACCCTTTTCACATTCAACCAAATGCTCCTTAATGATATTGTTTCTGTAATCAATCCCGCTTATCATAATGTCTTTAAAGATTTCTATTACGTTCCCATAGTAGTGATACACTCCTCCTTTTGATAAAGTTGTTCCCGCGATGATGTCTTCCATAGTTGCCTTTCCTAAGCCCTTTGCGGCAATTACTTTTGTGGCTGAATCCATAATTTCTTTTTTTCTTTCAGCCTCACTAAGCCTCTTCGCAGCAGCCATATAGTACCTCCTCTTTTACCGACGTTATCGTCGGTAAGATCATTATACCATAGTTAGGTTTTGCTAACAAGTGGGTATTTGAACTACTTCACTGTTACTTCAAAGTCAACTTCAATATCACTTCAAACAAACTTCAATTTACTTTGAAGTAATTTGAACTTAGCCCGACTTACTGTTATACATAAAAAATCAGCCCGGGGATTCACCCCGGACTGACTGTAAGTATATATCTCTATTAATCATCTACCTCTACACTGCTTGATATTATAGCTCCGTTTGAAACATTGATATCATATTCATATTCTACATTTCCGCTGTAAAAATCAACATCATACTCATATCTGTTATTATCCTCAAGTTCAAGTTCCACTTTAACAAAAGTCACGTCCTTTTCCGCTAACTTTGCGTGTGCAAGTGCGATTCTTTTAGCCTCATCAGCTGTTATTTTCTTTGTTGCTTTATATGATTTGGATACTTTTGACTTGGCAACAAAGGTGCTTCCATAATATGGAACTCCTGTCATTCCTGCTGCAAATAACATACAAGATACTGTAACCGCACCTATTAAACTCTTACCTAATTTATTAAACTTTTTCATATTTTTCCATCCTTTCCGTGTACAGTGAAAAATAATTTTACCAATCTGTTAATACAAGCGTTTTTTTCAAAAGGTCGTAAGTTCTTAATAGATTTATCATCCACCGTCGACGTTTATATGGATAATACTGTCTTTTTTTAAGTTCTCTTATTTACCCTTTCACTATATTAATGCACGAGAACTTCATTTTTATTGCATTGTTTTTTTAAATTTTTTTATTTTTTTTAATATCATAGCTTTTATAAAACTATAACTGTAACGAAGGTTTAATCAGGTAGACTCTTCTTCTTAGAAAAACGGGCTCAAATCTATAAATAATTTCTTCAGTTCACTTGTATCCCTAAACTCTTTAAATAAATACTCTAAAAGCTCTTCCTGCCTTGGCTGCCCCAAAGTCAATCTATAGAAGGAAAGTATTTTAATCAATCTCTCATAATTTAATTCATCCTTACTCAAAGGATACATCGGCAAAAGTCTTTCAATTTTTATACTCTGATTCTTTCCGAAACACCAAAACGGAATAAGTTCGGATTGCCCCTCTTTCCTTTCTTTCACTGCCGCTTCAAAAAGTTCTTTCCATATATCTTTCTCAAACATTGTATTCATACCATATTTATCCGCTACATTCTGTCTTATCGCCAAACATTTAAACCTGTTTATTCTGCCTTCTCTTTGTTCAAGATCTATAGGATTACTTGGCAGGTTCCAATGCATTATGACACGGCAGTAGTTATGAAAATCAAGGCCCTCCTGACCGATGGAAGTAGTAGACAATACAAAGGGACGCATCGGAGAGTTAAAAGCATTTCTTATATTTTCTTTTCTTATAACGATCTTGGCATTATCTCCCTTCTCATTACCAAATCCTACCGCATAGCTTGATCTAATCCTACATTCATCCCCTATTTCATTTGTACCGGTAATTCGCTTCTTAAAATCCGCATAAGTATCAATGGCATATGTGGCTGTACGTATATTTAATGATTCAACCATCATATTATGCACGAGAGAGTTTGTATCAACATCATCTTGAGAGCCTACACTTTCTCTCAACATATGAATATATTCATCAATCATAGCCTGAAAGCATCCGTCTTTACAGTATTTAAGGACATTTTGCCAATGTGAATTATCATCCCTACACCTTCCATATGCAAGGTCAATAATGGCTGTGGATTCCGGAAGATTGAAATTATTCAGAAAAATTTTTGCCAGTGATGTAGCCATTTCTCTGTTTCCCAAATTTGAACGATATATGCAAACAGCCGGTGAGCCTAAAACCATATTTATCAGTGTTTCTACCAAGTCATCAGGCATTCTGCCAAGATGTATTTCTTCCGGGTATTCAAGGTAATTTTGAAGTTTTTTTCAATATGGGCTTTAAACCCCTTGTTTCCTTTATCTTTTGGATTATCCGCTACATCAAAGTTTTCATACTCATTATCTGTATTTTGATTCGCTAAAATATTCTCTGCCCAATCTTTCGCGTAATCAAATCCATCCATAAGTATAGGTGCAAGATAATACCACCTTGTATCTTCCTTCTTTTTAGAAAAATCCCCATACTTTTCTTCTAATACCCTAAGTTTACCTGTTAATCTATTTCTTATAGACTTTTCTATATCTTTCAAAGATTCATGCTTATTAAGCGATTCAACAGGTGAGTACATATCTGCCAGTACCTTTGAGGGATAAATCAGTGTAAGTAAATTCACACCTCTCACTTCACCGTTTGAAGTATTAAATCTAAGCCTTGGGGAAGGATATTTCCTCGTGCCTTTTGCAAAATAACCTGTATTTTTTACATCTTTATTTTTTATTTGATTTACAAGCTTTCCAACTGTAAGCCTTTCCGCCTCATACGATAACATAACGCCTATCATTCTGGGCACCATCTCCCATGCTGAAAAGACAAGTATTTTAGAAAAACCTTTGCTGTTTTTATATACCCCCTGCAACTCATAGTATGGCATTGAAGGTGGAATCCATAGATATTTTTCTGCACCGTTAATAAATGCTTTCTCTTTTAAAACCTCCAGTCTTGCATTTGTCTTTGGGAGTTCTTCATATTTACTGATTTTACTTCGGCTTAACCACAGCAGATTTTGAACTCTTTCACTCTCAAGCTCATATTTATTTTTGCGATAGTACCTTTCAATTTGTTCTTTAATCTTATATTTTCTCATAAATGACATTAGATAGGGGCAACTCTTTACATAATCTATCGGACAGCTATCACCTACTTTGGTATTTGACAATAAAGCAGACATCTGTATATAGGAATTTATATCATTTTCATTTACCTGCAAATGGTATTTAATACTGCCGTCATCTATAAAGTCTCCTGTATCCATAACAGATATACGCTCCGTCCTGCTGACACCTTGATACATGGCGTCTTCAGCTAAATTTTTTAACTCGATAACGGTAGCGTCCACCAACTTCGTCTCTCTGAGTACAACAGAATAATTCGTCCATATTTTCTTAAACTCACCGTATTTTGTATCATCATTAAAGATAAATTTCATAACCTGCAAGAATTCCTCAAAATGTTCATAACCCTGTGACTCATCTATCTCTTCCGGTGTGTAATACAGCTTATACGGAGTCGCAGACATAAGAAGCACCTTTGTATTTCTACCGCTGAAAAATCTTTTAGCAAGTATACCTATTTCACTGTCTTCATCTGATATAAGGAACTTAAATCTTTGAAACTCATCCATAATTACAAGGTCAGGTTCCAACATAGATACACTTATCTTCGCAAACATAACTCTAAGCTTATTCATTACTGCATAGTACGAGTATGAAAGTTCTCTCTTATACCTTATCTCCTTTAAATGCTCCAGTATAATTTCTCTTATTTCCTCAAATTCTTCACTGCATATCTTATCAATTATATTTTTAGGATAGATACCTCCTGTAGTCTCTTCACATTGTGCCACACGACTCTCATAATTGTATTTTTTTCACTACTCTCCCATGACTTTATTGCGCCATGTATCATAAAATCTTCAAGGGTTTTTATATGAGCTTTAAAATCAGGAATCCGCTTTAAGATTGCAAAAATCAAAGCTCTTTCCTGTACACTTCCGCCTCCCGATGTCATTTTAAACGAGGTTTCCGGTGTAAGAGGAATAAGCTGTATAAATCCGTCTTTTATAGCCTCATCACTTGCTTGTTCCATAATCTTTAGATGTTGCATGGATAATCTCGTATCAGATACAGATTCAACGATATTTCTGCCTGTGATATCAAGCTTTCTGATATTTTGATTTGCTATGTTCTGATTTGAACAGATATAAACCACCTTGCATAGATTGCACTTTTCTTCAATTTTTTGTCTCGCCGTCTTTACAATAACACCCCTGCCGATAAGCGTCTTACCCATACCGACCTCATCTGCAACAAGCACATGATTCTGCATATTTCTGAAAAGATAATCAACGCGCTTAACAGTTTCCGCCTGAAAATCCTTCAACATATTCATAGTGCGCTTTTCAATCTCATCTATATCAAACTGTGTCATACATAATCCTTTATTGTATTCTCAATTTTAGAGTACTGCAAAATGTTTCATATAGTCTGCGAAATTCATCCGGTATAATTTCACTGTCATTAACCATCTTAAGTACATATCCGATATCTTTTATCTTTTCAGGTTCTGTCACTGCCACCTTCAGCATTTTCTCATAGATTGCAGGCATGATACCGCTTTTCTTACTGAAAATTCCTGATTCTCTTATTTGCTTTCCCTCAATCATAGATAAAATATAGTCATCACCAAGTACAAGTGAAATATATTCTATAAAAGATACTTTGTCTCCTATAATGCTGTTTACCACTATATTTTCTCGTTTATCAGGAAAACCGATTGTGGGAATCATGATAATCCTGTTGAGTACAGTATCACCTGACTTAATTTCCACTTTATAAAACTCTGATAATTGCAATATATCCATGTCCAAAAACTCCACATACTCGGACAAGATATGTTTCCTTTTTGAATTAATCGGTGAAATCATTATATTTTTCATCTGTATCAATACCGGTAAATTCTATTTTTTTATATTGTATCTATCTGTATTGGATTCGTCTTTTGAAATATAAGCAATTTTCTTTGTACGACATAGATACTTTATTTTATCTTCCAATATATCTTTTTTAATATCTGCCGTGTCATCTATTGCACTTTCTATCGTAACCTGCTCAAAAGGATTTTTTTGTATCATCTGCATTCCCACAAAATATATCATCCAAAAAAACCTTTCGCCGTTAAGATGTTTATTCTTTGTACTAAGCTTTACCATCATTTCCACATTTTTATTGATTGCAGAATATGATGCATTCATAGAACCAAGATACAGATCCACATCGGCATATTTTCTTCTCAAATATATCTTTGCATGAATATCCTGTTTTCTTTTATCCGATGACTCATCCGAGATCTCATCTTCTCCGTCTATGATTTCATCTTTTTAATGTATAGATGGTAAAATTATTGACATCACACTCTCTTAATTTCCCAAGTTCAGATCTCCTTGTAATAAGTGTTCTGCTGCACTCAGACAATGCCCTGTCTGAAAGGTTAAAATCTGCAATTACACTCCCCGATAAGAAAGGTGACATTATAACAAGCTCATTAAATGTAGAATCTGCATTACCTCTTTGCGTGCAAAACAATTTATCATTTTCTATTTTGTATGCCTTTTCTCCAATGCCCAGAGGTAGTATTTCAAAATTCTCTCCAAATACCTTACTGTCAAGTGAGAAGGAAATATCTTTGATTTCTTTCATCATTTTGCGAATAAGATTTCTTTTCTTTAAGTAATCAATACATTGTTTATTCACGTTTAAAGCCAAATACTCCAAAAAATTACATATCGGTGCACTTTTTCTTTTTTGTCTGACCTTCTTACTGCTATCCATTGCAAAACTGATATCCCAGCTTCTGTCAAATGTCAGATTTCTGCTCATCACTACAAAACGATACTTCCTGTCTCCCTCGCTGTTTATATAAGACAACATCCAAGTTTTAGGGTGAAACGCAGGATATCTGCCCACACCTTTATCCTTAGGTAATGCAACTTCCACCACTATTTTTTCAAGTAAAACAGATAATGCTGTAGGCTTCGAAGGTGCTTTGATTTGCCCGGCTTCGCAAAAAAGTATCAGTCTGTCTGATACTTTCTGTAGCGCATTCAGCATACATATAGGATTTTGCATCAGTCTGCTGTCCACCTCCTCAGATAATCCGAGGCAAACAGCCACCGATGTCAGAGCTTCCAAATCCAGTGAATAGGTTGTTCCTACCGCACTTTCCAATTTATAACCCTTTGGCGGCATTAAAATATTACCGTAATCAGTCCTGTCACTGTTTGAATCAGGTCTAAACATATACTTATCTCCAATTATAGATGTCGTTTATAATCCTTCTTGCATTAAAAAATCTGTAGTCAAGTTCTTTACCGCCTACCCATTTGGAATGATCAAATTCCTTTGTTCTCATTAACTTTGCCCGTGCGCTTCCCTTTAAATGCAGTTCTCTCTTACGTATTATTTCATCTGCCAAATCGATATCTTCAGTCATAAATGCGCTTTGTATATCACAAAGAAATTTCTTTGTTCTGATATTTATAAGCTTTAATTTAAAAAATACCTCATCCAAATTAACTTGAGCTCGATATTTAATATCATTTCTTACTCTTTTCCATTCACTGATAGTATCTTTATTCTCACCTTCCGATAACATAAGATTATATCTTACCCTTGCCATATATATTAATTTGTTGAAGTCACATGCCAGTTTCATCATATCCGCCGTTTCGCTATCAACCTTATCTGAAATTGCATATCTTAAAGACTCAAAACTGTCGTATTCATTAAGGATAATCTTATTTTTAAGTATATACTCCAAAAGAGACCCCCTTGTCTCCTTTTTGAATCTGCCTGTTAAGATACTCAGACTCTTCTTTTTGTGAGATCGATTGTAAGATTTTCTCTCCAATCATTATCATATGAAGGCAGACTCCAAAACTTTATACTGTCTATATTTCCGGCATCCATATCATCAGTGTTATTTTCTTCCTCGTCATAAGTATGTTTATCAGATTTAATATCAGATTTTCGCTTTTCAATCTCTATTGCGAGTGATATATATTCACGTATCGACAAGTCTTTATCACAAAATATCCTATATCTTTTAATTCCGTTCCAGTATATGTCGGAAGGTCTTCTCGACACCCATCCCTTGGGAAGAACTCTGCTTCCGATAACACCTTCAACTTTAGAATCTGAATTTAGCAATCTTTTCGCACAGTCTTTTTCATCAGCATCTATTTCTGTTAGGATTCTGTCTATATCCTTGCCGTATCTGCCGTCAACCGCATCTTTCAATATATATGGAACTATAAAAAAATATTTTGCTCTTGTCTGTACTGTAGATGTTCCCGGGAAAAAGCAGTTTGCAAAGGCATCTCTGACAGTCCCTATCCCAAGCTCATCAACCGTCCCCTGCTCACTTAGAAGATTGATAACATCCAGTGCCTTTTGTCTGTCTTCTTTTGAAAAATCAATCCATCCTAATTGCATAGTCTTCCTTTTTAGTGCGTATTATGCTTCTATAAGTATCTTCCACTTACCGTTTCGTTTTCCATTCTCTCTAGCAATTAAACCTTTTTCCTGCATTTCTACGGTACATCTCTTAATTGTTCTCTCTGACTTCCCTACAATCTCCGAAATCTGCTTTTGAGTTAATGCCGGATTAATTTTTTTAAGGCATTTATAATAGCTAATTCTTCCAAAGACATTTCCAAAGTGCCATTTTGGCACTTTGAAACTGATTTGTTGGCACTTTGAATGGCACTTTGTCCATCAAAATCAATATGCATATATCGATTTTTCAAATCGTGCTTCGTATCTATTAAAAGATTTTCAAAGAATAATTCAAGAAATTCACTTGTAGCATGAATACCTTCTCTTAGATTGTTATAATTTGCTCGTACTAAAGCATTTCTAAAAATACCATGAATTTTTGGGCAAATGTATCGTTACTTATGGTAAAAACCGAATGTCTTTAAGTATTTAATAATAAATACTGCAGTTGATCTTGTATTTCCTTCTCCAAACGGATGGATTTGCCATATTCCTGATGTGAATTTGGCAAAATGTCTAATGGCCTCCTGTATATTCAGTCCCTTATAGGAAAAGTTCTTCTCCTGTGAAAAGTCATAATCAAGCGTAGCCCTGATACTGTCAAATGATGCATACAGTACTGTATCTCCCTTAAGTACCCACTCATTTTTGGTAATATTGTAATCTCTTATTCTTCCGGCATAATGAAGTACACCTTCAAATAATTTACGATGAATATTTTGTAATTCTACCGGTGAAAATTGAAAGGTCTTCTCTCCCAGTAATTTTGCAATTCTTACAGATACAATATCCGCTTCTTTAGTATCTGCTTCCACACCATCACTGTCTTTTCTCTCTTTATAATAACTGCTTATAAGTCTATCTGCTTCAGAAATGCTGATTTTACCTTCAATATGATCTTTTGCAGTTTCAATCAAATATTTTGAAGGCTTAAGTCCGTCTACATCCTGAAGCCCGATAGCAGTTTTCCATGCATTACTCTTTTCAACCTTATCCGGTTCACCTTGGCGTATATATTCGTTTAGCTCAAGATTCCAGTTCTTATCCGTCAAAACATCACCTCCCAACATACATCAATATATAACTACTCTGTCCTACTTCTATGTAATATGTAGTTCCTATTTACACAATATAATATTATGATGCACTTAAGTAAAAAAACCAGTATAATTTAAAAATATAACGGCATATTTATATCATTCTTTAAAATAATAAAATCTAGTTATCTCCTGATAATTCTCTGATTTTGTCAAAAATATCAGTACAGTATCCACTATAGTTTTTTTATTTCTAAATGTTGTATGTAGATAATCTTCAGTTGGATTAACTACTACATCACTATCGACTTTCACTTCAAACATTACTTTTAAATAACTATCACCACTTATATCAGACTTTTTGTACAAGAGGTCCTGCCATATACTCTCCATTTTCTCCAACTACTTCACGAACTGAATCTTCCTGAATACTTGGCAAACTCACTGATACACTTAGGTCATATTCGCCTTTTCAAAGTTCCTTTGGAATTATGATTAACTTTACTTAGTGTAAGCATCAAAACTATTTAGTTGTAAATATTTCTTCAAACGCATAAAGTACTGTTTTTGTCCATACTTTCTAACACTGACAATATCTTCTGATAATCCTTTACTTCTTTCTGCACTGATGTATTATTCTTTATTTTTTTCTTTTTTTAATTTCAGTAAAAAAATAGACCATAATTCATCTTTATTATATAAATGAACCCTTTTTTTCAATCAAGTCTAAAACTCTTTTCTATATTATATCTCTTAACACTTTCAAATAGATTATAATATAAAGCTTTCTCCTCATCTGTTGATACTAATTTATCACCATGCATATCTTCGAGTTTAGTTAGCCAGTATTTTTTTATCATAATTTTTCATAAATCTGGCTGTTATTATTCATCTTTATTAACATGTAATGATACTCTTCCTCTTTATAAGATTCTTTACATAACTCTATATACATAAAATTTCTTTTTGCATCTTCAAAACTATATGCTCCTGTACAGTAATCTATCAAAAAAATTTTTCTAAACTCCTTTTGCATATCCATAAAATTCTGCTTGTTTTTAGCATAATATCTAAATCTATTTCACGTATATAGATTTCCTTTTTGTATTTAATTATAGTATCAAAATTTTTTTACTAATATAATCCGGTTTTTAGGAAAATAGCAACTGCTTCTAACTTTTATTTGTTCTTGTTCAAGTTCAAAAATTTTTCCCCTTGTTGATTTTCTTTTTACATACATATTTTTTTAATTGATGATTGTATAATACTCTTACTGTAGTCATTTAAACAATTATATATACCTGGGTTCAGCTCTATGAACTTAATAAAATTTATAATTCTACTTATATAATTAAACTCTAAAATTGCACAAGACTCTGTACCTGTATATCCCTTTACTATTACACCAACTGCTAAATGTTTCAACTTGAATCTTATTCAAAAGTTTATCTTCATTATCCTTAATAATTTTCTGATAACCTTTACTATCACCATTATATATATATATTAGACCCAATAAATTCGAGTCTCTATTTCTAGTAGTGTCACCATCATCCCATATAAATACCGATTGCCACAAAAACTTAAAAAGCTCATTTTTTCTTGCCTGAGTCATTCTATTTAAATATTTATTATATACGTACTTTTTTTAAACCCTGTTTCTCCAACTCTTGAATAATATCCTTTTTAAATCTTCTACAATTTTTTTATATAAATCTCTTCTTCCAAGGATAGCATCCCTTAAAAAAATACTATCTCAAATGCCTTTCTTATCAGGTCCCCAGCAGTTTCTTTTCTTATAGGCTTTAAAGTAAGTTCTTCACTTTCATTAATTATAGGATGAGCAGCATAATTTCTCTCCTTTTTCAAATGTTTAAGTTCTTCTTTTTCTACCTCAGATATAATTTTTCATAACTTTACATATCGCATCTATAAGATCATTTTCCCAGCTTGGATCAAATGGATTTTTTTTCTGTTTTTGTTTTATATCATTATATATATCCTTCGCTTCTTCTTCGTCATACACATCTTTTAATGTAATTAACTTTTGCATAAGATCAAATATCAATGTTGTATATAGGGCAACCACACTTGCTCTATAATTCCCATTCCTGTAACATGATACAACCTCTTCTAAGTACTCTTTTGTTTTAGGATTTACAACCTTTTCCATTTGATCTTCTAATATAAATGTTTCCATTATAGTAGCCTCCTATATAATTGAATTATTTAATTAAAATATATCATATACCTCTTCTCGCTTCAATTTCCTCTCCATCACCACCACACTCTCCGTATGATAACTCCTCGAAAACTGATCCACCACCGTAAGTTTCTTTAACTCATACTCCTTCTCACACAACATCTTTAGATCCCTTGCCAGTGTAGATGAATCGCAGCTTACATATACTATTCTCTTTGGTAACAACTTCAGCATTGTTTCTATTGCAAGCTTATCGAGGCCCTTTCTTGGAGGGTCTACCACTATTACATCTATATCTTTTATATTGCCGTTTTCGTATTCGCCTGTGATTATCTCTTCTGCCTTGCCTACAAAGAATTTTACATTTTCTATATTGTTAAGCTTTGCGTTCTCTCTTGCATTTTGTATGGCGGCATCCACTATTTCAACACCGTAGACAAACTTTGCGGACTTTGCAAGGAAAAGTGAAATCGTACCTATACCGCAGTACATATCCCAGACTGTTTCTTTACCTGTAAGATCAGCATATTCCAAAGCTTTACCGTACAGCTTTTTAGTCTGTACAGGGTTTACCTGATAGAATGACTGTGGCGATATTCTAAACTTTACATCGCCTATATAATCTTCTATATATCCGTTGCCATAAAGAGTAACTGTTGTATCTCCCAATATAACATTGGTATTCTTTTTATTTATATTGATTGAAACAGACTTTAAATTACTTCCAAGTGCGCTGCATAGTCTCTCTACAAGCTTATCACTATGTGAAAGATTGTTTGCATTTATAACTATGCACACCATCAGCTCACCTGTGGCAAATCCCTTTCTGATAAGCACATGTCTTACTATACCTTTGCCGCTCTCCTCATCATAGGCAGGAATATTATACTTCTCCATAAAATCAAGCACAGTCTTAAGCACAGTCTTATTTTCTTCTATACCGATTATACAGTCATCAAACTCAACTATACTGTGAGTTCTGCCTGCAAAATATCCTGTAATATTTTTGCCGTTCTTTCTTCCGAACGGAAATTGGGATTTATTTCTGTATCTTATCGGATCTTCCATACCGATAATTTCTTCTATCTCTACATTTGAGAGGTCAAATCCGCCTATTCTTTTTAGATGATTTTCCACTTTGTTTTGCTTTAGTCTAAGCTCTGCACTATAATCAAGGCTTTGTAATGTACATCCGCCACAGCTTCTTGCCACCGGACATTTTGCCTCTATTCTGTCGGGACTCTCCTTAATAATGCTTTCAAGTCTTGCATATCCGTAGCTTTTCTTTGTTTTCATCACCTTTGCTGTGACTTTATCTCCGATAACAGTATCTTTTATAAACCATGTGAAGGCATCGGTTTTTCCGATGCCTTCGCCATTTTCTCCAAAGTCTGTTATATCAACTGTTATAATTTCACCTTTTTGTAACTTGCCGTATTATCAGTTCTCATATATCTCCATTACTAAACTTATAAGACTGTTTTGATAATCAGTCTACGTTCTCGAATTTATATTATACACTTGTCTTTCTGTAATTGCTCTCAAGTAATTTATTATAACCGAGCCATCCTGTAGCTCCGTCCTGTCCCTGTGCCAACAGCTCAATAAATGTCTCCATCTTTGCATCCGCATTATCTGCAAGATTGAGTGCCAAAGCTTCTATAAGCGCAGGTTTTTTAGGTGAGCCATATTCAAGCTCTCCGTGATGAGCCAGTATACAATGTATCAGCTCATTTGAAAGCTTCTTCGGGAATCCCGGAATCTTATCAATTTGAGTTTTTAATATCTCCACACCTATTACAATATGTCCCACGAGCTGACCTTCATCGGTATAATCGTTTGCCGGGAATGCCGACAACTCTCTGGTCTTTCCTATATCATGGCAAAGTGCGGATGTGATAAGAAGATCATGATTTAACGACTCATAGTTATCACAAAAATATTCACAAAGCTTCACCACTCCCAGAGTATGCTCAAGTAATCCTCCAAGAAAACCGTGATGCACGGTCTTTGCTGCCGATGATGCTTTAAATGTAGATTGAAATTCAAGGTCCTCTATAAAAATAGCGGTCAAAAGCTTATTCAAGAAAGGATTCTTTACTGATTTTATCTTTTCTTTTAACTCTACAAACATTTTTTCAATGTCTTTTTTAGATACCGGTACATAGTCTGATGCTGTATATTCCTTTGCATCAGCCTCTCTTATTCTTGCAACCTTCAGCTGCAATGTATTGTTAAAAGAAGTAACTTCAGCGTCAACCACTACAAAGGTCATAGCATCTACATCAGAGATACCGGGAGAATAAAGATCCCATATCTTTGCATCAATGCTTCCTGTCTTGTCTTGCAAACTGAGGCTGGCATATTCCTTACCTGTCTTGGATACTGCAATAGTTTTCGTTTTACACAGATAAACCTCTGAAATATGCATTCCTTCTTTTAAGCTTTCAATAAATTTCATTTTCTACCCTTCTAGCTCCTGGCACCAATAGTTGTCTCAAAATTCAATTCTGTAAATCCGTCTTTTCCCGAACGATTTACCTTGATATTTACTACTTGGTTTGGTTTTAGCTTTTCCATTATATTTTTAAACCCTGTTATTGAGTTTACTTCCTCATTACCGATCATGGAAATTATATCTCCGGATTGTATCCCTATATTATAGGCCGGTGAATCCGCCCTGACTTCTGATACATAGATACCGCTTGGCATACCCTCAGGCGCTTTGTCCTTGTCTATATCAAGTGCACGAACTCCCAAGTATGCCGATCCTACACCGTTTGTCATATTTTCAATCAGCACCTTCAAATCGGATATACCATATGCCATTGATATGGATGAGCTGTCATCCAGATTGGAGACTACACCTACCAGATTCCCTGATGTATCCAGCAAAAATGTTCCTATACTGTCCAGATGTTTGTCACAGTATATTACTCTTCCGTATCCGTCAAAAAAGCTGGCATTCTTATCAATTACAGTTATATTCCCGATATCGATACTTCTTGATACTCCCACCGGACTGCCTACCGCCAATATAAAAGCACCTTTTTTTAGCTGATATGAATTCCCAAGTACAACCGGTTCAATGTTTTTTATCTTTTCTTCCATTGAAGAGATATCTACAGAGAGTATCATTAAATTTGTCAGCCCGTCACTTCCGATTACTGTAGCCTCTTGATTACTTCCATCAAAAAAAGCAACTTTTATTCCACTCTCTTTTTCCATATTTGGAGCCAAAACAATAAGGCTATCACCCGACTTTGCTATTATGATTCCCGAACAACTGCTTTCATTTTGCAATGTGTTGTTGAACCAGTCAGTGTCTGTGGTGACGGCACTTATTTTTACAATAGTATTATCTTTTTTTTCTGCAACCTTACTCAGGCTCTCATACATCTGCACCAAATTCTTTTCGTTCAAATCAATACTTTCTATAGCAGATGCAACTATGTCTTCCACCTGTTCTGAAGATTCCGCTTCCTCACTACTCTCAACTGTAGTTTCTTCCTTTGGAATCTCAATAGTGGTCTTTGTCTTTTTGCTTAGTATGTTTTTGTTTATAATATGTGATGTCAATGCCATACTTGGTCCTGCAACCATTCCAAAAACAATAGCAAGGCAAGCCGCTGAGACAGCCTTTTTATTACGGGCTTTTTTATCCTCTATAATCGTCTGTTTTATAAAAGGATTTTTCTCATCAGGCTCATGTTCTTTTTTTGTATTTGGCATAAAAACCCTCTGCTTTCAGGATGTATTACATAATACCTCGCTCTCCCTAAGAACGATTATAATGGTTTAAGGTCGATTTATCAAGCAAATGTAATATAGATTTAACACAAAATACATATAACTATTATAGCTGAATCTATATAATTATAAGCTTTATAATCTCTTCTGTGTTTCTCTCTTTAGGATATAATAAAGTCCTGCCGCTACCGGTACTGCAACCAGTACACCGAATATTCCGCCAATACTTCCTCCAAGTGAAACCGCAACAATAACCCACATGCCGGGAAGTCCTACAGAGCTTCCTACAACTCTCGGATATATTATATTATTTTCAAATTGTTGTACCAATGTGTGAACTATTATAAATATTATCATGCTCTGCACGGATTTTGTAAGTATCATCAATGCACCGATAAAGAGTCCTGCATATGCACCGATAACCGGTATAAGTGCAGTCACACCGACTAAAATAGAAATAGATGAAGCATATGGTAATCTTGCTATAGACATAACTATGTATAATAATACACCAAGTATTATCGCCTCTTTTACCTGACTGACAAAATACTTCTTAAAACTGTTATCAAAAACACTTATAATATCAATAATAAAGTCTCTTTTTGAGGGAAGAAATGCTTTTAGCAGCTTATCTCCCTGTACTCTCAGCTTTTCCTTATCCACAAGTATATATATTGCAAAAACAATTGCCATAAATAAAGAAAATATCGTATTAAAAAATCCTGATATACCGCTTAATATTCCGCTCAGTACATTTCCGACACCTGACATTACCTCTTTAATCAGCCTTGTCATATAGCCTGCTATGTCTATATTGTTGGTGTCAATATTAAACATCTTTAAAATATTATTTATCTGCTCATTTTTTTCCCGATATCAACTATTATCTGCTTTTAAATCACTTGGATTAGTGTACATTATAGAAAACGATATTTTTTTACAAGTCACGGAATAATTATTCCAAGAAGCAATGCTATCACAAGCATAAAGGTAAGAAAAAGACAAAGTTATTGATATCATTCTTATGATTTTTTTGTTATGAAATTTTTTTAGGAGTAAATCTTCATACGCATCCATAAGAATATTTATAATATATGCCATTATGGCTCCCACCACAAATGGTATCAATGCTTTGGTTATATTTTTTTATATAGCCTTCAACAACATTAAAATATCTGACTATTCCATATATTAAAAATAGTGCCTATCATAATATAGGCTATATACTTTTTCTTTATACCGTTCACAATATTACCCTTCTGTCATTTTGCAAAGCACTATCTTATCTACTTCATCACTGATAAAGACATTTTCATCAAAAATATCCATCACTCTAAACTTTGAGTAACCTCTTGGCAATGTGATATCTAAAAGTTCCAAATCTGAAAGTCTGAGTAATTTTTGCTTACCCTTCCATTCTCCTGTTTTAAAAATAGGGGATAAAATAAGGTATTTCTTGTCCGCACTAAATTTACCTCTGACTCCATGTTTACCCGGTAGTTTTTCTAATCTTTCCTCTCCCCAAATTTTCTTTTTATACACTCCGTCTTTAGTTATTTCCACATACCAATAATACTTAAACGAACTCAGTCCGCATGGATTTACAGTATCAGCCTCCAAGAATACATATATAGCGTCATCCTTTATCATCATACTTCCAATTTGTGGATAGTTATATTTAAAATCCATCTTATAATACAGCCCGTCGGCCTCAGACAATGAATTTAAAAATTTTTTCATTGTATTTTCTGTTGTAAATACCGGCTGTAGTATGTCTTCAAATTTTATTGTATTTTTTTGTCTTTATCATATTTAAAAAATGTAAAGCTGTTGGCAGCCATAGCCTCTACACTTACACGACAAATAACCGGAAAATTTTCATTCTCTCCCAAAGTTGATATCTCTGTTATATTTTCTGCAATACAAGGTTTTTCTATATTTATAGGAGTAAATTCTTCATCATATTCTCCCATTTTCCATGCCTCATTTTCACTGATTAAAATAATACCGTCATCTGTATTAAGCAAGAGTTTACTGCTTCTTTTTATTTTCTGTATTAATCGGAATAAACTTATATTCATTATCCCTTAACCATAAAAACACCGTTATTCTCACCACAGTAAATAATAAACTCATCCTTTGCTCTGGCAAAATGATTCTTTGAATATATCGGTGCAAACTTATATGATACCTCCGAAAGTTTTATATTCTCTACCTGCCACTCAGAAAGCTTTTCAAATTTTTATTTCCATAGTTAAATCTCCACTATTCTATCTGCAAAGTCTCTTGCTTCATTTATATCATGTGTCACAAAGAGTACACTTCTTCCACAAGTATACTCTTTTATAACTGTCATTGCCACAGCTTTTGTCTTTTCGTCAAGCCCCTTTAGAGCCTCGTCAAATATATAAAGTTTCGCTGTTCTTGATAGGCATCTTGCCAGTGCCACTCTTCTTTTTTTGGTCACCACTCATAGTATTTACATATTTTTCACTCTCTATGCCAAGCTTATCTAAAATTTCTTTTGCAATTTCTTTATTACCGGTCATCAGGCATACATTTGAAATCGCACTAAAACCCTCACTTAGTCTGTCTTCTTGAAATACTGTAGATATTTCCTTTGTTATGTCCGTCTCACCGCAATCAGGTGCTTCAAAGCCCATTATAATATTTAATATAGTGGTCTTTCCCTTTCCGGACTTTCCCATAAGTGCAACATGTTCGCCATCAGCTATTTCCATAGTGAAGTCTCTCAAAACTTCTGTGCCGTCAAAGCTTTTATATATATTTTTTAAAAACATCAATACACCCTCTTTATCAATCCGAAAAATCTTTCCATAATAAATATTATCAATCTTTCAAAAATTGCACTGCACAGTATTACTATCAGCGTAATAGCAAATACCTTGGAAGTTTCAAGATAGATCTTGGCATCAAATAAGAAAAATCCCAAAGTATTTTTGGGTCTGCCTATCACCTCAGCCGCAATACCTGACTTAAAAGCAATTCCCATTGAAGCCACACTTGATGATATCAAAAATGACTCCAGCCCCGGTAAATATATGTATATAAATTTTGCCTTTTGACCAAGTTCATATATTTTAGCCATCTGCAACATCTTCACATCTACAGACTTTAATCCTTCCAGGGTATTGGCATAAAATATTGGCATTACCATAAAAAAACATACTAAAACCGAAAGTGCCTCACTTCCAAGCCATATAAGTATTATGATGACAAATGATGCTACCGGTACCGAGCGAATCACCATAATATATGGTGATATATAGATCTCAAACAGTTTAAATCTGTATGAGAGTCCTGCAAGGAATATTCCTACTCCTCCACCTGCTAAAAAAATCCCAAAAATTATTTTTAAATATACTTTTTTTACAAGTCCCATCCAAAAATACATTCTTCCCACCAAGTTCAAACAATGCTTTGACTACTTCTACAGGGGATGAAAGTAAAAATGACCTGTTTAAAAATCATTGCTACTATTTGCTAAAAACAGCAGTGCAAGAAGCACTGCTGTAATTTTATGTGTTTTATTTTTTTATTCATAGACTATTTTCCGGTATAATAGAACTCTTCTCCCGGCAATGCACCACCTACAGACTTAGGGTTTAGATTAAACAATGTCATTAAATAATCCTCTGTCGCGCTCTTCATCTCATCTCCTGTTATAGAAACAAGGTTGCAATACGGTATAGCCTTGGCTGCAATAGGTGCTTTTATAATATCATTTGCCTCTACAAGCTTTGATGCCTCGTCCACATTTTCATTGATCCATTTTACCGAATCTGTGTAGTTAGCTATAAACTCATCTACAAGTTCCTTATTTGACTCAAGAAAATCGTTTCTTACAAACAAACCTGCTGTGATAAGTTTTCCGCCTGTTCCAAGCGCATCCCACTCCTTTGTAAGATCCAAAACAGTATTCAAGTTCTGTACTTTTGTCTGAGCTACAGTTACAAATGGCTGTGGCAACATAACTACCGCATTGTCTGCATTTTCAACAGCTGCAAGAACCTCATCCGCAGATGATTTCCAGTCCATAGTTACATCGGTATTTATATCAAGTCCATGTCCTGATAAGATATAACTGAGTGAATACTCAGGTGTTGCACCCTGTCCATGTGCTATTATTGTCTTGCCCTTTAAGTCTTCTACGCTCTTTATACTTTGATCTCCTTTTTCAAGTATATAAAGTATACCGAGAGTGCTTATATCAAGCATAGTCACCTTTCCGTCTGAGTTGTTGAAAAGTACAGATCCCATATTTACAGGCAATGCCGCAATATCCACTTCTCCGTTTAGAAGCTTTGGTGCCATCACATCAGGTGCAGTCTCCATATCAAAATCGACACTGTAAGCAAGGCTTCCCTTGTTTGCATCATCTATAAGTTTTACAAGTCCGATGCTTGTAGGTCCTTTTAATCCACCGAGCTTTATGGTTCCAAGGCTCTCTTCATTTGCTCCTGCAGTACTTGTTTGTGTACTCTCTACTGCAGTACTCTCCGCAACTGAAGTACTCTCATTTACATTTGTCTTTGCACAACCTGACAATGCCAATAGTGCACATGCCATTACAGCTAATATTCTTTTTTTCACTACTACCTCCAAAAATATATTTATTCCGAGCCGAAACATATTTTCCTCTTATAAAAAAAGAGCAAAAACCATATGGTTTTACTCTCTTATTTTAATTAATTTCTATAGAAATATCAATGCATTAATTCTGAATGTTGTCGACACCTTCTTTAATGTCTTCCTTTACATCCTCTACCTTGTCTTCAACAGCTTCTTTAGCCTCATTAAATGTATCTACAGCCTTATCCTTTACTTCCTCAGCCTTTTCAGCTACATCTTCAGCCTTTTCGGCTACAGCATCTTTTACTTCTTCTGCTTTTTCAACTGCGGCATCTTTTACTTCTTCCGCCTTCTTGCCTACAGTATTCTTTTACTTTTTTTCAATTTCCTCATTAAGCTTGTCTATATTGAGGAAATGCTCCTAATAGCCCTCGCAGAATCCCTTTATCTCCTCAGGTACTTCCTCGCCCTTTGCAAATTTTTCTATAAGAGTCTCACTGATTTTCTTCTTTTCCTTTTCAATTTCAACTCTCTCTGCCGAAATCTTTGAATTAAGCTTGCTTATCTCTAAAGCGTCATTTGTCTTATCGCTAACCTGTTTAGCAAGGTCACCTGCAAATTTGCACCCAAGTTCTTTGCAACATCACCCTAATTGATCAAAAAAATCCCATTGTCGTATCCTCCTTTAATCCAAGTGACAATTTATTACTAAACTGTCAAACTTTTGTCCAAATGTAATTTAGACAATTATATCAAATAATTTTAAAGCAAAAATTAATTTTTCGCTTAAATCCTATTATATTTTTTTAAAAAGAATAAGTCAACTTAGATATTTAGATTTATACATCAATTACTATCTTTCTGCAAACTCTGCAAAGGTAGGCGGTGCAACATATTTCACCCCAAACGGAAGCAAGCTTTACATCCTTTTTATCAAAGTTGAACATATAGTTTAGACTGCTTCTATTTTCATAATCACTCTTCCACTTAAGTGAATATCTTCCGGGAGGTATACTCCCTTTTTTTCCATTGCTCTGCTCGCAATACGGGCATTTCTTATAATAACTTCCCATAATCTCCTCTTTCATAAATCTATGAACTGAATATCATATTTGAAAAACAAAATGTCACTCAATTTGTATGTCACTGCCATAATCTCTTCTAATATTTCTATTATTTTCCGCAATATCTATTACTACCTTTTCACAACCCCTGCATAAATAAGCGATGCAATATTTATCATAAAAAGGATAGCTTAGTCTTACATTCTTTTTATCCAAATTTAAAAGCGATTTTAAAAAAACCTCTTTTACTGTCTGTATCCCGCCACCAAAGTGAATACCTTGCACCATCTATTATGCCCTCACTCATTATCTTTCCACAGTATGGGCATTTTACTTCCGCTTTTTCCATAAATCCTCCCTTACTAAAATATCCTTTTTACTCTACAGGGAAAAGTCTTTGTATAATGAACTTTATCTTGAATATATACTGCAAAGCTTCTTGATTTTAAATATCGATTATTATTATTTTGCACTCCCTGCAAAGGTAGGCTATACACTTCTTCTCATCCCAAATTGTTGGATAATACTTACTCGTCAATTCTATTACTTTATCTTCATCTTCCTGAGAAAAGAAATATAATAACTACTCATACCATTTACCTTTTTTGTGTTCAGGAATCCACTTGATATCATGAGGTGAATCCCCTCCGCCTCTGGGAATTTCTACCCTTTCCATCATCTTTCCACAGTATGGGCATCTTTTATCAAATTTTTCCATATAATATCCCCACTGAATACTTCTATCAGTTCTAAATTCACTTCTGTTATTTATGTATATCGTACTATATTGATATCTAAATGTAAATAAGTTTGTATATATAAAACACAAAGGGCATATACTCACCCTAAAGTAAGTATACACCCTTTTATTAAAATAATATAGAAGGTAACAAATTTACATCAAGCTGAGGAATAATTCCTTAATATCCTCAAACTTTGGATCTCTTGGATTGCCCGGTCTACAGGCATCATCCATTGCTGACTGTGATAAGAAGTCTACATCCTCAGGTTTTACTATTTCTTTTAAATCCTTTGGAATGCCTACATCTTCAGAAAGCTTCTTTACCGCATCAACGGCTGCCTTTTTGTATTCTGCTTCGCTCATATTCTCTGTGCCTTCAACTCCCATAGCCTTAGCCACATCTCTGAGCTTTTCGCCAACTGCATCAGCATTATATTCCATAACTGTTGGAAGAATAATAGCGTTTGCTACACCATGAGGTGTATCATACAATGCACCAAGACCATGTGCCATTGAATGAACTATTCCAAGTCCACAGTTAGAAAATCCCATTCCGGTCAGATACTGTCCTATAGCCATTCCTTCTCTTCCCTCTGCAGTGTTTTCTACTGCACCACGAAGTGACTTTGCAATAAGCTCAATAGCCTTTAAATTGAACATATCTGTAATAATGTTAGCACCCTTTGTAGTATATCCTTCGATAGCATGTGTAAGTGCATCCATACCTGTTGAAGCTGTAAGTCCCTTTGGCATGCTTGACATCATATCAGGATCTACAAATGCTACTACAGGAATATCATGTGGATCTACACACACGAATTTTCTCTTCTTCTCTACATCTGTGATAACATAGTTTATAGTAACTTCTGCTGCTGTACCTGCTGTTGTAGGTACTGCAAAAATAGGAACACATGTGTTCTTTGTAGGTGAAAGTCCCTCAAGACTTCTCACATCTTCAAACTCAGGGTTTGCAATAATTATTCCGATAGCCTTAGAGGTATCCATAGATGAACCGCCACCGATAGCTATTATATAATCTGCACCTGATTTTTTGAAAGCCGCTACTCCGCTTTGAACATTTTCAATTGTAGGGTTTGCCTTAATATCAGAATAAATCTCATACTCAAGACCCTCTTTTTCAAGCAAATCAGTAACTTTTTTTGTTACATTGAACTTAATCAAATCCGGATCTGAACAAACAAAGCTTTCTTGAAACCTCTACGCTTTGCTTCTTCTGTAATGCTTAAAATAGCACCCTGTCCGTGATATGATGTTTCATTTAATATGATTCTGTTAGCCATAATGAATCCCCCTAATAATCTGTCACTTACTGACCAAAATTACACAACACCCTTTTGTAACATTATATTGCCATAGAGTGCCTTCTCTGATGTAGCAATAATCAAATAAGCTTTTCTTGCTTCATCGTAAAATTTAAATCTTTCAATGCTTCCGATAGCATCTTGTCTTGTATCATATTTTGATACGATTTCTTTGAACTCATCCCAAATAGGAGTCGCTACTGTATCTCCCGGTACTTTTTCCATAATACTAACCGGGTGTGGATCATATGTGTCAAGCGGAAATAGCTTTAATATAGCATCCAATATCTCACATACACCATGACCGTCCATTCTTATGATATGGGCATCCTTCCCCACACTATGTGTGGGGAAATTGCCGTCTGCAATTACAAGTCTGTCAGAATGACCCATTTCACAAAGGTATTTTAAAAGTTCCGGTGATATTATCTCGGGTATACCTTTTAACATATTTACCTCTTATTCATATAAACATGGAGCAATCTTTGGATCTTCCATGTTGTCCTTTGTGTACCATAAAGCACCTGTATCAACATCTGATACGCTCTCGCCGTTTGCTGCCTTAACTGCAAGCTCAACTGCCTTATAACCGATTTGTACAGGATCCTGTGTTACGCTACCTGCAAATAAACCGTCTTTTGATTGCCTGAAGTCGCTTCTTACCTGCGTCAAATCCAACTGCAACAACTTTGCCTTCGCCGATCTTATCAAGACCTTCGTTAGCTGTGATGATCGCGTTTGCTGCGAACTCGTTTGAACCGTAGATTGCGATAAGGTCTGACTTCTCTAAGATAGCTGATGCAACAGCTGCACCGTCTGCATCCTTAACTTCTGCAGGGATACCTACATCGATAACAACAGGAGCGCCTGCCTTCTCTTTCTTTAAGCTGTCATGTCCTTCAACTGAAACTTTGTCTTCTCCAACAAGCTTTTGTCATCTCCTCAACGAAGCCCTTTGTTCTCTCAACGATTGATTGTGAGTTTGACTCCTGAGCAACAACACCGATTCTAACTGTACCTGAAGCACCGTCAATCTTGTCCTTGATAAGCTCATATGTCTCTTTTGCTGCCAACTGTCCTGCTACAAGGTTGTTTGTAGATGCATTAGCCTTGATAGCTCCTTCCGGTGCATCCGGAACACCTGAGTCAAATCCGATAATCGGAATACCTGCATCCATTGCTGTCTGGATTGAACCCAAGCTTGCCTGTGTATCAAGTGCCGCAAAGCAGATAGCTGTAGGCTTTTGTGCTATAGCTGCATCTAAATACTCGATCTGCTGTGCAATAGCTGACTCATTATCAGGACCCTGGAATGATACTTCAACTCCTAAATCTGTTCCTGCCTGCATTGCACCCTTCTCAACTGCTTTCCAGAACTGATGCTGGAATCCCTTAGCGATAACATTGATCTTCTTTCCGTCAGCGCTTGCCTCCGCCTTTGTCTCCTCAGACTTTGATCCGTCTGCCTGTGCTGCTGTTGTCTTCTCAGCCTCACTTGAACTACTGCTTGATCCGCCACATGCCGCTAATGACATTGCCATCAAACTTGCTACTGCAACTGCTAAAAATCTCTTCTTCATAATTTCCTCCTTAATTAACCCTTTCTTTTTCTATTTAAGATATCCATATACACAGCGAATACTAATATGATTCCTGTGATGAAGAGCTGATAATGTGACTGTACTCCGATGTATGGGAAACCGATCTTAAGTACTGTCATGATAAACACACCTATAATTGTTCCAACGATTGAACCTACACCACCTGAAAGTGATGTACCACCTATAACTACTCCTGCGATAGCATCAAGCTCGAATCCGTTACCTGTATTTGGCTGTGCTGTTGAGAATACCGCTACATATGCAAGTCCTGCAAGTGCTGCGAACACACCTGAGAATACATAAGCAAGTGTCTCATATCTTTTTACATCAATACCGGAAAGTCTTGTAGCTTCCTTGTTTGAACCTATTGAAAGAATATATCTTCCAAGTCTTGTCTTGTTAAGCACGATTGCCATTACTACGGCACATACTGCTAAAAGTATAAATCCTGTAGGGAAATTCTTTGGAAGGATGCCGCCATCCTTTGTTACCATGAATATCTCTCTAAACCAAGCACCTGCACTGTTTCCCTGCGGGAATGATATTGTCTTTGTCTTTGATACGATTGAGCCCAAGCCTCTTGATACCATCATGGTTCCGAGTGTCGCGATAAATGCCGGCAACTCAAAATGTGATACCAAAATACCGTTTATAAGTCCAAATACGGCTCCAACCAAGAGCATTATCAATATAACAACAAACATCGGTGTGCCTTTTTCCATAAAGGTTCCGCCTATAAGTGCAGCGCATATAGCAACTGTACCTATTGAAAGGTCGATACCGCCTGTAGCAATAACGAAAGTAACTCCGATTGCCATAAATGCTACATAGTAAGCAGACTTTGAAATGTTTGTAAATGTTGTAGCCTGTAAGAACTTATCTGTTAACAGTGAAAACACTATACATATTACTACCAGCGGCATGATAACCACTGCCTGCTGATTTGAAAAAATCTTTTTTAGGTTCATTATTTTTGCCCCCTGTCTATTTGTTGCACATGTCATGATTCCCTCCTGACTGGCCTCAGAAATGTCAAGACAACCTGTTATTCTGCCTTCACACATTACTACGACTCTGTCGCTCATTCTGAGTACTTCCGGCAATTCCGATGAAATCATTATTATGGATTTGCCTTCTTTAACCAATCTTTCCATCAAATCATATATTTCACTCTTTGCACCTACGTCTATACCTCTTGTAGGTTCGTCAAATATCAATATTTCAGAATCCTTTACCAACCACTTCGCTATAACGACCTTCTGCTGGTTTCCACCTGAAAGTTTCTTTATAATCTGTGTAACACTTGGTGTTTTGGTTCTTAATTCCTGAACATATTTTTCACTGACACTTTTTGACTTTGACCCGTCTATAAACAGGCCTTTTGTGAATTTTTCAAGTGAAGACAGGCAGGTGTTCTCTTCTACAGACTTATCTACCAAAAGTCCATATCTCTTTCTGTCTTCTGACAGATAACCGATACCTGCATTTACGGCATCCTTTGTGGATTTTATACTTACTTCCTTACCGTGAATATATATCTTACCGGAATCCATCGGGTCCGCACCGAAGATAAGTCTTGCAACTTCCGTTCTTCCTGCACCCATAAGTCCTGAGAAACCGAGTATCTCACCCTTTCTCAGCTCAAAGGAAACATTCTTTACGTACTTTCCTCTGTTCAGATTTTCACATCTGAGTACAACTTCCGCATCCGCACTTACATCAGATTTGGTCTTTGGTTCCATAAAGACTGTTCTTCCGACCATCATCTTAATAATGTCGTCTTTTTGTACATTCTTTTTGTTACCAAAGTACCTACATATTCTCCGTCTCTCATAACAATAACCTTGTCCGAGATGACATTAATTTCGTCCATTCTGTGTGAGATATAAATTATTCCCGTACCCTTTAGCTCTCAAATCGTTTATAACTTTGAAAAGCTCTTCTATTTCGGAATCTGTAAGCGCTGCTGTAGGCTCATCAAACACAATAACCTTTGCATTTGTTGAGATAGCCTTTGCAATCTCCACCATCTGTCGCTTTCCTACAGTAAGACTTCCTATTTTTACATTAGGATTTATATCTACATTAAGCTTTTTGAACAGTTCTCTGGCATCCTCAGCCATCTTTGCATCGTCTATAAAGATTCCTTTTTTTCTCTCTTTTCCGATGAAAAGATTCTGTGCTACTGTCAGATCGTTCATCATATTTAATTCCTGATGTACGATTGCAATTCCCGCCTCTTCAGATTCGGATACAGACTTGTACTCTACTTCTTTTCCTTCAAAAGTTACAGTACCCTCATCCTTAGAATATATTCCTGTCAAAATCTTCATAAGAGTTGATTTTCCGGCACCGTTTTCACCCATCAGTGCTACTACTTCACTCTTATTAAGTTCAAGTTCGGCATTTTTTAATGCTGCAACTCCGGAGAAAGATTTCTTTATATTTTTCATTGTGAGTAATGCTGACATAAGATCTCCCTCCTATTTATCTTTAATACTAACCCTCTGACCATATGTCTTGAACTTCTCTGCCATCAGAGTCATTTCTTCGTGAGGTAATATTACCGGCTCACCGATAGCCTTAGCCTTAGTGTAAACTTCGGCACAGTACTCAATTTCTTCTATAATATTGAAAGCGTTAAGCAAATCATTTGCACCTGCAAGGATTCCATGGTTTGCCAAAATAACAGCTTTTCTGTCCTTCATTGCTTCAAAAGCATTCTTTGCAAGCTCTGGGCTTCCGTATGTAGCATACTCGGCCACTCTTACGTTCTCACCTGCTACAGCGATCATATAATGAGTTGCCGGAAGTTCCTGTCTGAGACAAGCCATAACGGTTGCATACATTGTATGAGCATGAATAACAGCATCGATATCATCTCTGTATTTATATGGCATTACATGCATTGCCCACTCTGATGAAGGAACTCTGTTTCCCTCAATCACATTTCCGTCAACATCGATGATAACTATGTCCTCAGGCTGTATCTCAAAGAAATCTATTCCTGAAGGAGTGATTGCCACATGTCCGTTCTTTCTGTCAAATATACTCAGGTTACCACCTGTTCCCTTGGTAAGTCCCGCTTTTACAAGTTTCTTTCCGTACTCTATTAAAAGCAGTCTTTCCTTCTCCATCAACATAATATTTTTCCCCTTTACTATCAAGAGGGCAATAACGCCCTCCTGTATTTAATTTTTACTTATAAAGCGGACCGTAGTAAGCACATGCTCTGTAGTCCTGTCCTTCTAAATCAGCTGTACCAAATCCGTTGAATGAATGTGGTCTGAATATTCTGTCTTCCTCAACATGGAATACAGGATTCTATATCAGCCAATGTGTGAAGCCCTCCGTCTCCCATGTCCTCTACTGTTGCACCGTGATTTAATCTATCAGTTTCATAACATTGTATACTGAATCTGCAGCCTACGCTAATCTTCAAAGTGAACTCATATGTTGTCGGCCAAGTCTTACTTGTTCTCTCACCATGATCTATGTACATCAATCAAGTACATGTATCCTTTCTATTACACTGAAGTGTAGGTCCCCTACACCTTCAACCATATTTACCTTACTGCAGTAACAGGCATCCCTGCTGGGATGTCTTAAAGTATATAAACCGCCGCCTCTAGTGCTGCACTCCATAACCGGCTCTTTTAGACCACCAGTCCAGTAGCCCACAGCAAGTTCTACATTCTTCGTCTGTAAGGTCTCACCCACTCTTCATTGTCTGCGTTACTGGGTTCCTTGATCTCCAGCCAGACTTGGGTGTCAAGATAGCCATCTGAGTTTGATAAGGTGATGATACCGTTCTAAAGTACATCCGCCAGCTTCATCACTTACTCTCATTGCATCCGGGTGACCAGCATGTCTCTAATGTCTGAAGATAGTTTTCCTGCAGGAAAGCCATCTGAAACATCAGAAGCTACACCAAGCCTTTAATGTAATGCCCTCTGCTGTAAACGGTGCTTTGCATCTCTTACCGTCCTGTTGAAAACTCAGTTGCTACAGCTCTGTAGTCTATGTTTGGGAAGCCAGTCCGTCCATATCTCCAGTCCCTGAATCCGCCCACACTCGTTTCTTCCAAGTGACTCCTCATGCCATCCCATTTCGGCAAGCTTCGGATTTCCTTCAAGGATATCTCTTACTACCATTGCGTGCTTTACGCAGAATTCCCACTGCTCGTCATCCTTAATATATCTTGATTTCTTGATTATCTCAGGGAAGTCCTTACCTGCATTGATATCCATACCCTCTTTGCAGTATTCCTTTACCCATGCAAGAGCTCTTGCAAACTCTTCATGATCATAGATACCAAGTGTAATTCTTCTAAGAACCTCTGTCATATCTACCCATTCGGTTCTCATTCCGAGATACTTCTGTAAGAAGTCTACGTTTACCACACTGCCTGCAATACCCATAGATACTGAACCGATATTTACATATGACTTATTCTTCATTATACCGACAGCAACCGCTCCTCTTGCAAAGTCTAATATCTTCTTTGCAACGTCTGCTGTGATAGTTGTCTCATCCTTATCCTGAACTTCCGTTCCGTAAATTGAGAATGCAGGAAGTCCTCTCTGTGCATATGCCGCCATAACTGCCGCAAGATAAACAGCACCCGGTCTCTCTGTTCCGTTGAATCCCCAAACAGCTTTGATTGTGTTCGGATTCAAGTCCATTGTCTCTGTTCCGTAGCACCAACATGGTGTAACTGTAAGTGTTCCCACTACATTCTGATTTGCAAAGAACTCTTCACAAACAGCAGCCTCTGCACCGCCACCGATAGTTGTAGGTGATATTACAACCTCTACCTTTTCTCCATCAGGATATCTAAGGTTGTCCTCTATAAGTTTAGCCGCTCTTTTTGCCATTCCCATTGTCTGTTCTTCAAGTGACTCTCTAACGCCACCCCATCTGCCGTCGATTGTAGGGTCTGATACCTATCTTTGGATGATTCATAATTCCCTCCTTATTATTTTTGAATCTATTCTTTTTTTATCTCACATGATCCTAAGATCAATTCAATACCGCTTTTTAAATCATTTACTTCATTCAGATGTAATAGTGAAAGAAGAATATTTCCAAGAGCCGAACTCTCGTAAGGTCCCGCCTTTTACATCTACCCCCATTTTATTTGCAATCATAGATGTAAGTACGCTTGACTTAGCACCGCCCCCGATCATATGGATCTTCTTGAAATTCTTATTTAAAATCTTTTCAATGTCGGCTTTTACTTCCATATACTTTGCTACCATGCTCTCATAAATAACAGCAAAATAGTCAAAGTCATGCTCAGGAGTATTGCCGCCCTGATTTCTTATAAAATTATCAATCTCACTCTTTACATCAATACCCTCTTTTGCGAATATTTCCGCATCCATATCTATGAGTGAAAGTTTCTTATCAAGTTTGTTTACATAATCACTGATATCATCAAATGGAATCTTTTTGCCAAGCTTTGCTTCAAGCTGCGCTTTGTACTTTTCCAACAGATAAAGTCCTGTGATATTTTTGAAAAACATAGGCTTTGAGTCAAATCCCAATTCATTTGTAAGATTGTTCTCATAAGCTTCTTCGTTTATGATACATTTATCCACCACGCTACCTATAAGTGACCATGTTCCACAGCTTAAGAACATACTGTCCTCGTCCAGAAAGCTGTCTGTCATAAGAAGTGCACTTGCAGTATCATGAGTACATACCGGTATCACATCGATTGAAAGTCCCCTTAATGCCTCTATTCCGGAATCTTTTGTATTTCCGACTACTTCTGTAGCTTTTACAATCTCCGGAACCAAACTCTTTTTAAGTTCAAGTTTCTCAAATATAGTGTCTGAAACTTTTCTCTGTCCCATATCATAAAGTCCTGTTGTAGACCAGATAGTTTCTTCTCCTATTTTCTTTCCTGTAAGCATATAGAAAATCAAATCCGGCATCATAAGCATTTTATCTGCCTTTTCATATATATCAGGATTTAACTTCTTTAATGTAAGCAGCTGGAATATTGTATTTATGGTCATTATCTGATTTCCGGAATTTTTGAATATTTCAAGCTCACTTATCTTTGCTTTCGCTTCTTCTCTTCCGATAGCATACTTCTCATCTCTATAGGAGAATGGAGTATCTATCAGTTTTCCGTCCTTATCTATCACTCCGAAGTCAACGCCCCATGTATCAATACCGATGCATGATACATCCTTGTTCTCAATGATAGTACTTACTATTTTTTCTAAAATAGCATCAAAGTCCCAATACAATCTTCCGTTTTTATTCTTTATACTATGGGCCATTCTCATAACTTCTTCAGTTACAAGTTTTCCATCCTTAACATATCCGATAATACCTCTGATGGATGTTGCTCCCATATCGAAAGCCAATACTCTTTTTCATACTTCACCAACTTTCAATAATAAAATCGGCAATCTTTCGGAGACATGCCATAACCCCCGAAAAATTCCAAAGCTTTTTCTATTTTGTTTTTATTTTCATATCTACGAAACATTGCCGAAAATGTTTTTCAGTGAATACAATATAACACATTTAATAATAAAAATATATATATGGATAAATTCTTGAATACTTTTTTTATTTTATGCTATAATGTTCATGTGTGAATTTTTTTGTTCAAACCTGTCGGCAACTCCGGTATTTGCTTAACGGAAGTTACTGTAAAATAAAAGTAAGAGGATTATTTATGGATTCGAATGGAAGAAAACAACAGATACTTGATGTTTTAAATAAGAGCAACGGTATATCAAGTATAGACGGCTTATGTCATAGAGTTTTTGCTTCACGCTCTACTATAAGAAGAGATTTGATTGCACTGGAAGAAGAAGGTATTGTTAAGAGGTCCCACGGCTATGTATCTGTGATTGTTAAATCAGCCAATGAAAGCCCTATCGGTATGAGAAGGATAGAAAATCTGGATAAAAAACAGATTATTGCAGGCAAAACAGCACCGCTTTTAAAAGACGGTATGGTGATATTTCTTGACTCATCATCTACAGTATGTCAGTTGGCTCCTTTGCTTAAATTAAGGCATAATATAACCATTATTACCAACGGTATCAATATCGCAAATGAACTTTCAAATGCACAGGATTTGAAATGTTTTCTGTGTCCCGGCGTATTAAAACATAAAAGTTTGTCCATAGTTGGAGAATTTGCTTCAAGCTTTATTAAAAACTTTAATGCTGAGCTTGCGATTATTTCTTGTAAAGCCATCAATACAAAGGGAATATTTGAGGGTGATGATTCTCAGGGACTTGTCAAAAAGAGTATGATAGAAAATGCAAACAAGACTGTACTTCTTTGCGACAACACAAAGGAAGAAGCAGTAGGATTTTTTAAACTCACAGACTTTAGGGATATTGACGTTTTAATTTCAAACGGACAATTCTCAACCGAACTTGATGAAATTCTTTCAAAAAATATTTCTAAGATAATATAATTTTGTATAATAAAAGGTCTGAATCCATATCACAAGATTACTTGTGTAAGATTCAGACCTGTTCTTATCTGAAATAATTATTCCATTGATCACTTCCCTGATATAGGATATGAAGATAGCCTACCTCAGCGCCGGCAGACTTATCAGTCTTGTTTGTAGATAATTTTGCTATTCCTCCGACATTTCTGATTTCATAGCGTTTCATACCTACATTTCTTTCATCCTGATCGTCAGAATCACTGACATATACGGCCTTCAGCTTTCCGTTCAAATCATATTCCGCACCCCACAGAGTTACAATATGATTACTCTTTCTAAATACTTTATGAGAAACTCCTACTATACTGCCGTTACCCAGAATTTCTTTAAGAAGATTACTTAAGGATTCATAGTTTCCACCATAGGTACGCTCTGTAAGTTTTTCTCCTTTGAAAACATCATAGAAAAATCCGCCGTTATTACTTGGAATGAGGTCGTCACTCTCTATATTAGTAGCACCCGTTGTTTTTGGAGTATATCCGTTAATGAACAAATCCATCAAAAGATCCGAATAAAAGCCTCTCTCATTATATCCGTACAGTACCTTATAAAGTTCAAATAACTTACTGTTTTCCGGACTTTCAAAAGAAGTTTTTAAATCTGAAAGTTTTCTGTTGGCACGAATTATATCTCCGTTTTTTTCTATATATCTGTCAACATATTCAATATTTTGATCAAACCACCAATGAAGCATATTTGATGATACAGCCGCAAAGCAAAGATTTTTATCTATATCGATATTTCCACCGCTTGTCGTTTTATTAACATCATACCATCCGTCTCCGCTTGAATATGGTACAGTATATGTTATATAAGTATCTTTACCGCCTTGTATAATCTCTTTATGAAAATCTCCGCCTTCTCCCATAAGAGGACCGTTAATCCCCTTTACCCAGATAATGGTTCTGATTTCACCGTCTTCATTTGTATACTGAACAACATTGTCATTCTCCGGAGTAATCAATGATTCTTTTATCTTTTCAGCCCTGTCCTGTGTGCTCTCTTTTCTTTCTGAATCAGGCTTTTTACTTTCCTTTGGCTCTGTATCCTTCTTTTCCTCTTCTTTCGGTATCTCTACATTGGAAGAAGTGGCCGGTTTTGCAGGGTTCTCACTCGACTTTTTGGCATCCTCTTTATTTATATTTTTTTCTATGCTTCCGGACTTCTCATTATTACCGGTTTTATTATCTACAATTAAGCTGTTGTTTTTATCCGGGCTTAAGTCTTGTCTTGAACCTACAAAGTCCTCACTTTTCTCAGAACTTGAGTTTTCAACCGTTACATTTGATTCTCTTAATATTCTGTTTTCTTCTCTTTTTTTCTTTTTTTGATTTAAACCGCTTAAGGCACTACTTCTTCCGGCATTTTCGCCAATATTTAAGCCTCCGCTTTTACCGGAGCTTACGACACTACTTGAGCCTCCGCCTTTTCCGGAGCTTCCACCCCTGCTTGAGCCGCCACTTTTGCCGAGGCTTCCACTCCTGCTTGAGCCGCCACTTCCCTCGCCTTTTCCCGAGCTTGATGATACACTTGTTTTCTTTGCTGTATTTGATGAGCCCTGCGAGGAATTATCTGTACTTATACCTTTACCGACTTCATAATAAGCAATCCCGGTCTCATTTATCCATCTGCCTGCAGTATCAACTCTATATCCTTCCACTGCGGTATTTGCATACATCTTTCCATATGAAGCTTTATCTGTTCCTTCAAAATAATAACAATATCCGTCTATCCACTGCCAGCCTGACAGCATTACTCCCTCATTTGCCGTCTTAGAGCTGTCCAAAAAATACCAATTATTTGAAGCATCCAAATGCCAGCCTGTTTTTAAGTTTCCGTCCTCGTTAAAGAAATACCATTTATTATTTATCTGCTGCCAGGCTTTTAGAGCCTTATCTTCTTTATAATATTTCCATTTATTATTTTCCTGTTTCCATCCGTCAGCACCTGCATATGCATTAAAGGACATCAACATGGTAAGCCCCAAAACTGTCGGGACAAATTTATTCTTTTTCACTTTACTACCCTTTTCATTACTCAAAATTGCACAAAAAAATCAGCCACATCAATATGACTGAATTTTTTTGTAAACAATTGTATAATACTACATTTTATTTTAAATATCCATTATCATTTATATGATATAACATCCCAAATCTCTTTAGGTTCAAGTCCCAGTTTCCAAACTGCCACTCCCGCCAAATCGGCTTCCTTTACCGCATCCATTTTAAGCTTCATAGAACGCTCATCTTCCATCCATATATACTTGGTGGCATTTCCCACTGTGGTTTGCCCTACATACTGACCTACTTCCTCGTCCCATGTTAGATTTACATTGTTTTCCTTTACCCATGTAGCAGCTCCTACCATTCCGAGTGCGGTTGATGTAACCTTATCATTTTCCTTGGTCCAAACCCTTGTATATACCGGAACAGCATTTATAAGTTTTTCCTTAGGTACTTCTGTAAGGCTGTCTGTAATGGAATTTTTTACAAAGTCTATAGAAGCACTGCTTCCTTCATCAGATCCGCTGTAATGCTCATCGTATCCCATATTTATAACATAATCCACAACTTCAGCCAGCTCATCTCTTTCATAGTACATATTGTAAGATGCCGGAATCGGAACATCTACACTCAACACTATTTTATTATTTCTGCAAGAAACAGAAAGCTCTCTTATAAACTGAATAAAATGTGGTGCATTATCCTGAGTGAGTGACTCAAAATCTATATTTATTCCGTCAAAACCATATTTCTTTGCATCTGCAATCAGATTTGAAATAAGATTTTTTCTGTTTTCGGAAGAAGACAATATCTTTAATGTACTGATATCCTTACTGAAATTATCAATTAAAGGCCATACCTGTAAGTTCTTTTTATGTGCCACATCTACATAATCTTTACTTGCTATAGAAGTATAATTGCCCTTATTATCTGAAAGTTTGAACCATGTCGGTGATATTACATTCATTCCGCTTGTATTTGCAACGACCTTCTCCATACCGCTGTTTGCGGCGGCTGTCGTTACCTGATGCCATCCAAGAACAACCTTCTCATCCATTGATATAGAAGTATATTCCGGCTTTACAAATCCACTTTGTCTTTCGGCTTGTGTGAAATTTTTCAAGTGATTTTTCTTTACATATCCCATCAAACCGCTTTGTGTGAAAACTTTATACCACTTCTCATTTTGTTCAACTATTGTAATATTTTCATCTTTCTTAAGTTCCACACCCTCTATACTTGCAGACCAATTATCGGCATCCACTCTCAGTCCCGACTTTGACTTTATTGTAGCAACATCATAACTACCGAAAGTATTATTGATATACACCTTTTTAATTTCACTGTCGGTATATGAATCTACCCATATGTCTGTATAAGCCTTTATGGTTTCTATAGACAAATAAACCTTTCCGTCCGATTCAAGCAAAAGCGGCTTTCCGTTATTATCCACATTCTCAAAATTTGCATAAACTATTTCTGTAGGCAAAGCGTATGAAAGAAGCTTTTCATCATCACTGTAATAAAATTTATCATTGAGTATTGCTCTTGTCCAATTTAGAGGTACATATACCACTCCGTCTTTATATATTGCTTTGGCCTTTTGCAAAGAATAATTATATACAAGCGCTACATCATCACCCTCAACCTGATATAACTGCGCCTGTGTAACCTTCTCTTTTGATCCTATAATTCCATCCATTTCTCTTGATATAAATATAATTCCAAGTATGATACATAGAACTACAACAATACCTATTAAAACCTTCTTCTTCACTTTTCCTCCATATAAAAATAAGTTATTGTAAAGTCTTCACTATTATATACCATAAATATGTATAAATATTTAAGAGAATATTTTTTTATAGGCGAAATTTTATGTTCCGACAAAAAAATATCAAGGGATTTTATAAATTCTATAATTTAAGCTCTATACCTTTTATTTCTTAAATTCTCTATACATTCATCCAGATATTCAATATTATGCTCTTTTATAAATTGTATCTTCTATGATTTCCTCTTCAAGATTCTATATACTTTTCTGCGATTTTCCCTCTGTAATTTTTATCCTTCCACTCCCCTGAAACATTATATCCTCTTTTTTCCATCTCATCCATTACCAACAAATGGTATCTGAATAAAAGATATGGCGAATATGAAAAACACATAATCTACGGTTTTATGTTTCTTCTTCCAACCGTTTCCCCTAAGAGCACAACATTCTCTATGCTGTCCAAGCAGCTGATTTTTAGGTAACAAGTGTATAATTTTTTCATGCCATAGTCTCATATTATTCTCCTGTTAAGAAAGTGGAGTTTTCCAAATATTCATTTGGGTATTTCTTTAATAAAGTATTTAAATAGTCAATTACAACCGTCTGACTGCTTCTCTCTTCCATATATTCATTTAATATATTAAATAGTTCTTGTTTCTCTACAGCACTTGCATCCTCTTTAAAAATATCCCCACACATGAAGAACGGCATTACTGAAATCTTTCCTACTCTCATTCATATCTTTTATTTTTTGTATTTTCTCTTTCAGAAATGAAACATCTAATTCATCCACTTTAAGGTACTCTCTTATCCCGAGATATTCCTTATGTGATTTACTCAGTACATAGTATTTATTTTTTTCGCCCACAACTCTTCACATTCTTTTTCTTATGTTTTTTTATAACTCATACTCTCTTTTTCTTTCAAAAATACTTGAAGGTTTAATATCATAATAAATTATGTAAGATTAAACAGATTCAAAAACTTATATCGTCATATTGTATCAAATATAATTATAATAATATAGTCAAAAGTTAAAAACAAATCTTTGATTAATCACAACTTCCAATAAAAAAACTGCCAAAATATATCTCATATCCTGACAGTTATACTTACATGGCTTTTCTTTTATTTTTTTTCAATATGTTAGGTATCAATGAGCTACTACCTAGTAAGCCTTTTACTGTGACACTTCTTTCATTGATACTTCACAGTTATAAACCATTCTTTATTTGATTTTTTTACATAGAGTCAGACGGTTTTTTTATAAAATATATAAAAACATATCTGTCTGCAACTTATATACTCGCTATAACCTGCGTGGGCTTTGCTTTTAGGTAGTATTTTTATATTTTTTTGTATGTAAAAAAATCATATTTGGGATTTTCAGATTGAATAATCATTTAGAATACTATGATTCCCTGTTCTACAGATTGATAGGTTTCTTTCATAGAAATTGAATTTTAGAATTTTAACTTTTATATTGGGGACTTTGATGGCTAAACTATCATTTATAAAAGTTATTTATAAATTTCTCCTTTCTCCGTCTTTATATAAATTATAACCCTCAAATGCTTTACACGCAATATGGAATAGTTGTTCGGTCGATATATGGCAAGATAGATTGTGCAAAACAAAAAAGAGAGCCTTACTCGACTCTCCTTTTTATGTGCTAATTATTTTTTGCCCTGTAAATATATATGGTCTTTTCCGATTTATTGCCGGCAAGGTCTATGGCACTTATTTTTATACTGTTTTGCCCCTCTTTTAGCGGAACTTCTATTTGTGTAACTATCTGCGTAGTATTACCGTCTTTACCTTCAATATAAGAAATTGAGGTTTTATCGTCAATACCTATAAGTGAGTCTCCGTTATAGAGACTTAATTTAAATGAATTATCACGTGAGCGAACCTTTATTTTTACCGTATCGGAATCAAGCTCTCTTTCATATACCTTATAATCAATAAAAGGATTTATCTTATCGTAGAATAATCTTCTTACCATACTTGCCGATTTTTCGTTTTTAGTACTTACCTCAACTTTTATATTAACATTAAATGCTTCAAGCTTCAGTTTACTTTCAAAAGAATACGCCTCTCCCTTATATATTACATTTCCGTTCTTTTTGTAGATAATATTGCTTTTTACAAGATCCTCTTTTCCTATATTTATCGGACTTGAGAGTTCATTTCCTTCATTATCTACAAGCTTTATTTGCACATTTTCTACACTGTCATCCCCGTCCACATATCCTACAAAACCTGATACATCTATCTGCTTTTCTTCACCTTCTGTATTTCCAAGTACATCAAAAAACTCAGGTGTTTTAAGGAATACTGCAGGATATGGCTTTCTTTCCGCATTTGACACGGTAGCATTATTAATTGTAATATCTGTAATACCTGCTTCTTCCATGCTCTCATGAATATTTTGCATAGGCTTTCCGTCTCTAAATACTGTTGTAATATCAAAGTTTGTTTCAACAGGATTTATTGTGAATTCATAACAAAGCTTGTCCTCATCATATTTGAAATTATATTTTTTTTGATATTTCGGAATTTACTTTATTATCCAAAAATTATATTTTCTTCGATATTATCATGTTTCAAAGTAAGTTTATGCAAATGTGACTCTTCATCCGCCAGCTTTATCCTAATCACCGCTTCCTTTTCTATCAGACTGTAAGTCATATCATCAAGTTTTATATCGTTTACATAAACACTTGCATTTTTATTGCTTATATAGTCAAAAAAGTTAAGGAAATTAATCTGATTATAATTGCCTTCTCTAACATCTGAAAGAGTGGTTCTGCTTTTATTATCCATATAGTCAACGGCATCTATTATAAGATCTGAAGTATCCGCAAAATACGGGCAATGTACTTCAATATCCGAATTTCTGTAACCGTTGGTATAAACATATACTTCCCCTCTTGCAGTCGGACTGTCGGGTACCGCTTCTACAGGTATATTAAGCTTGCCGTCTTCAACCTTTACAAGTTCCTTTCCGTCCTTCACAGGTTCATCTTGGAATCTTATAACAAAGGATTTTCCGTATCTTATACTTGTATCGGCCTTATCATCCTGTGCATATCTTATTGACTGCAAATATACATTCTCTATACCTATGCCCTTATCATGAACATTAAATACTATCTCCTTCATATTGCCGTCAATATCATTCACCTGCACTTCATTAGCGGTGCTTAGATTCGGAGCCATGCTGTCCACACGCACAGGGAATTTATAGACCTGTTCTCCGTTGCCTCCTACATTATTAGTATTAAGCTTTGCCTTTATACAATATATGTACTCGGCACCGTCCTCTGCAATTCCTTCACCGATTTTTCCGTCCCATACCGACTCCGACATGAACTTAAAGCTTTTATTGACCGAAAGTCTGCTAAGCTTCCTTACCTGCTTTGAAACTCCTAAAACTCTTAACGTTTCCTCTGTCTTAGCATCAAGTATCGAATACTCTACCTGCTCCATGTTTCTTAGTGGTGCTATTCTTGCCGCCACATCGGGATAGTACTTACTGTTCGGTGAGAAATATATTTCATTATTGTACAGTGGAAGTTTAAGCATCATACTTGTTCCAAGCATTGAAGAGCTTACTCCGGCATTTTTATTTACAAAAAATTGTACATTTCTTTTTTCGCTTCCAATCTCAGGAAGCTGAAATGCATCTATAGCTCTTTGTTTGCCCCAATCTCCGTAAAATCCGAGGAAAGGTATATTGAGATTTGATATACCGTCTTTGTCCCTAAGACTTATAAAACCTTCTATAAAGTTATCCTCTTCAAGGTTTTCCGCATCCGAGTAATCCATAGTGAAATCTATATTTGCGGATGAATGTGCTTCCACGCTTATCTCTCTGCTTATATTAGACTCATTTGAATGTAATATTTCAGATCTTTGCAGCCTATATGTACCGTCTGTAGGCTCATAGAGTGCAACTGAATTTATATCATAGCTTTTTGTACTGTCTCCAAAGTTTTCAAGACTAAGTCTAACATCAAACCTTTTATCCTTAAGTTCTTTAAGCTCGAGCTTTCCGTCGGCTATATTGTCATTGGTTCCTTGTGCCCTTACTACTACAGTGGTTTTTAATGCATTTTCAATATTTAGAGCACCGCTTCCCTGCTGTCTAACAAAGTAGGGTATATCTTCAAAAATTCCCTCATCCTTTAAAGGAGTTGCGGTATTCATAAGTAAAAGTTTTATAAATTCCGAACTGTTATCTGTTTGTATATTCTTTGCCTTTATATATTGTTTAAGTATGGCTGTAGCTCCCGTTACCTGAGGAGCCGCCATGGAAGTACCGGACATATCCTTATACTTATCATCTTCAACGCTTGAGTATATATGTCCTCCCGGAGCGGTTATCTCCGGCTTAATTCTAAGATCGGGGGTGGGACCCCATGAAGAAACTTTGAAACACTTCCTGACGCTACATTGTCGACATCCGTCATTTCCGTAAATATCTCAGGTCTCAGATTATTATTGTAACCGTATTCCTCCATTAACTTATCATAGGTACTTCTTTTTATACGGATACAGGTAAGCTTTCCCGCATTACCCGGAACTTCAAGATTTCCGCCTATTTGCTCAGCCATGCTCCTGTTATTGTAAAAAACAATGGCGGCAGGTTTTAATTCAGCTATTGACTCAAGCTTATCCCCAAATCCTAAGCTGTCTTTTGTTGTAGGAATCTCAAAGAGTACGAGCTTACCTTCTATATTTTCTTTTTTTAATAAGCTCTTGCTTAGCGTTTTTTAAATCAAATATATCCGCACTTATAATCTTTTTCGGATTTTCTCCTTTATGCAAATCCATCTCTTCATTTACATAGGCATCCCAGCTGTCCTTCCACCTTATGACATACATATGCCTTTTAGTATTTTCCATAGATGCAACTGCTATAGTTCCTTCATTTACAGCAGGATTTGCAATTAAAGCGGTATCATAATTTTCTTTTAAAGGCTCTACATTATTTATATTTCCGGAAGTAATATTTCCGTCATTACCGGCAGCTACTGAAATTACTATTCCGGCTTTTCTTGCCTTTTCTATAACCTCATTTTCCGGATAAGCTCTGTTCTCCATTGAAAATCCGGCTGCCGATCCCAGGCTTAAGTTTATTACATCGGCCTTCAATGTTATAGCATCATCCAAGGCTTTCAACCAAATATCGGTAAATGTTGTAGGATACTCAAGGTCATCTGAAAATACCTTAAGCGCAAGTATTTGTGCATTAGGTGCCACTCCGAAAGTCCCGCTCTCAATATCATTTGCGGCAGCTATTCCGGATACATGCATACCGTGCATTACACCGTAACTGTTACGTAAGTTCTTATTAAAATCATAATAATTATAGCCATAAGGTACTTTATCAGAATAATAAGAGCCTTTTAATCCGTTTTCAGCTATTATCTTTTCTATATCTGTCTTTGTATACATAGGATGTACAGATTCATCCAGTCTAAGTGCCTTATGTCTATAGTCTATACCTGAGTCTATTACCGCAATAACACTGCCCTCGCCTTTATATCCAAGTGTATTCCACGCATATCCCGAACCTGTTATACTGTTGGATGACTTAAGATAAGGTCTTTGAAACTCCTGTGATACATAAACACTTTTTACTCCCGGAAGCGCTTCTATTTTTTCTATTTCAGTAGCATCGGCACTTAGTGATATACCGTTAAATACTGTATCATAGTGCCTTACTTCCTTAGTATCCGCCTTTATATCCTCATTTTTTATATCTTTTACAAGCTTATCCTGATCTTCTTTCAGCTCCTGCTTTTTTTCATCTATAAAAGAATCATCCAGTTTATCATAGTCCATATCTTTATTTATGGCTTCTTCTATCAAGGATTCCTTATCAAGCTCTATTATAAGCCTAAGCTCTTTCGGCTTGTCTTCGTTTTTTTCGGCATCGGTATCAGCCGAATTCAATTTTTTATCTGCCTCTTTTACATACTCTGAAACTCTGTCCCCGTTATTTTGTGCCGCAAATCCCGGCTTAGCTGTAGAAACCAAGGGATTTATAAGAAGTACGGCACAAAACAAGGCGAGTTTTTTACTTATTCTATTCATAACTCACCTATTCTATAATTATTTTAACTATAAATTTTACCTTGCCATAGTTCTTGTCGTTGATTACAAGATCCTCTAAAGTCGCTTACAGCAAGCCTATATTCTCCTTTTTGAGCATTTTTTACCTGATGAAGACTATCACCTTCCCACTTTACATTAAGCTTTACTCCATTATTTTCTCCGCTTAATTTAAGTCCTATAAGCGCTTTGTCTTCAAGAGTCACTCCGTTAACGGCTTTATATTTTAATGTTTTATCCGCATATAAATGTTCATTCAGTACTATAAAGTCTTCACTCAAATTTTCCGCTACACTGTTTTTTTCACCTTTATTAGGAGTAACTTCATTTACTTTGGGCAGGACTTCACTCTGAGTTTTCTTATTTTCAGAAATGTTTCCGGTACCTGTCTTCTCCTCCGGCTTAACTGTATCTTTATTTTGTGGTGTTACTTTTTCTTCGGTTTCTTTATCACTTTGAGCTTTATTTTCTTTTTGATTATTGCCTCCGAAATAACTGTCTGATGAACCGTTACTTCTACTTCCCTTTATTATCCTCTTAACCGATCTTCCGCCTTCAGGCTTATACTCCTCCGGATTTGGCAAAGGTCCTACCTTCCCGTCAGGTCCCAAATTTGTATAGGAAATATTTTTACCGAGGCTTTTTGCCGATTGTAACTTTGAGTTTGAAAGTTGCACCTCAAAGTTTTGGCTTCCTGCGGCAATATAGATTTTACTTATATCTGAATTTATAATCCTTAACCTTCCGTTACTCGCCTTTGGGTTTATAAGTATCGGAGTCTGTATTTTTATATTTTCTATAACGGCATCATTGGTATTGACAACTATAAAAGCCTTTGACTTATTGTTTTCATCCGTCTTAAAATTTTGAGAGGTATTGATGACCGTAAGGAAAAGCTCTTTAATTACATCCCTTAACTCACCTCTGTTTAAGACTTTACCGGGCTCAAAGTCCTTATCTTTTCCCTCAATAACACCAAGGTTTTCAAGTTCTTTTATATAGCCTCTTGACCATGACTGTAATTTCTCATCATCAATAAAAGCTGTTTTCCCCTCAGCCGCTTCAATACCTATATACCTTGCAAGTAGGTAATAGACATCTTCCTTTTTAGGACTTTCATAAAGATTGGCATATGATACATGCTCATCTATTATATTTAGTCCTTTTAATTTCTCTACAGAGCTTTTAATATACTCTTCATCCGCATTTGCGTAATTTCCTATGTCCGCTATGTCGGATCCCAAGTTGCCTGAAAGCTTTTCAAGTAATATAATCAAGTCTCTTTTGCTGATATTTACTTCGTTATCCGTATATGTTTTTTGCTCCGCTTTTGCAATTGGAGCAATAAAAAAACAATTGAATACATATAGCTATGCTTAACAACAAAGTAAATTTTATTGCTTTTTTCATACTAATTTGTTTCTCCTGATTTTATTTTTAAAGTGTTTTATCTTCTGAATTTATCCGGACATAAGAAGATAAAGCACTTTAATTTTTTTTAATCGCACTTATTGGCTAAACAATATCTATATATACATATTGTAGTAAATTATATCAGGAAAAAAAGTGAAATGTAAATAATATGCATATTTTTTTCAAAAAAATTAATCTCTAAATAAAAAAACAAAAAATATCCCGACAAATACAAGGCATTTTTGTCCTTGTGACTTTGTCAGGATATTCATTATAAAAAATTTTATTTTCTAATCTTTTTGGCTGACCTTGTTTTCATGACCGAAAATAAATGAACTTTTCGGCTCAAGAGCAAGCATCAATAAATTACCTAAAACACCTACCGCAAGGACTTCTCCTATACCTACTGTAAGCATCATATAAGGTATCAAATCCGGTAAACCGTAAGCATACTTCAGTACAAACGGAATAATAATTGCGTTTGCAAGTATCGGCGGTACACATACCAACCATTTTGAAATACTTCTGAGTCTATAGCTTAATATTGCACCTATAAGTGTAGCCAATGTACCGAATATAATATCGGGAAGTGCCGCTCCGCCAAGTATATTTGCCAAAAGGCATCCTATACTTACTCCGGGTATTGCCGCCACTGTAAAGAACGGCAGAATACAAAGTGCCTCAGAAATTCTGAACTGGATAGCACCGAAGCTGATAGGGGCAAATGCAAGTGTAAGTACTACATATACTGCCGCTATGACTGCACCCTGTGCCATCATCTTGGTTGTAATATTTTTCATATCTTCTCCTTTAGTTTTGTTTTAGGTGAGGAAGGTTTCGAACTCACCAAGTACGCTAGATACTTTACGGTATTTTAAAGAATAAATCAAGTGTTTTCTCGGTATTCATATGTTTTATACTATAAACATGCCTTATAGATTTCAACTATATCCTCATTGGTAAGCGCTACAAAGGCATCTTTTAAATATCCTCCGATATTTGCATGCTCAGCCATTTCCACAAAATGCTTATTGTCAATACCAAGCTCTGTAAGAGTCATAGGAATACCTGTTTCTTTAAAGTAATTTTCAAGTGCATCTATTCCGGCAAATGCCAGCGCTCTATCATCATCACCGCTAAGCCCCATTACATTCTTTGCAAATTTTACAAATCTCTCTGTAGCACTTGCATCTTTATTAAGAATATGGCGCATCCATCTTACTGTTAAAATGGCAAGACCTACTCCATGAGTAATATCATAGTAGGCAGACAACTCATGTTCCATTGCATGACATGGCCATCCTGTTTCCTGTTTACCGTACTCAGGGATTCCCGAGCAGGCTACTGAAGAATTAGCCATAAGGTTTGCTCTAGCAGAATAGTTTGTAGGATCTTTAAGTGCTATCTTACAATTTTTCATAACAGACTTTAATATAGTCTCCGCTATTCCGTCAGCTAAATCGCTGTCCGGTGTTCTTGAAAAATATCCTTCAAATATGTGGCTCATTATATCCGCACTTCCTGCAGCTGTTTGATAAGGTGATACTGTATAAGTATATGTAGGATCGCATATACTTACTGCGGGATAGGTATATACCGCACCCAATTTTTCATTTGTATCAAGATTTGATATTACTCCGCCTGCATCAAACTCTGAGCCTGTTGCACTAAGTGTAAGTATATCTACAAGTGGAAGTGCTTTTGCTCTTCTAAAGCTTGTTTTTACCATTTCCCAAAGATCATCACCCTCATAGTAATATCCTACCGCTATTGCCTTTGCACAATCAATGGTACTTCCTCCACCTACCGCCAAGATTACATCTATATTATTCTCCTTGCAAAGTTTGACACCACGTTTTACTGAAGTTATTCTAGGGTTTGGCTCTATTCCGTCACATTCGGTGATATTGAAATTATTCTCTTTTAAAATCTTTATCACTTCATCATAAAGCCCTGTCTTTTTGATTGAGCCGCCGCCATAGGCAAGCAAAACATTTTTACCGAAAGGCTCCAATGATTTTGCCAGTCTTTTAATCTGTCCCTCACCAAAATATAATTTGGTAGGAATATCATGTTTGAAAGAAAGCATATTGTACCTCCACTTTTCATATACGCAACCGGGGAATTTTATTTTCAAAATTCTTATACCTATAGCTTTATTTTAATACAATAGCCAGTACATCTTCAACTCTTTTTACAGGAATTATTTCAAGTTCATTCAAAACTTCTTCCGCCACTTCTTTTTAAATCATCCTTGTTCTCATCAGGAATAAATACTTTCTTTATTCCCGCTCTTAGCAGACCCATAAGTTTTTTTCCGGAAGTCCGCCTATAGGCATTACATTTCCCCTTAAAGAAACCTCTCCTGTCATGGCATACTCAGGTGATACCGGAATATTATTTACAAGGGATGCAAGCGCTGTAGTCATTGTAATACCCGCACTCGGTCCGTCCTTTGGTACCGCCCCGGCAGGTACATGGATATGAATATCATTTTTTTTCAAAAACTTCATAGCTTTCCGGATACATAGATTTTACAAGGCTGAGTGCAATATCAACACTCTCCTTCATTACATCACCAAGCTGACCTGTAATTTTCACCTTGCCCTTGCCTTTTGTCAGCATTGTCTCGATAAAGAGTATTTCTCCACCTACAGCAGTCCATGCAAGACCTGTAACTACCCCTGCCTGCTTCTTCTCTAAGATTCCCTCATGTCTGACAGGTCTTTGATCAAGATAATCCTGTAATTCTTCCGGCTTTACATCCAATATTTCTTTATTGTTCTTAACAAGCTCAACTGCGGCATGTCGGCATAGAGCACTTATTTGCTTCTTTAATCCACGCACTCCGGCTTCCATAGTGTATCCGTTAATAAGGGCCTTTATGGTATCATCTTCTATTATAAGATTGTCTTCACCGATTCCCGCCTTCTTCTTTGCCTTAGGTATCAAATGATCCTTTGCAATAGAAAACTTCTCAAGTGCGGTATAGCCTGTAAATCTGATGACTTCCATTCTGTCAAGAAGTGGTCCCGGTATGGTATCAAGTGAGTTTGCGGTACATACAAATAATACATCTGACAAATCATACGGTACATTCATATAGTGATCTGTGAAGGTATTGTTTTGCTCGGGATCAAGTACTTCAAGAAGTGCACTTGCAGGATCTCCATTGTATGATGATGCGAGCTTATCAATCTCATCCAATACCATTACAGGATTTGATGTACCCGCCTTTTTCATACCGTCCATTATTCTTCCGGGCATTGCACCTATATAAGTTCTTCTATGTCCTCTGATATCGGCCTCATCTCTTACACCACCGAGTGAGATTCTTACATACTCTCTGCCAAGTGCCTCTGCAATACTCTTTCCAATACTGGTCTTACCTGTACCCGGCGCACCTACAAAGAGCAGTATTGAACCGCTTTGCTTTTTATTTAAAGACATTACCGCCAGTTGCTCTATAATTCTCTTTTTAACCTTTTTAAGTCCATAATGCTCTCTGTCAAGGACTTCCATAGCATTATCAAGCTCTATATCCTTCGGCTCTTCTTTTTTCCAATGTAGAGAAGTGACAAAATCCAAATAATTGTAAAGCAGACCATACTCATGACTGTCCTTACCCTCCTGCTTCATTCTATTTAAAACATTGTCGGCTTCTTTTCTGGCCGTATCATTCATCCCTGAATTTTCTATTTTTTCTTCAAACTTTCTTACTTCGGAAATATTTTCAGGATGCATCTCATCTAAGGCTTTTTGAAGGAAATTTATCTGCTTTTTAATAGCATCTTCCCTATAAGCCTTCTCATGAAGCTCTTTTTGTGCCTGCTTTGCCTCTTCACTTACTTCATTTATAGCCATAAACTCTCTGGCATACTGAGCTATAAGCTCAGCCCTTGCTTTGGTTGAATCCTCCGACAGCACAGCATACTTTTCTTCGGGAGTAATATTCATAAAAGGTGAAAGTCCTACCATCACCTCATTCATATTCTTCCATGCCAGTACATAGCCTCTTGCCATAAGTCCCCATTGAAACTTGGTAACATAACTTAAAAGCTCATCTCTAAGTCCGACAAGCATTGCATTTGCATCATTAGGATCCAAATCATCTATCTCAGGTCTTTGTACTCCAATAACATTTTGGGTATCAAAGTCTATATATTCAACATTTATTCTGTTAAATGCCTCAAGGTTGGCACCACCCTCATCATCTACAGACAGCACCTGTCCCGCAACAGCTATAGGATAGATATCTTCCATTGTAATATCTTTATCTTTCGGCTCTCTCAGGTAGAGAAATGTTACCTTTTCGCCAACAGATATCTTATCTACACCGGCCTCCTGTAAATAGTCTTTTCTAAAATATATTTTTGAACCCGGTAAAACCACCGTATTATATGTCGGTATTAATATCATATAACCTCCTTTATTAGCACTTATTATTAAGGAGTGCTAAAGTGAATTTATAAAAAAGAGGTTGAAACAATGGCTTGTTTACAACCTCCCCATCTATATGGCTAAATTATATCACTGGCACTCTCATACGTCAAGTGATAATTAGATTTTGTAAAATTAATTCTGCAAACCTTTAATCGCCTTTGCCAAGCTGTCAAGTGCCATCTTCAAATATTCTCTCGGACATGCGATATTAAATCTCTCGAATCCTTCTCCGTCTACTCCGAACATAGCTCCCGAGTCGATCCAAAGTTTTGCCTTATTTACTATCAGATCCTCTCTCTCCTCTTCGGTAAGACCAAGCTCTCTAAGATCTACCCATACAAGGTATGTACCTTCCGGCTCTATAAGTTTTACCTGTGGGATATTCTCTTTCAAGTAATCTCTGAAGAAATCGAGATTTCCCTTTATATATTCTCTTACAGCGTCCAGCCATTCCTGTCCTGACTCATAAGCAGCTCTTGCAGCTACAAGTCCCATCGTATTCATCTGTGAATATCCGGATTTTACTATCTCATTTTTAAAAGCAGCTTTAAGCTTCTTATTTTCTATAAAAATATTTGAAACCTGAAGACCTGCTATATTAAAGCTCTTACTTGGTGCTGTAGCAATTACCGAATTTGCCGCATATTCCTCTCCCAATGAAGCAAATACCGTATGCTTATTTCCGGGATATACGAAATCCGCATGAATCTCATCACTGAAGATTACCACATTATGCTTAATACAGATATCGCCTATTCTTTTTAACTCTTCCTTACTCCAAACCCTACCTACCGGATTATGTGGAGAGCAAAGTATGAAAAGTTTCACCTGATTTTCCACTATCTTCTTTTCAAAATCTTCAAAATTCATCTCATATCTGCCGTCTTTGATTACAAGCGGCGAGTTTATAAGCTTTCTATTATTACTGAGTATCATCTCACTGAAAGGATAGTATACAGGTTGCTGTATGATAACACCGTCTCCTTCTTTTGAAAATGCCTTTACAGCCATTGCTATGGCATATACCACTCCCGGTGTCTTAACTAATGTACCTTTTTTAGGTTCCCATGAAAAGTTCTTTACAAACCAGTTTTTTACCACTTCAAAATAGTCGGACTGTACTTCCGTGTATCCGTAGATTCCATGGTCAACTCTTCTTTGCAAAGCGTCTGTGATCGGCTGTGCCACAGGAAAGTCCATATCGGCAACCCAGAGTGAAAGCTCGTCACCTTTTTTACCTCTAAGCTTTGCACAGTCAAACTTCAAGCTGTCTGTACCTTTTCGGTCTATGATCTTATCAAAATCGTACATATAACCCCCTTATTATTCCAATGCTCTTTCCAGATCCTTTATCAGATCGTCGACATTTTCTATTCCGACAGAAAGTCTCAAAAATGTATCTGTTATTCCAAGTCTCTCTCTTACCTCTACCGGTACATCCGCATGTGTCTGTATCATGGGGAAGGTAATCAAAGACTCTACTCCGCCAAGACTTTCCGCATATTTTATTATTTCAATTTTTTCAAATGCATCTCTTGCAGTTTTGGCAGTATCCGTTGTGAATGCAATCATTCCCCCAAAGCCTCTTGACTGGGATTTGTTTATCTCATATCCCGGATGCTCAGGTAAACCTACATAATATACATTTGTAACCTTTCTATTTGTTTTTAGGAAATTTGCAATCTTTAATGCATTTTCCTGTATTCTGTCCATTCTTACTGCCAATGTTTTCAGTCCTCTAAGTACAAGGAAGCTGTCAAAAGGTGAAAGGCTTGGACCGATTGTCTTATACATAAATCTGATTTTTTCAGATAATTCTTCATTTGCAGTACATATAAATCCTGCCAAAGTATCATTGTGACCTGCAATATATTTTGTACCGCTGTGGATAACAATATCCGCACCGAGCTTTATCGGGTTTTTGAAAAATACGGGCTTAAAAATGTATTGTCAACAATCAATAAAAGATTATGTTTCTTTGCAATCTTTGCCATCTCTCTTATATCTGTAACAAGCATTGTAGGATTGCTTGGTGTTTCAATAAATATGGCCTTTGTATTTTCATTTATTGCATTTAGTACATTTTCAGGATTTGTTGTATCGACATAGCTGAATTTTCTGCCTCTCTCAATTCCAAGTGTATTAAAGAGTCTGGTACTTCCGCCGTAAATATCCTCCTGAGATATTATGTGATCACCTGCATTAAAAAGCTCCAGTACCAAAGAACATGCCGCCATTCCGGTAGAGGTAGCCACCGTATCATAAGCACCTTCCATAGCACTTATGCAGTCCTCAAGCTCCGTTCTTGTAGGATTTGATTGACGTGAATAGTCATATCCTGTACTTTCGCCTACTCCCGGATGAGAGAATGTAGCCGTCTGGAATATCGGCACCGTCATTGCACCGTATGCATGAGCATTCTTATCTTCATTTGGACTGTGTACACATAATGTTTCAATATTCATAAATTCACCTGACTTTTCTAAAAACTATTATTAACAATAGGAAATATTTTACAATCTCATATTTTCCCGGTCAATAAGATGTTTTCTTGCTCTGGTTATAAGGAAAGACTATATCTATAAATTATACTTATTCTTATAAGCGATAATAGCGGCTACCGTCTTTGAATCCTTCAATTCACCCTTGTAAATCAAATCCACCAGATCTTCAAGTGCCCACTCTTCCACATCAATGCTCTCATCTTCATCAAGATGCTGCTCACTCTTAATAAGATTTTTTGCCACAAAGATATCAATTTCCTCATCTCCGAAGGCCACCATAGTATCAATTCTTATCAAGAACTCAAGCTCATCAGGTGAAGCAACTTTATAACCGGTCTCTTCTTCAAGTTCTCTGAATGCACATATTCTTCTGGGCTCATCCTTTGAATCAACCTTTCCTGCGGGAAGTTCAAGAGTATATCTGTTAAGCGCATTTCTGTACTGACGTACCAGAAGTATCTTTCCGTTTTCAAGTACAGGTACTACCGCAGCCGCACCGTTATGTTGTATATAATCCCATACGGCTTTTCTGCCGTCTATCAACATATGGTCTTTATAGACCTTTACTATTGCCCCCTCATAGGCAAGCTCTCTTTTTTCCCTGATTATATCTCCCATGCTTTCTCCTTATCCGACTTTAATATATCAGCCATATTGTTTAAAAATTCAATCGCCTCATTAAGGCCCTCACCTGTATAATCAAAATACCGGTCTTTTTTCTTATCATCTTCAGTATGGTCAAAATTAAAGGGCTCAGGCCATACTGTCAGTTTCAGCTTGGCCTCGCCCCTCTTATCCTTTGGCGTAAAATTTACCTTTTCAAGCGGATCTCTTCCCAGCCTGAATCTTACGCCCTCCAGACTTCCTGTGAAATATTGGCCATAATCATAATATCCTATATTTAACAAGTCACCTTTTTTTAACATAAAAACATATCTCTCAAATCTTCCACATTCTTTACAATGTAATTTGCGCCTTCAAACTCCTCCAAGCCGCCATAACCGTAAAGTACTCCGATACTCTTAAGACCTGCATTACCTGCACCTACTATATCATGGCTCTTGTCTCCCACCATTATAGCAAAGCCCCTGTCCATTATTTTGTTTGTCTCAAGCACATACTCAATTACTGCGGTCTTTGTAGCTCTCTTTGTGTTAAAATCTCCGTCTGAGCCGCCTACAAATGTAAAATATTTGTCCAGTCCGAAATGCTCTATAACTCTTCTTGCCTCTCTTTCAGGCTTTGAAGTCGCCACATAAAGCTTATATTCTTTTGACAGACTGTCAAGCATCTCTTCTATACCGTCATAAAGCTCACATTCAAATATACCTACAGTTCTGTAATAATCATGGAATACATCAAGCGCTTCTTTATATTGCTCCAGACTGAATCCGTAAAAATTTGTATAGCTTTCAACCATCGGAGGCCCAACAAACTTTTTTAAATCATCAAGCTCTTCATATATACCGAAGTGCTCGAGTGATTTTTGTACACCCTTTGTAATACCGAGATCCGACCTTACTATAGTGCCGTCCAAATCAAATAAAATATGCTTTTGCTTCATTACTGCTCCTTAACTAAAGAAAGCTTTAACTTCAATCCCACCTTCTCAATTCTCGCATGATCCATTTTCTTTACTGTCAAATAATATTGTCAAATGTGATAACTTCTCCCTCTACAGGCAATCTTCCAAGCTTCTCCATTATGATTCCGCCTATAGACTCATACTCCTCGGAACTCAGTTCCAGTCCTATTCTGTCATTGACATCATCCAGATTTGTAGATCCGTCTATAAGGTACTCCGTTTCGGAAATCTTTGTTATACCTTCATCCTCATCGGCATCAAACTCATCTCTGATTTCACCTACAATCTCTTCAAGCATATCTTCCAGAGTAATCAGTCCTACAGTTGTACCGTATTCATCCAGCACTATTACTATATTGGCACCTGTCTTTCTCATATCCACCATAAGTGATGAAGTCTTTTTATATTCATAGGTATAAAGAGGTTCTCTCAAATGCTCCTTTACAGAAAAATTCTCCTTATCCTCTATCAGCAGGAAGTCTTTTACATTAAGTATTCCGATAACATTATCAGGGCTTTCTTCATACACCGGTATTCTGGTGTATCTCTCTTCTCGAAAGATTTTGAGTATCTCTTCATAAGAGGATTCCACAGACACCATCACCATATCGACTCTCGGAAGCATTATATCTCCCGCAACCGTATCTCCGAAGTCCACCACATTTACAATCATCTTCTTTTCTTCTTTTTCAATAACTCCGTCCTCATGGCTGACCTCCACCATTGCTCTGAGCTCATCCTCTGTCACCATATTATTGTCATCATTATTTTTAACGAAGAGGGAAATAACGATTCCCGCCACCTTGTTTACCACATAGATTACAGGTGTCAAAATAACAACCAATACGGAAATAATTCCGATATATTTTTAATGCAATATTCTCTGCATTCTTTGATGCTACATTCTTAGGTGTGATTTCACCGAATACCAGTATAAGGAATGTCAATATACCTGTAGCAATACCTACCAGACTGCTGCCGAACATCTTTAATGTAAGTGTCGTGGACAGTGCCGAAGCGGAAAGGTTTACTATATTATTTCCAATCAAAATAGCGGAAAGCATCTTATCCGTATTTGCTGTGATTTCCAAAACCTTTTCAGCTCTTTTATCACCGTTTTCCGCCAAATTTCTTATTCTTAATTTATTTGAAGTCATGAGGGCTGTTTCAGCAGATGAAAAGAATGCTGAAGCAGACAATAATAATACCAAAATGACTAACTGTAATATGTCACTCGTTTCCAAAATTTCTCCTATACTCGAATTACTCTTCTTCGGATACAATATCCGGCAATATTTCTTTTGTTTTTTTCTTTACTCCGAAAGGCATTATCAGACTGCCAAGCAATATAAATATATCTCCCAGATTAAAGATCACCTTATCGGCGCCCTTAGTCTTTATGCGTATATAATCCACCACATAGCCTCTTGTAAATCTGTCAAAGATATTGCTCAGTGAACCTGCAATAACAAGGATTAGAGATAACTTTCTGATATTATTTCCCTTTTTAGGAAGTAAAACAGACAGTACTCCCACCAGTATTGAAGTAATAAATACCGGAACATACTTTACTATTTTCTTCTTTTTCTTAAGCTTTCCGAATACAAAGCCGTCATTGTGAAATTTATCTATTTCTATCTTTTTTGCAAAAGTTCTCGGCAGTTCTTTTTTGTCCATTGAATTTACTGCATATTTCAAAACTATATCAAGACCTGCAAGTATCGGTATCAAAACAGCAAACATATATCCTCCTATATATTTCTGAACACTATATTCGGACTGCCCTTATGCTCCAAATAATCTCTTGTAATAATAACTTTACCGATATTTTTATCCTTCGGTGTCTCATACATTATATCGAGCATAAACTCCTCAATAATGGAGCGAAGTGCTCTCGCACCTGTATCCTTTTTCATAGCCTGTTCGGCAATCCAATCCATCGCATCATCATCAAATGAAAGTTCCACTTCATCAAGCTCCAAAAGTCGCTTATACTGTTTTAAAATAGCATTCTTAGGCTCTATAAGAATCTTTTTGAAAGCCTCTTTATCAAGTTTTGAAAGAGTACATATAACAGGCAGCCTTCCTATAAACTCAGGTATCATACCGAATTTTCTTATGTCCTCATTTGTGACCTTTGCATAGAGATTTTCATCATTATCATATTTATCTTTAAGATCCGAGTTAAATCCCATGCTTGTATTCTTTTGAAGTCTTTCCTTTATAATATCATCAAGCGCAGGGAAGGCTCCACCGCATATAAAGAGTATATTATCAGTGTTTACAGTTTCCATAGGTGCCATAACATTCTTTTGATTTGTACCTACAGGTACCTCCACCTTGCTGCCTTCCAAAAGTTTTAAAAGCTCCTGTTGTACGCTCTCACCGCTTACATCTCTTGAATTGGTATTTTTCTTCTTTGCAATCTTGTCTATCTCATCTATAAAAACGATACCGCATTCAGCTCTTTCCACATCATTACCTGCTGAAAGTAAAAGCTTTGAGATAACGCTTTCTATATCATCACCTATATATCCGGCCTCGGTAAGAGAAGTTGCATCGGCTATGGCCAAAGGCACATTAAGAAGCTTTGCAAGTGTCTTTACCAGATAAGTCTTTCCACTTCCCGTCGGCCCAATCATCAGGATGTTTGACTTATCAACTCTTGTTCCTTCCTTATCCTTATCTAAAAATATTCTCTTATAATGATTGTATACTGCAACAGAGATTATCCTCTTGGCCTGATCCTGACCTATAACATATTCATCCAGCATCTCTTTTTATTTTATGCGGTGCAGGTATATCCTTCATTGTAAAAAGAGGCTCTGTTCTCTTTTTCATCTCTTTTTCTTTACTCTGGCTCTTTCGGGTATGGGATTCAGATTCATATTCGGTATTGTAAAGCTGCCAAGGTCCACATTTTTTAAATCGTCCATATTGATTTTTGACATATTGGTAAGCTTACTCATATCCATACTCTGCATAGAGTTGAAAGTTTTCTGTATACAGTCTGGACAGATATCTATACCTCCGGGCATTGATATCATCGTACCGGTCTTTGATTCCGGTCTCCTGCACATATAACATATTTTTTCATAATTATTATTTTTATCGTCTTTTTCGTTTTTATTATAATCTATCTTGTCTTCCATTTTTCCATTCCTAATGTTTCAAACAGTTTTATGTTATTCTAGCACAAAAAGAAAAAATGTGCCATATTAGGGAAATACGGCACATTTTATGTTTATATTAAGTTTTAGTCTTCCTTTGATAAGAAGTTATAGCATACTGCCGCAAGTGCACCACCTACAAGCGGAGCAAGTATAAATACCCATACCTGTGCAAATGCTACCGAGCCAAGACCGCTTACAAGTGCAGGTCCGAAGCTTCTTGCAGGGTTAACCGATGTTCCTGTGAAAGGAATTCCGAATATATGAATCAAAGTAAGTGTAAAGCCTATAACAAGTCCGGCAACTCTTCCGTTCTCAGCCTTTGAAGTAACACCGAGTATTGCCAATACAAATACAAATGTAAGTATAACCTCTACGAGGAACGCAATTCCCATTGATATACCCATTGCACTTGCCTCACCGAAACCGTTTGTTCCAAGTGATGCATTTGAGCCGAGTATCACACAAAGTAATCCTGCACCTAAGATACCTCCTAGAAGCTGTGATATTACATATCCTACGAAATCCTTTACATCCATTCTGCCTGATACCAACATGCCGAGTGAAACGGCCGGATTGATATGACATCCTGAAATATTTCCTATAGAATATGCCATAGCAACTATAGAAAGTCCGAATGCAAATGCGATAAGCAATGTAGAAAATCCAAGCGGAACCACCACATTACTCTGAGCCAAAAGTGTGTTTGCCGCTACAGCACTGCCACATCCGAACAGTGTGAGTACAAATGTACCTATAAACTCTGCTAAATACTTTTTCATTATTACCTCCAATATTCTCTAAAGTATAACTAATCTACAAAAGATTTGAAATCCTTTGCAGCATAACGAATGGTATTATACAACTAAATTTTATAAAAGTCTATTAAAAAAATTCTCTAAATATTTTTTTATTAAAAAGGACCTTTTTCGGTCCTTTTTGTTTTATAAAACCTTACTGAGGAAGGTCTTAAGTCTTTCATTTTTGGGATTTGTGAAGAATTCCTCAGGTGCATTCTCTTCCACAAACTCACCTTCATCAAGGAAAACCACTCTGTTTGCCACCTCTCTGGCAAAGCCCATCTCATGTGTTACCACTACCATGGTCATCTTCTGCTGTGCAAGATCCTTCATAACTGTAAGCACTTCTCCTACCATCTCGGGATCAAGTGCTGAGGTAGGCTCATCAAAAAGCATTACATCAGGTTTCATGCAAAGTGCTCTGACTATAGCAACTCTTTGCTGCTGTCCGCCTGAAAGCTTTGAAGGATATTCATTTGCTCTGTCCGCAAGTCCTACTTTTTCCAAAAGGCTCATGGCATACGCCGTTGCAGACTCTTCGTCAACACCCTGAAGCTTCATAGGTGCTATAATCAAGTTTTTAAGCACTGTCATATGTGGAAAAAGGTTAAACTGCTGAAAAACCATTCCCATTTTCTGACGATGTAAATCTATATTTACATCTTTTTTACATATGTCCGTGCCTTCAAACAATATCTCACCGCTGCTTGCTTCCTCAAGTCTGTTTAAGCATCTGAGAAATGTTGACTTACCCGAACCGGAAGGGCCGATAAGACATACTACATCTCCTTTATTTATATCCAGAGATATATCTTTAAGTACCTGCTTTTTATGAAAATGCTTGCTTAAATTTCTTACTTCAATAAGTTTTTTACCTTCCACTTCTAGCCAACCTCCTCTCAAGTAATTTTACCAAATAGCTGAAAAGCATTACCATGATAAGATAGAGTAGAGCAACCGCAAGGAAAGGCATCATTGCCGAATATGTTTTGCTTCTTATAACATCTCCCGCCTTTGTAAGATCATCCAAAGCAATATAACTTGCTACCGAGGTCTCCTTCATCAAAACTATAAACTCGTTTGCAAGAGTAGGCAATATATTCTTTATAACCTGTGGCATTATTATATTTATCATTGTTTGAGGATAACTAAATCCCAAACTTCTTCCGGCTTCCATTTGTCCTTTCGGTACTGAGTTTATACCCGAACGGAATATTTCAGCCTGATATGCTCCCGAGTTTATACCGAATGCAAGTATTGCGGCAAAGCTTTTATCTATTCTTACAGAACTGAATATAACAAAGTATATTATAAGGAGCTGAACTACTACAGGTGTTCCTCTTATTACTGTAATATAAATATTGCAAAGGAAGTTTAAAAACTTCAACTTCTTTGTATTGTCGTATATATTTCTTACAACAGCCACTCCAAACCCCAGTATAAAACCAAGGATTACGGCAAAAAATGTAATCTTTAATGTGACGGCAAGTCCGTTTATGAGTAAAAGCCATCTGTTATCCGTTATAAAATTTAAAATAAATTGTGATTTTAACTCTTCAAACATATTAATTAGCCTTGATATATTTTGCAATAATACTGTCCACTGTTCCGTCAGCCTTTAACTCTGAAAGTGCCTTATTAACCGCATCTAAAAGTGCTGTATTACCTTTTTTGATTGCAATAGCATATTCTTCTTCTGCATATGCTTCATCTAAAGTCTTAAGTCCGCTTGTCTCTTCAACAAACTTCTTTGCCACCTCACTGTCGATAACTACCGCGTCTATCTTTCCCTGGCTGAGTGCCTGAACCGCATCCATACCCTTTGCATATCTCTCAACAGTTGCACCCTTTATATCACTAACCAGGATATCTCCTGTAGTACCTGTCTGTACACCGAGTGTCTTGCCTTCAAGATCCGCACCTGAAGCTATAGTCGAATCATCTTTTACTATGATAAGCTGCTTTGATGTTGTATATGTGTCTGAAAAATCAACACTCTGCTTTCTCTCCTCTGTAGCTGAAATACCTGCAATACCTACATCAGCTTTACCCGATGTTACCTCAAGGATAACGGAATCAAATGCTATATCCTCCACTTCAACTTCAAATCCGAGCTTCTTTGCAACTTCTTCCGCTATCTCCATATCAATACCTACAATTTTATCACCGTCGTGGTACTCATATGGTGGAAACTCCGCATTTGTTGCTACTATAAGTTTTCCTGACTGTATAGTTTTTACTTCTCCTGAAGCTGTATCTGCCGCACTCTCATTTGCAGCTTTTGTTTCGGCAGTCTTTGAACCGCCACATGCTACTAAACTTGTTGCCATCAATCCCGATATAACCAATGCTAATATTTTCTTCTTCATAATATCCTCCATTTGTATATTTATCAATCACTATTGCATAATAATACACTCTTTTTTTATAAGAATGCAAGAGTATTTTTTTAAAAATAAACATATGAAAAAGACTCCAACTCTGTATTTTTTTATAAGGTTATAATCCTAACCATAATAGTCCATACAAAATTAGAGTCCTAAATCCCAGCGTTTCATACCCCATAAATGCAATATATTTTCTCAGCTTATATTGCTGCTGAAGTCAAATATTTTTCCATCTCGTTCACGGCATGTTCTTCATCATTACCGTCTGCTGATATGTATACCTCTTTGCCATCACCAAACTTCAATGTCATCATGCCCATGATACTTTTTTTGCATTTACTTTTTTTAGTACCACTTTCCACATAAATCCTGCTTTCAAACTGGCTGGCCACCTGTACTAGCATAGCTACCGGTCTGGCTTCAGTTTTTGCATCAATTGCAACCTTAACTGACTTCCTAACCATTTTCTCTCCTTACTTGTTCTCTTAACTGGCTTGCGATGTTTGAGAGTTTACGCAACCTATGATTAACCCCACTTTTCCCGAGCTGTGGACTAATCATTTTTCCAAGTTCCACCAATGAAGCATCAGGATTTTCCAATCTGGCATTGGCTACCGCCTCCAGATTTGATGTCAATTTATCAAGTCCCATCATCTCTTTAATAAGTTGTATATCCTCAAGTTGAGAAAGTGATGCTGAAACCGTTTTATTAATATTTGCAGTCTCGCAATTCACTTTTCGATTTACATCGTTTCGCATTCCTTTTAAGATTCGAATATTTTCGAAACTCATAAGCGATGTAGGTGCTTCCATCAGACCAAGTGCCAATGATATTTGCTCACTGTCCTTTATGTATACTACATAAGCTTTTTTCCTTACAGTAATCTTTGGTAAGAGTGACAGGTCTTCCATCAATTCCTTTAAAATGAGTGCATTCTCCATAGTCGAACATACTATCTCAAGATGATATCCCTTCTCAGGATCTGTTATAGAGCCCGAGGAAAGAAATGCTCCTCTGAAAAAGGCCTTTTTACAACATGAATTCAGTAAGACTGTATTACTGCCAAGCGGCAAATTATCAATCAACTCTTGATTTTTAAGAAGCTTTATAGCTTTAAGCACTTCTTTGGCTCCTGCGCTGTCTACAATGCTTACAGAATATAGACGTTTACGCCTAACCAATGTACTATTGCTTATCACTACATCTGTATTTATATTAAATGTTTTTTTTATTAATGTAAAGTACTTTCTGGCAAGTCCTGAAAATTCGGTGTTTATTTTTAAAGACAATTCACCACTTTGTGATAAAGAAACAGTACCAATGAAGTAAACAATTGCCAAAATTTCTGCAAGTATGCAATGCCTAACCGTAGGATTTATCCTTGCGATTTCATTTTTCACTTCTGAAGAAAATGTCATCCGCTCTCCTATCTTTGTGAAATTCTTGAAATATTTTTGCCCATATCTCTGTGTTCCAGCCTGACACCGATACCCTCTATATTATCAAGTCTTTCTTTAAGAGCCGTCGCAATAGCTACCGAACGGTGTTGTCCGCCTGTGCAACCTATGCCTATTACCAAAGCGCTCTTACCCTCATCAATATATCTGGGTATCAGAAATTTAATCATATCATCCAGCTTATCAAGAAAAATATCCGCATCATTATTTGAGAAAACATAATCCGAAACTTCCTTTTCTTCACCGGTTTTCAGCCTGAGCTTTTGATCGTAAAAAGGATTCGGTAAAAATCTTACATCAAATAACAAATCGGGATCATCAGGTATACCGTACATATATCCGAATGAAAGCACTGTAACAAAAAGATTATTAAAAGACTTTCCGTCAACATAGATTTTTTTAAGTTCCTGTTTCAACTCTTTAGTCAAAAATCTGCCTGTATCAAGTATTCTGTCCGCTCTCTCTCTTAAAAATGTCAATCTTTCTCTCTCAAGATTTATTCCGTCTATAAGTCTGCCCTCTGCGGCTAAAGGATGATTTCTTCTTGTCTCTTTGTATCTTTTTATCAATGTTTCATCATCCGCTTCAAGAAAGAGAATTTCCATATTGATTTTTTTATGGCTGAGTTCATCAAATACTTCCTGTAATCCGTTAAGTCCGCTTCTGATATCGATACCTAAAGCTATGCCCTTCATACCTCTTTCGGATTCGATTGTAAGATCTACAAAGTTTAACAAAAGTTCTACCGGCAAATTGTCGACACAGTAATATCCGAAATCCTCAAACATCTTTAATGCAACAGTCTTACCTGAACCGGACATTCCTGTTACAATTATCATCTTCATATCAAATCATCCTTACTTCACATTCAAGTTTTACACCGAACTTTTCACATACTTCTTTCTTTATATGTTCTATCAGCTTCTTTATATCATCAGATGAGGCATTGTCATAATTTATTACAAAACCGCAGTGTTTTTGAGATACTGCGGCACCTCCGAGCCTGAAGCCTCTAAGTCCGGCATCATCTATAAGTTTACCTGCAAAATATCCTTCCGGTCTCTTAAATGTGGAACCTGCACTGGGATACTCCAGCGGCTGTTTTTCACTTCTCCTGTTGTTTAAATCCTCTATTTGTGCTCTTATTTCATCCTTGTTGCCATGCTCAAGTTTAAGCTTTGCAGCCAGTACAATCTCTTTATTTGCTAAAATATTACTTTTTCTATAACCCAAATCAAGTTCTGAAACATCTTTCCACTTGGTGCTTCCGTCAGCACAAAGCACCTTTACTTTCGTCAGTACATTTGACATCTCTCCGCCATATGCACCTGCATTCATTACTATCGCACCGCCAAGGCTTCCCGGTATACCGCAGGCAAATTCAAATCCTGTAAGTGAATTTTCCATAGCATAGTCACTTATCTTATCAAGTCCCACTCCGGCACCTGCTTCTATAATATTGCCCTCATGTGTAATACTGTTATTCAAACAAACCGTGGAGATAATCACCCCGTCATATCCTTTGTCATCAGCCAGTATATTACTGCCTTTTCCAAAAATATAATATTTTAAGTTTCCTTTTTCTATTATATCCATACATCGGCTCAGTTCTTCCTCAGTGACGGGAGTCAGAAAATAATCACACTCTCCTCCTACTTTAAAAGTAGTATGCTCTTTTAACAATTCACCGGTTTTGCAATTTTCACCAAGGATACTTTTAAAATCCATCTGCATTTTGTCTCCGCTACTATTTTAATATCAATCTTTTCCGGCTATATTTGCCTGTACTCTGTTGTAGAGTTCCTTTGCCGCATTATATCCCATCTGTTTCTGTCTGTGATTTACAGCCGCGGTTTCTACAATGATTGCAAGGTTTCTACCGGGTCTTACAGGTAAAACATGACATACAACCTTATTTCCCAAGTACTCTATATAATTATCCTCAAGTCCGAGTCTGTCATAGTCCTTATTTTGTACCCAATCTTCAAGCTGTATTACCAGATCGATGGACTGGGTATCCTTAACGCTGAGTACACCGAATAACGCCTTTACATCTATGATTCCTATTCCCCTAAGCTCAATAAAGTGCTTAGTTATATCAGGCGCCGTTCCTACCAAAGTCTGCTGTGACACCTTTCTGATTTCCACAACGTCATCAGATACAAGTCTGTGACCTCTCTTTACAAGCTCAAGAGCCGCCTCACTCTTTCCGATACCGCTGTCTCCGGTTATAAGTACTCCTTCACCGTATACATCCACCAAGACACCATGTATGGAAATAACAGGAGCCAATTGTACATTAAGCCATCTTACAAGCTCTGCGGTAATATAAGTTGTAGACTGTTCAATGCCGAGACATGGTACACCATAATGTACACAGTAAGAAATCATATCCTCATCCGGCTTTATTCCTCTTGCATATAGTACACATGGAACCTTATATGAAAGCAGCTTATCATAGGTTTCCTTTCTCTTTTCGTCATTCAATGTCTGAATAAATGCGTTCTCAACATTACCTATTATCTGTACTCTTTCACTGTCAAAATGATCAAAGAAACCTGCCAACTGTAATGCCGGTCTGTTTATATCAGGATGCTTCAATATTATAGATTCCGTATCTATATCCGGTGTGAAGTTTTCCAGATTCAAATCCTTTATTAGTTCCTTGATTGTTACGTTTTCTCCCATAGTACCTCCTATCATGATTCCCCCTATCTTAAGACTTATCCCAAAAGCTCAAGCAATTCCTCTTTTGAAATATTTGCCAAGGATATGCCCTCTTCAAAGTTTAATACTCTGTCAGCCAAATCCTTCTTTGACTCTTGAAGCTTAACTATCTTCTCTTCTATAGTTCCCTTTGCAATAAGTCTGTAAACCGTTACTTTATTTTTTTGCCCTATTCTGTGGGCTCTGTCTGTGGCCTGATTTTGTGCCGCAAATTCCACCACGGATCATAGTGAATAACTATGTCGGCACCTACAAGATTAAGACCTGTGCCTCCCGCTTTCAATGAAATAAGGAATACATTTGTATCGTCATTATTAAAATCATTTACAAGCTTGATTCTTTTTTCTTTACTTGTAGAACCTGTAATAACATAGCTGCTTATATTTTCTTCTTCAAATCTCTTCTTTATTATATCAAGCATTGAAGTAAATTGTGAAAAATAAAAGAATTTTTATGTCCTGCTTCTATACCGCTCTTTACAAGATCGATACAGGTTTCAAGTTTTTGCTGAATCTCCGGTATAATCTTCAAAAATAAGCCCCGGATCACAGCAGATTTGTCTTAGCTTTGTAATCTCCGACAATATTATCATCTTTGAACTGTTATATTCTTCATTGCCGTTTAATACATTTTTTTCAGTTTGGTAAGCTCGGTATCATATGCCAACTCGTCGCTTTTTATCAAATCTTGATACTCTGACTTCTTCTATCTTATCCGGCAAATCCGTTGCCACCTCGGACTTAAGCCTTCTAAGTACAAAAGGACTGATCATCTTTGAAAGAAGTTTTGCGCTTTCATCATTACCGTCTTTTACTATAGTATTTTCATACTTTGATTTGAATGAATTATAACTGTACAAAAATCCCGGCATTATATAATCAAAAATACTCCAAAGCTCACTTAATCTGTTCTCTATCGGTGTTCCGGTCAAAGCATACTTTACATCAGCTTTCACAGTTTTTACCGCTTTTGCAACTCCGGTATTTTGATTTTTTATAAACTGAGCCTCATCAATTATCTGATGAGAAAATCTCATATCGTGATACAGTGAAATATCCCTTCTTAAGGTATCATAAGAACTTATATAGATATCAAAATCTTCATGCTCTTCAATACTTTTTTGCCTTTCTTCTTTGGCGGCTGCAAGTACACATACTCTAAGTTCACCCTTTGTATCAAATTTTGATATTTCCTCACTCCAATTATATACTAAAGATGCCGGACATACTATAAGAGCTTTTTTAAGCCTTCCGTTCTTTTTTGCATCTATCAAAAGAGATATAATCTGCAGAGTCTTTCCAAGTCCCATATCATCTGCCAAAATTCCGCCAAATCCCAGCTCTTCCACGGAACGCAACCATTTAAAGCCTTCTTTTTGATATTTCCTTAAAACATTTGACACTTCATCCGGCGGAACAAAGTCCATGGATTTTATATTGTCAAATTTCTCAATCAGTTTTACAAAACTCTCATCTCTTCTTTCTACCAGTTCATTATGCGCTTCCATCATTTCATCAATATAGAGTGAACGATACAAAGGCACTGTAAGTGCACCGGTTCTCAAATCTTTCGGAGAAATTTCCAGTACATTCAGCATCTCATTGAAATCCTTCATGTACTCGGAATCCATATTTATAAAAGCTCCGCTCTTTAAACGATAATATTTTTTCTTTTTTCTATAACTTGTAACAATATTTGCAAGTTCCTCTACACTCATATCATCTGATAAGAATTCCAGTTGCAAAAGATTTGAATTTACAGATACTCCAACTCCTGCAGACAGGCTTTTTGTATACTCTGATATTATTGAAAGCCTCGCTTCCAAGTACCTTCCCATATTTATTTAATTTATCAATACCCGAAACCTTCAGCTCATAAAGTTCCTCTTCTGTCTCTGCACTAAGGAAATTTTGCTTATCCTCATAGGGAAGATATATCTTTAAAGCCTCTACAGCCTTTTTCTTCCCGTTTTTTTGATTCCTTAAAAAGCTCATTATCATTTCTTTCAAATATTTTTTTCCCGATAAAATATCCACTCTGCCGCCGGTATAAGTCGCTTCTGCTCTTCCCGTTACAATGCTGTCTTCCATATCAAGATAATATGTAATCTCCGGCTTTTCAGGCACAAAACTTATTGCCTCGGGAGCATTATCTACTATATTCGCATAATCTTTTATACTTGGCAATACATTGGAATAAAACCTGCCTATATTTTTTCTTCCTATCTTTATCTCCCGATATCCGTACCCTGAATCATTCATTGCTTTAAATATCTTCAAAAGATTTTCATCACATCTGTTAAGATAATTATCTTTAATGCAGTATACATAATTGTTTGATATAAACGACAGAGGAAAATCCACTTCCAGGTTTATACCTGCAAACAGATCTCTGTCATAAATGGGATTTATCCCGATAGTAATCTTTTCATTAAAATCTCTAAGTTCGATATCCGTAACGGTTTTCTTTGAGAAGTACTCTGTTGTCAGCTCTACTTTTTCTCCGACAAGTAAGTTGTAAATATCATCTATATTTGCTCCGTCTACCGGTATTTTGGATACATTTAGGCCTGTCTTTACATAATCAAGCAGTTTATAGCTTATAGAGGCCTCTGTATCCACAAGTCCTTCAATAAACTTTACATACTTTATACTCTTATCGTCAAATGCCCCATATCCAAGCTTAACACTGTCGTTTTTACCAAGAGGATAAATTTCATTATCTCTTAGTGCATCAACAAAATTTCTGTAACTTTTTATCTGCACAAGCTTTTTTCTGCCGATTTTAAACTGTATATATAAGCTTGTATCATACTCGCTCTTATACGACATTATAAGCTTAGGTACTATATGTACAGGTTCTTCATTAATGTCGGTTTCTTCATCAAAATGCGAAAGAAAAGCTTCCCCGAAGTAATTTGTTTCATCCCCCAGCTCATGGCTGTCTAAATACGCATTTAAAAGAAACACCGTTGCAACCACATGTTCGCAGTTCCTTGTATCATTAAGGTACCCTCTGATTCTGTTTTTATCAGAGCATTTCGAACAACTACAATATGCTCTTTTTAATCTGTCTTTGCCAAACTCTATATCCACTTTGCAATTTTCAGATGATTCAACTTTTGCAACCGCTATTCCGCAAACATTAGGATCCTGAGTATAATATCCGTATGCATTTCCATATGATATTATACCGTCACTTACCTCAGTCAGACGTACCTGATTGTTTTTTATCAGTTCTTTAGCCTTCTTTGCAGTATCGGCAGACATAGAAAGGCTATCTATAATAGCCTCTCCGTCGAAGTATTTATAAATAGCCTTTTTCTCTTCCGTATCCGAAGCGGATATCATATCCGCCTTTATATTTTCCATATCTTCTTTTTCTTTTTTTAAATCAGCGGCTGTTTTCACGCCGTCAAGAAAACGAAAATCCATTTTTATTCCTCATTCTTTAATATATCAATAGCGGCACTAAGCTGGTTGTCGGAATCAGTTCCTATCTTTGCACCTTCATTTAAATCCACCTCTAAATCAGGCTTTATTCCTACCTTATGTAAGTCATAACCTGACGGAGGATAGTAATGCTGTGTAGTAATTTTAACTGCCGTACCGTCTCCAAGCGGAAGTACATTTTGTACTATACCCTTACCGAATGTGGTTTTTCCTACCACTGTACCCCACTCAAAGTCTCTGAATGTGGCTGTAAAAACTTCCGATGCGGATGCCGAGTTCTCATTTACAAGTACAACCATAGGAATCTTCAACTCATGACTTCCGTCAGAATAATATTCCTCTCTTTCTCCGTACTTATCTTCCGTATATAAAACCAATCCGTCAGGCAGTATATAATCAAGCATATCCACCACCTGATCAAGCAATCCTCCCGGGTTTCCACGAAGGTCCACTATCAACTTTGTCATTCCCTGTGACTGCAACGACTCTATATTTGATTTAAACTGTTCCGAGGTAACCGCATCAAACTGACTTACAGCTATATAGCCGATATTGTTATCAAGCATTTTACCTGCTACGGTCTCCACCTCTATAGATCTTCTTATAAGGTCAAGTTCAACTTCTTTTCTGTCATCACCTCTGAGGACTGTCATTTTAAAACTTGTGCCCTCTTCACCTCTGATTTTGGTCTTTACAAGTATATCCATATCCGTTCCGGCAACTTCTTCACCGTCTATTTTATAGATAATATCTCCGACCTGAAGCCCCGCATCATTTGCCGGACTGTTATCAAATATCTTTACAATAGTGATAATCTTGGTATTCGGATTTTGTGAAACCACGGCACCAATACCTGAGTACTTACCCTCGGTATCTTCATTGAGCGCCTTGTATTCCTCCTTTGTATAATATACCGTATAAGGATCTCCAAGTCCGTTCATCATTCCGGCGTAAATACCGTCTTCCACCTTTGTCATATCTTCATCAAATAGAAAATATCTGTCTATAATGTTTTGTAAAACCGATGTCTTTTCTTCTATTTTTTTATAGTCCAGCTTACTGTTTCTCTTTAAAAACAGCGAAAGTACATTTCCGTTATTGAATGCAAAAGCAAATCCTACATATACCAAAACAAACGATGTCATAATTCCCAGAATAAATCCTATAACCCCGTTCATTCTCCCTTTTCTTTTTTGATTTCTTTCCCGATTTCTATCATCTCTTAGGCCGGAACCGTTTGTACCCGCTCTTCCTTGTTGCCTTTCATTAATATATTTCTCATAGTCATCTATTTCACGATGTTCAAACATATAACACCTCCATTTTCTCTATCCCCTACTATATCACACATTAAAAATAAAGGGGAGATATAAATCTCCCCATATCCTAATTTATCAAATTTTATTTTCAAACTTAATAGCCGAGTTTATCCATGTATGACATATACTTTACAACCATCAATGCAATCTTAAAAGTGATTGCATCCTCAAACATTCTAAGATCAAGTCCTGTACTCTTTTGAAGCTTATCCAAACGATATACCAAAGTATTTCTGTGGATAAAGAGCTGTCTGGATGTCTCAGATACGTTTAAACTGTTTTCAAAGAATTTATTGATTGTAGTAAGTGTCTCCTCGTCAAGATCCTCAGGATTCTTTCCGTCAAATATCTCCTTGATAAACATCTTGCAAAGAGGTATAGGTAACTGATAAATAAGTCTTCCTATTCCAAGTCTTGAATATGCAACAATGTTCTCCGCCGCATAGAATATCTTACCTACATCAAGTGCCATCTTAGCTTCTTTATAAGACTTTGACACCTCTTTGATCTCATTTACTATAGTTCCGTAAGCAACTGTAACGTTCAAGATTCCGATAGAATTAAGCTCATCTATAACAGATCTTGCCACTCTGTCCAGATCCTCGTATGCAGATCCTTCCTTCATCTCTTTTACAAGAATGATATCTCTCTCATCAACAGCTGTAACAAAGTCCTTATTTCTTGATGCAAAAAGAGCTTTTACAGCTTCAAGACTTGATACATCTCTCTCATTCTTTGTTTCAATAATATACACCACTCTTCTTACAGTAGTCTCGATATGTAATTTCTTTGCTCGGTTGTAGATATCTACAAGCAGTAAATTGTCAAGCAAGAGATTCTTTATAAAGTTGTCTTTATCAAATCTCTCCTTGTACGCTATAAGAAGGTTCTCTACCTGGAATGATGCCATTCTTCCCACCATATAGGTGTCATCGGTTGTTCCCTCAACCATAAGAACATACTCAAGCTGGTGCTCATCAAAAATCTTAAAAAACTGGAATCCACCTATTGCCTGAGAGTCTGCCAAAGAACTCGCAAATGTACTTACCTGTAATCCGTAAGTATCGGCCTCAGCAAAAGTTGTTGCTAAAACCTTACCCTCAATGTCACAAACACAAAGTTCTGTTCTCGTAATACTCTTTAAACCATCTATGGTATTTTGAAGAATCTGGTTTGAGATCATATAACTATCTCCTTTACTCTATTACTTTTCTCTACCATCTCATACAAAAATCAGAATGAGACAGTCATTAATCGGCCGTCATATTTGACAACAATTAATTTTCGAATTCGATCTGCTCTAAATACCTGATAGCAGATATTAACAAGTTTCACATAAATAATAATGCATTATCACAAGTAAATCAATAGGAAATACGATTTTTTTTTATTTGTTTATGTAATTTTGCCTATACATAACAGAGTACGCAGGTGTTCTATTAAAAAAATTTACCATATCTATAAAGAACGCCATGTGCTGTTTTCACTTATTGTGTATTTTATATGAAAAACTTTAAAAGTTTATTTCACCGGTAAATACATACTCGGCTTTACCTCTCATATATATCTCATCATCTACAAGACTGATATCAAGGTCTCCTCCAAGCAGGTGAACTCTTACCGTAGTTTCACATAATCCTCTTTTCATTGTAGCAAACGCACTTGCACATGCTCCCGTGCCGCAGGCAAGAGTTTCTCCCGAGCCTCTCTCCCATACTCTCATATGAATATTCTTTCTGTCTTCTATATAAATAAATTCGGAATTTACCTTTTGAGGAAATCTCTCATGTTTCTCATAGTACTCGCCTACATTTTCAAGATTCATCTCTTTAAGTTCTTTCAAAGAATTTACATAATATACGGCATGTGGATTTCCTATATCCACTCCTATAAACTCTTTCTCTTCACCGTTTATCAATATCTTCTCAGGAAAATCGGATGTAATGGTTGCCTTTCCCATATTTACATTAATATATTCTGCAACACCGTCTTTTGGCTCCACTTCAATATACTTAATACCTGCGCCTGTTTCCATGGTAAACTTTTCAGACTTCACATAGCCATGGTCATATACATATTTAGCCACACATCTTGAGCCGTTTCCACACATAAGCCCTCTGCTTCCGTCGGCATTGTACATATCCATCTTTACATCCGCTATATCTGAAGGGCATATAAGTATCAGACCGTCACTTCCGATACCGAAATGTCTGTCACTTACCTTTATAGCAACCTCACTTGGATTTTCCACCTTTTCCTTGAAACAGTCCACATATACATAGTCGTTTCCCGCTCCCTGCATTTTTACAAACTTCATACTAATCTCCATCTATATTTATTCCTTACCACCATACAACAAACAAATCTTTTTTGCCGTATTGATAATGGTTTCTCCGTTTTTCATACTGCTGATCTGCAAATATTTATGCGCCTCAGGCTCAGTCATATTTTTGTGCTTTATCAAAAGTTCCTTGGCTTTTTGTATAGCCATAAAATTTTTGCCGCCTCGCTCTTCCTGCTTTTTCTTTCTTTTTCTCTCATAATAAAGTTTATCCGATATTTCACTCACCTTTTTTACCAGTTCTATTACTTTAAAAGGCATCGGTAAAAAGTTTATATCATCATCAGGCGCCTCATTAAGCTTGCCCGGTGAACATACCAGCAAAAGCTCGCAGGTTTCATTCATATTCTCCTTAAGCTCCATATATTGCATATCATTAAGCTGATAAGCACAGACCACAATGCCATAATCAATATCGTCAGACAGATTTATTGCCTGAGCACCTGATGCCACCACCCCGACAATAGAATATCCGTTTTTTATCAAAATCGACCTCAAAACCTTGCTGTCACCCGGATTTGGAAATGCAATGATTATATCTGACATTACTGTCCTTTCTCCTTGATTAAAAACTCAAAAGTTCTTTACTAGAATCTTTCCAGATATTTCTTAATCTCCCAGTCTGTTATAGCATTGTTAAACTCGTTCCATTCGATTTTCTTTGCCTCTATGTACTCATTAAATATTTGAGTTCCAAGCTTTTTCCTTAACAAAAATTTGAACTTTCAAATTCATCAATCGCCTCACTTAATGTATCCGGAAGCTTTTTAATATTATAATTTTTTCCCGAGTACATATTTTCATTAATAGCATCTTCAAGCTCCATACTGTTTTCCAGTCCGTCCAATATTGAATATATAAGCATCGCAATACAAAGATACGGATTTGTAGCGGAATCGGGACTTCTAAGCTCAAGTTTTATTTGATTGTTTCTTTCTGTCGGTATTCTAAGAAGAGCACTTCTGTTGGAATTTGAACTCCATGACACATAAACCGGTGCATCAAAAATTCGGCTTCAATCTCTTATAAGAATTTACCAAAGGATTATTTATAAGCGATAATTCCCTTGCGTGATGAAGAATTCCCGCAATTGTTGACTTTGCCCTGTCACTGAGCTTAGCATTATCTTCAAATATATTCTTTCCGTTATCGTCAAAAGCGGATATTTTAAAATGCATTCCGCTTCCGTTTTCATTCTCAAAAAGTTTCGGCATAAAGGAAGCACTGAGACCATGTCTTTTTGCCAAAGTTTTTACCGCCATTCTGAATGTCTGAATGGCGTCTGCACATTTTAGTGCATCCTGATCAGTAAAGTCTATCTCATGCTGTGCCTTTGCTATCTCATGATGTGAAGACTTTATCTTTATACCCATCTCTTCCAAAGTCAGTACAATATCTCTTCTGATATTTTCAGACATGTCAAGAGGGCCGATATCAAAATAACTGGCCTTTTCCTTCACATTCAGACTTACCTCACCTTTATCATCAGTGTTGAGCAAAAAGAATTCACACTCGGCTTCAATAAATATATTAAGTCCTAATTTCCTTGCTTTATCATATGCATCAAGTAATACCGCCCTTGGGTCGGCTTCAAAAACGCTTCCGTCAGTTCTGTGAATATTGCAGATAAATCTTGCAACCTTTCCCTGCTGAGGTCTCCAAGGAAATATACAAAAGGTAGAAAGATCCGGATGTAAATACAAATCCGAATCTTCTATAGGCGCAAATCCCTTTACACTTGAACCGTCAAAAAGGATCCTGTTTTCCATGGCATCCTCAAGCTGGCTTGCAGTTATTGCGATATTTTTCAAAGTTCCGAAAATATCGGTAAACTGTAATCTGATAAATTCTACATCTTCCTCTTCAACTATGGCAAAAAAATCTCTTCCTTCGTCATTGCTCACCTTTTCTTTAAAACTTATTAAGCACCCTTTTTAACCTTTCGAGTGCATCATCAACATCTTCTTTTGAAATAATAAGCGGCGGAATAAATCTCAAAATATTGCTTCCGGCATTGATAAGTACCATTTTCTCATCAAGGAGCGCCGACTTTATAATATCGGCCACAGGTATGTCAAACTCCATACCCAAAAGCAGTCCCTTTCCTCTGACTTCCTTTATAAAAGGATATTCCTTTGCCATACCCTCAAGCTTTTCTTTGAGATAATCTCCCACTGCTTTTACATTTCCTGTTATGTCGTCCTCCTTAAAGATATCCAGTACCTTGGATGCCACCGCACATACCAAAGGATTCCCTCCATAAGTGGAACCGTGATCTCCCGGCTTTAATACATCGCTTGCCTTACCCGATGTCAAAAATGCACCTATCGGCACTCCGTTACCAAGTGCCTTTGCCACCGTCATAACATCAGGCTTGATGCCGTATTCCTGCCAGGCAAAAATACTGTCCGGTTCTTCCCATTCCACATTGAATTTCATCCAAAATCAGTATCAAATCATGTTCATCTGTAAGCTTTTTGATACCTTCAAGGAACTCTTTCGTTGCAGGATGAATTCCTCCCTCACCCTGTACCGTCTCAAGTATTATAGCACAGGTTTTGTCACTAACAAGATTTTTTACAGACTCTATATCATTATATTTTGCAAATTTTACTCCCGGAATCAGCGGATAGAAATCCTCTCTATAATGCTCATTTCCTGTTACAGAAAGTGCTCCTAAGCTTCTGCCGTGAAAACTTCCTTCCATTGCGATTATTTCAAATCTTCCACCGGTTTTTGTACCGTACTTTTTTGCAATCTTTATCGCACCCTCTATAGCTTCCGTACCTGAGTTTGTAAAAAACACCTTTTCCATCTGACTGATACAAAGAAGTTTTTCTCCGGCCTCTATAACAGGCTCATTATAAAAATAGTTTGATATATGCCAAAGCTTGTCAGCCTGAGCCTTCAGCGCCTCATTCACTCCCTTATAGTTGTATCCGAGTCCCTGTACCGCAATGCCGGCAAAAAAATCCAGATATTCATTTCCGTCGGTATCAAAAAGCTTTATTCCGTCACCGTGATCAAATACCACCTGATACCTGTTATACGTCTTTAATAACAATTGCTCGGCGCAATCTATTGAATCCTTCATCTTCATAACTGATCTCCTACTATCATGGTACCTATACCTTTGTTTGTAAACATCTCAAGCAAAAGGCAATGTGCAACCCTGCCGTCAGCAATCGTCACCCTGTTTACTCCGTTTTTTACCGCATCCACACAGTTTGAAAGCTTCGGCAGCATACCTCCTCCCATCTGTCCGTTTTCTATAAGCTTTTCAATTTCACTTATACTTATCTTTTCTATCAGGCTGCTCTTGTCGTTAAAGTCCTTGTATACACCTTCAACATCTGTAAGAAATGCCAGCTTTTCCGCCTTCAGTGCCTTGGCAATTGCACATGCCGCATCGTCCGCATTTACATTGTAGCTTGTATACTTTTTTTATCAAAACCTACAGGACATATGACAGGTAAAAAATCTTTTTCCAAAAGATCAAAGATGATGTCGGGGTTTACCTCACTTACTTCTCCGACCAGACCTATATCCTCACCGTCCACTTCCTTTTTATGGCAATGTAGCAGGGAACCGTCCTTTCCGCTGATACCTACAGCTTTCATTCCAAGCTCTCCTATCATCTGTACCAACTCTTTATTCACTTTGTTTAACACCATTTCAACAACTTCCATTGTTGCATCATCCGTAAACCTTAAGCCGTTTACAAAATGAGGCTCAATATTCACCTTTTCAAGCCACTTGGAAATCTCCTTTCCTCCTCCGTGAACGATAACAGGCTGCATACCTACAAGCTTCAAAAGTACGATATCCTGTATTACCTTTTTCTTTAAGTTCTCATCAAGCATTGCCGAACCGCCATACTTTACAACCACAATCTTTTTATTAAACGCCTGTATATAAGGCAAAGCCTCTATAAGAGTCCCCGCCTTTTCAAGTAATTTATCCATAAAACACCTCTCTAGCTTCTGTAGTCCGCATTTATTTTTACATAGTCAAATGTCAAATCACATCCCCATGCCGTTGCAGCAAAATCTCCCATATTTAACTTTACCAAGGCTCTGACTTCCTTTGCAGACAATATCTTGCTTGCTTTTTCTTCATCAAAGCCTACAGATACTCCGTCCTTATATATCAAAATCTTTCCGTTTTCACTCTCAAAGTAAAGCTCCATATTGTCGGGATTAAACTTTTCACCGCTGTAACCGAGAGCACAAAGAATTCTTCCCCAGTTGGCATCATGTCCGAATACGGCCGCCTTTGTAAGTGATGAGGTAACTACCGATTTTGCCAAAGTTCTCGCGGTCTCCTTAGTCTTTGCTCCCTCTACCACCACTTCAAAAAGTGCTGTAGCTCCCTCACCGTCTCCTGCAATCATCTTTGAAAGAGCTGTTGTAACGAAATTTAGATTGCTCTTAAATACCTTGTATTCCTCACTGCTTTCATTAACTATCTTTTCATTATCAGCAAGTCCGTTTGCAAGTATTATAAGAGAATCGTTTGTGGACGTATCTCCGTCCACACTAACCATATTGAAGGTATCCACCACATCTTCTCTCAGAGCCTTTAATAAAAGCTCCTTTGAGATATTTACATCTGTTGTGATAAATCCGAGCATTGTGCACATATTCGGATGTATCATACCAGAACCCTTACACATAGCTCCCATCCTTACCGTCTTTCCCGATATTTCAAACTCTACTGCAACTTCCTTTGAAACGGTATCTGTAGTCATTATAGCCTTGGCTACTTCATTTGCAGCCTTTTCACTCTGCTCTAAAGAATTTGAAAGCGATTCTATTCCGGTAAAAATCTTTTCTATAGGAAGCTGCATGCCGATAACACCTGTAGATGCCAAAAGTATTGAATTCTCTTCCGCTCCCAGTTCAGATGCCGCCTTTTTTGCACTCTGTTTACAGTACTCCATTCCCTCATCCTTGGTACAGGCATTGGCAATACCTGAATTTATAACTATTGCATTTACATCAACTTCGCTGTCCGTTATTTTTCTATCCCAAAGTACAGGCGCCGCCTTTACAAGATTTGTGGTGTAGACTCCTGCAGATATTGCAGGAACTTTGGAAAAAATCATAGCCATATCGGTTCTGTTTTTATATTTTATATTTGCCTCGGTTGCACTTGCCAAAAATCCATTCGGTGCACATATTCCGCCATTTATTATCTTCATACATTCTCCTTATATTGCTTTTATGATTAACTGTATCATCTACTCAAAGCTTTAATCCATGTATAGACGATTATGCTACAATACTTGCTATATTTTCCTCATTCAGTACAAGTTCATAGCTGTTTATATCCTTATTTTGCTTCCAGTTTTGACTCTTCCAAAAAATATTTCCTGCAAGATTTTGCTTGAATGCTATAAGAGTTATCTTACTTATTCCTTCGGCATTTACCCTCTCTATGGCCTCCTTTACCATCTTACCGGCTATATTTTCTCCTCTGCACTTTGAATCCACACATACATGGTAAAAAGATGCCTGCCTTCCGTCATGACCTGAAAGTATGGTTCCGACTATTTGATTATTCTTTACGGCCACAACACTTAGCCCCATATTTCTGTCAAGAAATCTTTTTATATGTTCAAAATCATCATCAACAGCCCTGATCCTGAAGCCCTTTATACCTTTCCAAAGAGCCATCACCTCAGTGTAGTCCTCGATTTTTCATTGTCCTTATTTCTATATCTTTTTTTTCATTATATTGACATCGGTAAACTTTTTAATCCACATTCTTCATCTATCCCCAACATTAAATTCATATTCTGGATGGCCTGACCTGCCGCTCCCTTTATAAGGTTGTCAATGGCGCCGGTCACTACTATCCTGTTTGTCCTCTTATCTAATACATAGCCTATATCTACAAAATTGCTTCCCTTAACAAATCTTGTTTCTGCATTCTCATTTTTTTCTAAGCAGTCTTATAAACTTTTCATTTGCATACTCACTCTCATATGCATTTTTTTATATCTTCTTCACTGACATTAGGCTTCAGTGCGGCATATGCCGTCACCAAAATTCCTCTCATCATAGGAACCAGATGAGGTGTAAAACTTATTACAATATCCTCTCCTGCCGCTTTTGAAAGCTGAGCTTCTATCTCCGGTGTATGTCTGTGGCTTCCGATTCCGTAGGCCTTCATGTTTTCATTCACTTCACAAAAAAGATTGTCAACCTTCGCACTTCTACCTGCCCCCGAAGTTCCCGACTTCGCATCTATTATAATGCTGTTTTCATCTATCAGTTTATGCTTTAAAAGCGGCTGCAGTGAAAGTATTGAACAGGTAGGGTAACATCCCGGATTTGCAATCAGACTCGCCTTCTTTATATCTTCACGGTAAAGCTCAGGTAGACCGTATACAGCCTCTTTTATAAGATTTTTTGACTTGTGCTCAAGCTTATACCACTTTTCATATACATCCACATCCTTTATTCTGAAGTCTGCCGAAAGGTCTATTATCTTGGCATTTGCAAGCACCTCATCATTTATATTTTCAGCCAGAAAGCCTTGAGGTGTGGCCGTAAATATAATATCCGCTTTCTTTGACAGTTTTGAAACATTGTCGTTTTCACAGATGTCATCTGCATATTTATACATACTTCTAAAAATACCGGAATAGCTCTCGCCTACAAAGCTCTTAGAACCGTATCCCACTATTTTTACATCTTCTCTTTGCAACAACAGTCTTACCAGCTCAGCTCCTGCATATCCCGTAGCTCCCACAATGCCTACCTTTATCATAAAAACACCTCTCATCCTTTCCTGCAATTTTATAATTACTTTTATAGTTTCATAATTATACACTTTTTTTATGAATAAAATCAAGGTTTTATGCATAAAAAAATTTTTTTGAACAAAAAAAGGACACCTTTTACAGTGTCCTCATTGTCTTAAGCCTTAATAAAGCATTTACATTTTTTTATTCAAATATTTTTTTGAAATGTGCTTACGCTTAAGTTTGCTCTTTTTGCAGCATCTTCTACGGAAATTATTCCATCTTTTACAAGCATAATCAATGTATTTATTACACCCTCTTTTATCCACTTGTCTTTAGATTCTTCTTTAAATATGTCGTATAACTCCTTCATTGCATCCGTCATCTTATTACCCTCCTTAACATACTTAAAATCATATTTCATTTTAGATATTACAGGAAAATTTTCACTGTAACAATCATCTTTTGTAAAAACTCCCATCAGTTCAGATAATATAGTACCGTCATTTATATTGGCACTGATATATATTTCTTTAAGCCCGTTGTCAACTTCTTTATTGCTTCCGTCTATCACCCTTTTTATTAAATATGAGCTCTTATTTTCTTTGAATATATCAAAATTGCAAATATATATCATGCACACTTCCGGCACATTGTCAAAGCTTTCCCCTTTTTTCATCAAGCTCGTGGTCAACACACTACTGTAATATCTCACTCTTTTTTGATGATTTACATTGTCGGCATTTTGAACCTCAATATTCACTCGCCTTCCGTCTCTTAACTCACAATAAGCATCAAGTATAACAGAGCGTCTTTCTATATTAGTTATAGCATATTGCGACTTATTATTTAAGACTTTCAGCTGATAATCTTGCAAAAATATCCTTAATATTTCTTCGCAAAATTCCTTATTCTCTGCCATCTTTCTAAATATAATATCGTCAATGGGATTTAACTTTTGTACATATTCTTTGAACTTTTGTATAGACCTGTCAGACATAAACCTCCTCCTTTATAAATAGAACTTTTTAAAAATTAGAAACTATAAGAAATGTAGATATAAAGTTATTAGATATAATGAACTGCACTTTTAATTATTATAATAAATGCTATTGATTAAATCAATATACTTGATGGAAATACAACATACTATGCTATAATTAACCTGTAAGTTTTTTTGATTCTGGAGGTTTAAGATGCAAAATAAAACTATTCAATTTAATATAAATTCAGATGACAACGACACACCCGGAATCAGTGCTTTAGAGAAAGCAAGTAAGATTGCAAATAAATATAATATTTCCGATATGTCACAGGATGAGATAAATGTGGAAATAGCAGAGTCAAGGAAATCATCGGATTGATATCACTTTGATATAAACCTTATATTTATCCACATTTGAAGCAACAAAAAGCGGACTGCAACTATACGAAACTGGGCACAGGTGTACGGAGAGTTAAGTATCATGTATGAAGGACGACTGCCTGAATAGAATAAAATAAAAATATTGGATGGTAAAGCCACCTCCTATTGACATACCATTTTTTAACTGTTATATATAAAACAAGGATGAAAATCCCATCAGAGGGACTTTCATCCTTTATTATCATAGAAGATTTTTATTTACAGACTTTTATTCATAGTCTTGTATATAACATTCAAGCTGAGTATACAGCTTGAATAACAACTAATAATGAACCTTGACAGCTCGGTAACTACTTGTAAACCTTACATAGTATTGTAAGTCTTATCTTATTCACTATACTATATACCCAACAATATTTGGATATTCCTTTACATAAACTTTTTATTTTTTTAATATTCCAAATCTATAATCATTATATTTTTGAAATAATCATCTCAAAGTCATCATCTGTAGCATCTCCCCAATCAATATCTACATACTTACAAATTTGCCCATTACCATCCGTTGCACTATTTTCAATAATTTCTCTTACAAGTGTAAAGCTTCGATTACCATAAAAAAATTTTTTTAATATTAATACCAATATGAAGGCTATCATATTGCATTGAATCCAGCTCACCTCCAATACTTACATTTCCATCCTCATTTTTTTATGTTTCCGTCTTTATTAGAATATGAAAAATTCAATATATGGTTCTGTCCCATCATCATATCTATATAAATCATCATCAAATCCTTCGTCTACATTTAAAGGAAACATTGAGCATATATTATATATGTCTTCCAGATGTTTGCTGTCGTTTATTTTATCTCTTATTCTCAAAAAAATATTCTTCAAACACATTATAAAAAAACATTTCATTAGCATAAAATTCAATTCAATACACAAAAAAATAACCAATAATTTGGTACACCATATCTATCTGCCAAATTACTTATTGCATATAGTTCTCTATTAGCTTCTCCATTGTCTTTAAAAAAAGCACCTTTTTACACCTTGAGTATAATGTTCTATTATATTCACATATTTAGTTGGTTCTGTAAGCGGTAATTCTAATGAAATATTTTTTTATAAATTTTCATTTCATCAATGAAAACCATCACATTTTACACTTTCGACTCTTATATCACTAAACCTAGAAATGATTTTTTTTATAAAACATGTAATAGTTTCCAGATTATCTACAATATCACTTCCACTATAAGAGTTTAAATCTACTGTATCAATCAATTTTGATAAAAAATTTGCATACTTTCTTCTTCCCCTAGGAGTATTTAACTCTCCATGTCTTTGTAACCATGTTCCTGCCATATTACATATTATATACATGTAATTATCAGCTTTATTAAGATACTCCTCTATATACTCTTTCTTCTCTTCTTCCTCATTCTTTTGCTGTTCTATTGCCACCTCAAATATATTATTGACATATGCATCTATTAATGTAACACAGAGATCATATGTTGAAAAAGCATTGCTTGAGTCTATGCTGTTTTCTGCCAAAATATTCTCTACAATGGAATTTTTATTAATATTCGGTCTTATCATCTCAGGAACAGTATAATAAGCGTATAAAGTTTGCTCCATCACGTTTGCCAGCATATCACTTCGTATATTTCCCAAGAATATCATTAACATTCCGGCTTCATTATCACTGACCTCTAATAGTTCTTTAAGCACATTAAGAATAGTTACCCTCTTTTCCTTCAAGATTTCCTGCTCTTCCATTGCTCTGATAAGTATATTCATTTTTCTATCATCTTTGACAGTTCTTAAGTCAAGCTGAGACATTATCTGACACAGTGAAACGAATTTATTTTTTTATTTCTGTATACACCTTGATTGATCTCTGTCACAAGAATATGATAACTATCTATGCTTTCTATTTTCTCATTTAACTTTTGAGCAAAGGCACCTATAATCTGTTTTATTTCGACCTGAGATGCATATAATTCATTTATTCTGTTTCCAAGCCCCAGTATAATCTCATGATTAATACAATTTTGATTATATAGTTCACCTAATGCCTGTGTTACATATAGATTGATCTTATCATGATTTTGCTGTATCTCTCTTTGTGTCATTTTATTTTGTCCTGTAATAGTATATGACATTCTCTGAAACCAATCTTGATTCTCAAGCATTGCTACCTTTGCATCATTTTCTTCCATTAAGTCTGTCATGCCTGCTATAATTACACTCAAATTTTGATTTGACCTTGATGCCAGAAACTGAATATCATTATTAGGTACAATTTGATTTTTCCATCTTTTCTCCAATCTAATATTTTATATTAAATCATACAAATCTTTTAGTGCCTTTGTTACTGCTTTATCTTTTTCTCTTATATTATTATAAACTTTATTCTGCTCCACTAAGCTATTTGCAAAGCTTTCACATTCTCTTGCTGCACACTCTAGCTTTTGCATAAACGGAACATACATACTCTCAATAGATTGATAATATCTAGCTTCTCCCAAAACCTTTCTATAATCTCCTCTTCCAAAACAAGGTGCTATAATCTTATCTATTCCTGCACTTATCGCTATAGCAATAGGTATTCCTATGCCGGAATTCATACCTGCCACTGTAATTGCATCATTTACGAAAATCATTATACCGGCTGTAGCCCCTGATGTGATTCCACTTTCTCCTCCTGACTTTAACACTTCTTCCAAGTATTCATCATCTGTAATCTCATTATTTTTCCATCTTTTATATGAAAAAATAGTCTCTGTTCCCATTCCTATTACAGCTCCGACCAGTCCTGCCTTTGACATTGTTACAGAAATATCAGCTATCGTATATGTTGGAGTTGCAGCCCCACTCTCTATATTTTCCTGCCTCTCCAATATATCATTCTTTATTGAATCAGAATTCTTATAGCTTTCAACTTGATAACCATTTTCTCTTACTATATCAGCCTTTTCAGCATTTGTAACAACCTGAACTTCTTTTCCTGTATTATGTAAATCAGGATTACTTTTACTTGTATATGCTTTCATCTGATAGAATTTTTCTTTTCCGGTCAACAAGTCTTTTTCTATAACATCAATCGCCGGTTGGTTTGATACATCGCCCAAGTCATATTTTTTGAATATATTCAATATATTACGTCTTTGCTTCTGTACCCAATCAAACTCATAACCTTTTCCTTGAAGTTGCTTTTCCATCCATATTGCTTTTCCGGGTCCGGATCTTATATACTCTTTCATAGCTTCATTTGATGAGAACATTCCGCCACCGGCACTACTATAGTTCCTATTCATCCAACTCCAAAACTCTACATTATTTACCAAGGAGTCGCTCATTGCATTACTGCTCATTGCTGTTTCCAAAATCCTAGACTGTTTACTTCCAAGTAATTGTGATGTATCTTTAATCATCTCCAAAAATTCATTTTTATTTTCCTCTATATTAATCATACACCCTCATTAATTTTATATATAGTGAATTGGATTTCTCCATCCAAAACAGCGTTAAAACGGATACATATACTAACTAATTAAATCTGACAAAAACCTAATATTTTCTTTCTCATATTCATTAAAAATAGAGTTTTCAAGTTCACTAAACTCCTCCGGACTATATACAGGCGTATACCATGATAATGAATTAAAATAATCTTGTATCTCTTGATTATTGAACATTCTTCCATGCCTAGCATAGATTTCATTAAGTCCATATCTTATATAATCATTATCAAGTCCTTCTACATCCTCCTGTGTCAAGTATCTTAAACCGCTTTCTGGAAATAATTGCTCTTCATCTTCTATATAACTCACCTCACCATACTCTCCTGAATACTCATCTGACAATCTTTCAGCTTCAGTATCGTCTTGTGAAGTATTCTCAATTTCATCTATAGTTTCGTCAGCCTCTGTAGCTTCAGAGCTATATTCTTCTACACTTCTTGATCCTTTATTATCAAACTTCACATATCCCAAAGCACCACCAATAACTCCAAATAGTACCATAAACACTATAATGAAAGTGAAAAAATATATAGCCCATATTTTTGTTGTATTAACAAACAGTCTGTTTCCATATAAGATACTATTAATAAATCTACCAATTTTAGCAGCCAAAATTATGCTAACTATTATAATAACAATTAATACAATTTTTCCCAAACATTAAAAATCTCCTCTATGCAATATTTTTTTCTACATCATTCATCATATCTTGAATAGCGACTTTTATTAATCATATTCAAGCCACCATTGTTTTTTTAGTAATTGGTAACTTGCACATATTATAAAGAATGGTGACATAAAGCGTTGTAATCTCTATACTTCTCTTTTTCCTCATAGGTAAAGTTTGACCATCTACAATCTTTTTTATCCTCTACTATATTACGTAACCTACTTAATTGCTTAAAATACTTATTTGATATTTTATGCATATTATCCCCATATCTATCAATTACATGTATAAGTTCATTAAAAAAATCTATAAATCCTTCTACCTGCATCTCTGTCTTTTTTTGCTTCCTGCATTGCAATATCGGCAGAATCACTCAACTTTTTGGCAGTAAACTCCATCAATATACCACCTGCTAGAAGTCCTATTCCTGCAGATGATGCACTAAGCACTGTACTTCCCAAAGCTATACCGCCTCCACCTGCTGCAATACTCCCACCTCCCAAAGCTGACAAAGTAGCATTTGTTGCTACCACACCTGACAAGTCAGCAATAGCCGTTCCTGTAGATGCTGTACATAATATAGATACAGCAGATGTAGTGGCACCTGCCGCTGCAAAACCGCCTGCAACTCCGGTAACCATACTACCTGCAATACTCATTAATAATGATACTTCATTTGAAGTTTTTCTCAGTTCCTGTATTCCCTTGTTATCCAGTTCTAACTCAAATGATGATATCTTTCTAAACTCAGGTCTTTCTTGTATTTTTTCAATACAATTGCTAAATATATTAAATGAAGCCAAAATCTTCATTTCCATTTTTCCAAGTTCATCGGCCTTGTCAACAGCTCTTTTGCTATATGTACTTAATCTATTCAGCGCATTATTTTGTATCTTTTCTGCCTCTGAAATGTATTCTTTTGAATCCTTTATTGTTACAGCACCATGCGTCCCCAGTGTTGCTCCGGTAGCTCCCGAAGCAACACCCAGTGCAATGAAAATAAATGGGATTGCCATTATCTAATCTCCTTAAAATACCACTGTTGAGCAAATCTCATCATATACAGACTTATATATATTTAACAAACTTAACATATTGTTAAACTTATCTTTTGTAATATGTAGCCCCTCTACTATTTCCTGCATCATTACTTCCTCTTCTTTTGCGTAGTCGTTATCTGAAAGGAACATACCCAATATTTCAAATGTGATGATATTTTTTTCACGTTCTGTAGCTTCCTCATCCAGTTCCTTCAAAACATCCTTTAATACTGCTGAATTATCAGGTACTCTTTGTTCAACATTCATCTCTCTACAATATGCTAAAGCCAGTTCCACTTCTTCATCTGCAACTATTCCATCAGCATAAATAGCACAACCGCAAAGCTTGATAAATCTTTCCTTATTCGCTTCTGTCAATAAATTTAAAAACATTATTCTACCTCATTACTTTCTTTTTTTATTTCTTCTGATCCCAACATAATATTTTCATATGCTGCATCGTCAAATTCCCATTTATTTACCATTGTATTTCTAACATCCTCTTTAAGATTATCATCTATTGTAAGCTGCGCCATTGCTGTAGAGCCTGCTTGAATGGCTATCTCAGGTTCGTTAAAAAATATATCGGCAATAGTTTTTTTGCTACTTACAGTTGGTTTTACAACCATCCTCTTCCTGATTCTATATGGGTCATTCTTTGCCATTTCATCAGCTCTTATCTTTATTTTATTCAAATCTATATTTGGCATATTGGGCTCAAGATTCTTCAACATCGAACGTGACAGCATCAAATATTTTAATTGATCATCTGTAACAATATCATATGTATCCTTATTCTCTCTAAGTATTTCTTTCCCCATTCTGTCATGATATCCTATCAAATTATAATATTGTAACAGTCTGGATTCCTTTTCATCAAAGTCTCCATATTTTTTTGAGCATATAATACGTATAGTAAATATGATATATTCTCTTTAATCTTTTCACTGTTTTTCCAAATTAAATATTGAAAAAAATCACTTGAAAATATATCTAAATTATCTACAGAAATATCCGATAGTTTTTAATCTGGCATTAGCAGATATTGGAAACGAATTTCTTATTTTATTAAGTTCTCTAATCTCTGATTGTCTGTTAAAAGAACTTATTTTTTCTTGATCTTCCTTTGCATACGTAAGTAATATGCGATACATCTGCTCAAAACACGCATATTTTTCTTTTTCAGAAGCTAGTTTCTGAATAACTCTTGACCCAATCTTAATACCACCTTGAACAGCTAAATTAATAATAGCACTTCTATTTCGTCGGTCTGCTTGATTTTCCCATGCCTTATCTGCAGAAGTAAATGTTCTTTTAATTCTACCAAATAATCCCGACTTACTATACTGTTCTGTATATTGTCTATCTATACTTGTTTTTGCGGCATATTCACCAAGATATTCTGCCATTCTATCTATCTGCTCTATATTAGATCCAATTAGATTTGCAACCTTACCATATCCTGTGACACCACACGCAGCAGAAAAGTTCTCTTGAAATATTCTTGATATTCCAATACTTATACCTGCATATTTACCATCTCCGTAAATATTATCCATGTGCACATCTCCTTGTATTACTTATGTTCTTTTATTAAATCGGCAATATCCTCATCAATATCTCTTATCTTCTTACTATTTATCCATGTGCCCAAAGGCTCACCTTTCAATACACCTTTTTTTGCTTCTAATATATTTATTTGAGTGTCTAAATCTTGGTTAGTCTTATATGCAATAAAAGTTTTTATAGCGAAACTGGCTATTCCACACAATATCCCCAATGTACCAACTGCATCTATATCCATATTACTCCTATTACGATTTGCCATCTTAACCTCCTTTATCAATATGCTTAATTATCTTTTTTATCTATAACAGTCTTTATAATAAACCCGGCTATTCCACACAATATACTCATAATAATTTTTGTTGCTCCCTTTTTTTCTCTTGTGAGTCTTGATTGCATTTTCATTTTGTCTTTATTCGTAATATTTTCATTTGTTATGTTTCTAGAATAATTTGACATACAAATCTCCTTTATTTCTACATCATAGTTCTATATACTTTTGTCACTATACTTATCTTAAACATTTTTAAAAATACAACCTCATTATATTCATCAATATTATCAACATATTCTTTTTATATAGTCGTTGTAAGTTAAACTTAGTTTCTCTATATTTTTTTAACTCTATTAGATAATTTTTAAAAAAATATTCTTGATTTTGTAGATTATAAAAATTCATATCCCTGTAATAGCCTACAATTATCACCCTTAAGCAATTCGTTATCATAAAAAAATCTTTATAATTATATATAACCGAATCAATATTATCTTTTTAACTCCATACCTACAACCATCTGTATATCTACCAAACTTTCTAAAGCATCAATACATAGTCTAACCAGTTTTATACTGGAATCAATAGTGTTTCTATTCCATAATGACTTTATAAAAAAATTCCAACCTTTTTTTTGATTGTCTATTCTCCTCACATCACTTATTAAACTTAAAATATATTCTTTAAGCTTACCTGATACACTATCAAGTTTTTTTTGAATATTTTCATATTCACATTTTTTATTGTTTGGATTGCAGTATACACGCTGCATAGCTTCTTTAACGCCTCTCAACTCCCCTATCTCCTGTTTTATTATTAGTTCTTTAACAGATTCTATTTGCGAGCTGATGCTTTCTATTGAACCAACATAGAAATCCACAAGAAACCTTGCCATTCCATTAGGTTCAAAAAGATTATATTCTGTCGAAATTTCTAATAACTCTTTATCATCAATCAAGTCATTAAAAATTTATATCAATTATATCTTTTGTCTTTTTTTGATAGCTCATTTTTTTATAGTTAGAGCTTATCTGCGAAGTAGCCAACTCTAGTAATTTCAAAGCCGCTTTTCTTTTTTCCACTTAAACTCCCTCCCTTTATTATCTAAATATCAACCTATTTCCTTTATCATTCATAAAATCATCAAAATCCCCTTTCCATGGCAGTTCATATCCTTTCTCATTACAGAAAGTCACCAATATACTGCACAGTTCTTTTTTTATCTGTGGCTTCATCAACCTTTTTGTGTTAAAACTGAAAAGCTGTTCACATTATTCAATAATGTATTTATGTCATATTGCTTTGCCTCATTTATGTACCCTGCAATGGCTATATTTATACGCCTCATAGAATCCAATTCTCTCTCCAGCACTCCCGACAAACCAAACCTGATTCCAAGTTCTCTTATAATCAGTTGGATAAACCTAAACCATGCAATGATATTTAACTGAGTAAAAAATACAAGCCAGTTTCCACCTGACTTTGCCCCTGCATCTATTCCATCAAGACAACATAATGTTCCTGTTCCGACAAGAAGCATTATCCTAAGTTTTTCACTTTTAGTTGTAGGTAGACATTCTGAAAGTGATCTTTTATCAATATAGTAGTGTCTCACCGCCCAACAAAATTTTATTGTCAAATCAGTAAATATCACCGGAATCGACATAGTCATACCATATCTAAAATCGTAGCCTTCTTGAAAAGTTCGAATGGCTATAGTAGCTAAATCTTGCCGATCCTTACCAACATTAAATTTACCAATTTTACATAATTGTATAAGTTCAAAAAATGGTATTCCAACTCCTGTACCTCTACCCCCTTGTCCTCTACTACCCGAACTTCCAGCAATATCTGACATAATATGACCAAACCAATTCACTATTCCACAAAATAACCTTGAAATTAAATCACTCCCTTGTAACTCATAGTTTTCTGAGTTTATGGAAATAAACCTTCCATCTGAAATAAATGTAGCTGTTGAAGTAAACTGGTTTTAAAAATAGAGAAAAAAATAACCCTACAATATCAGGCGAATGTCCTAAGCTCAACAAATGGTGATTTTTTGTTGTCATCCTAAACAAGTCATCTACATCAGATGTATAACGTTGATCATAATTTACTCGGAATTTTTTCTCCAAATATCCGATAGCACTTGCAATATTATTTTCTTTTCCTTCAGCCGGTTTCCAACCTGCTATCTTAGCAAAGCTTTTTACTGCATTATCAATTTGAGCATCTGTCCAGCTTCCAATAATACTATCTTTTGGTGAGCCAACCAAAAAAATATGTCTATCAGCCCTCCTATGACTCCACATCCGACTGCCACAAGATAATCATATCTGTCGCACTTATCTTTTAATAGAAGCAAATTTTTATTCTGTTCAAGATTCACTTTATTAAAATATTTATCCTCTACATTCATATCTATTACCTTTACATAGTCATATTACTATATCCTCATATTTTTATTATATATTCCATCATGGACATATTCTGTCATTTTAAATATATATCACTTTTATATTCAATTTATCACCCTCACATTCTCCCCCTGGCTCCTCAACCACATATCAATGCCCTTTCCAAATACCTCTGCCCTGATGATATACTTACCATCCTTTTCGCTTTCTATCTTTGCAGTAGGTAGGCGATCAAGTATTGCGTCAACATCAGAGCCGTTGTATTCAAAACGGATTCTGTTTATTTTTCCGCCATACATAAACTGTATTCTTTTTCTAAACTCTCCTTCTTCGAATCTGTCTTTGTAAGGCATTTTAAATCTGTCTTCTAGTACCTTATAGCTGACAATTCTATCTACACGGTATATTGTAGGAAAAGAGTCATTTATTACATCAAAGTTCTCACAAACTTCTTTGTCATCTATAAATGCAGTGATATAAAAGTAGTACTCGGAAAACATTATTCCTACAGGCTTTACTTTTCTTTTTACGATTGTCTTATCTTTGGTTCTCCTGTACTCAAGTTCCACATATTTACAGCTTCTAATCGCCTGACCCAGATCCCATAATGTATCAAGGAAATTTGTTTTATGCCTCAGCTCTATATAATGATGTTCTTCATTTCCTATCAACTCCTTAACCGGCTGCCTGTTTTCTTTCGGTACACAGCAACTTATAAGTTTATCAAGTATCCCTTGCATTTCATCTTTTGGAAATGCCCTGCTGTCCAACAATATTTTACATACTGCAAGTGTCTCGCTGTTTGACAAAGTTCCTTGATATGATGATTCCATCCTATAACCACCTGCCTCTTTGTCATAGACTATAGAGTTTATAATACCGTTACTCGCCATATCGGAACACATATAATCTTTTATGGAAGCGATATCTCTTTGAATCGTTCTTTCATCCACATTGAAGTTATCAGCTTCTTCTCTTTTATTTACAATATAGCCTTTCACCAGCTTGGAATATATCTTAAGCAATCGTGATGACCTATCTGCCCCAAAAACATTCATATCTCATCTCCTATATGCCTAATATACTATTTAACATAGACATATATTGTCATTGTAAAAATTATTTATATAAAAAAATTTATTTTTTTCCCCTCATATAATAACACCAGCTAATTATAACAAATTTATTAATATTTTTTTCATTAACAAAAATTAATATTTAATCATTTTTTTCTTACAAAAAAAGAACTTTTTGCATCGTACCCCTTTTATATTTTCTTAATTTATTTTTTTATTTATTGGAAAAATAGTCTTCCGTATTCCCTTTAAATATTAATAACTAACTACTTTATTACCCTCTTTATTACACTCATTATTACCCTCTTTATTACCCTCTTTATCTTACATAGTCTCAACCTAATTAAAGCCATACAAAAAGGACACCTTTTACAGTGTCCTCATTGTTTTAAGTCATACCAAAGTATTTATATCTTTTCATTCAAATGTTTTTGAAACGTACTTACGCTTAGATTTGCTCTTTTGGCAGCATCTTCCACGGAAATTATTCCATCTTTTACAAGCATAATCAATGTATTTATTACACCCTCTTTTATCCACTTACTTTTAGACTTTTCTAATACTTCCTGATCAATATTCTCTTTAAATATGTCGTATAACTCCTTCATTGCATCTGTCATCTTATTACCCTCCTTAACATACTTAAAATCATATTTCATTTTAAATGTTACAGGAAAATTGTCGCTGTAACAATCATCTTTTGTAAAAACTCCCATCAGTTCAGATAGTATAGTGACGTCACATTATCAAAGCTTTCTCCTTTTTTTCATCAACATTGTAGTCAAAACATTACTTTGATATCACACTCTTTTTCACGTAAAAATTTAGGGGTGGTTTGACTCAAAATAAGTCACACCGCCCCTTTCTTATTAATATCAATTACAAACAATCTCTTTATATATTTTCACAGTACTCTTATTTATCACCATAGTGAGATCCACACTGTATTATTTCAATACTGTTCTCAAATAATCTGAATACGATTCGATTTTTCTCATCAATACGAACGCTCCAATATCCCGAAAGATTTCCGCTAAGCGGTTCCGGCTTTCCGGTACATTCATATCCGTTTCTATCAATATCTACCAATAACCTATGGATTTTCTTTAAAATCTTCTTATCATGTGTTTGCCAATACAGATATTCTTACCATGCATTATCATCCCATAGTTTTCGCATCATTCGACTCCTATTAAGTCATGTTCTTTTAACACACTTTTTCCTGTGCGAATATTGGCAACTCTCCTATCCAATTCATCCATATTCTCTTTACTGTAAAAAGGATCCGCTGACACTTCAAACGGTATTCGTCTCTCTGACCCAAGCCTTTTCAAATAAATATTTACTGCTGTAGACATTGACATTCCAATATCTTTGCATACTTTCTCTGCATTTATCTTTACATCATCATCAATTCTCAAACTAATTTGTGCCATAATCATCCTCCTTCCTTTAACTTTATTGTATTCTATTTGCACTTGTTTGTAAAGCATTTCACTTATATTGAAACGATAATACATCGTTTAATAAAATTGTTTCTCTATAACTTTGCACTTTATTAACTTTCGACACAACTTGTCATTAGTAATAGAATTTATAACCTGCTTATACAAAACTAAAATAGAGGTATCTCTTTCATCCATGATACCTCTTTAATTACTATATAGATTCTTATTCTCTACTATCCCTATCTTCTTTCTCCTTCAGCGCCATCTCCTGAGCAAGATTCACCACCTTGTTCTCAAGGAGTGACATCTGTATGCTCATAAAGAAGAGCTTTACAAGGAGCATGCCTATTATTATCAGATAGACTATATTTGCCGGGGATTTGGCACCTACCAGATCGGATATAAAATAAATTATTCTCGGGAATATGGCAAAGATTATCAGTATGATGGCAAAGACCACCCAGAAGAGTCCATCCTCTATTCTTATCTTTGATTTTCTTATTTTTCTTATAATGACAAAAAATGACATTATTGATATCAAAATCAAACCTATTCTTAGTATAGCAGTCATATTATTTCTTCTTCTCTCTAAAACTTTGAATAAATATAATGGAGCAAAGCATTCTAAACATATACTTGGCGGCATTTATAGGAGTAAGATAACTTATTCCCGCCACTCTTTCATCCATTTCACCCTGTATTTCACATACTTTCACACCTTGCTTTATCAGATAGGATATTGTATCCGGCTCAGGTGCGTAGTTAAGTCTAAGTGCAAACTCTGTAATCAGCTTTTCATTATACATTCTCATACCCGAGGTAGGATCATGAATAGTAGCACCTGTACTTAACTTTATTGCAAGAGCAATAAGTCGGGAGCCTAGCATTCTAGGAGTGAACGGCTTTTTCTTGGTGACAAACCTTGAAACAATGACTATATCACATTCCTCACATTTTTTCCTCATTTCAGGAATGTATTCGGGTCTGTGCTGTCCGTCACCGTCAAATTGCACAGCATATTTATAGCCATGCTTGTGAGCATACTTCATACCGGTTTGAAAAGCACCTGCAAGCCCCAGGTTTACCGGCAAATCTATAATATTAAATCCTCTTTCTCTGCAGATCTTGGATGTAGAGTCAATGGAACCGTCATTTACAATCACATAGTCCACATCATTTAATGTATTTGTCAGTCGCTCTATTACATTTGCAATATTCTTTTCTTCATTAAACGCCGGTATTATTACCAATGTATCAGCCATATCTATCTCCAAAACTCTCTGTTCATACTAAAGGCTCTCACAACACCCTTTGGCAACTTCTTGTAATTTTTTCCCGCCAAAAATCCCGCATACTTGCAGGCACTGATGTATATAAGCCTGATTGTGCTGATATATGAGTGAGTGGCGAGAAGGTGTTCTATAGTTTTAAACACCATTTTTTTACCTTCGCTCTCACTTTTTATATTCTTAAAGATATGAGGATTGCTTGCCTGTGACGCCCCGATATCAAAGTTTCTTTTAAACTGAGTAACTCCGGTATAATTGTGAGAATGTACCACCTTTGCCCATGCCTCATATTTTACAAAATATCCGTTTTCTATAAGCTTGTAGGCAAAAAGCATATCTTCATTCAAAATCTGACCGGTATCAAATCTTCCCAAAGCATCAAAAGTTTCTCTTTCATATGCCGCACAGACATTTGAAGCAAAATAAGTCTTAATTCCAAGTGTCTGTCTTTCGTTAAATGACTTTATCATTGACTCTGCAGGATAATTAAATTCTCTTGTAAACTTCTCTATTTTATTTGCATTTTTATCCGGTACCTGTCTTGCATAAGTCATCTTGATGGACTTATCCATACCTCTAAGCAAATATTCAATAGTCTTCTTGTCAAAACAGACTGCGTCCTGAGTCATGCAAACAAAATACTCGGACTTTGACTTTGACACTCCGAAGTTTCTGGTAGCCCCATGGTCAAAAATTCTGCTTTTCTATATGCTCCAATATAAGTTCAGTATCACTTTCTTCAAAAAGCTCTTTTAATTTCTCTTCTATTCCGGTCTTATCCCATACAGCTTTGTCTGTATTTATAATAATTATCTTACCCTGGTGCTACTGTCTGAGCCAGAAGTCTTTTTTTATTGATACCAAAAAAATTTATTGTCAGGTTTGTATGTAGGTATTATTACATCTACTAAATTCATTTTTTTAACCTTTCTGAGTCCGAAAATCACTGCAATAAGGAAGGATATTGAAAGTAACAGCATGGTTATCATATATGCAAAAGCCGCTCCGTTCATTCCGAAACTCTTTACCATGAAATCACTGATAAAGTATGCAAACACTGCCCCTATAGCATATATTGAAAATATAACTCCTGTCATTTCAAAGATAACCAAACAGTAATATCCGAGATTTACTATTGCATAAAGTCCACCACCAAGTATTACCAAAACCAAGGCAGGTTTGTAAGGCTCTATTGCATTTCCCACATCACCAAGCACAAGCTTGAGTGCAGGTATTCCGAGAATATAAGCCGCAAGCATTCCAAATAAAGTGGCCACAACTATAAATACCGCAATCTTTGATATTGTCGAAATAAACTTTTTTCTGTTACCTGTCTTATACAGCAATGAAAGTTTTGTAAGTATCGGCCTTATTATAAAGCCTGCCATCAGATTTATAATGGATGTCGGGATAAATATTATGCTGAAGTAGCCGTTTAGCTCCTCTCCAAGTCTGTAATTTACAGCGTACTTTGCCGCCGCAAAGATATAAAGATCTATAAAAGCTCCTAAAAAAAGCCATTTGCTCTTATTTATTAAGCTTATATAAGAGTTCTTTTTTACAACTTTATCAGGACCTAATCTTCTTAATGGCAGTATATCAAAAATTATTGCGGCTATCACTATACTCGGTAAAAGCGCCAATGAACTTAATTTTAAATCCTTTGTAAATCCAAGTGTAACAAGGAATATTCCTACACAAAATATTGTTCTGAAAAGTGTTGCCTTTCCTGTCATATCAAGCCTGTCCTGCCTTTGCATTTCAGACTCAAATATATCACAAAAATCCGTCTAAAAATCTTATACAGTGACAAAAATCATATATACTTCAAAGACATAGCTGTCTTTAGTCATAATAATTGTATATACAAAGCCTGCCAAAACAGCCAGAGCCGAGGTAATAACTCTAAGCCTCAGATAATCTCCGAAACTGTATTCATTTGAAACATCGGTAACCTGTATCGGTCTCATTCCAAAGTATGAAACTATATAAAGTTGCTGGCCTAATGTAGAAAATCCGAAGAAAAATATTCCTCCTGCATATGCACCTGCAAGCTTTGTTACAGCCACACCCAGCAGCATGCTGGTAACAGCATATACAAGGCTTCCCAGCATATTCCAAAAAAATATGCGCTTCTTTTCTTTACTGTCCATAATATATCCAAATCTATTTTAATTCCACCATGGTTATTTCTTTTTGCAAAGCGACCGTATTTTTTTTAACACTTAAATCATTAAGTTCCATGTCGCCACAAAGTCTTATAATTGCTTCCAGCTCGTTTACTCCGGCATTGTGAGTAAAAGGATAGCCTCCTCCGAATCTTGCATTCATATCTATTATATAGGCTTTCCCGTCTGATAAGAGTATATCCATATCAAGATTACCTATATGAGAAAGGCTTTTTGCTATCTTCTTTCCTACAGTTTTAAGATCGCTGTTTTTGGTAACCTCTGCAATATCGGTTTCACCCGATCTCATGGCATATTTTCTCTTTACCGTAACACTTAAGTTCTCGCCTTTAAGATCATTGAAAATATCCAGTCCAAACTCGTATCCTTTGATTTTTTCCTGTATAAGTATTGCTCTGTTCATATCGGCATTTGACTCAAATCTTAAATAAGAATTTTGAATACTTCTCTTTGCCTTTTCATAGAGAACTTCAAGTTCTTTTTTTATTCTCAGCTTCAAATATGCTTAGAGAGCCCACTCCCCATCTTGGTTTTTAAAAATATAAGTTTTTTTTATGAAAAATCAGCATATTCAAGTGCCTTATCAAGATCCAAATAGGTCTCCGGCACAGGCAAATTTATCTTCTCAAGATATTTAAGCATTTCAAATTTATCATTACAAATATTTATAACATCCTCATTTGAAACAATGACCTTTACACCCAAAGCCTCAAGTCTGCTTTTTTATTCTTTTGCAAGTATCATAAGGTCAATGTCAAAGAGTGAAATTAAAATATCTATTTTTTCATTTTTGCATATTTCCAGTAGAAACGGAATATATTCTTCATCATATATAAGCGGTGACTCAAAAGCCTTATCAGCTACACTCATAGCTGTTGTATTCATATCCGAATTTGTTGCTACAATATTTCCGATTAATCCAAGGTCCTATATATATCCCTTAAATAATCGATTATATATGCTCTTCTACCCACACTGGTCAAAAGTATATTCATTATTATCTCACCTTACTCACTATCATCTTAAAGTTCTCATTTTTCATAACTACAGCCAATGCTATATAAATAATTACACCAAGCACTATCTGTATCAGAAGGCTTAAAATACCGATTCCTATATGCTTACCTGCAATGTAAATAATAATTCCCATAATTATAGCAGGTATGAAGTTATTTAAAAGCATCCATACTCTGTTCTTTTAGTGTGTAGCCCAAAAGCCTTTCATTCGGCGTGGCATTTATATATGCACAGATCAAATCTGAAAAAGCCTTAAGCCCTACAAACACAAATACATTATACCTTATTCCTATCAGCAATATGGCAATTCCAAGGAGCTTTTTTATAATCTCAAGCTTTAAAAATATATCACTTCTGCCCATAGCATTTAATGCCTCAAGGTTTGATACATGAATCGGCCAAAATACATATGAAAAACACATCATCTGCAAAAACGGTATTGCAATCCTCCACTTTTCTCCAAGCAGTAAAAGTATCAGATTGTCACTGACCGCCGCCAGACCGCACATCATAGGTGCCACCACAAATGTGGAAAGTCTTACCGATGACTTTAAAAGTGATTTTACATCTTCCTTACTTTCCTGCTTCTTTGACATGGCGGGAAGAAGCACTGACTGTATAGCTGATGAAAGATTGCTTACTACCAGCTTTGGAAATTGCTCACCTCTGTTGAATGATCCAAGCATATCTTCACTGTATGCCTTACCTATGACAAGTCCGTGTATATTTGTAAAAATTGTATCTATAAGTGATGCCGCCAAGAGCTTTGAGCCATAGGCAAACATGGTTTTTAGTCTCTCCAAGCTGAACTTAAGCCCCGGAAAATATTTTATACCTATACCGAGTATTATAAGGAGTGCAAAATAATAAACTATCTGCTGAAACACTAAAGCCCAGACCTTTGCTCCCTCAAGTGCCATAATTACACTCACGCCGCCTGAAATCACAGACGAAAAAAATGTTGCTATGAAAAGTGTTTTAAACTTCATATTTCTGGCAACATATGAATTTTCTATTGATATAATACTCCCGGGCAGTATTATTATGCCCATAACTCTAAGTATGTCGATAAGCTCGGGATTTTTATAGATACCTGCTATAACAGGTGACCCCAAAAATAGCAGTATATATATCGCCAGTGATAAGAGTACATTAAAAATCAGCACAGATGAAAAGTCCAAATCATCCGCATGAAACTTTTGTATCAGTGCTGAAGCAAATCCGTTTTGTACCAAAACATTGGCTATTGTTGTAAATATCAAAACTATTGCAACTATTCCATACTCTGACGGACTTAAAAGCCTTGCAAGAAGTACCGACACTATAAACTGGACTCCCTGTGAACCTCCGTTTTCAAGTATTTTCCAAAAAAGAGATGTGGAAATCTCACTTTTATTTTTTTTATTCATCAGATATTCAACATCTCTCCTATTGTAAGTATTTTTGAACTTTTAAAAAATGAATATTCCAGGATATCTCTTATCTTTAATATTCTGTTTTTAGATTTCATATTTGCAAAAGCATTTAAATATTTGCGTGCAAAATATGCATCGGCCGACCTGCTTTTTCCAAGTTCATCCTTATATAATCTTAAAAACTCCTCTACCTGTGCAAACATACAGTCATAGTTTTCTCTTATCCTTTGTTTGTTTCTCTTTTTTTATATTGTGAAGTTCCAGAGGATTCTTTGCGCCAAGCTCATTGCTTTCATGTTGACGATACTTTACAAGGCATTCATTAAGATAACAGACCTTACCGAATGTAAAGGCGATCAGTCCAAGCCACCAGTCATGCATAAAAGAAACCTCAGGCCTTTTATATATATCAAGCAATGCTTTATTTATAATCACCGTATTTCCTGTAATATTGTTTTCAACAAGATATCTTGAAAAGCTTTTTTCGGTGCTTATTGTATAAAGGTATTTTGACTCTTTTTTTGCATGCTTTATGGCTTCACTCATACCTGTAAGCTCAGACATTTTTTTGTTTTGTGAATTCAGGTTTTCATCCACTATCTCCAAATCCGAATGCACAAGTATCGGTGTTTCTTTGCCATACCTTCTTTCAAGCCTTTGTACAGCCTTCAAGCTTTTTTCAAGTTTGTCTCTTTCCCAAAAGTCATCCTGATCGCAGAGCGCAATATATTCGGCATCAGCCATATCAAGCAGATTGTAAAAGTTTTCTTTCGCACTGTGAGTATTGCTCTGAACGACCTTTATTTGTTCCCCCAATACACTCTCATAGCTTCTTAATATTTCAAAAGTATAATCGCTTGAATTATCGTCACTTGCAAGTATATAGTAGTCCTTAAAGCTTTGACTTGTTATACTTTCTATCTGCTCAGGCAAAAATCTTTCACCGTTATAGGTCGCAAGTAAAATTTCTATCATACGCATTCCTAGAGTAATCCGAAAATAATCACTTCAAGCCTTACAAATGCAAAGAAAACTTTTGCAAATATCTGCTGAAGAGGGTTTATCTTCAGATAATTTTTATAAAAATACATTGTGGACTCTTCTCTGATTTTCTGACGTGAGTAGAGGCTTTTTAAACTTTTTTTGATGCTTGCCGAATGTATATGCTTATACTTATACCCTGTAATAACGGCAGTTTTTAAGCCTATACCTTCCATCTTTTTTGAAAGCAGATCCTCCTCACCGTATAAAAACATCTTTTCATCATAGCCTCCGACCTTTATAAATGCGTCAACTCTTACCATCAAAAGTGCACCAAGTACTGCACCTACTTTTCTTATCTTGGCATTATAAAAGTTTCTGTCATAATGAAGAGCCTTTGTAAAGATTCGCCTGCATATCGGACCATTCTCCGCCAAGGAATGAAGAAAATCTCTCATCGGCCAACATGAAGCACCTTTAAGTACATTTTCTCTGCTGCCGTATACATCATTTGTTTCTACCAAAGGAGCGCATATGCCGATATCCTCATTTTTTTCCATAGCGGACTTTAAAACTTTAACCACTCTTTCTTCAAAGTCCGTATCGGGATTTGCAATCAAAGCCAGATCCATTCCAAGCTTTTTCGCCACGAAAATACCGATATTATTTCCTGCTCCATATCCCTTGTTTTCATGGTTTTCTACAAAAATAAATTTTTTCATTATCTTCACAATAGCTTTTCAATCTGATTCTTGAATCGTCATTTGAGTCATTGTCTACCACAATTACTTTATCAAATACATCATAGTCTGCCGTCTTTCCAAGGACCTTTAAGGTATTATCCGCATCATTATAATTTAATACTACTAAAGCTGTTTTCATTTGCTCTCCTTATTTTCTTTCAGAATGCTTTTTATATGCTTTATCTATATAATACTCGGATATTCTTTTTCTTACAGCCGGGCAAATAAATGTAACCAAATCCATCATATGATATATAAGCATATACAGATTCTTCCCCTTTTCTGTAGGAACATCTTTAAAAGGAGTCTTCTTCTTAAAGTAATCATATGCTTTCTTATACGGATTAAAACTTCCCGCAATCCAAGGTCTCTCATCTCCGGCAAAATGTAATATTACCGGTCTTCTCTTTGCTTCTTTAAGATCCTTCTTTGTGTAGGAAAAGGCTTTGCACCATAAACTTTAATAAATGAATTGTATGAAAAAAATATTTATAATTTGAAAAGAAATTATACTTAGGCAAAAAGCTTCTTTATCTTCCATCTGAGTACACCGTTTATGGCATCCTGCTCCCCGAAAAGGCTCTTATCCCATATACTTTTTGCTGTAACTTATAGTCTTTTCTCCAAGATTATTCTCTCTCCACTTTTTCAAATCTATAAGCAAAAGTCCGGCATTTACATAAGATGCCTCATAGTCAAGTCCTATTTCATACCTGACTCTCTCAAGCACTGTAGGCTCTTCCACTGCAGCTATTATATTTTCTCCAAGCTTTGTATTGTATAATCCCCTTATAGAACGCAATATAACCATATCGCAATCCAGATAAAGTATTCTATCAACATCTTCCGGCAATATCTCACCTACAAGCAATCTACCCATCTTGCTGATATCAAATGTAGAATCCTGTATACCTGTATCAAAATATTTTGATGTGTCATTCAGTTCTATTATTTCTACATCTCTACCAAACTTTTTTGCTATACTTTTCAATTTGCCCAAAGAGTCCTCACCAATTCCTGTGGAAATGATGAAGACTCTGATATCTTTTTCGTATCTGTTTCTCTCATATAGCGAATATAAGCCGACACCCAGGTGCACTGCAAATTTTTCATTTGCTATATAAACTATATTCATACTTACCTCATTTATTATTATATGAACATAAAGGAATACACACTTTAATACGCATGTATTCCTTTAATTAAAAGTACTTTTAATAGAACAATCTATTTACTGCAGAGAATAAAGCTCTGATAGATGATCTTGTAATATTGCCTGAAATACCTACACCATAAGTGGTCTTTCCGCTTTCCACATCAAGCATATGGATGTATGAAGCCGCCTTTGCGTTTGAACCTGATGCAAGAGCATGCTCATTGTAATCAAGAACCTTAATTCCCTTGCCGACCACATTTTCAAGACCTCTCTTGACAGCATCGATAGGACCGTTTCCGGTACTCTCAAATACTTTCTCTTCGCCGTTAAATGTGTATGTAACCTTAACATATGTAGAGAAATCTCCGTCCTCATCGGCATCTGTAATAATACATTTGTTGAAATGCAGAGGTTCTTTCTTCTCAATGTAATTTTTCTCAAATTCCTTGTAGATCTCTTCAGGTGAAACTTCACCCTGTGCTTCTGAAATCTTTTGGATAATATCCGCGAATTCCTTATGCATACCCTTCGGCAATTTGAAGCCGTAGAATGTATCCATGACAAATGCAACTCCGCCTTTGCCTGACTGTGAGTTTATTCTTACTACAGGCTCATACTCACGACCGATATCTGCAGGATCTATAGGCAGATAAGGAACCTCCCAGTATGGGTTGTTTCTCTGTCTCATAGCCTGAACACCCTTATTGATTGCATCCTGATGTGAACCTGAAAAGGCCGTAAATACAAGCTTTCCGGCATATGGATGTCTCGGGTCGATGCGCATCTTTGTGGTTCTCTCATATACATCTATGATTTCTTTGATATTGCTGATATTAAGATTCGGATCAATACCCTGTGAAAACATATTGTAGGCAATATTTAATATATCCACATTTCCTGTTCTCTCACCGTTTCCAAAAAGAGTACCCTCCATTCTGTCTGCTCCTGCCAAAAGTGCAAGCTCAGCAACGGCTGTACCTGTACCTCTGTCGTTATGAGGATGTGTGGAAAGTATTATTGCCTCCCTGTTCTTAAGATGGGTACTCATCCACTCTATTCTGTCTGCAAATACATTAGGTGTTGTCATCTCCACTGTATTTGGCAGATTGATTATTATCTTATTATCCTTTGTAGCACCCCATGCATCAACTACGGCATCACATACATCAAGCGCAAAGTCAAGTTCTGTTCCCATAAAGCTCTCAGGTGAATATTCCAATATAATTTCACCGTCATGGTCTTTCATATACTTCTTAACAAGAGCCACACCTTCAAGTGCAATATTTTTTATTCCTTCTCTGTCAAGAGCGTATACCACATCTCTTTGTAATGTATCGGTAGAATTATAGATATGCATTATACATTTTTTAATTCCCTTTATAGCTTCAAAGCTTCTTTTTATAAGATGCTCTCTACACTGGCAAAGTATCTGTACTACAACATCATCCGGAATCAGTTTTCTGTCCACAAGCTGACGAAGGAAGTCAAATTCTATCTGGGATGCTGCCGGGAAACCAATCTCTATTTCCTTAAAGCCCAACTTTACAAGCAGATTAAACATTTCTATCTTTTCTTCTACCACCATCGGTTCGACCAATGCCTGGTTGCCGTCTCTTAGATCTGACGAACACCATATAGGTGCTTTCTCTATTTGCTTATTCGGCCATGTTCTCTCTTTAAAATCCACTACAGGATTTCTCTTATATCTTTCAATATGATACATTTAATCTCTCCTCTTTCCTAATCTAAGTTTAAGCTTTGTCCCATTCTCTAATTTTTGTCCCCCTATATTAATAGTCCTTCTTTTCCCATAACTTTTATTACTTCATCTGTATATTTTTCGCATTCTTCCATGCTCTTTGCTTCTACCATTACTCTGATAAGAGGCTCCGTACCGCTTGGACGAAGAAGTATTCTTCCGTCATTTCCAAGTGCTTTGCTTACTGCATCTACCGCCTCAAGCACTGCCTTGTTTTCTCCGGCTTTTTGCTTGTCCACAACTTTCACATTCTTTAGAACCTGCGGGAAGATATCCACTTCACTTGCAAGTTTTGACAGAGTCTGCTTGGTTTCAAGCACCACCTCCATTACCTTAAGTGAGGTAAGTATTCCGTCACCTGTTGTGGCGTGTTTTGCAAATATAATATGTCCCGACTGCTCACCGCCAAGGCAGTGACCGTTGTTTTGCATATTTTCATATACATATTTATCACCCACGGCAGTCTTTTCAAAGTTTATATTTTCTCTTTCAAAGGCTTTGTATAGTCCGAAGTTTGACATAACTGTTGTAACTACGGTGTTGTTGAAAAGCTCTCCTCTCTCCTTCATATACTTACCGCAAATATAAAGAATAAGGTCTCCGTCCACCACATTACCGTTTTCATCAACACAAAGGCATCTGTCGGCATCTCCGTCATAGGCAAAACCTATGTCACAACCGTTTTCCAAAACACATTTTTGAAGGCTCTCCATATGTGTTGAGCCGCAATCTGTATTTATATTTATACCGTCAGGATTGTTATGAATTACATAAGTATCCGCTCCCAAAGCATCAAATACATTCTTTGCAATGCTTGAAGCCGAACCGTTTGCAAGATCCAGTGCCACCTTCTTTCCCTTAAAGGATCTGGTAGCTATAGAGATTAAATATCCTATATATCTGTTTCTGCCTGCGGCATAGTCTATCGTTCTTCCGATATCTTCCTTTGTTGCAAAAGGAATTGCATCTGCAGTTCCGTCAATATAGCTTTCTATCTTTTCTATAACTTCCTCTTCAAGCTTTTCACCTTTGCCGTTGATTACCTTTATACCGTTGTCATAGTATGGATTATGGCTTGCGGAAATCATTATACCGCAGTCAAAATCATCACTTCTTACAACATAGGATACACTTGGTGTTGTAGTAACATGAAGCAGATATACATCAGCTCCGGATGCTGTAAGTCCCGCTACCAAAGAATACTCAAACATATAGCTTGATCTTCTTGTATCCTTACCTATAGCAACTCTGCATTTTTTCCCGTCTTTAGAGTAGAAGCTTCCCAAAAATCTTCCGACCTTATATGCATGTTCAACTGTAAGGTCTATATTTGCTTCTCCTCTAAATCCGTCTGTACCGAAATATTTTCCCATTAGCCATTCTCCAGTTCTGACAAGTATCTCTTTAGAGCATCCTGCCATGAAGGCAAAAGCTCAAATCCGTTCTTTGTCAGCTTTGATTTATCCATTCTTGAGTTGTGAGGTCTCTTAGCCTTCACCGGGAAAGCATCCGAGTTCACAGGTGTGACTGCCACATCAAGATTTGCCTGCTTAAATATCTCACAGGCAAATTCATACCAGGAACAAAGCCCCTCATTCGTAGCATGATATCTTCCGTATTTATCGGTTAAAATCATATCCACCAAAAGTCTTGAAAGATCAGGAGTATATGTAGGTGATCCGATTTGATCGTTTACCACGCTTACAGCTCCTCTTTCCTTTCCAAGTCTTATCATTGTTTTTATAAAGTTGTTTCCATGAAGACCGAATACCCAAGAAATTCTTACTATAAAATATTTCTCAAGTAATTCCTCAACATATAGCTCTCCCTTATACTTTGCCATACCGTAAATATTAAGAGGTGCTCTCTTATCATCCGGCTCCCATGGTCTTTCGCCCTCTCCATCAAATACATAGTCTGTAGAAATATACATCATGGAAATGTCAAGCGCCTTTGCCACCTTCGCAATATTTTTTGTACCTTCCGCATTTATCTTCGTTACAAGGGCTTCATTATCTTCTGCCGCATCCACTGCGGTATATGCCGCACAGTGGATAATTGCATCAAGCTTTTTTTCACCATTGATTTTTTCTATTACTTCCTTTGTCGCCTCAGAATCCGTAATATCCAAATCATCAATGTCTATGCCTATCGCATCAATATTTCTATTTGACAACTCGCAAAGAAGATCGCTTCCAAGCTGACCCTTTGCACCTGTTACCAATACTCTCATTAAAGTCTTTCTCCGTACATATTCTCAAAATACTTGTGTATTCGCCGCTGATGATATGCTCCCACCACTCTTTATTGTTAAGATACCACTCAATAGTCTTTACAATACCTGTATCAAATGTATATTCAGGCTTCCAACCAAGCTCAGTTTCAATCTTTGTAGGATCGATAGCATATCTTCTGTCATGTCCCGGTCTGTCTGTTACAAACTTAATAAGGCTTTCAGGCTTGTTAAGCGCCTTAAGTATTGTCTTTACAACTTCAAGGTTTGTTCTCTCATTGTGACCTCCGATATTGTATACTTCACCTACTCTACCCTTTCTTACTACCAAGTCGATAGCCTTGCAGTGGTCTGTAACGTATAGCCAGTCTCTTACATTGTCACCTTTTCCGTATACAGGAAGCTCCTCATCATTGAGTGCTCTGCTTATGATAAGCGGAATAAGCTTCTCAGGGAAATGGTAAGGTCCGTAGTTGTTTGAACATCTTGATACGGTCACAGGAAGTCCATATGTTCTGTGGTATGCAAGTACGAAAAGGTCCGCACTTGCCTTTGATGATGAATATGGGCTTGATGTATGAAGCGGTGTTTCTTCTGTAAAGAACAAATCAGGTCTGTCAAGAGGAAGGTCTCCGTACACCTCATCTGTTGATACCTGATGATATCTCTTGATTCCGTACTTTCTGCATGCATCAAGTAAAGTTGTGGTTCCCATTACATTTGTTCTTACAAAACTCTCAGGATCCGTTATCGATCTGTCTACATGACTCTCTGCTGCAAAGTTGATTACAACATCAGGCTTTTCTTCTTCAAAGAGCTTGAAGATAAATTCTCTATCTGCGATATCACCCTTTACAAACTTGTAATTAGGTGCATTTTCCACCGGCTTTAAAGTCTCCAGATTTCCTGCGTATGTAAGAAGATCAAGGTTTATAATCATATCCTCAGGATATTGATTTACCATATAGTGGACAAAATTTCCGCCGATAAATCCTGCACCGCCAGTAACAATAATTTTCATAATTAACCTCTTTTATAGTTTTAATTTTATAAACCGGACTGAGTCTTTAAAGATTCCCGGCCCTAATAAATCATAAATTATGACTGATGTATATGGTCTATGTATTTACCGTCATATACATCTTTCAGATATTTGCCATACTGATTTTTCTTAAATATTTCATAAGCCTTCAAAAGTTCTTCATCATTTATCCAGCCGTTTAAATACGCAATCTCTTCCAAGCAGGCAATCTTTCTGTGCTGATGTGTCTCCATTGTATATACAAAGTTGGTAGCCTCAACAAGGCTCTCATGTGTTCCTGTATCCAGCCATGTAAATCCCTGTCCGAGTACTTTCACCTCAAGCTCTCCTTTTTCAAGATAGATTCTGTTAAGATCTGTAATCTCAAGCTCCCCTCTGGCAGAAGGCTTTAAGTTCTTAGCGTACTCAACCACATCATTATCATAGAAGTAAAGTCCTGTAACACAGTAATTGCTCTTCGGTTTTTCAGGTTTTTCCTCTATGGAAACTGCCTTTCCGTTTTTATCAAACTCTACAATACCGAATCTTTCAGGATCGTCTACATAGTATCCGAATACTGTAGCTCCCTTTGTCTTTGAAGCTGCCGATTTCAAATGATTCTTAAGTCCATGTCCATGGAAAATATTGTCTCCAAGTATCATCGCCACCGGCTCATTACCTATGAACTTCTCTCCGATAATAAATGCCTGTGCCAGTCCATCAGGGCTTGGCTGAACTGCATATTCCAGTTTAAGTCCGAATTGTGCACCGTCTCCAAGTAATTCTTTAAATCTCGGAGTGTCATCCGGTGTGGAAATTATAAGTATCTCTCTAATGCCTGCCTCCATCAATACGGAAATAGGATAATAAATCATTGGCTTGTCATAAATAGGCAATAGCTGTTTTGATGTAACCTTTGTAAGCGGATATAATCTTGTGCCGCTACCTCCTGCTAATATAATACCCTTCATTGTTCGTCCTCACTTTCGCTAGGGCTTTTTCAACCTCAAAGCCGTTATGAATATAACTTTCAATAACTTTTATAATACCATAATTTGACAAATCTGTGAAGAAATAAAAAAGGATTGTATGTTACATCCCTTTTAAAACCAACATACAATCCTTATAATTTATTTAATCCCTGCTACATCCAGACGAACCAATGCTCTTCTGAGTGCAAGCTCAGCTCTGGCAACATCTATACCGTCTCTTTGAGAAAGTCGTTTTTGGGCTCTCTCCTTTGCCTCTTTAGCTCTGTTAACATCTATCTCGTCACCATACTCACATGAATCGGCAAGTATTGTAACCTCATCCTGTAAGATCTCCGCAAAGCCTGAGTGAAGGGCACAAGTCTTTACACTTCCGTCTTCACTATGTATAGATAATTTACCCGGTGCTATTACATTTACCATAGGGATATGCTTGGCATATATACCGACATTCCCCTGTGTTGTGGTAAACTCCACCATTGTAGCATCCCCTTCAAAAAAAACATGGTCGGGACACATTATCTTTAATGCAAACTTGTCCATACTACCTCCTATTTAGAGGCACGCTCTACAACCTCGTCGATAGTTCCTGCATTTAGGAAATATTGCTCAGGTATATCGTCATGCTTTCCTTCAAGAATTTCTCTAAATCCTCTGATAGTCTCTGATAGAGGTACATACTTTCCGTCAATTCCTGTAAACTGTGTTGCCACGAAGAAAGGCTGTGAAAGGAATCTCTGGATCTTTCTTGCTCTTGCTACAGTAAGCTTATCTTCTTCAGAAAGCTCATCCATACCAAGCATGGCAATAATATCCTGTAACTCTTTATACTTTTGCAATACCTCCTGCACACTCTGTGCTACCTGATAATGCTCTTCTCCCACTATATGAGGTGAAAGTATTCTTGAAGTAGAACCAAGAGGATCTACTGCAGGATAAATACCCATCTCCACTATAGAACGGTCAAGAACCGTAGTAGCATCAAGGTGAGCGAATGTATTTGCAGGAGCGGGGTCGGTAAGGTCATCCGCAGGCACATATACAGCCTGAACAGATGTAATGGAACCGTTCTTTGTAGAAGTGATTCTCTCCTGAAGCGCACCCATCTCTGTTTGAAGTGTAGGCTGATAACCTACCGCAGAAGGCATACGTCCAAGAAGTGCTGAAACCTCTGAACCTGCCTGTGTAAATCTGAAGATATTGTCGATGAAAAGAAGTACATCCTTTCCACCCTGATCTCTAAAATACTCCGCCATTGTAAGACCTGTAAGTCCTACTCTCATTCTCGCACCCGGTGGCTCATTCATCTGACCGAATACCATGGTTGTCTTATTGATAACTCCTGAGTCGGTCATTTCATGGTATAAGTCATTACCCTCTCTGGTTCTCTCACCTACACCTGTAAATACTGAATACCCACCATGCTCTGTTGCAATATTTCTGATAAGCTCCTGAATAAGTACAGTCTTTCCTACTCCGGCACCACCAAAGAGTCCTATCTTTCCACCCTTTTGGTATGGACATAAAAGGTCAACTACTTTGATTCCTGTCTCAAGAATCTCGGTCTGAGTAGACTGCTCCTCAAAGCTTGGAGCCTTTCTATGTATAGGAAGATACTCCTCTACCTTAGGTGGTTCTTTCTTATCAATTGCCTCTCCAAGTACATTAAAAATTCTACCCAGAGTGTTTTCACCAACAGGAACTGAAATAGGAGCTCCTGTAGCCCTTGCTTCCATTCCACGAACAAGTCCGTCTGTACTTCCCATGGCAATTGTTCTTACTATATCATCTCCCAGATGCTGTGCAACCTCTACAGTGAGCACTCCGTCAGCTGTATCTATCTTTATTGCCTCATTGATTTGTGGCAAGTGTCCTCTGGAAAAACTTAATATCCAAAACAGCACCGATAATCTGGGTTATTTTTGCCAATATTTGGCTCTGCCATCAACTTTTTCTCCTTCCTCTTCTTCATTCGTTTCCGATCGTTATTCTATGGCGTTGGCTCCGGCCACAATCTCTGTAAGCTCTTGAGTGATAGCACCCTGACGAGCTCTGTTATACTGTAAGCCGAGCTTATCTATAAGTTCTTCCGCATTTGATGTTGCGGAATCCATAGCGGTCATTCTGGCACCGTTTTCTGAAGCAACAGACTGCATCAGACCGCCATAAATAACAGAAGAAATGTATTTTGGAATTATAGCATCCAATACTTCATCTTCATTGGGAGAATAATTCATAAGGGCTCTCGGACCCTCACTTTCTGTAGTCTCAGGCTGTAATAAATCTTCCTTGCTGATAGGAAGCAATTTCAAAAGTACAGGATCATGTACCACCGTATTCTTGAAATTGGTATATATCACATAAATCTCTGAGAGCTTTCCGCTTTCATAGTCGTCAAGCAATACCTTTGTAATATCTGCGGCATCCTTGTACAGCGGCTCTTCCACAATCTCTGAAAAGTCTCCCTCTACTTCAAAACCTTTATGTAAGAGTGTATCTCTACCTTTTTTACCCACTGCATATATAAGTGTTTCATTGCTTTTTGAATCTGCTTATTACCTGCCTGCTTACAGCATTGTTATAGCCTCCTGCAAGACCTCTGTTACCTGTAATAACCAATACGCCTGTCTTACCGCCGTCATTTTTTTCTTAAGATACTTATGAGATATATTCTCACTTTTCTCAAGCATTGATGCGATAGTTTGATACATTACGGTAAAGTATGGCTTGGAAGCATCCGCTTTTTGTTCTTGCTTTTTGAAGCTTAACCGTTGCTACAAGCTTCATGGCTTTGGTAATCTGAGCAGTGCTTTGTATCGTCACGCACGCCTACGCTTTTATTTCCTTCATTGAAGCCATAATACACCTGCACTATGCTTTCTTACATTCATTGATAACATCTGTAAGTCTTTTTGCCAAATCGTCGGAAATTTCTTTCTTATCTCTAATTTCAGCAGCTATTTCAGGATGCTTGCTCTCTATAAATCTGAACAACTTATCCTGGAACTCAAGTACCTTCTCCGTAGGAACATCAAGTAAAAGTTTCTTTTGTAGCAAGAAGATAATAACTATCTGATACTCTACAGGCATCGGCTTGTAGTTTGGTCGCTTAAGATCTCTGATTCTCTCACCCTGTGCCAACTGATTCTTTTGTAGCTTCATCAAGTTCTGAACCGAACTGTGCAAATGATGCAAGTCTCTATACTGCGCAAGCTCCAGTCTTATAGGTCCTGCAATCTTCTTCATCGCCTTGATCTGAGCAGAACCACCTACTCTTGATACTGAAAGTCCGGCATTGATAGCAGGTCTGAATCCCGAATTGAACATCTCTGTCTCAAGGTAAATCTGACCGTCTGTAATAGAAATAACATTTGTAGGAATATACGCTGAAACGTCTCCTGCCTGTGTCTCTATTATAGGCAATGCGGTAAGTGAACCGCCACCAAGGTCTTCTGACAATCTTGAAGCTCTCTCAAGAAGTCTTGAGTGAAGATAGAATACATCACCCGGATAAGCCTCACGGCCCGGTGGTCTCTTAAGAAGAAGTGAAAGTGTACGATATGCGGCAGCATGCTTTGTAAGATCATCGTATACTACGAGTACATCATCTCCTCTTTCCATCCATTCCTCACCTATAGCGCAACCTGAGTAAGGTGCGATATATTGAAGCGGTGCAAGATCACTTGCAGTAGAAACTACTACTGTAGTGTAGTCCATAGCACCGTAATCCTCAAAAGTCTTTACAATTGATGCAACAGTAGAAGCCTTCTGCCCTATAGCAACATAGATACAGTGAACATTCTGTCCTTTTTGATTGATTATAGTATCTACAGCAATAGAAGTTTTTCCTGTCTGTCTGTCACCGATTATAAGCTCTCTTTGTCCTCTTCCTATAGGAATCATGGCATCAATGGCCTTTATTCCTGTTTGAAGCGGTGTATCTACCGATTTTCTTTCGATAACACCATGTGCAACTCTCTCTATTCTTCTAAAGGTATCTGAAGTTATAGGTCCCTTTCCGTCGATTGGCTGTCCAAGCGCGTTTACAACTCTACCTGTAAGTGCATCTCCCTACAGGAACCTCTACAACTCTACCTGTGGTCTTTACTGTATCACCCTCGCTGATATTCTTCTTATCACCAAGTAAAACAGCACCGACATTGTCCTCTTCCAAGTTAAGAACCATGCCGTAAACATCCCCCGGGAATTCCAGAAGCTCACCCTGCATAGCCTTTGCAAGACCATGTATTCTGGCAATACCGTCTGCTACCTGGATAACAGTACCCACATCTGATACCTCGAGTTTAGTTGAATACTTATTTATCTGCTCTTTTATAACTGAGCTGATTTCTTCAGGTCTTAGATTCACTAGACTCGTACCTCTTTTCTTTAAACTTTTTGCCGGTAATACGGCTTATGATAACATTTTTCTCATCTTATCAATTCTTGTTTTTACACTTGAATCCACAACTCTGTCACCGATTCTGATGACAATACCGCCTATGATACTCTCATCTACCACGTATTCCGCTTCAAGAGACTTATAATGTGATGACTTCAAAAGCTCATCCACTATTTTATCTTTCTTTGAATCATCAAGCGGCAGCGCAGTCGTAACAGTTGCCTTTCCGATAAGAAGAAGCTCCTTTATACAATCTATAACATAATCAAGTATAGATATAAGTTCAGCCTGTCTCTTCTTTTCGATTACAGTCAATAAAAATCCCAATGAATCAACACTGATGTGATTCTCAAATATTCCCTTTACAAAATCAATTTTTTCTTCATCATCCATCTTAGGTGAATCAAGAAGTCCCATGATTTCATTGTTTTCAGTAAAAATATTCTTTACGGATTTTATTTCTTCAAGTGCATCAATCAGATTGTTCTTTTCAGATACTACCGACACATAAGCATCTCCATATACTTTGGACACTAATTTTGCCATGTACCATCTCCGATTTCTTTTAAAGTCTCTTCAACAAGTCTATCCTGCACTTCAACATTCATTGCAGAATTGACTGCCTTGCTTGCAATAATCGAAGCAACATCCACTATATTTGATTTTACTTCTTCCATGGCTTTTTTCTTTGCCAACTCTATCTCGTTGTTCGCCCTGTCAGTAATTCTTCTAGCTTCCGCCTTTGCTTCTTCTATGATTTCGTTTTCTCTATCCTTTGCCCTTTTTCTGGCGTCCTCTAAGATTGCATCAGCCTGTTTTTGGAAAGAGGCCAATTTTTCTTCGTACTCCGCCTTAAGAGCATCAGCTTTTGCCTTTGCATCTTTTGCACTTTCCAGGTCTCCGGCAACTCGCTCTCTTCTTTTTTTGAGCATCTCCTTAGCCGGATTAAAAAGCAAATAGGAAAGAATAAAGAACAAGAAAAGGACCGCAAAGCCGGTAATGGCTGAATCAGCCAAAAGCTGAGGGTCAAATCCTATCAGTCTTTCCATAAAACCTCCAAATTAAGCGCCGAAAGGCTTAACGAACATAAGAATCATAGCAACTACAAGTCCGTAAAGACCTGTTGTCTCGGCAACGGCCTGTCCGAGAAGCATTGTTGATGTGATATCCGCTCTTGCTCCCGGGTTTTCTACCTACTGCGTACCGCACCATGTCCTCGTCGCAATACCCTGTCCGACACCCGGTCCGATACCTGCTATCATTGCAAGTCCCGCACCTATAGCAGAGCAACCAAATATAAAATCCTGTCCTGTCATATTCATAAATAACCTCCAAAATATATGATATCAAGTGAGGCACTTCCTCACTTAAATCCATGAAAATATTTTACTATCCAATGAACTATTCTAATTTGTCATTGATATAGACCATGCTAAGCATACAGAAAAACATATGTCTGCAATGTTTCCTGAAAAATACATCTGTATACAGATGTAAGAATGACGGCACACCAATCTTTAAAAAAAGATCGGCATCATACCATACCAAAGCCCCATGATCAAAACACCTGAAAGCACGTTTGCAAAAAGACGCAATGATATAGATATCGGGTTTGCTATCTCACCGATAACATTTATCGGAAAGAGCAACGGTATCGGCTCAAAGAGCGATGTAAAATGTTTTAACTTTCTGTTCTTTATACCCTGGAAATTTACTATTAAAAATGTAAAAAAATCCAAGCATAAAAAGTCACACCATAATCCGCTGTCGGGTTTCTAAGTCCGAGCAAAACCGCTGAAATTAGAAACAAAAAAATAAAGATAAAAAAATCGTTCCTATATAGTTTAAGAATCTATCCTTGTTTCCACCAAGTATAGTATCGGTCATTCCCTCTAATGCTTCAATACCACATTCCAAAAAGTTTACAAATCCGCTTGGGACATTGTATGGATCTGCCGCCTTTATTGCTCTGTTTGCAAATATTGCAAATATTGTAATCAATAAGACAACAATCAATAAGGAAACTGTAGTCGTAGTCAAATAGAGTTCCTGTCCGAAAAGCTTATACTTATATAGGCCATGGATCATAAAATCCAAATTTTTGCTTCCGGCTGCACTTTCAGCTAAAATACTTAAGCTCATGTCTCCTCCTTTCTTCTTTTTTCAAATATTTTTTTAAACAATGGATACATATATGCACCCGATTTCAGTCCGAAAACAGATATGACAATCGCGAGTGCATTTATGTATCTACTGTTCCAAAATATTGCTACAACAATAAATAAAGCCGCCTTCCTAAGCAAAGAATGAATCATAATCTTTCTCTGCGCAAAAGAAGGGTTCCCCCCATACAGGCTGTCTTCTGTGGATATTCCCATATCAATGACCATGCCTATTACCAAAACGCTACCTATAAGTATCCCAAGTTCAATTGGATAAACAGAATACTTCATAATCCCTGCAAACGGGATTGTCGCCAGGCTCAAAATGATTTCATAAAGTAAAACTCCCATACCCATATAAAGACATGTTCTTCTTGTTTCCTTATTCATCCTTATTCTTAAAAATCCTACTTTCTCTTTTTGGCAAAACAAAAGTATTTTCTTGTTTTTGCAGGTTTTCTTCTTTCTTTTTGTCCATCTTTTTTATGGTATTCATGATCAGTCTAAACCCTGACATACATCCGCTTATAACCCCTAAAAGCATAAATATCAGCGTAAACGGAAAGTGAAATCTTTCCTCCAATTTCATACCCAAAAATGTACATAGTAAAATCGGTGTAACCATGGTAAAGCCGACCTGCGAAATCAGTGACAAATATTTTTAAGGCTTCCATATCTCATACCTCCTACTATACTCCAAAACCTCAAAAACTTTCAATATTGCATTTTATACTAATTTTTTTCGGTTTTCTTATTATACCTATATAATTCTTACTTGTCTATATCCGTGTTGTTTTTATCAGTATTATTGTTAAATTAAAAACTTATTTTCAAAAAATTATACAAAAAAATTTTTGAGCTGAAAGATGATAAAATGGTGTTCTGTAAATCGTAAATATTTGTTATAATATAGGAACTATTTTTATTGTTGACTAAGATGCTATAATAACTTGATATAGGGAATCGTGAGATTAAAAATCAGTTTTATTCCCGGATAATCTAATAAAAGGAGGACATATGAAACATACTATCAGAAAAAAATGTTGGTTACAGGTATGATAAGCGGCTTGCTTTCACTTTCTGCCGTTTCTGCGGTATATGCTGCAAACGGTTGGAAAGAGTCAAACGGTACCTGGACCTATCTGGATGACAACGGACAATTGCACAAAAGTTGGCTCCCGTCTTCAAACGGGTATTATTATATGGATTTGTCTACAGGCGTTATGGTGACCGGATGGAAGAAAAATCGATTCCAAATGGTATTACTTTTAAGTCTAACGGAATAATGGCTACAGGCTGGTTCAAAGTTGATAATGACTGGTATTACACGCTCAGCGGCTGGAAACCTTGTACAAAAACAGCTGGTTAAAGAGCGATTCAAACTACTTCTACCTTAAGGGCACAGGTGTCATGGCCACAGGTTGGAGACAGATGGACGGTGCGTGGTATTATTTCAAGCCTGACGGAAGAGCCGCTTTCGGTTGGACAAAAGTAGGCGATAAGACCTATTATTTCTCCAGTTCCGCAAAGATGTATACATCATGGAATCAAATCGACGGCGTTTACTACTATTTCAATGCTGACGGTTCTATGAAAACAGGTTGGATAAATGACGGTACTCATAAGTTCTATATGGAAGAAGCTGAAGGCGAAAATCACGGTAAAATGACATTCGGTCTTAAGAAAATTTCCGGTGCATCTTACTATTTCAATGAAAAAGGTCATATGATTACCGGTTGGTTGCAATCAAACGGCAAGTATTATTACTTTGATGCCGACGGAAAGATGGTAACCGGTAAATCTATAAATATAGAAGGAAAAGAATACACATTTGATGCAAATGGTGTATGTACAAATCTTAGTGGCACTCCTAGCAGTGTCACTAATGCTATATCCGAAACAAAGAAATCAGACGGTAAAAGCAGTACGGCAGCACCTACTGCAGCCGCTAATGAGGCACCTACAGTTGCACCCGGAGCAAAAACCGAATCTTCAAGTTCTTCTTCCTCTTCAGCTGCCCAAGCTTCTGCCGAAGCTAAACCCGGAAGCAAAGAAACAACAGCTCCCGCTTCACCGCTTGATGAGGCAAAAGCAAAAAATAATAAAGAAGAAGCGAAAAGTCCGGCTGATGAGAGCAAAAAGAATGCACAAAGTTCTTCTTCAAGCAAGGATGAAGTAGGTTTAAAACCCGGTGAAACATCCGGACCGAAATAGAGGTACAAAATGCATTTAAATAAATTTATAAAAACGGCTATATCTTTGTCACTTGCGCTGTCTTTGCTTAGTCCGGTTACATCATTTGCAGCCAATGAATGGACAATGCAAACACCGGGAGTATATCAAATGCTTGACGGATCATCCCTTACCGGAGTAGTTGCAAGAGGTATTGACCTTTCACATTATCAAGGTGATGTTGACTGGGACAAGGTTGCCGCAGATGATGTTCAGTTCATCATACACGGAACCAGATACAAAGGTCAGATTGACCCTGTTATAAGAAGAAATCTTACTGAAGCAAACAAGAGAGGTATAAAGCTCGGAGTATATATTTATTCCTATGCAATGACAGTCGCACAGGCTGATGCAGAGGCTGACTTTGTTCTGGATATAATAAAGGATTATCCTATTTCATATCCTGTAGCTTTTGACGTTGAGGATGCCAATACACAGGGTAAACTTCCAAAAGACGAGCTTACAGCTATAATAAAGACATTCTGTAATAAGGTGGAAGCCGCAGGATATTATCCTATTGTATATGCAAATGACTATTGGATTGCAAACAAGCTTGATATGAATGCCTTGAAAAAATACGATATCTGGGTTGCCAGATATAATGTAAAGCATTCATATCCGGATCCTGTTATCTGGCAGGCTACAAGTACAGGTAAGGTAAACGGTATAAAAGGTAATGTAGATATTGACTTCAATATAAATCTTTTTTTCCGATAAGATTCCTGCAAATACCTGGAGAACTATTGCAGGAAAGAGATATTATTACAAAAGACTACAATATGGTAAAGGATTCATGGGTACATGACTCCAACAATTCTTACTATATGGATTCAAACGGTACGGCAAAGACAGGTTGGTTTACTTCAAATAATGCAAGCTATTATCTGGATTCGTCAAAAAACGGTGCCGCAAAAAAAGGTTGGTATAAAGAAAATTCAGACTGGTACTATCTTGACAGCACTGACGGCAAGATGATTACAGGTTGGATCAATGACGGAAACAAGAGATACTATGCCGACAAAGACGGTAAAATGCAGACAGGTTGGCTTTGTAGACGGTAAAAACACATATTTCCTGGCTCCTTCAGGTGTTATGACCACCGGTTGGGTAAATGACAATAACACATGGTACTACATGGATAACAACGGTAGAATGCAGACAGGCTGGATTGATACCGGTAACCAAAGATATTACATGGACAATACAGGTAAGATGCAGACAGGTTGGACAGATATCGGAAACTCAAGATATTTTCTCACCAAGTCAGGTGCTATGTATAAGGGTTGGCTGAATGATTCAGGTGCCTGGTATTATATGGATAATAACGGTGTTATGAAGACAGGTTGGATCAATGATAAAAACACCTGGTACTACACGGACAATACCGGTAAAATGCAAACAGGTTGGATAAATGACGGAAAGAACAGATATTTCCTTACCGACTCGGGTGCTATGAAGACAGGTTGGTTAAAGGATGGCAACGACTGGTATTATATTGACAAGTCAGGCTCCATATCAACCGGATGGGTCAATGACGGCGGTACATGGTACTATTTGGACGGCTCAGGCAAGATACAGACAGGCTGGATTGATTTAAACAACCAAAGATATTTCCTATCTCCAAGCGGTGCTATGAAGACCGGATGGATAAATGTAGATAAAAACTGGTATTACATGAACAGTTCGGGAAATATGGCAAGAGGTATGATAAATGTCAATAATGTTTCATACTATCTTGATGAAAGCGGAAAGATGCTTGTCAATACAACTGTAAATGTAAACGGTACAGACTACCGTATAGACGCTTCAGGTGCTATGTCTCAGATTGTTCCCGAGATAACAGCAACTCCCGAAACTTCTACGGCTGCCGTTTCCACACAGGCAAGTGTAGGACCGGCCGGAAACTAAAAAATCAAACAAAAATACTACAGCTGAAATCAACAATCCTGTAGTCATAGTAAGTTAAACTTTATAGCGAAGCAGAATTTTTCTACTTCGCTATTCCTATATTGTATTACTAAGTATATATTCAACATTACTTACTCTTCATGTTTGTCATTACACTCATAATCCTCTTCGGTTTATTTCATGATATATTCTATTTTTTTACATATTTTTAAATACCACTCTTGCAAATTTATTTATGACTAAGTTTGGAACAATGTTTAAGATAAAAAGTCTTAATTTTAATAACTTTATAAATATATTTTTATTCCAATACTTTTTAAAAAAACTTTTTATAATATGAGGAATGCAAGACCGTAGTGCGTTTTCTATTCCTATACACCTGTAGGCAGATGATTTTCATGCAGGATATCCTGTATCTTTTATTCAATCAATACATTTCCACTTTTTATAGAAAAAAATGGTTATCAATAATGTGATACCTATGTGAACAAGAGATTTTAATACTGCAAAAACTTCTAAACTGATACTTGAATTGAAGGATTGAATTTGAATTTAAAGTTTTTTTCTCCATATTTACAATCCATATATTTAATGATAGTATTTACGTGAGTAAACTTCAAATATTTTTTTAGGAGAATTTATAATGAAAAAGAAGCTATTTGCCTTATTCTTATTATCATTTTTAATGTCTTCACTTTCAGGATGCCATTCATCCAAAGAGAGCCAAACCTCATCTGCTACACAGGAAAGTGAATCTATCTCTACACAAGAACCTTCCAAAGAAGAAAAAAACTACTGCTTCATCAGAGAGTGATCTGACTCAAGCTTCAGTAGATGATGAATTTTCCTTATCAGAAAGTATCTATTTCCCTTATGAAAATTTAAATGAGTTAACTATTAATGAAAAGACTGATAAGGACAGCTTAAAAAATATCATTAGCAAACTCCCTGAGATAGCTGAATATATACAACTTAGTGATGTGGATTTAAGTGATGACTCTTCGACCATAACAATCAAATATGATGAATTTTATGAAGGTGCAATAGCATCCAGGCTTTATGATATTGATTTAACACCACCCGGCATAGATGAAAATCCTTTGCATTCTTCACCATATATATTTCCAAGGCTTGACAATAATGCTTTGCTTTTAATAATAGCCAATGATTCCATATCATATGTAAATTATGAAATTTCTGTACCTGAGGAATTTTATGATTCAAAACCTCTTACTCTAAAACTTGCAAGAGAAAACTTTATAAAGCACATAGGTGATATATCCGGTGCCAGAGAAGATAAAAGCCGTTATGATATTTTATTAGATTATGATAACGCCATATTTGCCAATAGAATTCACCTTAATGGTGTAGTCCTTGGTTCTGAAGAGGAAGTGCTCATTAAAAGATATAATGAACCTAATGAAAAAGATGGAAATAATTATATATATCTTTCTGAAGATGGCACTATAACATTTAGGCTCGAAAAAGGAAAAACTGAAGATAATCTATTAACTGTTACAAAGATTTCAGTTCGTCCACTAAAAAAAATCATATATAAACAGTTTTTTCCAGCCAGTATAGGATTATTACCTGAGCAAAATGGAGTTTTAAGCAAATCTCGTGTTGTGGGCTACCTTGGAGAACCTAGAATAAAAACTTCGGATACTTATTATTATAGACTAACCTCCGGTTTATCTGATTATCTATACTTTACATATGATAACAATGAAAAATGTAATAGAATATGGAATGGTAAGAGAAGAACTTATACCTAAAAAAATCATTAAATATAAAAATGGGCTGTAACATATAAAAAAATTACGTTACAGCCCCTCTTTTTATACAAAAAACTATTTTTATTCTATCATAGATTATTTAAGTTACTTTTACAAATCTGGAAAACAAGTCTCATCAATATTCCAATTAATATACTTACAGCAATACATATGAAAGTTATCCTTGCAAGCATCCTGCCCTTATTCCAGTACTTTGTACTTATATGCAATCCGTCTATCAAATCTATTCCCGGTATCCGTTGAAGGATAAAATGCATTGAAGTTCTCTCAAAAGTCATCTTCTTTTGCTTCCTTGTAATGTCCAAAATACAAATAGTTAATATAAAACATGGCAACTCTATTAAAGTTGTGCATACCAGCAGTACAGGTAGTAAAATCCACATACCAATTATAAATGGCCAAGTAATAATGACAAACGGCATTAAAAATACCAAAAAAAAGGCTCCTACTCCGCCTAAGCAAATAAAAACAGGCAGACCTCTACCAATTAACATAATTGGCATAAGTGTGTATTTATAAAAGAAATAGTTATTTATACAGTAATCTATATCCTCTGTCTTTATAGCTTCCAGTATATTTATAATTTGTACTCTGATAAGTATTACATATACCACAATAAACAATATATTATTCACTGCAACAATTACAGTAGGAATACTTACATCTGATTCCGATAAGATTTGATGCAAAACAATTATATTAAAGCATAGCCATGCATATATTAAAATTATATAGAATATATCTAAAACAGGCCGGAATTTCTTCAAATTATTTCCTCCGTACTCATTTACACAAGATTATGCCTAAAATCTATTTACCAAATAAATCGACAATACCAATGCTGTTACACAAAAGGTAAAAACAGCAGTCACAACAGCCAATCCCCTGCCTCTATTCCAATACTTTATACTTATATACAGTCCGTCTATAATATTCAACACCGGTATCATCTGCAATAAAAAATGTATCGCTCTTTCCGCAGAAGATATACCGTATTTTTTTTGTGTAATACCTAAGACATACTCAATTGATATAAAACACGGCAACCCTATTACGACAAATACTATCAACACATACGGTATTATTGCAATAATCATATAAATAATCATAGCAAAAAATAAAGCAAAAAAAGCGGCTATAAGATCTTCTTTTGGCCAATGAATTATCATTCCGAATATTACAAAAATAGAAGCACCTATTATTCCTGCACAGATTAATTCAACAGGCATCGTTATATATTTATATATAAAATATGTTTTCAGGCAGTAGTCTACATCTTCCTCCTTTTTAGCAAATGAAATATTTCGCATTTGTGATATCAAAACAAATATAAACAGTATACACATTGGAATCATTACTACCGTAGCAACAACAATGCTTATAGCATACAGTATAACCCAAACTATTGAACCATATATTGCTGTTGCATACAGTATACCAAGCCACAAAGGGTGTTGTTTTTGATCATACTTCATATATTATAAATTCTTCTCCACACAATCAAGTGCCGCTTCAACTACCTTGTCCATATCATAGTACTTGTATGCTCCCAGTCTGCCACCGAAGATTATCTCAGGTCTTGTTTTTGAAAGCTTGACATAGCTTTCATATAGAGCATTGTTCTTTTCATTATTGATAGGATAATACGGTTCCTCACCCTTTTGCCACTCTGTAGGATATTCTTTTGAAATAATGGTGAAGTCCTGATTGCCGTATTCAAAATGCTTATGCTCTATTATTCTGGTGAACTTCACATCTCTTTCAGTATAGTTTACCACTGCATTTCCCTGATAGTTGTCGGTATCAAGTCTTTCATCCTCAAAGTATACTCTTCTGTACTCAAGCACTCCAAGTTTATAATCAAAGAACTCATCAATCATTCCGGTATATACAGTTTTATCAGCTATATCAGGATTCTCCTTTATGAAATCTCTGTACTCGGTATTTGTTCTTACTTCTATACCCTCAAGAAGCTTTTCAACTATTCCGGTATATCCTCCTATAGGAATACCCTGGTATCTGTCATTGAAATAATTATTATCAAATGTAAATCTCAGTGGAAGTCTCTTTATAATAAATGCCGGAAGTTCCTTTGCATCTCTACCCCACTGCTTTTCCGTATATCCCTTTATAAGCTTTTCGTATACATCTTTTCCGACCAAAGATATTGCCTGCTCTTCCAGATTCTTAGGGTCTGTAATTCCTGATTCCTGTCTTTGTTTTCCTATAATCGCCTTTGCCTCATCGGGAGTTTTTATATTCCAAAGCTTGCTGAAAGTATTCATATTAAACGGCAGATTGTAAAGTTCATCCTTATATATGGCAACAGGTGCATTGATATAATTATTGAACTCTGCAAAATTATTTACATACTCCCAAACTTTTTTATTTGAAGTATGGAAAATATGAGCACCATATTTATGAACATTTATTCCGTCTACATTCTCGGTATAGATATTTCCGGCTATATGATCTCTCTTATCAATTACCAAAACACTCTTACCGCGCTTCTTTGCCTCATATGCAAATATTGCTCCGAAAAGCCCCGCTCCAACTACTAAAAAATCGTATTTCATATGCTACTCCTTATCTATATCTTTCCAACTATCAAATAAATTACAATAGTTGCAATCATCATACATTCCTGTATATATGTATATCTTTCCACCTTACTGACAATTCTGTATTTGCCCGGATCCTTCTTATATTCAATGAATTTCATAGAACACCACACTGTGTTTGCAAGTAATGCCACTACAGAGATCTTATTCAGATTCCATACCAAAACCACATTTGTAAGTATATCAAGCCAAGTAAGAAGAAATACAAAATCAACGCATTTCTTATATCCGAACAGCTTTGAATATGTGACATATTCGGTTTCCTCTTTAGGTGCACGAATCTTTCTGGAAATCTCCCAAATAAGTGCGGGGAAATAAAGTGTCATAACCGCCATCAAATTTGTAATATCAAATATCGGAAGTTTATACTTCATTATCGCATAAGAAATAACATAAATATTTAATATTATCTGTACCGGATTATGTGTAACCAAGGCAAGAGGCAATGACTTTGCTATCTTATGCTTTTGGAAGAACCATACCGCCATCAAGCTTCCGTAACTGTAAAGTATAAGACAGAAAATAAAATTCCTCATAAAAAGTATATTTATAAAAATGGTTATTCCGATAAGTACAGTAGCAAAAATTCTTAAATCATCCTTATGCACTCTACCCGATGGAAGCGGTCTGCTTGCAAAAAGTCTGCAATCCAGCTCATAATCCTTAAAATCATCCGCAATACGCGCCCAAAGTAAAAAGCTGAATATTGTAAATCCTCCGATTATTACACCTATTACATCATGCTGTATAAAATAAGATATTAAATCGGACTGCCCTTCAACCTTATCAAATAAAAGCAGCTGTTTTCCGCTTACTCCGTGATTTAGAAGTACTATAAAGTAGATTTCCAAAAACACAATATAGCCAAGACATAGTCTTGGAATAAGCGGAAACATTTCATTAAAAATAAACTCTAAGCCTTTTTAATCTTTCCATATCCTATCCTCTCTCCGATTCGGATTTTAGTTTCAAAAATTTCTTTTACTGTTTTTCTAAGATATCTCTGTCTCATCTCTATTTCCTTGCCGACTATCTCAACTATACTTGAACCGCCATACGAGAAAAAAACCCTTTTCCTCACCTTTATAAAAGTAGCGTTTGTTATAGTTATGAATATGTCCTACAAGCATTGCTCCTATCTCCATATGAAGCATCTTGCCATATTCACTCATCCAATATTCCAACACCCTTTTATTCTCAGCAAATGCTCTCCAGTATGCAGATCTCTTCTGACACTTTTCAAGTCTGCCGGAAATTTCTTTTCTTTTTCGCTTCTTCCTGTTAACGGATAAATATATCTGTGATAATCACAAAGACTTAGTCTGTATAATAAAAGATATCCACCTCTTGCCCATTCGGGCAATGGGGCTTTCAACAATTTATCCGTATTGTAAACATTGCCCTTTATCATTATACTAAGTTTTTATTTCCAAGATAGAGTTTTCCGTCTTCACCTATTTTTAAATACTCTAAGTTTTCCACTTGCAGTGGCTAAAAACCCCTCATTATCCACATTTATCTTTTCTTTTCTTGATCGGCAAAGCTCTTGAAATTTCTCTTTAAAAAGCCCTCTATCCAAATCATATTTTTATAAAAGCTTTTTATCTTATTTTTAGACAAGTGACTTTTATAATATATTGACAGCAATTTTGAAAAAAATATGGCCTTGCAAAAAAATAAGTTTTAAAAATAGCCTGCCCAAAAACTGTGATATAAAAATTCTATAACTTTTGCCGAGTCTTCCTCTTCTCTTATTATTTTACCGCTTCTTCTATCAATTATTTCCAAAGTATCACCTATATCAGCAATAAAGCTATAAACACAATGGCAAGAATCAAAAAAAGCTGTTCTGATATAAAGATTCGGCTTCCTTATCTTCTTATTCCACAAAAATGCCAAAATTAAAAAATATATACAGGCACTCAATCGGTAAAGCCGAAAAAAACTCTCTATATACTTTGCACTAACCACATACAAAAGATATAAAAAATGCGGAGTATGTTACAGCAAGTCCTGTAAAATAAAAACTTATCTTCACTTCCTTGCAGTTAAAAATACGCAAGTCTTATTATTACCGCCAAAATATATAAACTTACAAGTACAAATGAAATATATATATTTTTAGAAAAAGCTTATATATATCTTTGCGGGAAACAATCCGAATGAAATCAGATCGGCAAACGAATCTATCTGAACTCCAAAGTTTTCTTCAAGCTCGGTCCTTTTATACATCCTTGCAAATACTCCGTCAAATGCATCACAGACTCCTGCAAGCATCAGTAAAATAGTAGCAAGGTACAAGCTCTTTGCAAAGAAAAATCCTGAATATCGAAAATCAATACACCTATATAAGTCAGTATAACACTTGGATGATATACTCCCAAAAATATCTTTTTCATATCATAAATACTTTCTTACTTTAAACAAAATCAAAATCATATTTACAGCCACATGAGTGATCCCACCAAGCAAAACCGCCAAAATATATTGCATGAAGCTAAGCTCTGCAAATATTGCAAGCACCAGCATTACTCCTATCATCGAATCTATCTGATCGTATACGAATGTAGCTATATTTGCAGGAAATCTGCCTCTTGTGGCTGCATCTATATCAAATCTTCTTTTTATAAAGCTGTTTGGCAGCTCAAAGAGCATATATGCAAATCCGAATAATGCTCCGGATAAAAGATTAAAATAAACCGTATTGGGATAATTTTTATAGATCAGATTGTAATGCTCCAATCCTGTTTGTTTTAAAAATAATCCCCAAAGTATTGCCGCAAATGCAGTGCCAAGTATCATTCCTATAAACCCAAGTACCGTCTTACTGTTGCCGAAAATTCTTTTTCCTTTTAAACTCTTACCGCCGTCTACAGGTATTCGTAAAAAATCAAGCGCCTTTATCTTTACAAAGAGCATATTGAAAACTCCGCCAAGGATTACAGGAAGCATACTTATATACAGTGATATGATCATAATGCTACTCCTAAATAATTTATACATTCCATAATCTGTACGGCAAAAAAATGCTATACCGAAGCAAAAGCACTCCGGCAGCTCCCATATCCTTAATAACCTTTATCTCAGGATGTACATCCTCTGAAATAAAGTCTGAAATATGTTCTATGGAAGTATTTATACATTCCAGGCCGTAAACAGCTGCAGAGGTAATAATATATGCATACCAACCGGCCTTATCCGTCTTAAATACAAAGAAGTCCAAGAGAAAAAATATAATATCTATAACAATGTAATACTTATAGTTTTTTTCTGTCTTTAGAGCAAAGATAAGTCCCTCTATAGCACAATATATACTTTTTAAAAATGTTTTATTCTTCATCCATATCCTCAAATTCTAAAGCATTTTTTCAAGCATCACATACTTTCTTTGCTCTTTTATCTTATCCTTAAAATATCCTCCGCTCGCTTTGCCGCTGTGAATAAGTGCGGATATTCCGCTCGCCTTTTTTTCTTTCAACCTGTCCACCACTTGCTGTGAAAGTGCCGAGCCAAGTCCAAGGCAGTCTCTTTTAACTCCCATATATAAGAGTACATATCTTTTTGCATGAGACTTCACATTCATCACATTTAGTAAGAGTGCAGGTGTTCTTGATTTACAAAGTAAATTTCCGTAATCAGGCAGACATATTAAAAAGCCCTTTAAATCTCCATCCTTGTACGCAAGAAAAACCGTCTCCGTATCTATTACCATTTTTAAAGGTGAATAGAGTTTTACAAAGTCCTCTTCAGATATCATCTTAAATCCGCAAAAGTCTTTATAGCCTTCTATCAAAACAGGATATATATCTCTTAGGTATTTTTCAAAATTATCTGTATCAGGATGTGTAAATACATAGCCTTCATCTTTTGCATCCTGCAATCTCTTCCTTGCCTTTTCGCTGTCAAAGCTTTCATCAGCAACATCAAAGAAATTGGAAATATATTCTTCAGATACTTTAAAACCGTTTTCCTCCCAAAGCCCCTGATAATATGCCTTATTTGCAGGTTCTCCGATATATGGCAAATCTTCAGAGGTGCAAAAGCGATACCTTGCCCAAAAGGAAAGATCTATAGGCCCCAAAATTTTCTTTTTTCCCTCTTCTCTAGCCAGATTTTCACCTGCCGCAAGTAATTCTTTTGCCACTTCACTATTATTGATACATTCGAAAAAACCTATATAGGCCGTATCATCCTCATAAAATGAAAGCAGGCAGCGACCTACTACTTCTTCCTTCTTATTCTTTGCTATAAGCGGTATTATCTTTACACCTTTACACAAAATATTGGTGTTTTCCAAAACCTCTCTTTCAAAGATTTTATCCTGCATTATATGTTTATCATCATAGACTTTCGCAGGGAATCTAAGGAATAATTCTTTATCCTTGTTCTTTTTCACTATGCTTACATTTATCTCACTCAATTTTACTCTCCCTTATTACCTTACAATAACCCTTATCGCCATCAAGCTCCACTATATCACCGTTTTTTATATGATTCATCAAATCCGAAATTCCAACCACTGCAGGCTTTTTTAACTCTCGTGCAACTATTGCTGTATGCGAAAGTAAAGAACCTCTCTCTGCTAAAATTCCCTTTGCTACATCAAGTAGAAGAAACCAGCCCGGATCAGTTGAATATGTGGCTATTATCTTATCCTTCACATCCTTTAATGACACGGTTCTCATATCTGTTATTTTAATAACTTCACCCGTAATTTTTCCGCTTGAAACGCCTCTTCCTGTAAGAAAAACTCTCTCGGTTTCTTCATCACAAATACTTCTGTCCATAATTGAAAAATCTATAACCGGATCACCCAAAAGCACAACTTTTTTAATAGTCGGAAGCTCATTGTATACAAGCATCAGCCTTTTTCTTCTTTTTATTTCTTCGGTAAAATCCTTACCTGAAAATATCATTTCTCTTATTTGTGGAAGTGATAGATGATAAATATCTTCGCCCACAGTCTTTGCACCTATTTTATCTATCAGTTTTCTCATTAGTCCGAACAATCTGCTTCTGTTCATCCTTGAAATCTCTCGATAATTGGTTGAACTCCTTGCCAAAGACTTCTTTATCTTTACAGTACTTTTATTAATATCCTGTACGGGAAGCATCGCCCTTTCTTCCACCATCTTATCAAGCAATTCGGGATTTGTTGCAAATGTCCTTGTCTCCAGCTTCAGCTCCCCTATAGTTCTGTCACCATAGTATTTGATATAATCCGCTTTCTTTTCTTTATATTCATTCGAGCTTGCACCGAATTTTGAATATGTATGTACCAATTCATTCAATGCTTCTACAGGCTTTTTACTTTCAAGTGCCAGGGTATTTTTCACATTTTTCCCTGCAAAATGTGTGGACAAAAATGACACCATATCATTTATCAATGTCCAGTCCCACTCTTTAAAGAATACATCTTCCATTTCCAAAAAAAGATTGTACAGCTTCTTTGGGTCCTCTTCATTTTCAACTTTTGCACTATAGTATTGGAATTCTTTTTGAAAAAGTGAAAAGATCCGCCATCTTTTTGTGAGATTAAAAACAGATAAAGAGTTGAAAAAGAAAAGCTTTGTTTTTATGAATAAGCTTGGTCTTTTTTTAGAAAAGTGTATTTTTTCATCCTCTACACCAAGCATCTTTTGCCAAATAGGGATAATCTTTGAAGAGAAGGGTAATAGTCTTAAAATATCGTACCAGCTACTGATTTCATAGTACATCCTTCCCCCAAAGTAACTGACCATATGCGTAAACAAGTCTTCATACCTGTTTGCTGATTTTCCAAGCACTCTTCCTATAAGTCTTGTAAATATCCTTGTGTATACCTCCCCGGCAAAGCTTCCGGTCAGCTTAGAACAAACTCCGGGGTAACTTTCAGCAATATTACTGTTATCTAAAAATGCGAATATTTTTTTGTAAAATCAAGACTCGTAATCTCTCTTGCCTGTAAAATATATATTTTTTCATCCTTGACGGCAAACTCTATATCCATCGGCTTTCTAAAAAGCTTTTCGATTCTTTCTCCGGTTTTTTCAAGTTCCTTTACAAGGTTTTCAGGAAAGTTCAAGGTATTTCCCTCTTTATATGTAGCTCCGTCTCTGTAGTGGTGATAGGTAATTGTTTCAGCTTTATCCTCCACTATACTGCTTCCAAGTCCTTTTCCTACCACTATCACCGTCTCATTTAAGATGCCTTTAGGATTGGCAGTAAATAAAACACCTGAATATTCGGACGCCACCATTTCCTGAATTATTACACTTGATATTTTGTTTTCTGCCTGTATACCAAGCTTTTCTTCGTAGTATCTGTTTTTATAACTGTCTACCACTGATTTTATAGCCTTATCCACTTCTGATTTTGGAACATTTAAAACAGTTAAAAATTGTCCTGCATAGGAAAAGTTTTCACCGTCCTCATGTGCATCATTTGAGCGAACGGCAAAAAGTTCCGAATCAAAATATGAAAAGTCAATCTCATCTCCGGGATAAGCTATTTTAAACTTTGGAACCTGAAAGCCGTTTTCTTCCAAAACCTTTAAGTTTTTTGCTTTCATAGTTCTCTCCGTATAACACTGCATATCCTCTCTACCTCAGCCTCTTCCAAATCAGGATATATAGGCAAGGTCAAAACCTTTTTTGAAATATCAAGTGCAATAGGTGTTTCATTTGCATCAAAGCTTTCACTATAACATTCATAGGCATTTGTACATGGGTAAAAATACTTTCTTGCAAAAATATTTTCCTTTGCCAAACTGTCATATAACTCGTCTCTATCGCCCTTATCAACAACTATCGGAAAATATGCATAATTGTATGTAGTGTCATCATTATATTTATTAAGTCTAAGAGAATTTATATCTGAGAGCCTGTCTGTATATAGCTCACAGATTCTCTTTTCTTTTTCTATGTACTCGGAAGATGCTTCATATTGCAAAGTCCCATAGCGTACCGCAAACTCATTCATCTTTTGCATTGCTACCCACATACGGAACATTTTCCTTATCCGCAATACCGAAGTTTTTTTCAAAAAAATCCAAAGACTTTCTTCTCTCCTTATCTCTGAGAGCTATAGCACCACCTTCTATGGTGTTAAACACCTTTGTTGCGTGGAAGCTGAATATACTCATATCTCCAAAAATCCGCTACACTCTTTCCTTTATATCTCTCACCGAATGTATGATGCCGCATCATAGACTACATATAATCCATGCTTTTTTGCTATTCTATCAATGGCTTCCACATCACATACATTACCATATACATGTACAGGCATTATAGCCTTGGTATCTTTTGTTATAAGCTTTTCTATTTTTTCAGGATCTAGTGTAAAATCATCTTCCTTGATATCGCAAAAAACCGGCTTAAGTCCGTTTCTTACTATGGCATGGGTGGTAGATGCAAATGTAAATGGTGTTGTTATAACTTCACCTTCTATCTTTTAGAGACTGTAATGCAAGTTCCAATGCCAGATGTCCGTTTACTGTAAGAACTATATCCATATCGTCCATAAATTTACTTAAAGTATCTTCAAGCTCATTATGTACATCACCCATATTGGTAAGCCAGGCACTCTCCCATATCTTATCTACATACTCAAGGAATTCCTCCTTAGGAGGCAATGTAGCCTTTGTGACAAATATTTTCTTTTCTTCCTTCATACGCCTCCTTATATATCGGTAAATATTATATCTTTTTTACAATATGGAAATCAGCCTCTCCACATCCTCATTCTCTGTAGCCCAGCTTGTACAAAAATCTTATAACATGCTTTCCGTTTTCAAGAGTCTCCATAAATCCGAAGCCTATATCCTTTGATAATCTATCTCTCGTAACATCATCCACTACAATAAACTGTTGATTGGTAGGGGAGTCTATATAAAGCTCATATCCCTTCTCAATCAAAAAGCCTTCTTTATCTTCATAGCAGCATCTACACCTCCAAGTTTTTTTGTACAAATCATTACTGAACAATGTATCAAACTGTATTCCGAGCGGCCTTCCCTTTGCCAATACGGCTCCAAAGAGCTTCATATCGGTAAAGAAATGTTTACTGAGCCCTTTATTTGTAAATACTATCGCTTCACCTATCAGTGCACCGCATTTTGTACCGCCTATATAAAAATACATCACATAATCTTGCAATATCTTCCAAACCTGTATCACATTCACTGCTTCCAAGTGCATATGCAAGTCTTGCTCCGTCTATAAAAAGGAATATTATATTCATTACAAACAGATCTTATCTCTTTTATTTCATTCTTTGAATACAAAGTTCCATACTCTGTAGGCTGTGATATATAGACCATTCCGGGATATACCATATGCTCATGATTTACATCTGCGTAAAAGTCTCTGCAGAATCTTTTTACAGTATCTGCCGCCAGCTTGCCGTTCTCAGACTTCAATCCAAAGACCTTATGTCCGGTGTTTTCTATGGCTCCCGCTTCATGTACCGATATATGTCCGGTATCTGCCGCAATTACACCCTCATAGTTTTTCAAAATACTTCCGATAACTATTTTGTTTGCCTGAGTACCACCACTTACAAAGAAAATTTCAGCATCGGTCTTTATAGCTTCCTTTATCTTTTCTTTTGCGGAAATACAAAACTCATCACTTCCATAACCTGCCTGCTTGGATAAATTACTTTCCTGTAATTTGTCTAAAATCTCAGGCGTTGCACCCTCGCTATAATCATTTATAAAATATAACATACTTCCTCTCAGTCTTTTAATCCAACAAAAAGTCTGACATTACCATATTGCTGAGATCAAGTCCCTTTTCGGTTAGCCTTAGATATGGCGAGTTATATTCCATGTTTTAACATCATATTTCTCTTTTATCTGTCTGTCAAATACCCTCAAACATATCTACACCGAATCTCTCGTTAAACTCATGTCTGGATACACCTCTTGTAAGTCTGAGACCGAGGAACATAAATTCCTCCATATTTGCCTTGATGTCAAGTTCTTCCAGATCACAATAAAGCGGTGTAATATCCTGCTGCATCTTTACACTCATATATTTTCTGTAATCCGATTCCACATGGAAGCGTCTGTTCATCACATAACCTGAAGCGCCTACTCCAAGACCAAGATAAGAAACTCCTGTCCAATAGCCTATATTATGTCTGCACTCTCTTCCGGGCTTTGCATAATTGCTTATTTCATATCGCTCATATCCATGCTCTCTTAAAATATTTTTTGTAAGAGCATACATCTCTCTGTCTATATTCTCATCCGGTAGGAGCATACTGCCCTCTTCACTCCCGTACTTGTCAAAGAACGGAGTATCAGGCTCTATTATAAGTGAATACGCACTTATATGCTCAGGCTTTAGAGCACATACTCTTTTTAATGTAGTCTTATAGCTGTCAATTGTCTGATTCGGCAAACCGCTCATAAGGTCTACATTTATATTTGTAAACCCATACTCTCTTGCAAGCTGATAGCTTTGTAAGAAATCTTTATAGGTATGTATTCTTCCAAGCTCTTTAAGCTCCTCTTCGATACTGCTTTGCAAACCGAAGCTTATCCTGTTGATTCCGGCCTTTTTTATATGCATTATCTTGCTCTTTGACAATGTACCCGGATTACATTCAATAGAAACTTCCGCATCGGTTTCAACTATAAAGTTCTCACGAACAGCATTCATAATATCAAGTATCCAGATTCCGCTAAGTGTAGTCGGAGTACCTCCACCGATAAAAATTGAACTCACAAGATATTCACTGTAATTTTGTCCCTGCGCTTTTATCTCCTCTATAAGCTGATTAACATAGGCTTTCTTTTCACTGTCATCAGCTCTAAAGGATAAGAAATCACAATACCTACATTTTTCTTCGCAAAATGGTATATGCACATATAATTCCAACTTTTTCATTGACATACTTTATCAATCCTCATCCAATTTAAGTACACTCATAAACGCCTTTTGAGGGATTTCCACATTTCCGATCTGTCTCATTCTCTTCTTTCCCTCTTTTTGCTTCTCCAAAAGCTTTCTCTTTCTTGAGATATCTCCTCCGTAACACTTTGCCAAAAACATCTTTTTCTCATGGCTTTAACGGTCTCTCTTGCTATTACCTTTTGAACCTACTGTCACTGTATAGGAATCTCAAACAGGTGTCTCGGTATCTCCTCTTTAAAGCTTCTCACACATCTTTCTTCCTCTTTTCATAAGCGGAATCCGCATGTACTATAAATGACAGCGCATCCACCTCTTCCTTGTTTATCAAAAATATCCAACTTCACAAGCTTTTGAAGGTACATAGCCCTTTAAGTCATAATCAAGTGAGGCATAACCTCTTGATCTTGACTTTAGTGCATCGAAGAAATCATATATTATTTCATTCAGAGGCAAATCATATTTTTAAAAATTGCACGATTCTCCTCAATATATTCCATACCAAGATAAATACCTCTTCTCTCCTGGCAGAGATTCATAATGAGATCCTACAAATTCCTTTGTAAGCATTATCTCGGCAGAAACTATCGGCTCCTCCATATGCTCTATCTCTGAAGGATCGGGCAGATTTGAAGGGTTTTGTAAGTTCTATAACCTCGCCGTTAGTTTTTAAATACCTTGTATACAACACCCGGTGCTGTAGTAACAAGGTCAAGATTATATTCTCTCTCAAGTCTTTCCTGTATTACTTCCAAATGCAATAGTCCAAGGAAACCGCATCTGAATCCGAATCCGAGTGCAAGTGAAGTCTCAGGTTCAAAGAAAAGCGAAGCATCATTTAACTGCAGACTTTTTCAAAGTGCCTCTCTAAGGTCATTGTACTTTTGCACCGTCCGCCGGGTAAAGTCCGCAATAGACCATAGGTGTTACCTTCTTATATCCCGGTAATGCCTTTTTCACAAGGATTATTGTTTAATGTAATAGTATCACCGACTCTGGTATCCTTTACATTCTTTATACTTGCCGTAATATAGCCTACCATGCCTGCAGAAAGCTCATCACATGGAATAAACTGGCCTGCACCGAAATACCCTACTTCCACAACTTCCGCCACAGCTCCGGTTGCCATCATTTTTATAGGATTGCCTTTTTACACTTCCCTCTTTGATTCTGACAAATACTATTACTCCCTTATATGAATCATATATTGAATCGAAAAATAAGTGCCTGCAAAGGTGCCTTTGGGATCACCCTCCGGCGCCGGAACTTTCGCAACTATCGCTTCCAAAACATCCTCTATGTTCAGTCCTATCTTGGCTGAAATTCTTGGAGCATCATGTGCCTCTATTCCTATAACATCTTCTATTTCACTTGCAACCAAATCCGGATCGGCACTGGCAAATCCACCTTTATTTATAACAGGAAATACTTCCAGGTCATGATCAAGCGCCATATAAACATTGGCAAGTGTCTGTGCCTCTATACCCTGTGCCGCATCTACTACAAGTATGGCACCGTCACAGGCGTACCAGAGACCTTGAAACCTCATAGTTAAAATCCACATGTCCCGGTGTATCTATAAGATTGAATATATATTCATTACCGTCATTTGCCTTGTAAACAGTTCTTACCGCCTGACTCTTTATGGTAATTCCTCTTCTCTCTCAAGATCCATATTGTCAAGAACCTGAGACTGCATCTCCCTGCTGGTCAAGAGCCCTGTCTTTTCTATAATTCTGTCTGCAAGTGTAGACTTGCCATGATCTATATGTGCAATAATACAAAAAAATTTCTAATTTTACTTTGATCAACAATCATCTTTTTCTTCCTATCGTTAAACCTTGAATAATAATGCTTATAATAACATTTTTCAGCATTCTTACAATAATAGTGGAAATGAAGCGCTTATTACATACCATACATTATGTCAATATACAGCCTGCATGAATCAAAAGAGCTGTGAGAGCTTGACATATTCATTTTCCCTATGTACCACCGATAAATCTCCCGGTCCTATAATTACAGGTATAAGTTCATTTTTATAAGCATACTTGCATCTGTAGAGCCTGTAAAGGTGTCAAACTCCGGATCCATACCCAGCTTTTTTTAATGTGGCTTTAATAGTCTTTATTAGTCTGTCTTCCTTTGATGTATCCCATGATGTTCTCATATCGGCTATCTTGTATGTAGCATCAAAATGAGGATTTTCCGCTTTTATTTCATCTATAAGTTCATCCAGTTTTTCCCATATATGCTCAGGCTTATGTCCTACCTGTAGTCTGGCATCCACTGTAAACACACATCTGTCAGGCACTACCTGCGGCTCCACACCTGCATTTATAGCCAATGTTCTCCAGAATGTATCAGGATAATCTTTAAATTCAGTGTTCTTTATCTTTTCTATAAGCTTTATCGCAAGATATATGGCATTTTCGCCCACACCCTTTTGTGAACCGTGAGCAGTCATGCCATGTACACAGACATCAGCCCATGTTCTACCCTTTTGACGATTGCATATCTTCATATCGGTAGGCTCGCATACGATAAGATATTTTGCATTATCAAACACCTTATTTTGATATAATGCCTTTGATCCCTTCATAAAGTTTTCTTCATCTATGGTAGCCGCAATTATTATATCTCTTTCAGGAATAATATTGTTTCTCTTCAAAAGTATCATAGAATATACAGCACTTATCAGTCCGCTTTTCATATCGGCACTTCCTCTGCCATATAATTTTCCGTCCTTTATAGTGGATTTAAAAGGCGGTGTATTCCATCTTTTTATCTCATCATCAGATACCGGAACCACATCCATATGACCTGTGAAAACAATAGCATCCTTATTTGTTTTTCCGTTAAGCTTTGCTATGATATCATATCTTCCCTCTTCCACCGGTACACTAAAATACTCAATACCGTTTTGCTTTAGCAGACTTTCCACATACTCACACATAGGCTTTTCATTTCCTTTTGGATTTGTACTAGGTATGTCCACTGCTTTTGAAAATATGTCTACCAGCTCTTTTTCATCTATCAAATCAAAAATACTTTCCATAATATTTATTCCTTTAATTCATCAATATTCTTATTATACAGATTAAAATATATTCCCTCTTTATTCATCAACTCTTCATGTGTGCCTGACTCTTCTATACCGTTTTCCGTAAGCACCAAGATTTTGCTTGCATTTCTTATGGTTGAAAGTCTATGTGCTATTGTGATTGTAGTTCTGCCCTTACTCAGTATTTCAAGTGACTGCTCTGACTATGGCTTCCGAATTATTATCAAGTGCTGAAGTTGCCTCATCAAGTATAAGTATCGGTGGATTCTTTAAGAATACTCTTGCTATGCTTATTCTCTGCTTTTGTCCACCTGAAAGCTTAGTTCCACGCTCTCCCATATATGTATCAAACTTATCCGGAAGCTCCATAATAAAGTCATAGGCACCAGCCATCTTTGCTGCTTTTTCTACATCCTCAAAGCTTTGCATCCTTTTTTTCCGTAAACTATATTTTCATATATGCTTCCTGAGAACAGGTACACTTCCTGTTGCACAATACCTATATTATCTCTCAATGACTTTTGCTTGAAATCTCTTATATCTGTGCCGTCTATAAGTATTGCACCTTCAGTGACCTCATAAAATCTCGGTATAAGATTTGATATAGTTGTTTTACCTACACCTGAAGAACCTACAATAGCAATATTCTCACCTTTATTTATGCTAAAGCTGATATCATCAAGTACCTTTGAATCACTGTCAGGATATGCAAAGCTTACATTTCTAAACTCTATATCACCATGTACATCGGTCAAAACTCTCGCATTTTCCTTATCGACTATATCGTTCTTTACATCCATTATCTCAATGAATCTTTCAATACCTGTCATTCCCCTTTGGAACTGCTCCATATAGTCAACTATTTTCTTTACTGTATTTAAAAGCATATTTATATACAATGTGTAAAGAAACATATCACCTGCATTTATTTTACCGACCTTCATATAGTAGCTTCCAAGTACTATAACTGTCAGATACATAATTCCGTCAAATATTCTGTATACCACCTGAAAAATTTGACATATGTTTAGTAGAACTCTTTTTAATATACAGAAATCTCAAATTTTCTTTATGGAACTTCTTTACTTCAACTCTTCATTTGCAAATGATTTTTACAACCTTTGCGCCCAGAATATTGTTTTCAATACCTGAATTGATCTCACCCTACGTGATTTCTTTGTGCCTTTTGTGCCTTTCTCATATGGTTATTTGTGGAAGACATAAAGAATACCATTATCGGTATCATAATAAATATGGTAAGTGTAAGAGTTATATTTATATTTATCAGTATTACAAATGAAACTACAAGTTTTTACCAGTGCTATAAAAAAACTCTTCCGGACAGTGATGTGCAAACTCTGTAACATCAAAAAAAGGTCCGTAGTAATTCTTGATAATATCTGACCCGATTTATTTGTATTATAGTAGGAATAAGGGAGTCGCTGTATGTGAGAAAAAATATCATATCTCATATCCGTTTCTATCTTTTGCCCCCATCACATGGCCTATATTTTTGCATATAGTAGTTTGCTATGGTATCAACCACTCTGAGTAAAACAAATATTACTCCAAGTGTCATTATAAGTTTTTACAGTCAGGAGGCTCAAATCCTGCCTTGCAGTATTTGTCAGATATCTGAGTATTATCGGCGGACCAGATCACACATGGTTGAAAAAAACCTGCACATATAAGATCAAGTATTAATGTTGGATAGTACTTGCCGTAATATGGTAAAAACCGCTTTAACAAATATGAATTTGTATAAGTTTTTTTGCATAAGATCTCCTTCTTTAATTTATAGTTATATAAATAGTATATACAATAATAATTTCACAACATTTTTAGTATAGCACCTTTTAGAATAAGAAAGAACTCTAATTTTATATGAATATATTTGTCATTTGACTTATAAAAAAGGCAGCCTATGCTGCCTCCATTAAGTTTCTGTTTTATTTTATATATTTTTCAAAATCTTCTGCACTCATATCTGCTCTGATTGCCGCTTCATCAAGACTAATTAATCCATCCTTTACCAATGATATAAGCGTGTTTATGGTACCTCTTTTAATACCCTGTTCAATTCCTTTTTCTATTCCCTTTTCTATCCCTTTTTCTATCCCCCGGGCCTCTACTCTATCCAGTACTTCACACATATTGACTTTCTCCTTTCCCTTGAAATCGTTTATCGTTTCTTCAAATCTGTTATCTCCTGTCATTGCAGACATTAATGTTAAAAGTTCTTCCACATGAGCAATATTCGTTTCATCAGCTATATAATCTCTATTTTCCCTCATTTGATACAGGTAATCAGCCAATATCCTAAAATCACTTTTAAATAAGTCTATCTTTTCTCTTTCAAGATAGGCTATTTCAAATAAGTTTATCTTAAAATCATTTACATAAGGACGAACATCTTCATCTATATCAAGAACTTCAAAAAGTCTTTTCGGATAATTCCATCTCCTCTCATATCCCAAGTACAATACCAATGTAATCACAGGATACTTTTGCCCTGTCACCGTTTTCTTTTCTGCTTTGCTTTACATACTCTGCACCGTCATAACCAAATACTCTAAGAGGCATAAGTTTATTTGGTACTGTCTGATTTTCAAGTCCAAATAATGCGACATTGATTTTATTTTTACGCCAATACTTTGCTATATCTCTTTCCTGTGTTCTGACTCTTCCGTCAATCTTTAGCATACTCATCGGTAATGCATCCATAAGTGCAGATTCATCAACCACATCTCTACCGGCAAACAAAAGTACATTTAAGATATCAGCAAATACATCATTGTACTTTTCAAGCATCTTCTCCGTTATATCTTTTATCTTGCATATCTCCTCCTTATTATACCAAAAATTTTACTGTTGGATTATTTTTGAAACTTAGAATTTTAGAAATTAAAAACCATATAAGATACTTTAATTCTAATGTATATATCTTCAAAATACAATAACAATCTTATTTTTGTGCTTTTCCAAACTGTTTTCAATATTCTTACAACATTGAAATATAATTTATGTAAAGGTAGCTTGACATAAAACAAAAAAATTTATTTATACTTAATGTAAAGGAAGCTTTACATTAAGAGGTAGTGATTTGAAGAATAACTTAGATAAATTAAGAAAGCTTAAAGGTTTAACTCAAGAAGAATTCGCAAAAAGAATTAAAAGTATCAAGGCAAACTGTAAGTGCAATAGAAAACGGCAAATATAATCCGTCTTTGGATTTAGCTTTTTGATATAGCTTTTATATTTCAACAAGACAATAGAAGAAATATTTATATATTAAAAAGGAGAAAAACCATGAAAAAGAAGTAATATGATTTATGTACTGATCTCATGTTATATTATCCGGAATATCGTTATATATAGCTATTACTTTTTGATGCAAATAAAATGTCGGGAGTATTTTACGGACTTACAGGTGCTTTTGTAGCCGGCTAAGATTGTGAATATAGCTCAGTATTTTTTTATTGAAAAGGCATAATGAAAAATATGATGAAAAATTAGAAATTGAAAAGAATAGAACAGCAAGATGAATTAAAAACAAAAGCTTAGGGATAAATCAGGAAGATATGCTTATTTGTTTGGTATGTTTATCACTGCTCTATCTATCATGGCATATTCTTTACTTGGAGTATTAGATATCATGGATACAGAATATATCGTGATCTATTTATCAATATACTTGATTAGCCAATTATTTATAGGAAAAATAGTATTTAATCACTTATTGAGAAAGCATGACTGATAAATTATCAACTATAAAAAAAGACAGCTACTCGCTGTCTTTTTATGCCCATTGTCACTTAGGATCTTTATTCTTGTCCCCCTACAACCCAGTAATCACATATTTTCCCGCCTGATGCCAATGTGCTTTCTCTATGTAATACGCCCTTTCCTTTCTCAAACATAAGATGATCGATATCACAGCACATCGGTAAAAGATCCAGATAACTGTTATCTCTTGCGAATTTTTTTCAATGGGACATCTTGTGAAGTGGTAATAAAAACCGTCACTGTGCATCTCCTCATCAAAAATTAAAGTCCCAAGTTTTATCCTTATACTCCGGATGTTTATCTGCCCAATCCGCTATTTTATGCATCCTGTCGGAAAAACCTTTTCATATCTTTTAGGATTATTTTAAATCAAAAACCGCCTTTGAGTTTGCCGATCAATTTGTTATTTAAAAATTCAACAATGATCTCATTAAAATCATCAACACTAAAATCCCCTGCCCGGCACACAGCCATTAAAAACATATGCCGAATAAATATTGCCGGCCATAGGGGTTGTTAGAGCCTATATCCTCAGTACTCTCAATCATTTGCCTGTATAAACCGCGTGCCTTTTTAAAACTTTCTTCGGTCTTATCCTTACCGAATTTTTCTTATCATAGGTTTTTCAAGAAAAACTTATTAAACTAAAAATATACCCCTTGTATTTCATTAGACCCCTTTAAACTTTTTCACAAGTCAATTTTTCAACATTCACGTCCATGCCTAAACCTAAACCGTTTAAGTTAGGTTTTTATAACCACTATTATTTTACCACTTTCCTACAGACCTTTCCATATTTTAGAGCATATAAATGTAAATATAAAAAGGCGTGTAAAATAATTCTTCTATTTTACACGCCCGGATTCTACTGATTTGTAAATGCTGTTTTGTAAATTATTAAGTTCCAAAACGGCTGGTGCCTCTCTGAAGTTTTGGTATGCAAAGATTCCAAATCCTGAAACTTCTCCGGTTTCTCTTGCAGCCTTTACCTGCCTTAATAAGATATCATTATATCTTAACCATTCCGAAACTGCATTGCCGTCCTTTATATCCTTTCCGGTTCTGTAAAGTCCAAGACCTATATACAGCTTTTTACATTGCTGTTACTCTTTCTCTTTAACTCCACCCAGCTGTTTAAACAATTTATATATGAATGTGGTGCCAATATACCTGTTCTTGTTTTTTTGCTTCAAAACCGTGGTATAGTCATGCAGCATTATATAATCTATATATTCATTTGAAGCCATCCATCTATCAATATCTACAAAAATATGATTTATCACTTCTCAGATTTGATAAAAAGCGCTACAGGACTGATTCCGAAAAACCGCCTGAGGACGAGCTTCATGTACCGCCTTATATACATCTTTTACAAGCATTGACACATTTTCTCTTCTCCACTGTGTAATACCCAAACTGCTGCCTGAAGCATCATATTCCGCCTTGTCAAAACTCTTTGCCGGATCACTGTCATTTAATGAAGGATAAAAATAATCATCAAACTGTACACCGTCAACCTCATAGTTTTTACAAATTTCACTGATTGAATTCACAAGATAGCTTCTAACCTCCGCACTTGAAGGGTTCAGATAATAATTGCCGTCATGTAATAATACATTCCTCTGCTTTGAAGGATCTCCCATCCACTGCTTCACTATTGAATTATCCGGTATATTTTTCATCATAGAATTGGTAACTCTATAAGGATTTACCCAAGCATGAAATGAAAGTCCCTGTTTGTGAGCACTCTCAATCATATACTCCAGAGGATCAAAATTCGGATTCGAATCTTTTGTGACCATAAACTTTGACAATGGGAAGGATTTCAACTTCTGACCGTAGCTGTCCGAATGACTGTGCACATGGCAAAAATATAGCATTCATTCCGCGATTTTTTATATCCGACATAACTTGATCTGCACGTTTCTTAAATGCCTCAACATCTGACGGCATCTCACTCCAGTCAATATATGAAAACCATACTCCTCTAAGTTCTTTTTGCTCTACAACTGCGCTTTTAACAGTACCGTTTCTCTTTACAGGTGTAACCGCCGCATAAACTTGCAAAGAGGCCAAAGTATTTATTATCAATACTATAGCTATAAGTTTGCCGATCAGTCCACTAAACCACGTTCTCTTCATCTTCATCTCACTCTCTATTTTTTAAGTATAATAAAATCACTTAATATCATACTATAGCCAAGATAAAAAACCAATATCAACTTCCTTAAAGACTGATTACAAATACTTTTTATCTAAGTTTCACTTCTATCGCCCCCTGTTTTTTTGAAGTTTCAAATATAATACAACCGTTTTCTTTTTAATGTCTCTATAGTTTCAGGACTTGGATGTCCGTAATGATTATTTTTTTCCCACAGGATATAACGGCATAATCGGGACTTACATTTTTCTATAAAAAGCTTTTTAGAGAAGAGTTCTTTGAACCGTGATGAGCCACCTTTAGTATATCCACTTTCCCTATATCAAAGTATTTTAATATGCTCTCCTCGCTGCTTTTACCGATGTCTCCTGTAAATAAGAGTCTTTTTCCATAAGTCTCTATAACAAATGTCTGACTTTGCTCATTCACATTTTCTTTTATCCGATTTGTCAGGCCAAAGACAGTCTATCTTTAAATTTTTCTTTCAAAACAATCACCCATACTCAAATATCTTATATTGCACCCGGCCTCAACTGCGACTTTTCTTTAATTCATCATATGACTTATCTTTCATTGCCTGATACGGAAGAAACATATTCTCTATTTTTATATCCGTTTCAAGAAGATACAGTATTCCGCTTATATGATCGATATCCGAATGTGTGATAAAGCTCATCTCAATATCATCCACTCCCTTATATAAAAGAAAAGGCTCCATACTGTATTCACCCAAAGAAGGCTTTTGATGTGTCACGCCATCTATCAATATATCCAAATCATCAATATGCATATAAATGCCGTCACCCTGTCCCACATCAAGATACACAACACTTTCAGTTTTAAAAAAAGGATATAAAATAAGAACTGCAACTAAAGAAAGTAAAAGATATTTTTCTACACCTCAATATAGATATCGCAATTATACCAAGCAGTAAAATATAATAAATAAGTATCTGCCAAAACTTTGGCCTGCCAAATGCAATATAGTGATAAGGTAAATACTTGGTGGCAATACAAAGAAAAATCATAAAATCTCAGAATTAAAACAGTAAATACACTTATATATTTATATAAAGTCAGTCTCAGTATATTTAAAACCAAAGAAAGCATAGAAGAATAAAGCACAAAGCTCATAAGCGGTATAACTAAAATATTGATTAAGAAAGCATATAATGGGAATGTATAAAAATAATATAATGTAACCGGTAAGGTCAAAAGCTGAACTCCGATACTTACGACAAGAATTTTAAATACTCTATAACTACAGGAGGATTTGTCCTTCTTTTCCACAGGCCTAAATCTTTTTATAATAAATGCAATCGGTCCTCCAAGACTTAAAACTGCCGCAAAAGAAAGCTGAAAGCTTAATCCGAAGGGCTCAAACGGTGAAATAAGGCATATGCCTACCGCACTGATACTGAGTGCGGATATAATACAATAACTTCTCCCCAACACCTCAGCAATAAAATACAATATAAGCATTGTACTTGCTCTTACAATACTTACACTATCACCTACCAATAATCCGTAAAACACCAAAAATACACTCGCAAGACTTGCTGAAAGCAAAAAACTTCTTTGAAGTATTTTTCTGAGAAGCTTGTAGAGCCCTATACCGAGCAATGAAACATGAAGACCGGAAATAGCAAGTATATGAGCTATTCCACTTCTTTGATACAGTTTATAAGTACCTTTATCAAGTTCTCCCCTCATACCAAGTATGGTTGCTTTTATAAATCCGGCTCTGTTGGACTCAAAAGTCTCATCTATTTTTGTACTAAGGTATTGTCTTAATAAAAAGAAAAACTCACCTACCTTATCATAGCTTTTATCAACCACCATATAGTCGCTTACCGACATTTTTACATATATACCCTTGGTTTTATAATAGCTTTTTGCATCAAATTCACCGGGGTTGGTCCCTTTACTTATCTCTTCCAACTTCCCTTCAAACTTCACCTTATTTCCAATGTGAATGTCATTTAAAAAGATTTCATCTTTCAGATAGTAGATTACTCCTTCACAGATAATCATTGCATTATCATCTTTGAAAATAATATTTTTAACTCTTCCACATAATGAAGTGCTTTTTTTCATTATTATCCACATCAGCTATAAAAATTATTCATATATCGGATTTCATATTTGATTCTTAAAAATAAAGATACTGCATATCAGAAAAAATATCAGAAAGTAAATTAATTTGAATTTTATAATTTTTTGTAATTTAGTACAATAAGATCATAGCGCATGACGGGAATTCCTGTCGCAAGCCTGTATATACTGAAATAATATCCCTAAAAAGCTCTCCAAGCAAACAGGCCGTTACTATAAGTACACATGGTCTTTTTCATTTTTTTAATCCTCTTTTAGATAATCAAGATTTCTCTCTACAGAAGTTCCCTAAAGAGATTGTATTATATTTTTTTATCGGATTTTCCGTTCACAAGTATCTGCACTCTGCTTATATTAGGCAATTCGGAAAGTGAATCCACTATCGAGTATATTGTAATACTGTCAAGAACATCCGGTATTGCATTGAGGAAGGCCTCATCAAAATTTACATAACAGATGCCCTCATTCATTGTGACACTTACCACCTTTGTATCACTTGGTATAGTAGCCTTCAAACCGGCCGTTTCAGGTCCTTTTATAAGCTCATCAACTATAATTCTCTCTTTTGACGTATTGATATCATAAAACACATCTCTTGCCTCTGTCACCAGCTCTGTCCCCGATTCATCTGCAAAGTAAAGCAAAAGTGTGGCTTTTTCAAAGCTGTTTATATTTGAAACATTATTTATAAAGTTGTTGGCACTTATAAGCCCCACATTTTCTCCCAAGGCATTTACAAGAGGCTGATCTCCTGAACGAATACTTATATATTCTATCCCCTCTATCTGTGTAAATGTCTTTGCCAAGGCCGCTCTTGCAAGTACTTCTCTGGTCACATCCATTCCCTGATAGTTTGTATCAAAGTTTAAATATAAAATATTTCCGTCTATATCAAATCCTTGATATGTAACCTTGTCAGGTAGGGCTACAACCGCTTCCAAATCATCCGGCACCTTTAAAAAATGTGTCATAAGTTCTTTTTATCAGTCCGTTTGTATCGCTCTTACCTGAAGTCATGGGTGTATCGGCTTTCCACAAGAGTATTAATATTTGTATTTAAATAATAAATATTGTATTCATTTTCCGCTAAAGATTGTGTCTCCTTTTTCTTACAGGATATAAGAGTTATAGAAAGTAGAACAATTACAATGATCAAAAATTTGTTTCTCACTTCTTATCCCTCCTTTTTACATGATTTAGAGGAATTCTGACTGTAAACGTAGTTCCCTCACCTCTTTACTTGAAACTTTATAATGCCGTCATGTAAATGAACTACATTCTCGTAGATAGCAAGTCCCAAGCCGGTACCTCCTGTCTGCCTGGATCTTGCCTTATCTATGCGGTAAAATCTTTCAAAGATAAGATCTTGGTACTCAGGTGCTATTCCGTCTCCGGAGTCTTTTACCTTTATATAGAAAAACTTATGATCCGCGTCAATACTTACCTTTACAAAACCGCCATCCTTGTTATACTTGATTGCATTTTCTATGAGGTTATTTATGGCCAGTGACAACTTGGTTTCATCCACATCGGCACTTACCTCTCTGATAGTCTCAAAGTCATTTCTATATCACGCTTTTGTGCTATAGGTCTCAGTCTTTTCAAGATTTGTTTTATAAGTTGATTTATATCAATCTGCTCGGTTACCAAAGTGGTAGCTGACTTATCAAGCTTCACCAAAGAGAGAAGGTCATCTATTATCTTTGCCTCTCTGTCTATCTCATCCGAAATATCCTGCATAAACTCCGCATACATCTCATTAGGTACATTTTCCATGCTCATTAAAGAATCCGCCAATACTCTTATAGATGTAATAGGTGTCTTTAACTCATGTGACACATTAGCCACAAACTCATCTCTGGATTTATCCGCATCCTGTAACTTTGCGAGTGTGGTATTGATATTTTCAGAAATAGATTTTGGTCAACTGATATTCATTATGCTCTATCTTTTGATCAAGCTTTCCATAGCCTATACTTGATATATCATCTCTTTAAATTTATAAGCTACTTTTAACAGTCTTCCGCCTATTATAACAGAGAGTACAAATACTATTGCTGAAAGTGTTATATATAAAAACCTCTCGGTATTTCCAACACCTTCAGCTACCGAAACCAGATTCTCTGTAGACGCAATAAAACATTAAGACTCCGTCTATATTCTGGTTATCAATATTCTCATATATCGGCATTGTTTTGCAGTATATATGACTTGGTCTTATTGTATATATTTGTATTTGTGCCGTTGAATGTACCTATTATTTCCGGAGAGATGTTTATCTTACCTGTTGCCAGATTAAAAGTATCTTCAATAGTTGTATAGGATTTATCTATTATAACTATTCTACCGTTATATATATCCGCTACTGTATCTATCTCGGATCTTATAACCTCCCTGTTATCGGAATTTTTCAAAAAATTTCCTCTTGTGAGTTTGTTGCTGAGCATAAGACATTTTGTCTGCAACTCTATTTTCCTTGCATCCACTCTTGAGGTAAAATTTGTACGGCTTACAATTCCTCCATATATAAATATAGTAAGACACCGAAAAAGTAAAAATACTACAGACAAAAAGCACCCTCAAATTTATAGGAGGCAGTTTAAATTTCGTCTTTTTCAACATCCATAATCTTAATTGTCACTTGACTTTCTTGCTGCAGCAACAGCAACCGTTCCCGGGCCTATATGTGTTGCCACGGAAAGTGAAAGATTAACTATATCCACCTTTCCAAAAACAGGCTCAAGCTCTGCTGCAAATTCATTTGCAAAATCGAGCGCATCATACTGTGCTATCATTACTCTGGAATTTTTTTAGCATCCGGATCATCAAGTCTCTCTGCAAGATCCTTTTTAACGCTTCAAGCATTATCTGCTTTGCCTGTTTTAAATGTTCTGGCTTTTCCATAAGCATCAATCTTTGATTCATGAATTTGAAGTACAGGTTTTATCTTCAGCAATGAAGCAAGAGCTACGCCATAGGTGTAATCCTTCCGCCCTTTTTTAAGATATTTCAAATCACTTACCATCAAATATATTCCCTGACTTGCCTGCATCGGTTTTCAAGTTTTTCCCTTTATCTTTTCAGGTGACATGCCCTCTTTTAAGCATCTCTATTGCATCCAAACCGGCACTTATCTGTGTGATTGATATTCTCTTATTATCCACTACAAATACCTTACCGAAAAACTCATCCTCATTTGAAAGCATTGTTGCCGTATCACATGAACCTGAAAGCTCCTGATGTCATAGGTATATGTATTATTGAATCATACTCTTTTAAAAGTTCAGTCCACAGATCCATCACATCTTCAGGTGAAGGCTGTGATGTCACTATATCGGCACCGTTCTTTTGTAATCTTAAGAACTCATCATATGTAATATCCTTACCGTCTAAATATTCTTTTTCCGTTCTATCATAAACGGCATAGGCAAAATATACATGCCAAGCTCTCTTGCCTCTTCCTTTGTCAAACCACTGTTACTATCCAATACAACCGCTGTACTCATTAGCCTCTATCCTTACCCTTTGCTATTTCATCAATTACATTATTTTTAATCATATCATCTATGATATCATTTCCGCTTTTTTCTTCATCCTCTTCCATCTTTGCATGTAGTACATAGACTGCACATACAAAGACAAGTATCAAAATAAGCACCGCTATTCTGATCATTTAACCACTTCCTTTATAATCCTGAGTGCATTTTTATATGTTATATTTTCAATAAGACTTGCGCTAAAGCCTTCCCTCTCCATTGCATCTGTCAAGAGTCCCATTCCCCCTGCATCCTTCCACTCTAAAATATCACTGAATCCGTCATAGTCCGAGCCCAGAGCCACAAACTCGCTTCCTCCAACATTTACCATATATTTCAGCATATCTATAGTATCGTCTATATAGGCTTTTCTTTCTCTGTTTGAAAAATCCTTCGATAAGAACTCAGGATAAAAGTTAAGCCCCGAAATGCATCCTTTATTTGCCATCTTCTTTATCATATCATCAGTCAAATTTCTCGAATGATTGCATACCGCTCTGGCATTGGAGTGACTCGCAACAAAAGGTCTCTTTGCAATATCAATTATATCATAAATTCCCGCATCCGAAAGATGTGAAACATCAACTATTATTCTCAACTCTTCCATTTTTTCCACAACCTCAAATCCGAAAGGTTTAAGACCGTTGTCTTTATCAGGGGTATAGCCGACACATTCACCGTTTTCTATAATTCGTTTATTACCGAAGCCTATACAGTTTTCAAAATTCCAGGTAAGAGTTATCATCCTTACACCTCTGTTGTAAAAGTGTATAAGATTTTCTATACTGCCCTCTATCGCCTCACCCTCTTCTATTGTGAGGAATGCCGAAATCTTATTGTTTTCCCTGTTTTTTTGGATATCGCTATAGCTTTTTGCAAACGCAATATCAGACGAATTTTTCTCTATTTCTTCTTCATACAAATCAATCAGTTCATTTACATATTTATATGGTGAGTCCACCTCTTTTAAATATGTAAACATAGCAAAGCATTGTAAAAGTACATCTGATTTTTTCAGCTTGCTTATATCAATCATTAAATCATTCTCTTTTAGACTTATACCCTTATTTTTATATATTTCACTGATTGTATCACAATGTAAATCAACTATCATGTTTCCCCTTTTTTCAAATCCTTATGCCACCATTTTCCTGATATAAATCTATATGCAAAATTTGACGATCGAAATACCCAGTCTATAATCATTGCACACCATACACCTATTGCTCCTATATGAAAAACATTGGCTATAAAAAGTGATGTTGCAAATCTGAATACCGCCATTGAAAACAGGCTTACTGTCATTGTAAATTTCACATCATTTCCTGCTCTTAGTGCATTAGGAAGTATAAAGCTTAGAGGCCATAAGAATACCGCCATTCCCATATGTATCCATACCAGTACGGCTGTAAGCTCTCTTGTGGCATCCGATACCTTATATATTGAGATAAAAAAGCTTTGAAATCCCAATATAAATATAGTGGGAATTATAATGACCGCATATCCTATAAACATCAGTTTTTACATAGTATTTAGCTTCTTTATAATTTCCCGCACCCACACATCTTCCTATGACCGTTATCATAGCAATACTTATCGCATTGCCCATGTTTACGCCAAGTCCGTCAAGATTATTTGCTATGGCATTGGCCGCTATCTCCGCTCTTCCAAAGTTTGAAATTATGGAAACTACAGCAACCCTTCCGACCTGAAACAGTGAGTTTTCAATTCCTGAAGGTATTCCGATATAAAAGTATCCTTCTCATATAGTCCATTCTCAGTCTGAATACCCTTCTAACTTCAAATAAACTATAGCATTTTTATTCCTTGATGCAAGTATTGTTATAGCAATAGCACTACACCTCTTGATATAACACTCGGTATAGCCACACCGGCCACTCCCATATGTAATACAAAAGATTCCGACACTGTTTCCGACTACATTTATTATATTCATAAGTATGCTGACTTTCATGGAAGTCTTTGAATCTCCTATACTTCGTATATAGTCACGCCTGAATTATATATTGCCAGCATAGGAAAAACTTATTGCGGTTATTGTCAAATACTGCTTGCTTGCCTCAAACACCTCATTATCTATATTACCGAAAAAGCATTGATATAAGAGGATGAGCGAATATTATAACAAGTATGGAAATAATAACGGAAACCGAAAAATGTCATAATCTCAAGCTGAGCGTACCGCAGTACATGCATCGTCGTTTTTCCTTGCACCTATAAACTGACTGATTACTACTGCACCGCCTGTTGCGCGAAAGAAGTAAAGATATAAGCACATTGTTTACCATATCAACAAGCGACACTCCCGATACTGTCGCCTCACCTGCAAAAGCTTACCATAACGGTATCCGACATTCCTACAGCTATGGCCAGAAACTGCTCGATAATCAGCGGAACTATAAGCAGTTTCAAATCAGTATTACTGAATAATTTCCCGGTATATTTTTTATTATCCTGTTCCATATATTCTCCATATAGCCGTCGCTTTACAAGTTCTCACCACCAGTAAATATCCCTGAATGTGGTTCTATCTCCATGTTCACATGGCCGTTATCATTAAAAATATGTTACCATTCCTACATTGTAACCTGTAGGATTTGTATATATTACTCTGCTTATAGCCGCATTATCTCTCATACCTGTGAGATAGAGCGGAATATCTATTTTCTTTTTTTTCTCTTCCGGTATGAATTATAATTACAGATACATTATCTTTTGAAACTCTTGCATAACCTACTATACCGTCTTTTGAAATAAGTTTTATCAAAGAGCCGTGTTTTAACTCTTTTCTTATTCTATGCCATCTGTTCATATATCTGTGATACTCTAAAAGTTCAAGATTTTCATTTCCCCAAGGATATGTTCTCCTGCTGTCCGGATCTGTAAAACCGCATACTCCGACCTCGTCACCATAGTATACGGTAGGTGCACCCGGCAGAGTTAACTGCATCATTATGGCCTGCCTCATAACTTCAAGCTTTACACCTAAGCTTGCATCCTCTGATTTATGAGTATTTATTCTTCTACAATACCGTTTGTTCTTGTCAGGAATCTGGAATGATCATGATTTGAAAGCTGAATCATAGATACAAGTGCTACATCATAATGCATTTTTCCAAGCGCATTCTTTAACATCATAAAGAACACATCTGCATTTCCCTTAAGGCTCATATCCTCTCTGTCGGAATGTTTTTCAAGGCCTGTCAGAAACCAGCTCACCGGCTCCATAAAGCCGTCATAGTTCATTACTCCGTCCCAACACTTGCCGTCCAGCCAAAAACTCGGATCACCGTAATGCTCGGCAAGAATAATTGCGTCCTTGTTTACGGATTTTACCGCATCTCTGAACATAGTCCAAAACTTATGGTTAAACTCTTTTGTATATCCGAGATCTGCCGCTACATCAAGTCTCCAACCGTCCACATTAAAAGGCGGTGATATCCACTTCTTTGCAATTCTAAGTATCTCATCAACCAGCTTTTGACTGTTTTCATAATAGAGCTTCGGCAAGGTATCATGTCCCCACCAGCCGTCATATTCCGTTCCGATAAAGTTAAAGTATGATCTGAATTCACTTTCTTCTGACCAGTATGCACCTATCGGATATTCTTCATCCGCTCTTTTATAAATACCCTCTTTGTCCATCCATTTATTAAAGGATCCGCAGTGATTAAATACTCCGTCTATAATCACTTTGATATTTTTCTTATGAGCTTCTTTTACCAGTTTTATAAATACTTCATTACTTGCCTCAAGATTTTTCCTACTTGTAACTCTTTTTACATACTTTGCGGCATTTTTATTGTCACTGTCAAACTCACCTAAAACTCCGTCCGTATCCTCCACAATTTTTCCTATATGGGGATCGATGTAGTCATAGTCCTGCGTATCATATTTGTGATTTGAAGGTGATACAAATAGAGGGTTAAAGTATATCACCTCAACCCCAAAGTCCTTTAAGTAGTCCAGTTTTTGTAAAACGCCCTCCAAGTCTCCGCCATAGAAATATCCCACATCAAAGTTTGAAGGATATTCATTCCAATTTTCCTTATGTTTTACAGGTAAACCTATATATATATATTCATCATCCACGACATCATTGGTTTCATCTCCACGATTGAATCTGTCGATGAATATCTGATACATTAAAGCTCCCTTTGCCCACTCAGGCAAAGAGAAGTCTTTATTGTATTCAAACAATGTGTCTTCTTTTAAATAATCCGTAACTCCGAATCTTGTATAAAAGAGAGTTCTTCCGCCCTCATTTATTTTAAAATAATATTTGAAATAATTTACATCATTCAAATCAGCGTAGTAATAATCAAAGTATTCACTTGAACGAAGCTTTTTCATCTTTGATTCACTACCATCAAAATGATTTACCAAAAAAATTTCCGGCTTATCATCCTTAAAAACCCTTATCTGTATTCGTATTTCCTGTCTATTTTTAAGGCTTTTGTAATGATATATAATCTATCGTTTCATCACTAAAAATACCTTCAATATTCATTTAAAAATAACGCCTCAAATTCTTCAAAACCTATCTTTTCTTTTCTCTATAAGAAGCTTAGCACATGACCTCATACATACTTTCTCTTCAATATTATCTCTTTTCGCCTTTTTGTGGCAATCATTGATAATGTTTCTGACTTCCTCATCAATCATACTTGCAGTCTCTTCGCTGTATCCCTTTGTCTGACCGAAGTCTCTTCCTATGAATATTTCATCACCTTCATTGCCGTAATTTACAAGTCCGGCTCTATCGTTCATACCGAACTCCATCACCATTGCCTTTGCAACCTTTGTCGCCTGCTTTATGTCTGAGCTTGCTCCTGTCGTAATGTCACCGAAGATGATTTCTTCCGCTATTCTTCCTCCAAGACTTACCATTATGTCATTTAACATCTTGGATTTTGTATTAAACATCTGATCCTCGCCCGGCAAAGGCATTGTATATCCTGCAGCACTTACACCTGTAGGTATAATGGAAATGGTGTGTACCGGTCCTACTCCTTCAAGTTCTCTGAAAAGTATGGCATGTCCGGCCTCATGATATGCGGTAATCGCTTTTTCCTTTTCACTTACTATTCTTGATTTCTTCTCAGTACCTATTCCCACTTTTATAAATGCTCTGTTTATATCATCTGCACAAATATAAGCCTTTCCTTCCCTTGCGGAAAGTATTGCCGACTCGTTCATAAGATTTTCAAGGTCCGCACCTGTAAATCCTGAAGTCTGTCTCGCCACCGAATGTAAGTCTACATCATCACCTAAAGGCTTTGATGAAGCATGTATCTTCAATATTGCTTCTCTTGCAGCTACATCAGGTCTGCCTACTGCAACTTTTCTGTCAAATCTTCCCGGTCTAAGGAGTGCAGGATCCAAAATATCTACACGGTTTGTTGCCGCCATCACTATGATGCCTTGATTTCCTCCAAATCCGTCCATCTCCACAAGGAGCTGATTTAGAGTCTGCTCTCTCTCATCGTGACTTCCGCCAAGTCCTGAACCTCTTCTTCTACCGACCGCATCAATCTCATCTATAAATATAATACATGGTGCATTTTTCTTGGCGTCCTCAAAAAGATCTCTGACTCTGCTTGCACCGACACCTACAAACATCTCCACAAAATCGGAACCTGATATTGTAAAGAAAAGGTACTCCGGCTCACCGGCCACCGCCTTTGCCAAAGAGTTTTTCCGGTTCCCGGAGGTCCCACCAATATAATTCCTTTTAGGAATTCTGGCACCAAGTCTTGTGTACTTGCTCGATCCTTTAAAAAGTCTACAACTTCAGCCAGTTCTTCTTTCTCTTCCTCAAGTCCTGCAACCTTTGAAAAGTTTACATTTGCAGTCTTTACGATTCTGGCTCTGCTTTTGCCGAAATTCATCATCTTATTATTACGCCAGCATCTCCTGCAATCTTTCCGTTCATATACATGACAAAGAACATTACCATGACGGTATCAAGTAATACCGGCAATACGGTATTTGTAAATATGTCTCTCTCGAACATCATCTAAGATATAAGTTATATCCTTAGCCTCCATTTTTGATGAACTCATTTACATCAGATATAAAATAATGTACTTCAGCTTTACCGTATTTATCCTGATCCTTGAAGTAAATTATAGCCTCACCTGTAGGAGTTTGTGAATTCTGTCTTATCTCTATCAGTCCGATATTATTCTCTTCAATTACGCTGTTAAACTCGGCAGAGTTAAGTTTTTGTAATACTCAGCTGATTTCCCATGTTAAATATCAGCCATATTATAAGTGCTACAACAAACAGTAAGAAAAACATTCTTACCGGATTATCCGTTTTTCATTATTCTCCAATCTGGTCAGAAAAGCTCCATAACCCCTGATGTATGGAAGATTTCTATATCTCTGGTCGTAATCAAGTCCGTATCCCACCACAAACTTGTCCTCTATTTCAAAGCATACATAGTCTCAGTAACATCCTTTTCTCTTCTTGACGGCTTATCTAAAAAGAGTACAAAGCTTTTATTGACTTCGGTCCTCTCTTTTCCAATATATCAAGAAGATATGACAAAGTATTACCTGAATCAATAATATCTTCTACTACAAGTACATCCTCACCTGCTATACTGTCGTCCAGATCCTTTATTATCTTTACAACACCTGAGCTTGTAGTTTCAGCACCGTAGCTTGAAACACTCATGAAATCAAGTCTTACATTCAAATCAAGTCTCTTGGCAAGGTCACACATAAACATGACTCCACCCTTTAGCACACATATAAGTATCAAATCTTTGCCCTTGTAATCTGCATTGATTCTTCCCGCAATCTCCAAAATCCTTTTACTTATCTCATCTTCCGATATCAGTACTTCAACTTTTTCTTTCATATCATCTCCTACTTACTTCTATTTTTAAAATATTTTTTGTATTTTCATCTATTCTGTAGAGTTCTCCCGTTCTGTCAAGTCCGGCGTCCTCTCCGAATATATTGCTCTCTCTAAATATCCAAAAGTATCTCAAAGCCCGTCGCTAACAACTACATGTTCCCCTCTGATATTTAAAGGTATCTTATCATCCGTGAAAAAGTTTTTTTGACAGCCTTTCTGCCGGATTTTATATGTATAAAATCTCCGCTTTTCACATCTTCTGATTACAATATTTTTCCTCTATGATTTTTATCATATCATCTTTATTAATAATATTGTTTTATACATATAGGTTTTTCTATTATATTTTTACTATATTTTCAAGGACTTTTGTCAAAAATCAAGCCACCTGATATTACCGGCTTTTCGGAATGTCCTTAATATTGAAATTATCCAAAAATCTTGTAGTTTATTTCAGGTAATACATATTTATCATCATCCGATTCTTTTTTTATCTTCATCTGCAAATCTTATATTTTTCATATTCATTGTAGACTTTTATTCCGTATTTTTAAATCAAGCTTTTTCCGTTTTCCGATTTTGCAAGATTCCATATATCCTCTATATGCACCATACCGATATCTTTTATTCCAAGCTCTTTACTCTTTAATACTTTTCTTAAAGTATACCTGATAATATATGTACTGATAATATGAGACTCATTAAGTAAGGCCTCTTTGTCTAATAAAAATTCATATTTTGCCTTTGATTTTTAAATTCTTTTTCACAAAAATTTTATAGCTGAACTTTCAAAAACTCATCGGCCTCAGCCGCAATTTTAGAAAGATTTATAAAAATTATTGATCACATTACTGTTAACGTTTTTCAAGTATCGGAAAGACCTCGTTCCTTAAAAATATTTCTTGTATAATCATTTTTCCAGATTGGTACTGTCCGTCATATAATCTATACTGTTTCTTTTTAAGATAGTCCTCTATTTCATCCCTTGAAAATGCCAGTAAAGGTCTTATAATATTTTTATTTCTTACCAAAATACCCTTTAATCCCGATATACCGCTACCCCTTGAAAGATTGTGAAGTATGGTCTCCGCATTGTCATTTTTTATTATGAGCCACTGCAATTTTGATCTTGTTAAAATCCGATCCTTCCTTTAACGCTATATCTTTTGATACACTTTCAAAAAGCCTCATATCTCATCTTTTCTTCCGGCTTCTTCTTCACTTAGTTTATGCTCTTTTGCAATTCTCGGTATATCATAGTGAAAGCTGAAAAAACAAATATCAAGTTTTTCACAAAATTTCTTTACATAATTTTCATCACGACTTGCCTCTTCACCTCTTATACCATGATTTATATGTACGACAAAAAGCCTTATTTCTAAGGCTTTTTGTATCGACTCAGTGTATGCAACAGGCATATGGAATCTGCACCTCCACTTACACCGAGTACTATTCTATCTCGATCAGATTATTATCCTCTATGAAATGACTAAACGTATCTATATCTAACATATTATTTTTTTCTGCCTTTATAGCAATCTCATCAGGAAAAACAAGTCCAAGTTTTTCTCTTGCCATTTCTATTATATAACTGTCGGTTTGAACATATTTTCTTTGTTCTTCAAGTTTCTTTGATCTTTCGTCTTCACTCTCAAGTTCTTCAATTACTTTTTGATTGTAGGACTCTCTTTTTGCCAATTCCTGTTTTATACTGTTTACCTTTAATCCGAGAATAATCGCTACAGATAAAACCACTCCGGTGACAAAAATTATCGCAAATTTATTTTCCGATATTGCGCCGGCTTTCTTTCTTTTTCTCGCCATAAAAACACTCCTTTTAAATTCCGGTGTCGGCTTTATTTAAAAACTGACATATTTTTAAGCGGCTACTGACTTTATAATAGTATCATTCTATTCTTTTTGCAAGCCTCAATCATATCGGCAGGCCAAACACTTGACTGAACTTCTCCAACATGTGCTTTGTTAAGAAGAAGCATACAAAGTCTGCTCTGTCCTATACCTCCACCTATTGTATATGGTAATTCTCCCGCCAAAAGAGCCTTATGGAAAGGTAAACTCTTTCTGTCAAGTGCATTTGCGGTCTTTAACTGAGCTTCCATTGCCGCTTCATCCACTCTGATACCCATACTTGATATTTCCAATGCACATTTTAAATTCTCAAACCAGAAGAGAATATCACCGTTTAACTCCCAGTCGTCATAGTCAGGTGCTCTGCCGTCATGAGGCTTTCCGTCTCCCAAAGCACCACCGATTTTCTCCACAAAAACACAGCCATGTTCTTTAACAATAAGATTTTCTCTCTCCTTCGGAGTCTTATCAGGATATCTAAGTCTAAGATCCTCTGATGTGATAAAGAATATATCATCCGGCAAATGGTTGACAGCCTCAGGATATTTATACCACACCTCATGCTCCATATGCTTGATCACTTTAAATATGGTTCTTACCGTATCTTCCAAAACCTCAATAGTTCTGTCTTCTTTTCTTATTACCTTTTCCCAGTCCCATTGATCCACATAGCATGAGTGAAGATTGTCAAGTTCCTCATCTCTTCTTATGGCATTCATATTTGTGTAAAGGCCTTCACCCGGCGCAAAATTATACTCACCAAGAGCCATTCTCTTCCACTTTGCAAGTGATTGAACAACTTCATACTCCTCATTAGGAACCCCGAGTATATCAAATGCTACAGGACGCTCAACTCCGTTTAAGTTATCATTCAATCCGCTTGACTTTGATACAAATAAAGGAGCTGAAACCCTCTCCAGATTCATTTCTTTTCCGAATTCTTTTTGAAATGTATCTCTGATATATTTTATCGCTTCCTGCGTCTGTCTTACACTTAATACAGGATCATAACCCTTTGGTAAAATCAATGCCATAAACAACCTCCGATATATAAATTCATACTCTTTAAAAAATTATGATAACACTAAGTACCCCAATATACAATAGATAATGCCATAACTTAATAAAAAAGACAAAAGAAAAAAGACTGCCTTTTACAGCAGTCTTAAAAATTATTCAATTGCAATTGTCTTCGGCTCCTGTGGAAGTCTCTCTTTTTCCTTTGGCAAAGTGAGTTTCAAAATACCGTTGTTATATGAAGCCTTGATATCTTCCTCGGTTATTGCTTCTCCTACAAAGAAACTTCTCTGACATGAACCGAATCTTCTCTCTCTACGGATGTATTTATCCTGTTCATCCTTTTCATCTTTACTTTCCTCATGCTTTGCACTGATTGTAAGGTATCCGTCCTTTAAGCTTGCACTTATATCTTCCTTATTAAATCCCGGAATCTCTACACTCAGCTCATAGTTTCCTTCGACTTCCTTTACATCTGTCTTCATGCTTGGAGCCTCAAACTTTCTAAAAATCTCTTCCAAAAAATCATTATTAAAAATCATCAAATAAATTGTAACTTCTTCCCGGTAATAACATATCCATATCTCCTTCTTTAGTATTCATTATAGTTTGCAAATAAAACCTTGTAACAATATTGTTATCTATGTCTTATTTGTTATATGCATACTATAATACCAATTATTAGCACTGTCAATAGTTGAGTGCTAATTTTTCAAAAATTTTTATCATAAAAAACCGGCTCTTATTATGAGCCGGTCAAATTTTGTCTCAATATATTATTTCTGTATTGCCTTAAATGCTTCTGTCTGTGATGTCATGCCTCTCTGATGCCAATCTCTCTATAGAAGAAGCTCCAAAGAAAGCCGTCAATCTCAGGAACATGCTTTTATTACATATGCGAGCATCCTCAGGATCTGCAATAGGACCGCCATGGCAAATTACCATTATCTCCGGATTAACCTCACGACCTGCCTTAATGATCTCACGAATCTTTTCACAGCAATCGTCAAGGGTTAAAGCGGTTTCAGCTCCGATTGATCCCTTTGTTGTAAGTCCCTATGGGCAACTAAAATATCTGCACCTGCCTCTGCCATAGCCTTTGCCTGCTCAGGATCGAAAAACATATGGACATGTTAACATATCAAGCTTTATGTGCTTCTCTGATCATTTCTACTTCGAGCCCATATCCCATTCCTGTTTCCTCAAGATTTGCACGGAACTTACCGTCTATCAATCCTACTGTCGGGAAGTTTTGTACACCGTTAAAAGCCTTGATCCTTTAATTGCTTTAAGAAAAGGTCCATTACACGGAACGGATCTGTTCCGCAAACACCTGCAAGGACAGGAGTGTTCTTTACTATAGGAAGTACTTCCGCACCCATTTCCTGTACAATTTTATTTGCATCACCATAAGCCAATAATCCTGATAAAGATCCTCTACCTGCCATTCTAAAACGCCCTGAGTTATAGATGATAAGCATATCGGCTCCGCCTTTTTCGTCGCACTTTGCTGTATATACCTGTTCCGGCACCGACACCTACAAGGATCTTTTCCGGTCGCTACCTCAGATTTAAACTTGTCCATGATCTCTTTTCTTGATTGTCTGTTCATTTTATTTCTCCTTTACTTATATATTTATACTTCCAACATTTTAATAAGTTCTTCTGCGACTCTTTGTGCAAAAAGCTTTTATCATTTATATTATTATCCATCTCGACTATATTAACTTTATCTGTGTCGATATTATTTTTAATGTATCAAACAAAGCTTCATCCTCTTTAATTCCATAAAAAGGCTGACCTTGTGCATCAATCATTGATACTCCTTTTAAAGGTAGAATCAATACTGTCTTACCGGAAGATGCATTTAATTTTTCTGCAATCTTTTGACCGAATTTTATATTTTCTTCCACTGTAGTTCTCATTAGAGTAACTGTCGGATTATGTTTATAAAAATTACGATTTTTAAATTTCTCAGGGACAGTATCAATCGGTCCGAAGTTTACCATATCAAGTGCACCAACAGAAACAACCTGTGGAACATGATTTCTTCCCGCCGCTTCAAGTCTGTTAGGTCCGGCACCAAGTACTCCTCCGACTATTTCATCACACCACTCTGTTGTTGTAATATCCAGTACTCCTTTGAAAAATCCCGCATCTATAAGAGACTCCATAGTCTTTCCGCCTGTTCCCGTTGCATGGAAAACAAGTACTTCATAACCACGCTCTTCCAAATACTCTTTTGCAAAATCCACACATGGAGTAGTTACTCCGAACATTGTAAAGTGACAATCAAAGGTTTTTCATCTTCCTCAACTTTTTATCTTATCCGCCATTCCCACCATTCCGGCAATAGCAAGTACCGCATTTTTAAATATTGTTTTTGAAATTTTATTCAGACCTGCAACATCCACTATAGAAGGCATCATTATTATGTCACTTGTCCCGACATACTGAGATACATTTCCTGAAGCCATGGTGGAAACCATCATTTTAGGTACACCGATAGGTAAGGCCCTCATTGCAGGTGTTATAAGTGATGTTCCTCCGAACCTCCAAATGAGATGATACCGTCAAACTTTCCTTCAGCATAAAGCCTTGGAATCAACAGCTCCATTCCTTTGATAAAGCCTCTGTGGCCATTGCCCTGTCTCTTCTTGAGACAATATCTTCAATATCATAGCCTGCTTCTTTTGCAATTTCTTTATTTGATACATCAACCTCAATCTCAGAATCAAATACACCGGTATTTATCATATATGCCTTTAACCCCAGTTCTTCTATCAGCTCTTTGACATATAGAAACTCTTCACCCTTAGTATCAAATGTACCTGCTACAGCAATAGTTTTCATCTAATCCTTTAGACTCCTTTCCGTTTAGACTTGTTACGATTCCTTATAAATAACCATGCTTTAATAATACCCTAAATATAAAAATTAAATGTCATTATTTTATCTTTTATTGTGTTTATTTTATATTCTAATTGTATTTTATATATTAAATATTGTTCTTATATTATCTTTTTATAATATAAGAACAAAAAACAACCTCTTATCGGTACCAAAAGAGATTGTTCTTCATATTTTTATTTATTTTTGTTTACGATATATTTCCGGAGATACTCCTATATACTTCTTAAAGATTTTGGTGAATTGAACATAATCCGTATAACCAACAGCCATTCCTATTTCCTTACAGGAAGTCTTGCCGTTTTTCAAGAGTTCTTTAGCTTTATTGAGCCTAAACCAAATTAAATATTCCGTGAATGACATCCCTGTATCTTTTTTGAATCTTATACTGTAATATGTCGGCGATATATGCGCCACCAAGGCCAGATCTCTAAGTTGAATTACTTCCATATAATGTTCTTCAATATACCTTTTTGCCATCTCGGTATAATCGGCTGTATTTAAACTTCCGTCTATAGCTTTTACAAAGAGGTCCTCACTGTTAAACTCTCCATAGCTTTTAAAGGCCTTCGTCGTATTATGAATTGCCCTTTCTATAGGTATTCTCTCAAATGTAGAACCGCCTATATACCCCTGACAGCTTGTATTTTGATACATATACTTCATATCTATCGGTGTACTTGCAGGTCCTGAATATATCATTCTTATAATATCTTTATTTTTCCCTCGCAAACTTTAAATATATCTTCCGCCATCCTGTGAGCATCATATAATGACAATGATTTCTTTGTCTCAAAAATCCTCCCTTCGTAAGTCCAAGATGAACACATATGGCATCCGCTCCGGCATCTATCATTCTTTTTGCCTCATATTCTGTAGTTACAAAAAGCCACTGTAAACAGATCAAAAAATAATCGGCAAGCTTTTATTGCCTCAATCTCTTTTTCAAATGAAGTGCCTTCCTCCTCCAATGCCTCATGAAACTTCCCGTCTATCAAAGCCAGTGTGGGAAATTTACAATTCCCGCAAATCCGCTCATTTTTATTTCCTAATATATTCATATAGGTTTATTTCCGGATCCGAGCCAATATTCCAAAAAGTATGGGAATGTTTTTTATAATAGGCAACAGTTCTCTTGTACCCAATTCCATAACAATATCATTGCTGTTACCATAACACAGATAGCTTGCATAGGAACTTCTGCCGGTAATACGATATTTTCCCGCACTGAGAGCCATTATAAAGTCTACACCTCCCATGGCAACATATTTGGCTGTCATGCCAGATCCCAAAGCCGCTCCGATAATATGACCGTTTACATTGATTTGCGCATGTAACATCTTTTTTATTGTTTCTCTATCCAAAGTTTTCATGTCCCCCACGCCGTATATTTTATCACTTTGTTTTATTATAAAGACATATAAAATAAATATCAAACCTGACTTCCGTCGTTTCTCTCAAAACCTAGTACTCTAGGTATCCAAGAGCATGCAGTTTTGAAAGAAATTGTCGACTTCAGCTTTGGTTAAATAGAGGGCATCAAGGTTACTAAAACCAACCAGTTTTTTAACCTTTTCGTTAACGGCCTGGTCTCTTGATATATTTATATATGTATTATCACCTTTATTTACCACCCTAAAATCACGCATAAAGTTAATCAAGTCATAAGAGTTTATTTTATTTTTGAAGCACTTGATTTCTAATACTCTTAAAAGAAACAAGCTAAGGTAGCATATCAAAAAATGCCCATAGATTGTTTCTTTTTTCTGTAAATAAACAGGCCTAGCATCCAGGTATGATTTTGTAAGTCTAAAAGATTCCTCGATTTTCCATAGGCTATGGTATGTTTTATATACCTGTAATGGTTCCATATCTATCTCGGATGTCACTAAAAGATTATATCCTGCATATTTAAGATCTTCATCAATCTTAGATTTATTTAAATCTATTATAGGCTTTATTGTCTTGCCTGTACTATCTTTAGTTATGATGTCTACATATTTAGCACAATCTCCAAGTTCATCTTTAGCGATATTTTTGTATGTAGAAAACTTTGAAGCTTTATCGACCATTTTCATTATTTCAAGCCTTTGTTTCTTTGCAAGGTTAGGATTATAAGAGACGATACGCTTTTCTTTTACAGAAAACCTTGTAACACTCTCTTTTCCTGTTTCCGGATCAATCTCTTTAAAACTGTAATCAAAGCTGTCAATACATGATTTAAGACGAAATGATATATTGCCTCTTTCATCAGTGTAATTAAAAAAGACATTTGTATCATTCTCAAGTAGAACCCATTTCTTTTCCTTTTCACTTAAATTCTTACCATGTATTGATTTTGAAAATATATAGCCGTCACAAGCTTCTTTAACTGCAGCATAAATATTTCTTGCACAATTAAGTCCTTTATCAGCCACCTGAATTGTCTTGCCTGATACGTTGTGTCGTTGCTTCATTTCTTCAATAACTTTTCTAATATATGGCTTTTCCGATTCATTTCCGGGATACATTTGCATGGAGACAGGTACTAGATCAGCATCTAAAAGTAAAGCCTGCCCTATTATCGGAGAGTGCCTATTCTCTTTTGAAGGTCCCTTTTGCTTGTCATCGCTAGGAAGATCAATTTCAAAGTAATAATTAGTACAATCGAAAAATACATTGCTTAAATCTCTTTTAAAATACTTTTCATAAGAGTGATTAAACAAATCAATGTACTTCTTATAAGACTCTCCTATGAAAGAACACCCGTCATATACTTGGTCTTCAGAGATTGTAGAGCTGCCGTAAATGTATGGAAAGACATGAGAGGCTGTCTTTGACTTAGAGCATGGTGATATAACCCTTGCATAAATAAGTTGTGTAATTAAGTCAAATACAGAGAACTGAAAACGCATTTGAGAAGCAAGTATATCAATAGTTTCCTTAACATCAAGCTCATCAATCAATGAGTAGAGCAAGAAGTGTCCTATATTAAGTTCAACAGGAGTGGAAAATGCACGAGGACAGGGATTCTTCAGAAAGAACTTTTGTTCTATTCTCATTTTGCTCTTTTACATAGTCGCTGTAAAATTTAACAGGATCCGGAATCTCACCTGAAATCAAATCCTCAACATAACCAAAAGATTTTACATTTTTTGTTCTTGGTTGCTTTTTATCCTTATCCCAAAATGATTCATACATCTGAAGATAAGTACCTTTTTCTTCTTTTTCTTTTTCTCAAAAAAATAAGCCATAAACACCTCTAAAAAGTAAAGTACTATGAAGTACTATGATTATAATATACTTAAAAATATTTCAAATTTTTGAAATATTTTTATGAAGAAAAAGCCTTTAAAAATAAGGGATTTAAAAGAATTGCATAAAACTAAATAGCTTATTAGAAATTTAAAAACGTCGGAACTTTCATAGTACTTCGACGGAAGACGGGTCTACACCTCCCATGGCAACATATTTGGCTGTCATGCCAGATCCCAAAGTCGCTCCGATAATATGACCGTTTACATTGATTTGCGCATGTAACATCTTTTTATTGTTTCTCTATCCAAAGTTTTCATGTCCCCCACGCCGTATATTTTTATCACTTTGTTTTATTATAAAGACATATAAAATAAATATCAAATCTATTCAACAAAAACTTTCTCTTAAACCTTGACATTCCACTTAGAATATCCTAAAATTATATTCGCGTTTAGATTGAACTGTCCGTGTCCAGGCTTCAATATAAACTTTTAAAAAGTAAAATTTAATTCAACAAAAAAAGTTATTTATTTATTGGAGGTAATTGTGGCTAATATCAAATCAGCAAAGAAGAGAATTCAAGTTGCTTTTAGTTAGAACTGAGAGAAATAAGTCTATCAGATCAAAAGTAAAGACTGCTATTAAGAAAGTTGACAGTGCTGTTGCGAGAAATGACAAGAAGCTTGCACAGGAGAACCTTAAGAATGCTATCGTTGAGATTACAAAGGCAAGATCAAAGGGTGTATATCACAAGAACAATGCATCTCGTAAGGTTGCAAGACTTTCAAAGGCTGTTGATAGTATCAATGCATAAAACAAACTCCAATGACCGTCATCATTGGAGCTTTTTTATTTCACCTGCCTATTTCGGCAGGTGATTTTTATCTGCTTATAATCATTTTACAAATCTTATTTCCCTGACTTGAGAATTTCTCTTCATATTCCGTCATTATATTTCCTTCAGATTCCTTTTCAGAATGAAAGTCAAAGCTGCAAAAATCAAGTTTCCACTTTGAATCCTTTACCACCTCCAAAGAATATTCAAACAGCCCGATATTATCGGTCTTAAATTCTATTACTCCGTCCTTTTTCAATATAATATCGTACACATTTAAAAAATCCGGTGATGTAAGTCTTCTGTTTGCATGTCTGTCCTTCGGCCAAGGATCCGAGAAATTAAGAAAAATCTTGTCAACCTCACCTGCCTCAAATATCTCCGAGAGCTTCTTTGCATCTGCACATAGAAATCTTAGATTGTCTATACTCTTCTCTTTTTCAAGATTTCTTTTTCTTTGTATTGCTTTCATCAGTACACTTTCATACTTTTCTATACCTATAAAGTTTATATCCTGATGTGTTATCGCCATATTTCTGATAAACTGTCCCTTGCCCATTCCTATCTCAATCTGCAAAGGTCTTTTCTCCTCAAAAATATCCTGTATACTACCCTTCAATTCTATTGCTTTATCTTCTCTGATACATTCCTTTGCTTCGGTTATAAAGTCCTCACAGCCCTTTATATGTCTAAGTCTCATTATTACTACCCCATTTCCTATATAGCAATTTAGTATACATTATATCGGATAAAAAAAGCAACAGGCATTTATGCCTGTTGCGTATAAATATATTACTGCTCTATAGCCTCTCTCTTTCCAAGAGTTATTGTTACAGTCTTTTCCACATAATTGCCGCTTTCATCCAGCCTTTGAACTGTCAAATCCACTGTTTTTCCACTCTCATAATATGTAAGCATATTTTTGAGACTTTCCATGGATCTTACACTTTGTCCGTCAAACTTTGTTATGATATCCTTGGCCTTCAAGTCTGAGGATGCTGCAGCTCCGCCTTCTACAACCTTGTAAACATATATACCCTGTGGCATATCATATGCCTTAGCCATTTCCTCATCTATATCCTTACCCTGTATTCCAAGATATCCCTGATTCTCTGCCGCAACAACCGTTCTGGTTTCTTTGCTTGAAAGTTCAGCTATAAGATCCTTTACTGCAGAAATAGGTATGGCATAGCCCATTCCTTCAACATCGGTATCGGAATATTTAGCTGAATTTATACCGATTACTTCACCCTTCATATTAAGGAGTGCGCCGCCTGAGTTTCCCGGATTTATGGCTGCATCTGTCTGAAGAAGATTTCTTGATGTGCCTCCCTCAGTCTTTACTTCTCTGTTTAATGCCGATATATAACCTACAGTTACAGACTGTCCGTAACCAAGTGCATTACCTATGGCAACCACTCCCTGTCCAACCTTAATATCATTTGAGTCACCTATATTTGCAATACTTATCTTTGACAATGTATCCTCTGAAAGATCTGAAAGCTTAATTGCCACAACAGCAACATCATTGTCGCTGTCTCCTCCCTTTACGGAAGTCATGACCTTTGTTCCGTCATTAAATTCAACTTCAAGACTGTCGGTATCTGCAATAACATGATTGTTTGTGACTACCAAAAGTTCAGTATCTGTTTTTCCGACTATAATACCTGAACCGCTTGACTGTGCTTCATAACTTTGTGTTCCGAAGAAGCTGTTCTGTGTAATCTCGGCTTTACCATAAATAGCTACGACTGAAGGCATAGCCTTGTCTACAATTGTAGACACATCCATATTTGAAAGATTTGTTGCAGGTGCCGCAGTGCTTTCACTGTCACTCTTGATATCTGTTTGATTTCCTATAACAATATTGTCTTTAGTTTCCACATTGCTTGAAATATAGCTGTTGGCAACAGTATTTACACCTACCATTACTCCACCGGCAACAAGTCCGAATACAGCTGCACTTGCGACAAGACCTACGGCCTTACCTACTTTTGATTTCTTTCGCTCCTTACCCTTACTTTGGACTTTTTGAGGCTGTGCGGTAAGAGCCCTTGCTCGTACATCTTCTGACTGAGTTGTTCTATAAGTTTCTCTACTGTTTCCTTCAATGTTTGCATTATTGTTTACCTCCTCATTTGTATCTGTTTTATCTAAACTTACCGTATTAACGCTGCTGCCGGACTCCGCCTCATTTTTGGCTATATTCTCTGCAGCTTTTGCAAGACTGTCCGTATGTCTTTTTATAATACTGTCTATATCCTTTTGCTCGGACTGAGTATCAATACCGATTTCATCTGCAGTATTTGTGTTTGAAATCTCTGTTGTGTTTTCTGTGTTTGTTGTAAGCTCCTGTGTATTGTTTATCTCATTATCAAATTCATCTCTATCAAATCCCATATTCTTATTCGTACGATTACGTGCGCTCCTTTCATATATTAAAAAAGCATTGGTAGCTTTCCTTTATGGTTTATAGTCTACCAATGCTTTGTGTCTTATTTGTGTACGAAATAAGTTTAATTTGTGTTTTTTATTCAGGTTTTGCTTCCACAGTCTGTGAAACAGTACTTCCCGGTCCCACTACATTAGGAGCAGGTGCCACAGTTTCTTCTTTTGCTGTAGTCGTCAAAGGTTCCACTGTAGATTCTTTAGGACTCTTTCCCGACTTTGTCTGAGCCTGAGTTGTTTCACCCGGTCCATTTGATTTTCTGGGCTGAGCCTCACTGCTTGCGGCAGTAGTCTCTCCCGGTCCGTTTACCTTCTTTGTCTGAGTTTCAGCTGTAGTATTTTTCTTATTCTGAGCCTCGGTTGACGAAGTTATAATCTCCACATTTGAACCCTTTGAAGCCTGTGTGGTCTCTCCCGGGCCTACATTTACTCCTGTTTTTGAGCTGCTTGTGGTCTTATCCCTTTCAGCCGCACTTCCCTTCTCGGTAGGCTTTATATAGTACTTATTTCCGTCACCGTCTGTGTAATAATCATTTTCTTCATCTTTATCTATCCAAACGGTTTCACCGTCTTTATCAAGCTGATAATATCTTCCGTTATTATCTATGTAGATATCTACACTCTTTTTAGTCTCGGCTTCAGTAGTCGATTTCTTCTTACTCTTGGTTTCTTTATCATCTTCATCGGTGTTTTTTATTCGACTTATATCCGCCGCTGGTTTTTACTCGCTTTATACTGTCACCGTCTTTATAAACTCCGGTATCTGATGAAATTCTGTCACTGTAGGCTTTTACTTTTGCGGAAACCTCATAATTTTCATCACCGAAAAGATATTTGTGAAGTTCCAATACATTACTCTCAAGGTTTACAGGGAACTACTATAAAATCCCTTTGTACCCAGAGTCATATCATCCAATTCAAACGGAAAACCTGCAGTATCTTTTTAAATTATATTTTTCCGAAATCATTTATTACATCAAGACCGTCCTGCCATGTAAGATTTGTCGCTACCATGGAAAGCATATTTCCAAGAAGATCATTCAAAGTCTTAAGATCGGCCTTCTTTGCCTTCTCAAAGGCAAGTTCAATAACTTTTCTCTGTCTTTCCGTTCTCTGGTAATCTGTGTCCATATATCTAAGTCTTGCATATGCAACAGCCTGAACACCGTCCAAATGCTGCATGCCCGGAGCCTTTAACTGTACGGATCCTATACCTGTTCCCTTTACAGTTTCTGTAATATAAGAGTTTATATATTTAAACTCCGGCTTTGTGATTTCTATATCTACACCGCCCAAAAATATTTATTGCTGTTGCAACCGCCTTCCAGTTGAATGTAACATAGTCTGTAATATTAAGATCCAAACTGTCATTTAACATCTTAACAGCTCTTGCCGGTCCGCCATAGCTATATGCATGTGTGGCCTTCTGGAATGAATTCTTACCTACATCAAGGTATGTATCTCTGTATACAGATACAAAGCTTAATATCTCCTGTAGCCTGATCTATTGAACATATAATTATGACATCGGATCTGTTTCCTTTTTCCGACACTGTTGTCTCTGGAGTCTACACCGAATAATGCAATATTTCTATATCCTCTCATCTCCTGAAGCTTTTTTTCCGACAAGCCGGTATTTGCCACCTCTTCCACATCATACTCCGGTCGTTGGATTTTTAGAATATTGTTTCAGCGCATAGGCATATGCAAATATAACGCCCAGAACCAACATCTCCGCTATAAGCATAGTAATGAAAAAAAGCAACCTTTGACTTTTTTTCTTTTTTTCTGGACTTCTTTTTCTTCGCTCATTATGATCCTCCTGCTAATAAGCATTCTTATTGATAAATCCCTTTAAATATCGTCAAAAACATTATCTTGAAATCAAAACCCTAAAGTCCAGTTTTCAATATAATATAAGTCATGGTCTATCCTCTTTTGTATTGAAGTATCTCCTCTAAACCCGTTAACCTGTGCCCAACCGGTAAGTCCCGGTCTGACTTGATGTTTTATCATATAATGCGGTATTTCTTCTCTGAACTTTTCCACATAAAAAGGTCTCTCAGGTCTCGGACCCACAAGTGACATATCACCCTTTAAGATATTGAAAAACTGAGGCATTTCATCAATACTTGTTTTCCTTATAAATCTACCTATTTTGGTGACTCTCGGGTCATTTGGAGTAGTCCATTTTGACTTTTCCTCTGACGGCTTTTGTACAGCCATTGAGCGGAATTTATACATTTTAAAAGGTTTATTGTGTAAACCGACTCTTTCTTGAGCATATATTATGGGGCCACCGTCTGTCAGCTTTACCAGTATTGCGGTAATTAACATCCATGGTGAGAACAGTATTATACCAAATAATGCCCCGAATATGTCAACAATTCTTTTTATATATGCATTGTGCAATTCTGTAAGTGGCACATGCCTGATATTTATTACCGGCAATCCCTGTAAGTCCTCTATGTATGGAATAGTAGGAATAAAATTATTGTAATCAGGTATAAACTTTGTATGAACACCGGATTTCTCACAGTCATTTACTATGGCTTCCAGATGTTCATATTCTTTTATACTGAGAGTTATCGCTATTTCATCAAGCACATTCATCTCTAATATCATATGAAGATTCGCTATAGTTCCTATCACCTTTACACCGTTATAGCTGAATCCTCGTTCTTTATTATCATCCAAGATACCCCTGATATTATATCCCCACTCAGGATTTTGTTTTACTCTGTCTATATATCCTTCAGCAGCCCTTGAATACCCGATTAATAAAAATATGCTTCTGATTATACCCTTCTGTCTTATGTTCATTAAGAAAAATTCGTATTGAAGTTCTCTCAACTATCATAAGTACATTTGCCAGAATATAGAAGATAATTACCAATCTTCTTGAGAAGTGATGCATATTCATATTTTTACCACCCAAATAGAGTGTCAATGTAAATATCAACCATCCTATGGAATTGGCTTTGAATATATTTGCTATCTCGCTTCTTCTTCCCGAAACTCTCTTAGGTGTATACAGTTCAAAGAATTCATATAATATCAAAAAACCGGGTATAATTATTATCAGAGCACTGAAATACTCCTGTGCCGACAATGCAAGCAAGGCATCATCATTATAATACATTATAAGATAAGCTATTAAATAACTTAAAAAAATATAACCAGAGCATCTAAGAGTATATGCGACCTGTTTAATCTCTTCTGGTTTTCTTTTAATCATATATTGCTCCATATCACAATCTTATGCGATAGACTTCTTTTTCATTATTCGTAAAATCATATATCAATTTTACAACCAAACGCAAAAATCATTTATTACATTTTACTTAATCTTTAGTAACAGTTCTCAACTGCTATGTCTTTTTATAAATCTATACACATATTCAAATGTTCCGGCTATTATCTCGCCCTCCAGCGCCAATATATCCGTTTTTTTCTGATTTCCGAAAAATCAACTCTTTCACATTCTCCAAGATTTTTTTAAAGCCTTCTTTAAGTCCGCTTATATAATCTGTCAGAAATCCTTTTTTTAAAGAAAAAAATGCCGTTTTAATTAAAGTTCCCAGTAAAAAGTGGGAAAAAGTTAAATGCAATCTGCAGGTTTGTCATATTTTTATAAATCAAATAAATATTATTTCTTGTCGCAAGTCTTACCTTAAAGGAATTGTATTTTGATCCTGAAGTTGCACTTCCGAGATGATATACCTTGGCCATTGGCTCAAAAACCGATAATATATCCTCTAAGTCTTGCTCTGAAACTTAAGTCCATATCCTCCAAATATGCAAAAATGCATTTCATCAAAATAACCTATTTCATCCAAGATGCTCTTTCTGTATATACTTGCACCGGCACATGCCGAAAAATACAGCTCTTCTTTTTGTAAAAATCCGCTACCTTTTTCTCCGACACCTATCTGATACCCCCAGCCTAGAGAGAATATCCGTCTCCGGCATCATCCACAAGTTCCTTGTCATGAGCATTTTATCATCAGTGGATTTATTGCAAATATCTTTTTCAGACTTTTTCTATTGCATTAACAAGCATTTCCACATAGTCCGAAATACTTCGGTATCATTGTTCAACAAGATAACATATTTACTGTCACAGGCTGCAAGTCCTACATTTACTCCACCTGCAAACCCAAGGTTTTCATCCAGATAAATCACTTTTATATTCAGATTGCTTTCATAACTTTCAAGATCTCTCAAATAATCTACGGACTCATCCTTTGAACCGTTGTCTACCACCAAAATTTCAAAATTTTTATAAGTTTGAGTTCTAAGCGATTCAATGCAATCCTTCATAAACTTTATACCGTTATAGTTCGGTATTATTATTGTTACTTTACTCATCTTTCTCCCGGATACCTAAAGGTATTTTTTTATCTTCTCGTCAATAAACGGTTCACCTATTTTTTCATTCAACAAATCTCTAAGTGCAAAGTTTGACTTACGTAATGTAAGATTAGGATTATAATACGGGTCTCCCTTTTTCCAGTATTTTGGGGCCATCTTTTTCATAAATATAGCGGTCTCTCTGTTAAATCTTTCGATTTTTTTCAGGGCTGTCCTCAAGTCCTCTTGACTTTGACTCATAATGATAGAAAAGTGCATAAGGATTATAGACTACAAGATAGTTTTTATCCCTTACCTTCATACAAAAATCGATATCATTAAATGCAACCGCCAATTCTTCACTGAATCCGCCAACTTCTTCAAACACCGATTTCTTCGTAATAAGTGCTGCAGCCGTTACGGCGGAATAATCCTGTAATGTAAGTGCTCTGTGGAAATAGCTGTTTTCAACCTCTGAAAGTCCTATAAAGGTATGTCCCGCCACTCCTCCAAATCCGACTACAACACCTGCATGCTGTATTGTATCATCATTGTAGAGAAGTCTTGCACCCACTATACCGACATCCTTTCTCACCGCATACCACATCATCTCTTCTATTGAAGTCGGATTTATAAGTTCTATATCATTGTTTAAAAAGAAAAGATATTCACCGTTTGCAAAGTTTACTCCAAAATTATTGATAAGAGAATAGTTAAATTCTCTCTCCCAACGCACAACCTTTACATTGTCAAACTCCTTTTGAATCTTATCATAGTACTCAAAAGTCTTTTTATCGGTAGAATTATTTTCCACAACAATAAACTCAATATTCTTATAACTGCTCTTTGTCATTATAGAGCGAATCGCCAAATCAAGATCCTCTCTGTGGTCCTTGTTAGGAATAATAATTGAAAGCAAAGGTTTATCTTCCATAATAAAGTATTTGTGATAAATACCGTAATCAACACCCTTTTCTATCTTTTCTAAAGGTAATGAAATCCCTACTCTTTCAATATGTGCCTTTATTGCTCTTGCTCCCGCTTCAAATGCGTATAATTTACTTTGCGGATTTGAAGCTGTTGAATCATATGGCATCTCCAATGGTATAAAACCTTCGGTATATGTACAATCTTTTTTGCATTCTCAGTCACTCTGAATATAAAATCATAGTCCTGTGCTCCGTCAAATGCCGCATCAAACATTCCTGCTACATCCACAAGCTCCTTCTTTACTACAAAGAGATGACAGATATAATTCACACTTTCAAGTAAGTCGATATTAAAATCAGGCTTAAAATGAGGATCGAATAATGAACCTCCGTCCATATCCAGCTTATCCTCATCGGAGTATAAGCAGTCACAGTTTTCTTCATTTATTGCCTTTGCACATTCATACAATGCATTTTCGGTAATAACATCATCATGATCTGCAAGTACTATATAATCACCGCTTGCCATCTTAAGTGCTTCATTTGTATTTCCGGCAATGCCCAAGTTTTTGCCAAGTTTATTATATTTTATCTTGCTTCCCGTGTTTTTTTCTTCAATATATTTTTTTATGAAATCTTCCTTGTCCTTGCCGTTTTCACTTCCGTCCGCAAGGCAAATCTCAAAGTTTGAATAAGTCTGTGCAAGAATTGAGTCAAGCAACTCTCTGAGGAAATTATCAGGAGTCGCATAAAGAGGTATTACTATTGAAAATAAAGGTGAGTAGTCAAATTTAACTTCTCTTTGTGCTGCCAACTCTTCCTTTGTAGGCTTGGTCTTTTCATACCATTCCGTATATTCGTAATCATTGTCCATTCCCTGTATTTTACTCTTTGACTTTCTGATAAGAGCTCTCAGTCCGTTCTTTTTCATGAAGTTAAAAGCAACCCTTACAGTTTCCATATTGCAAAGGTCTTTAAGTTTTTCCATCCTTTTATAGGCCACACTTGAACGCTTATATATAAGCTCCTCATTATATTTGATTTTCTTCTTTTGATTGTCGACTTTTATCTCAAGATAATAGTCTTCACCCCTTTTATAATCAAACTTAATATCAAAACCGTAATCTTCATCATATATTTTACCGAAATATACCTGACATACATCATCTCTTCTGGTCTTTACATATTTGAAGTCAACACTTTCCATTTTACTGTTATATACATGAAAAGAAGGCTGTGAACCGGGTTTTTTACCCACTACCCAACCGTTTAATGTGATATAATTCTCGCGTATGCGAACATAGTCCACCTTATATTTCATAAAGTATTATCCTTTTTATAATATTCTGTGCTTTAGTGCAGCCTTTATTCATCAAAATTGAGTCTTTCCTCTTCAACAACCAAGGGTCTCTTCATCACTCTTTGATTTATTGTAAGTATGTACTCGCCTATAAGTCCTATAAAGAATATCTGTATTGAACCTAGGAAAAGCATCCCTATAAGTATCGGGGCCATACCTGCCGGAAATCTGTCCCAGTATACCAATTTCAAAATCAAATATATTACCGCAATAATCATTGATATACCTGAAAGTATGACTCCCGCAAATGTGGCAAGTCGCAGTCCTACCTTGGTATATGCCGTAACCGAAAGCATTGCCGCATCGTACAATCTGTATAAATTATTGCTTGTAATTCCGGCTCTTCTTTGCGGTTGCTCATATGGAATCTCTTTTCTTCTGAATCCAAGTTCCGCAACTATTCCTCTCAGGAAAGGAACCGGATCGTCAAGATTTCTCATAACATTTATAAACGCCTTATCATACAGTCCGAAACCTGTAAAATGTTCTATCTGCTCAACTTCTGAAAGTTTCTTTATAGTTTTGTAATACAGACTTCTAAGATGATACATTATCTTATTTTCCTGACTGGACTTCTTGATTCCGATAGCTATTTTATAGCCCTCTTCCCAGGCTTTTACATATTTTGGTATCATCTCCACCGGATCTTGAAAATCTGCAGCCATCAGCACTGTGGCATCTCCGGTACTTTGCAGCATTCCGTAATAAGGTGAATTAAACTGTCCGAAATTTTTCGCATTAAATATACCTTTAATACCCTTATCCGATTTGCAGAGTTCTCTTATCAACTCTCTTGTATTATCTTTTTGAATCATTATCAATAAAAATAATTTCATACTCATATGATGAAAGATTTTTTTCTTAAACTCTTCTCTTATGGCATCCGCCATAGGTACCACATTTTCCTCTTCATTAAAAACATGGTACAACTATACTTATTTTTTCATTCTACCATCCCGTAAGTATCATTGTCTTTATAACAGTATTGCCCTTGTCCCTCATAAGTTCAAGAGCCTGTTCTACATTTTCAAAGCCTTCAAATGTATGTGTAATCAGTTTTTCAGGTGTAAATCTTTTATGCTTTTACCATTGAAAGAAGTCTCTCCATTCTGACTCTGCCGCCTTTTCCAAGCTCCATATATACGGTTTTTCCTGACATACCTCTACCTGAAGAAAACTTCGGTATCTCCATACTTCCGTCACCTGTAAAAAGTTTCAAATTTACAACCTTCCCGACACCATATCTTACCATATCTATGGCATCTGAAAAAGACTTATCATTGCCACCTGCAATTATTACCACATCTGCGCCCTTGCCTTTTGTTGCTTTAAGAACATATTCCGTAACATTGTTATCCTTATATGAAATAACCTCGCTTGCACCGTACTCATATGCCAGTGGAATACTTACACCTCTGCTTCCGACCGCAATGATTTTTCCGGCACCTCGAAGGGCGGCACCGCATATTGCCATAAGCCCTACACCACCGATTCCAAGCACAACAACTGTATCTCCGAAATTTACCGTTTCCGCACCTGTAAAGCCTGTAGTGGCCATATCTGTACACATAAGCCCGTTTCCAAGACTTACACCCTCAGGCAAAATAGCCAAGTTTAAATCCGCATCAGCCACTTCAAATTCTCTTGCAAAAACTCCCGGCGTACTTCTTCCCAAAGTATTTGCACTGAAGTTTGCTCCTGCATGTAAAAAATTTCCGTCCTGTATATCTTTGTCATGAAAATTCGGTGTCATAGACGGAACAACAACTACATCCCCTTCTTTAAAGTCTTTGACTTTTTCACCGACTTTTACAATCCTTGCAACTGCTTCATGTCCCAAAATAAGATTATCCGGTTTCTTTGATCCGGATCCGTATACGGTATTTACATCAGATGTGCAAACCGATATCGCTACCGGTGTCAATATAGCATTATATGGATCTGAAAGTTTCGGGCTTGGCAAATCTATAATTTTTTTGCTTCGTTTCTCCTTATAAGCGCAAATGCCTCCATGATATATCCTTTCAATAATATTTCTTATCTAATTATATATCTTAAATGCAAATGGAACAATAGTGTTAATATAAACAAAAAATGCTTATACCGACATACTAAGAAGAAATCTTTCAATAGCGGCATAAGCATCTTTTTCATTCTTTTAAAATCATCAAAATTCTAATTAATTATCTTTTGTCACCGACAAAAAATACTGCAACTGTTCCGGGACCTGTGTGTGCACCGTTCACATGGCCTATATCTTTTACTTCTACATTTCCCTTTAAATTCGGGAAACGAGCCTCAAGCATACTTGCCAACTTGTTTGCTTCTTTTTCTGAATCTGCATGGCTGATAAAACATTTTCCGGTATATCTCTTTCCATCTACGGCCTGTGTTTCCATTCTTGAAACTATAGCCTCCATGGTCTTTTTCTTGGTCTTTACTTTTTCAATAACTACCAACTTACCCTCTCCGTCAACACACATAAGCGGACAGAAATTCAATGTCTTTCCAATCTTAAAAGTAAAATTGGCAAGACTTTCTTCTCTCAAGTAGGTAGTTAAGTCTGTGGAAAAGAACCAGTGATTGATATACTTCTTGGAATTCTCCGCATAACTTTTCAGCTTGTCAATAGGCATTCCCTCATCTCTTTTGTCTGCCAGGATGTCTACCAGCAGTCCCATACCGGCTGATGCAGACAAAGAGTCTACTACATATAACTGTCTTTCAGGATACTCCCCTTTAAGTTCCTTAACTGCTGCCATCGCTGATAGATACGATTCGGATATACTTGATGATAAGCAAATATGCAATACATCCTTGCCATCTTCCAAGAATTTTTTAAAGTATTCCTTGTATTCTGCCATGTCGATTTGACTTGTTGTCGGACTTTCACCGTTTCTCATTCTTTCGTAGAACTCCGACAAAGGCACGCTCTCTCCCATACTTTCATCATATGTCTTGCCACCTATAGTGTATTTACAGTCTATATGATGAATATCCCTACTAGAGTAATACCCGTTAGTCATATCTGCGGTGGAGCTGCATGATAAAATATAGTCCTCCATGACTATACCTCCTAACGTTTTTTTGTGACCCAACCAAATGGAATTTGATACCAAAACATCATCTACGTCCCATTAAAAATGTTCTGATATAAGGATCGGTCAATCCTTCTTTTCTGTCTTTACATATCAAGTCAATCTAATGTCAATTTGCAAATTCTTCTGCAACTCTATAATAACATACTTTTAGGCTATTTTTTTCAATATTTTATTATTTGATTTATATTTTTTTATGCGTTTTTATTCACAAAATGATTTCAAAAAAAGTAATTTTTACTATATAAACATATATATAAGATATATTTGTTCAATATGGAAAATTATAGTTCAGCTATTAAACAATTATACAATCTGCTGTATCATGTTGAAAGAACATCAATGATAGACTGCAATGCTTCCAAACTTCCGTTATCTCTTATCTTATAAAACAGATGTTCCAAAGTCTTTTTTTCTCCGATTCTTGCCATCTCTTTTTCAAGATTTTCCGTTGCGTCTGAAAAACACTTTTAAATTTTCCTGAAACAATGCCCATTTTAAAAATTTCTCCACACCTTCATCCGTCATTGCATTTGCTTTTTCAATACTTATCTTCTTTTTCTCATTGTTTTCATCTGCAAACTTTTTCATGTCATCCATATTGTAATAATATACATTATCAAGGCTTCTTACTCTTTCATCTATATCACATGGAACCGCCAAATCAATGAATACTTTTTTACTTCCCGGCACAATATTCTCCTGAATATGTTCTTTTGTCAGAGTGAAATGAGGTCCGCTTGTAGCCGAAACAATAACATCCGCATCATTTATATAATCATATCTGTCGTTATATTCTATAATTCTCACCCTGTCCATCACATTTGGAGACATATCTATATTATGCCTTCTTCTTGTAACATATATCTGTGAAAAATCGTAGCTTATCGCATTCTTTAATACGATATCTCCGATTTTTCCGGATGCACCTATCACAAGTATATTTTTTCCTGAAAACGAATTAAGTACATCCTTTGCCGCTCTCAGTGCCAATGTAGCTGTAGATACTCCTGATTTTGAGATTAAAGTTTCTGTTTTTATCTTCTTAGCCTCTGTGACGGCGTCTCTGAACAATGTATTAAGATATAAATGTGCTGTATCGCACTCTCTTGCAAATTCTATAGCATCCTTTACCTGCCCAAGTATCTGGTCTTCACCTATAAGCATTGAATCCAAACCTGCACTGACCTTATACAGATGAGAAACTGCACTCTTTCCGGTATAGAAAAGCAAATAATCTCTGAGGTTTTCTATATTTATACCTATTATCTCTTCACATTTTTCCAAAATAATGTTTATTATACTGCCGGTACTCTTGTCATTTCCCGCACTTACATATATTTCGGTTCTGTTACATGTGATAAGTACTGCGGCTTCATCTATCAGTTCTTCACTGCATAATGATTTTAAAAGTCTCTTTTTGTCCTCAGTTCCGAATGCAAAATACTCTCTTATCTTTTGCGGTGTATTTCGAAAGCTTAAGCTTAGGAGTAAAATCATTCTTTTCCCCCAAACTCGGCTATTACATCCAAAGTATTCTTTATATCCTCAGCTGTATGTGCATTGGATATAAATGCCGCCTCAAATTGACTGGGTGCCACATAAATACCGTTCTCTCTTAAAAAGCTGTAATAACTTGCATATTTGTCAAGATCACAGCTTAATACATCCTCATAGCACTCAACTTTCTTTGATGTGAAAAATACCGATAACAAAGAACCCACTCTGTTTATATGTACTTTTTTTCTCCCTCATTCATTATCTTTTCTATGCCTTCAGCCAAAAGTTTAGCATTTTCATCTATATTTGCATAAATCTCAGGATTTTGAAAAAGTACTTCAAGAGTTGCAATACCGGCTGTTGTCGCTATAGGATTTCCACTCAGAGTACCCGCCTGATACACATCTCCAAGAGGACTGATATGAGCCATTATCTCTTTCTTTCCACCATACGCCGCCAGTGGCATACCTCCACCTACTATCTTGCCTACAGTAACTAAATCAGGCCTTATTTTAAAGTATTCACAGGCTCCTCCCTTTGCCAGTCTGAAACCTGTTATTACTTCATCAAATATCAAAAGAGCATTATTCTTTTTTGTGATTTCTCTAAGAAATTCAAGAAATCCGTCCTTTGGAGGAATAACACCCATATTTGCCGCTACAGGCTCCACAATAACTGCAGACAATCTTGTCATTATATTTATCAAATAATGCTTTGACGCTTTCTTTATCATTAAACTCCGCAACAACAGTATTTTTTTGCATAGTCATTAGGGTACTCCACCGCTTGAAGAAATTGCCTCTGTAAGTACACCGCTTCCGGCTTTTACCAAAAGTCCGTCCGAATGTCCATGATAGCAACCTGTAAATTTTAAAATAAGATCCTTATTTGTATATCCTCTTGCAAGTCTAATGGCGCTCATTGTAGCTTCCGTACCTGAATTTACCAGTCTTACCTGCTCCATAACAGGCATTGCTTCATTTATCATTTCAGCAAGTATATACTCCTTCTTTGTAGGAGCACCGAAGCTGAGGCCTTTTTTTAATGCTTTTTTTACCTTTTCAAGTACATACGGATGAGCATGCCCAAGTATTGCCGGTCCCCATGAGCATACATAATCTATATATTCATTTCCGTCTACATCAAATATCTTTGATCCTAAGCCCGACTTTATAAATACCGGATCCCTGTGTACCGCCCTTGCCGCACGAACCGGTGAGTTTACACCGCCCGGAATATACTTTTGAGATATAACGAAATATTTTTCCGATTTTTTATAATCCCTTGATTGCATCTACTATCCCCTTTACATCATATTGTTTTGCTGTAATCAATTCCTCTATACCAAATTCCCTAAGAGCCTTTGTGGTCACAGGCCCTATAGATACCACTCTGTTTAAAAAGAGCCGATTTATCCTCTATCATCTCACACAAAGCCCTTGCCGCACTGGCACTTGCCACTACCACATAATCAAATTTCTTTATTTCCTTATTGAGCTCGAAACTTCTTCTGTAGTCAATAATTGTGTCATATATTGGAATATCGCTGAATTCTATACCTGCCGTTTTAAGTCCGTTTGGAAGATTGTCATTTCCAAGCTTGGCTCTTAGCATAAGTACTTTACTGCTTTTATCAAGCTTTGGCAAAATTTCTTCCACAAAACTTTTTGAGTCAAACTTGCTCGGAATAAAGTCCGCGTTCACTCCGTACTTTTTCAAAGCTTCACCGCTTCCGCTACCTATAACGCATATTTTTTTATTATATAGGCTTCTGATATCTATATCATATTTTTTTATCTTATCAAAAAAATATCCACACCGTTTGAGCTTGTAAATAAAACATGTGTGGCAAGCTCAAGCTCCGAAACAAATCTTTCCTTATCAATTTCCATCTCTTTTGTAGCGATAAGACTCATCTCACAAGTATTTGCTCCAAGCTTTTTAAATTCAGGTGACATCTTTTCCACCAAACCCTTGGTTGCAGTAAGGAGTATATTTTTACCTGAAAGCGAGTATATTTTTTTGAAAGAAAGCAAGATTCTTTTCACATACATTGCCAACCACTATAAGAGCCGGAGAAATAATATTTTCTCTTTTGCAATCTCTTCTATATTTGAAAAGCTTCCCTCTGAATACTCTTTTGATTATACCTTGTTCCGTTTTTCAATAACAGCGACTCCGATATCATGATTCATTCCGTTTGACAGCAGACCTTGTACTATCAAACTTAAGTTTGATATTCCCATTAAAAATACCAAACTTCCCTCAAGCTTTGCTATATTTGTAAAATTTAAATCAAGTTCTTCTCCCTGTTTTTTTATGGCCGGTAAAGACATGAAACTCTGCGACTTCCCCTCTGAATGTAACAGGTATTCCGGCATAGCCAAGACCTGCATAGAATGAGCTGATTCCATGCACTATTTCAAAAATCAATACCTCTTTCCAAGAGATACTCGGCCTCTTCACCGCCTCGCCCTGAAAAATATAGGGGTCACCCCTTTTAGTCTTACTACATATTCACCTGTAAGAGCATGTTCTGCAATAGTCTCATTTATTTTATCCTGTGTAAGATAATGCTTTCCTGATATCTTACCTGCATATATAAGCTTTGCACTCATCTTTGCCCTGTTTAATATAGTTGGATTCACCAGATTGTCATATACTATAACATCGGCAGTTTCTATACATTCACATGCCCTTAATGTAAGCAGTTTTTCATCTCCGGGTCCAACACCTACCAGTGATACACTATTTATTTTTTTATCAAACATTTTACCTCTTTAATTTGCCCGCCAATTCCTCTATGGCAATCAGCAATTTTTCTAATGTCTTTTCTATATTATCGGCTTCCATATATTTACCGTCAAAGTAAGCTCTTATACTATATTTTTTTCGGTTATCGGATATATAAATACCTGCACTTGTATGGCAATCGGCCTGTAATACACTTAAATACCTTCTCTCTGCAATAAATAAAGACTCACATTCTTTATCCTGTATTTTTTCAAGTATCTCTGCCATATCATCATTTGCATATTCTGCACATAATATTCCTTGTGCAGGTGCCGGCAATATATCACATTCTTTTATAACAAAAATGCTTATCTTATCAAAAATATCGCTATATTCCGCGGCATATTTATTATCTTCAAGAAGTCTGTCAATTCCTGCACCTGCCAAGATAACACCATCCACCTCACCTGAAAATATCTTTCCTATTCTGGTGATTACATTCCCTCTGACAGGCAGTATTTCAATATCCTTGTTTAAAAGCCTCAACTGTTCGGACCTTCTTTTTGAGCTTGTACCTATTCTAAAACCCTTTGTTAAGTTTCTTATATCTGTATTTGAATCTTTATTTACCACAAGAATATCATTGACTGCCGCTCTTTTTAAAACCGGCATAATTTTTAGCCTGTTGTCAAACTCTAAAGGCAAATCCTTCGCTGAATGCACCGCCAGATCTATATCTCCATTTATCAGTGCTTCTTCCAGCTCCTTTGTAAATAAACCTTTTCCGCCTATTTCCTGTAATGAAATATCAAGCCTTTTATCACCTACCGTATTCATAGGAACATACTCTATTTTTATATGGGGGAAGCTATCTATTATAGCATCCCCCACCAATTTGCTCTGCGCCAGTGCCAGAGCACTTTTTCTTGTACCTATTCTTATTGTATCTTTATGAAACATATACCGCCTCATTTGCGTGCTTAAGTATAAGACTTCTTACAAAATCATATTCTCCAAGTCCTTTAAGTTCAAAACTTACATTTTTTCCTCTTTCTTCAAGAATCGTTTTGAAGCTGTCCTCATCACCTGCCATATCATTCTTTGCATGATCTCCTGCCACTATCATAAAAGGTGACAGATGAACGGACTTGTATTCCGAAAGCTGTGGCAGAATATCTTCAATATACGGATAACCCTCTACACAGGCTATATGTATATCATCTCTCCCTGTATCTACAAATCTGTTCCTAAGCTGTTCATATATTTCATTAGCTTCATGGTCTGAACCATGCCCCATCAAAAGATATGCACTGTCAGCTTCTTTATTGTATATCTCATCCAGTTCATCTATTATACACTTAAAGTCAGCATCCTTTTCCAAGAGTGCATCGCCAATCCTTATTTTTTTAAATCTATCCTTATAGCTTAATACTGCATCCTTGACTTTATTATGTTCCACGCCGTTTATAATATGAGTACTTATTACCAATAATTCTTCCACACCTTCTTGTACAGCCTCATCCAGTGCCTCTTTTATGTTGTTGATATGTAAGTTCTCACGACGTTTTAATTTTGCTCTGATAATATCGCTTGTCCAAGCTCTGATAAAGATACTGTCATTAAAGGCTTCTCTTATATCATTTTCTATCACATCTATTGTCTTTTTTCTGGTGTCCTCATGTGTTGTTCCAAAACTTGCAACTATAACTCCCTTTTTCATCCGATTACCCCCTTGTCAATACATTTTGCCAGTTCTTTTGCATAATATGTAATATAAATATCAGCTCCCGCTCTGAATGCCGATACCGCCATCTCACACATTATCTTTTCTTCATCTATAAAGCCGTTCTTTGCCGCGGATTTCACCATGGAATACTCACCGCTTACAGAATATGCGGCTACCGGAACATTCGTAATCTCCTTGACTTTTGTCACTATATCCAAAAAGCTCATAGCCGGTTTTACCATTACAATATCGGCACCTTCTAAAATATCCTCTTCCACTTCCTTTAGTGCTTCTCTTACATTGTGCACATCCATCTGATAGCTCTTCCTGTCACCGAAAGCAGGTGCGGAATCTGCCGCCGCTCTGAACGGACCATAAAATGCAGAAGCATACTTTGCTGAATATGCCATTATAGGAATATTTTTATATCCGTTATCATCTAAAATTGCTCTTATCTCTTCAACCCTGCCATCCATCATATCTGAAGGAGCCACCATGTCGGCTCCGGCTTCTACCTGTGAAAGCGCAATCTTTGCAATATACTTTATAGTTGTGTCGTTATCTACATCACTTCCGTTTAATATTCCGCAATGTCCATGTGAAGTATACTCACACATACATACATCACCTATTACATAAATCCCCGGATATTTTTTCTTTATATATCTGATTGCCTCCTGAATAATACCATGGTTATGGTATGCCTCACTACCTACTTCATCTTTATGCTTCGGTATGCCAAAGAGCATTACGGCACCGACTCCTGCATCTAAAAGTTCTTCTATTACACTGTCACATCGGTCTATACTCATTCTATACTGTCCCGGCATGGACTCTATTTCTTCAAATATATTTTCTCCCTCTTCAAAAAACATAGGATAAATAAGGGCATCCTTGCTTATCCTTGTTTCTCTGACCATATTTCTTATACCCGTATTTGCTCTCAGTCTTCTGGTCCTAAACATATGTCCTCCCTGCTTCAGTCAAAATCTTCCTGCTTCGGATTTTCTTCCTGTTCTTTCCTGCATTCCTCAACTATATCTTTATATTGTATCTGATTGCACTTGCCACCCTTCTTGCCAATTTATGGTTACTTCCGGATGATGTTACTCCTATCACCATCTCTTCCTCTGTAACAATCCCCGGAAAATAGAAATCACAATTCTTATAATTCGAGGCATCATTTACTATAACACCGGCTTTTTTACAATCCCATACTATCTTTTCATTCAGCTCCTTGTCATTGGTAGCGGCTATAACATAGTCAACACCTACAACATCCGAACTGTCATAAGCTCTTTCCTTTAAAATCAGCCTGTCGTCCTGCAAATCCATTATAGTTACCGCTATAGACTTTGCTACTACTATTATCTTGCAACCGAACTCCTTAAGTTTTAGAATTCTTCTTGCAGCTATATTTCCGGCCCCTACCACCAAAAATGTCTTTTTACTTATATCAATAAACAGCGGAAAATACTTTGCCATATCATCCTCCTTCTATATAGAATCATGTCCATATTATAACATATAATAATATAAATATTATCTAAATATCTTGTGACGGTATAAATGTTCATCAAAAAAAGCAGGGATAATTCAAATTCAAATTTTCCACATACCGGACATTTATGTTTAGACAATCACAGTATTGTAATAAGATTTTTTTAATTGGTATAATAAAGATATAAAAAGGATTTTAACAATAATCCTGCATGGCTTTTTTTATAAAAATTTCTATACTTATATTCTTAAGTTTCACCCTAACGTGGATTCTAAAATATTTCTTTGATATAATAAAGGAGCAGATTATGCAAGAGAAAGATATATCACAAAAGATGTTGGAACAATTCAATGATGTCTTTTCCGACATAGTAAATGTACTTTTATTTAATGGCGAAAATGTAGTGGATGAAAATTCTCTACTTGATACACCTACAACCAGCATGCTAAAGATTGACGGTAGCGTCCATTCTCAGGATAGAGATGTTTCCAAGTATTGGCAACACAGCCGTATAAATATTGCTTTATTCGGTTTTGAAAATCAAACTGTACCCGATAAGCTGATGCCTTTAAGAGTAATCAGTTATGACGGTATAGAGTATGGAAGACAAACTAAAAAACGACATATATATAAGACTAAATATCCCGTGATTACCTTGGTATTATATTTAGGATACAAAAAGAGATGGAACTATCCGATTAATATACTCGATATTGTTAAAGTTGATGACAGATTAAAACCTTTTGTCAATGATTATAAAATCAATCTTTTTGAGATAGCATATTTGGATAATGAAAAGACAGCATTATTTAAAAGTGATTTCCGGATACTGGTTGATTATTTGCATCAATTACGAACAAACAACTCATATAATCCAAAAGATTATACAATAAAGCATATAAATGAACTGCTAACCCTTATGTCCGTTATGACAGGGGATAATAGATTTGAAGATTCAATAAATGAAGCTAATGAAAAGGAGGCTAAATATATGTGCGAAGTTCTTGATATTATTGAAAATAGAGGAATAGAAAGAGGTCTGGAGAAGGGCAGGCAGGAAGGTGCCGATATGGTAAGTAAGCTTAATGAGTTACTGTTAAACGAAGGGAATATTGATAAACTTCGCAGAGCCAACACCGACAAAGATTACAGGTATAAGTTGTTAAGGGAATATAATATATTGAAGTAATTTTTTTCAATTTATTATTTCCTTTAAATTTAATATTTTTTTGTCCAACCGATGTGTTTCTATGAAATATTAGAATTAATAAACGGATAATAAAACCAATTTCTTAACGATTTTATTATCCGGTTATTTTTATACTTACTATATGAATTTTTGAACCACGTATAGCTGAATTGTGAATATCTTGTTTATCAATAATAATAAAAATCATTCATATGATACATATAATCATCTTCTGTTTCATAGATTACTGTATACCATATCAAGATCTTTGTCTTCCACCATAATTTCATATTTTCCCCATTTAAAGCCTAATTTCATCTATTTCTCCGGTATATATTCCTATCATTTTTTATTCTCATCATAATATACAATAGTAACTTCTATAAAACTTCTCCAAGTCCAATAAAACTAAATCACCTGCATGCTTGTGGAACACCATATCTTTCAGCAGAAGCAATAGCTTCATTTGGGATCACACCGCCTACGCGGGGAACACTCTGATATCATATCAATATCAAAATCAGGATCACCCCCGCCTACGCGGGGAACACGAAATGTCAAAGTATTATTCAGCGCATCAGGTGGGATCACCCCCGCCTACGCGGGGAACACTGATTAGTTCATCATGTTCGGCCTGCTCCTTCAGGATCACCCACGCATACGCAGGGAACACGCAAACTCCATTAAAATACCAAGTTCATTTTTAGGATCACCCCCGCCTACGCGGAGAACACTCATCTCTACTTGCCTGTCCAATTTTAATCATGGGATCACCCTCGCCTACGCGGGGAACACCTCCAAAGTAATCTTATACTTCTTCAATACCTGGGATCACCCCCCGCCTATGCGGAGAACACGCTAAATCACTTGCAGAATTTATCTCAGATATAGGATCACCCTCGCATACGCAGGGAACACGCATTATCACGGAAAAACTCAAGCTGATTGCCGGGATCACCCCCGCCTACGCGGGGAACACGATTCTCTGTTTAAAAACATCAGTACCAGTCCAGGATCACCCCCGCCTACGCGGGGAACACGAAAGTGCCAAAAACGGCTTAAACGCTTCCATAGGATCACCCCCGCCTACGCGGGGAACACATCACGTGTATGACAATAACTGCAGTCTTGTCAGGATCACCCCCCGCCTACGCGGGGAACACACTGTAGCTGTCTTAGGATCAAACACTTCCATGGGATCACCCCCGCCTACGCGGGGAACACCTTGTGGAGACAATAAGCAGAAGTTTAGCTTGAGGATCACCCCCGCCTACGCGGGGAACACCAAGGTCTATTTACTGCTTTTATATTCCAACCAGGATCACCCCCGCCTACGCGGGGAACACCCCACCTTTATATGGTCATTTGATATTCTGCTGGGATCACCCCCGCCTACGCGGGGAACACAATGGCTACAGCAAAAAAACTGCCGTCAGGTAGGGATCACCCCCGCCTACGCGGGGAACACCAAATATATGCTCTTGCGGAACTTTCTCACCGAGGATCACCCCCGCCTACGCGGGGAACACGAAGTGACTAAAAGCGACCTGCTCTCAAGAGAGGGATCACCCCCGCCTACGCGGGGAACACATGCCCTGCTCTATCATCAAAGAACTTACTTTGGGATCACCCCCGCCTACGCGGGGAACACGTGCTGACGGATTTATGGATATTCCTGACAGTGGGATCACCCCCGCCTACGCGGGGAACACAGTAATAGGATCCCTTAAACACGCTATGTCAGACTATATAAATCCCTGAATTTATTTACTTTTACAGCAAGCTTGTATATTAACCTTGCATCTTCCAATGCCCTATGTGGTACTTCGTTGCCAACCCCATATTCCTTTATTACAGTTTGTAATTTATAATTTGCCAGAAAAAGTTTTTCATTTTTTACAAACTTCATTAGATCATATCTCTTATTTTTTAATTTTTCAAGCTGAAGTTTTGATAGAGCAATATCTATAAACTCGATATCAAAGTTCACATTATACCCTATAATATCTCTATCACCTATAAAATCCAGGAACTCCTTTAATACCGACTTTGAATTCTTCCCATTGTTTTGTAACATATTAGTGGTAATACCTGTCATTGCCACTATATGCTTTGGCAATGTACCTTCATAGCTTATCAAGCTTTGAAACTCACTTATTATTCCACCTACAGACTTTACCACACCTATTTCAATAATATAGTCTTTCTCTTTATCCAAGCCATCAGTTTCTATATCTATTATCACAAAGTCCTTACTGTCCAGCTTGGTCCTATGTGCCATATATCTTTTAGCATTTCTAAACTTTGCCGCATTGCTGAATCCATGTTTTATTTCTATTTGTTCATTTACATTCTCATTTGGAATAAAAACTAAAGGTATACCATCCATATCAATATATGAAAAATTTGTATTATGAGTATCAAACTGATATCCAATTTCATTTCTATATGCAAAACTTAAAGTCGCCTCTCCATCCTTTACATTCTCCTTAACCCTCTTCCAAAGCTTTTCTCTTACTTTTGTGTTGAAATTTCCGATATAAACCCCTGTAGTTATCTCCTGCATCCATTTGGTCAAATCACCTCTAAGAGCCTGTGGTACCTTTTTTAATGTAATTACTGTAAATGGCATATCACATCACCTCAGTATAACTTACACCATAACTTACAAGTTGCTCCTTATTATCCCAAAGTCCCAAAAATTCCCCTTCAAGCTTTTCGTCATCACCTATATCCAATAAATACTGTAAGTCTGATACAATCTGCTTTACAAGCTTTTTTTCTTCAAATATATCCCTTGCCTTTTTTCTGGTAATGCTTCCAATATCATCTTCTTTTCCAAACTCACTTGCTATTTCAAATGCTAATGGAATCGTTGTATCTGCTTTATACAAATCTGCAATATCATATACAAATGACAGATCATGACCTGTGTGTACAAAGCCAAGTCCTGGAGATATTCCAAGTGCTGATACTACACTGTATACAAGTCCATATAATGCTACATTACCTGCAGACAATGCCTGATTCACCACATCTCCATCTGTAAAATCATCAACCTTATAATCTCTACCGGTCCATTCAACATCATATTTTTTTGATAATCCAGTATATAATCTCCTGACTCTTGTACCCTCATGTCCTCTAAGCTGCTGCATAGTATATGATGAAACATCTTCTCCTTGAAATCTCATCATATACATTTTTCTTGCAACATCTACTCTACTTCTCACATTTGTAACCAATCTTGCCTGACTTTCTAAAAATCTGGTAGAATGAGTCAATGCTCTACCATGTGCATAATGTCTTACACCTTTTTCTCCTACCCATATTATGCCTGTACCCATATCTCCTATCAGCTCCATTGCTCTATGGGTAATGTCTGTTCCGGGTCCCAACATCAATGCTCCAATCATTGCTACCGGTATTCTGACAGTACCTCTACTGTCAGATACCACTATAGCTCCATCTTGTATGTTTACTTTGGCATGTTCAATGTAGATAAATGTAACCCTGTCACTTATTCTAGGCAGCTCATTTATTTCGGCTTTTTCCATACTCCCACCTACTATCATATCGGTATAACTGTCATAAGTCCAAATCCATAAGCTTTTTTCTTACCGAATCCATTCTCCAATAGTAATTTGAACTTATCCTCATCAACTACAGTTAGCACCCCTTCAAATGTTGCCTTTACCACTTTTACCGGTTTTGAACCGGATTTTCTTAGTAGCTCAAATCCCCTCTCTACAATATTCACCTCATCTTCATTTACTTCAAAACCGTTTTTTATAGTTCTTTCCATAAAGAATTTCTTTTGAAACTCTGCTGTAATGTGTGGCTTTTCACTGCCTCGCTTACCATCCTCCATCACTGCATGTACGGGATTTGTTACAAGTCTAAAGCGTAGCTTCATATCGTTTTTTATCTTGCTTATATATGCATCATACTCCTTTGTTACTGCACTGCCATCCACACCATATTTTTCCAGCAGATTTAAGTCTGGCTTTTCTTCACTTACCAGCAATAAATAATTCTTATCATTTATCTTATCAAGTCTCCAAAGCTTCCTGCTTCTTACTCCGCTCTCTTCTCTAAAGCTTTGTTCTACCCAATTATGATAAGCTCCCAGATGCGTCAAATCTCTTATCTTCTGCCTATTGTATATATCTAACTCAACTCTTGAAATATACATATCATTCACCTACCAAATCAAAAAAATATTGTGGTTTGTATCTTCATCTTCAAACATACTGTTTTTTACATAAATCTTTGCATGATCTTCGTATCTAAAACTGAATTGTCTATGTTTATTTGAAAAAGATATAACCTTATCCTGCCTTAGTATTTCTCTGTCAGCATTATCAAAAACACCCTTGTCACAATATACATCCAATAATTTCTGACTTTTATTATATCTTTTCTTATAATAATCTTTTGCCTGCCACTCACATTTTTCTAATGCATCCCTTATATCACAGTCAAAATTTCCAAGAATAAAATCTGCCAAAACCGGTATTGATCTTCTTCCTAAGAACATTTGAAAATATGGTCTCTTTAGTGCTTCATATATTTTCTCTATAAAATTATCATCCTCATGTGATATAGCTACTACAAATACCGCATCTTCAAGATAATACCTCTCTGTAACATAAGTTCCTTCAATATCTCCACTAGTCTTATATTTTCTCGCAATATGGTAATCTTTCAAAAGGCCGCCCTCTTGATCAACTCTCACTGCAAATTTTATATCTACCAGTTCTTTGATATCATCATCTCTCCTTATTCCAAGAGCTGCCCCTATTAGTCCTATAGCAGCACTTTTTGACGGATATAAATCTGTATGTCTGGTTTCAAAATGTGAGTCAGTTCCCCAAGACTGCATAGGTCCTGCAAACTTCAATAATATAGTTTTCACATTTTCACCTCTTAGACAAATTGATAATTTTCTATTTCTGCTCCAAGCTTTTCAAGTAATTCATCAAGTGAATCTACTTCCTCACCATCTGCAATATCCACATTATCTATCGCTAAATAAAGTGTCTTTATAGGCTTCTGTACGAACTTTTGTATCTTTTCCATCTCATCCGACATTCTTTTTATAGAACCTGCAACATATCCTTCTTCTGATTTTACAGGAGATTCAAATGCACTTACAAGACTTACCGGTCTATCTTCTCTCAAATTAATCACCAATATACTTGGCAATGTCTGATTGGCAAATGTATTTATCTTACCTGTAGGCAATGACTTAGCAAAAGCTTCTAAAAATAACTTTGTAGCATTTATCATACTACCTTTGTCCTTAAGTTGATGTAAAAACTCATGAAGTGCAACATTTGCATACCTATAAAGTGTTGATGAATTGTACTCAACATTTCCAATCATACCTGCGCCACTTTCATCTTCCGGTAACAAATCATCTGTAGCCGTAAAGTAATCAAACTCTGTCTGCACAGCATGTGTAGAAATCGCATGTGCTACCTGTGAAGAGGCATCTTCATTTAAACCTGAACTTGTTTTATCTGACGCTACCATTCTTCCAAACAAAGCTATATCAATAGGCACTTTATCCTTTAAAACATTCTTCACTTCTTTTTCATCAAGTAGTAATTTACCTTTATTGCCCTCCTCTGCATCTACTGCCATTTTTGCAAGTTCAGTTGCTTGGCTATCTCCAATAAAAAAAAGTGCTTTAGCTTCTTTACCACTTTTATCTTTCTTTTCTTTTAGACCTATTCCGGCAAGTTCTATAACCTGTGCTGCCTTATCTAGTGCTTCTTTCTCAAGAATTGTACTATCTATCTCTAGAATCTTCTTTGCAACATAGCTTACTATATCTTTTGTTCTTATACCTACATTAGCTGCTGCTCCAATTTCCTTGAAGTAATTTCTCATTGCAGCCTTCCATGACTGTGAACTCACTCTTGCTCTTCTTACCCCACCATATAGAGCTGTCTTTGGACTTCCTGTATCATCTCTATTAATATTTGAAGGTGGTAATGTCTGTATAATATGCATATCCAAAAATAATCTACTGTTCATTTGATTCTCCTTTACTATTGAACTTATAATATTCTCTTGCCCAATTTAAAATAATATTGTCTTTATTTTTATTCTTCCTTATCCGATACAAATCTTCTGCAAGTCTGCCATAGTCAATCCTTGCACCTTTTTGCTTTGACTTTAATAACCTTATCAAATGCCTTAAATGTACTGTCAATTCATCAAAATCCGTTGATGTAATCATTGCATTAAATCTTCTGTCCACTGCTGTAGTATCATCACCCACTCTAAGTAACTTTAGACTCGTTCCTACATTACTGTATCCGTCTTCAGCAGTATTGACACAAAGATCTTCACCCTGTTGATGTATTGCATATAACTGTAGACAGTTCAATATACAAATTTCTTCATCAGTCATCTTCTTACTGTTTCCAAGAAAGCTTTCAGGTAATTTCTCAAAAATAATAGGCATTATATCCGCCATATCGGCATAATCTCTTCCAATAGAATTCCTTAGCCTTGAAAGTATTGCCTTTCCTATGGAATATTCCTGCATAGCATACAGCTCTTTAAGAATTCTCCAACAAACACTTTTTACACTCTCCATCTAACCTCCTTAATTTTGATTTAATCTATATAAAAATGAATTATATATCGTTGCAATATTCTTTACACCGGAACCTTTTCCTATTCCTTTATAGTCTCTTAAACCGGCATTTGAGACTAACTCATCCACATACTCTTTCATAGCTTTTTTTAAAATATTCCGCCATTCGATCTCTTTTGTATCCTTGTCATTATCAATATCAATGCTTTCAATCCAATTTCTAAATGATAGGTCTATTCTAAAATAGAACTGTTCAACATATTTTGATACATCTGCCTTCTCCATTTTCCTTATCTCTAACAAATCCTTTATAAATACTTTTAATGCCCTATCAATGGTTACTTTAGTATCTGTAACAGTTTTATTTATTCTAATTATCCAACCTGTATCTTTGGTGTCTACCAATACTCTTTCTTTAAGGTTAAGAGTATCTTTCACCTCATCTATTGGCACCCATGATGCAGAATTCCCATCATCAATCATACTTACTGCACATAATTTAATATTTTCTTTATACAATCCCAACTCTTCCGACTCTGATATATCACCCAGTTTATTTAGCCATTCTATAACTCCAGGCTTTCTTGCACCCTCTCCCACTCCTGTCAATAATCCGAAATTTCTCCACATTGCCTTATTTGCATCATGTTTTCTTGGCCTGTATTTCTCCTTATACTCTCCATCTTTGTTATACCTCCAAACTGTCATTGGCTCCAAAAAAGCATCTGAATGTTCTATCTCAGGCAACTTTGCTATAAAGCATGCAAACTTATCTTCCTTTGTTCTATTAGGATCTATAAATATCTCTCTACACCAAGCAGTATAGAGTGAAGCAATATTGTCAATTCCATTATGAAAATACAACTCTATATTTTTCTCTATTGTCTCTGCTTCCCAACATGGTTTCTGTATTTTCAATAAGTTGTTGTTTTCATTATGAGCAATTACAAAATTTAGCATCAATGTTTCAAACACATTATTTCCTTGAAGATATACTCCTCCCAAATCATATAACCACCCCTTGGAATATGTCTTTGCAGATCCAACCTTTTGTTTATCAGATGTACCTATATAACCCTGTAATGTTATAAGCCATCTTGCCAATTCATCATCATCAATATATTCCTTATAAGACTCATCTTTAGGTGAAAATATTGCATACTTTGTTTTATTATCACTTTCGGATATAAGTCTATTTATATTTTTTCCAAAAAAATTTCCGCCACATTTTTTACCCTCAGGGTCGATACCTGTATTTTCCTTGAATACCTCTTTTTGTTACTTGAAAGAAAGGATATTTGTCATCATATAGGAAAAACCTTTCTCTCCATTTCTCCAAATACTCATACAACACTTTGGGAAACTCTTTTGCATTCCATATATCTATCCAAGTCTGATACAATGCATCTTCATAATCTTCCAAATAATTTTCTTCAAGCTCTCCAATCTGTAAAAAGCTCTCCTTATCCATTTCAAAAAACTCATATGGATCTCCGTTTGAATCAAACCTTGAAAAGACTGTATGAAGGATTGCCAACATAACTCTCATTACTGCGAAATCCTGAGTCTTCATATCTCCGGCTAACTCTTTGTACTTAGCTGCACCGGCAAAAAGTTCTTTTATAGAAATCTTTTCTACAGTATCCTTACTTACGACCTGAATCCATTTTTCATCCAATAAATTATACCTTGGCATCATCTTCCCCCTTTAATATCAAACCATATTTTTTGTCATATACCATATTTACTCCATTTATACTGCACTCGTTATTCTCATCAAACATTGCACATAAAGTTCCCTTTAGCCATGCCGAATTATCCCATTTTTGCAAATTGTTTATGTAAAAATCTTCTAACTCTCGTATAGTCTTGTCTATATTATAGGTCTTTGAGAGTCTGTTTGGAAGTTTTATTGTACAACTTGCAAGTTTTTTTGCTGTTTTTACATCTTCTATACTATTTGATATGTCCTCACTACTGTCAAAAGTAGTATAACCGTCTCTAATCTTCTTTAATGCAATTACTTCTATGGTATCCTGTGTATCTCTGACTTGTGAGTTACCGTCTTCATCACCGTAATTCTTACTGTTATTTTCTAGCCAACCTATCAAATCCATCCCATTGACTCTATGTTTTTTCAGCCTCGGGCTCTTGAGTCTATAGCTTGTTGCTCTGTCCTTTTTGCCTTTTATAACATCCTCATATTCTTTTTTATATTCATAATACTTTGCTCTCAATTCATCAGGTAGATCCGGTTCTATATTCTCATCATAGACTACTTGTACAAATCTTGATATATCACTTGGAAGCCTTATGTTATCTCCAAGAAAGTAACCTGTCCTTGTCAATAAATATCCTCCATATACTGCTTTTGAGCCTGTTTCAAATTCTAGGTTCTTGTCATTACCTACAACATATATCACAGGTTTTTCATGCTTCTTTGGTCTATTATCTCTTGTATGTCTATGGAGTCTTCCCATTCTTTGTATCAATAAGTCTACCGGTGCAATATCACTTATCATTACATCAAAATCAATGTCTAAAGACTGCTCTATAACCTGTGTTCCTACTACAATTAGCTTCTTTGGTCTATCTCCGTATTTACCAAGATATTTCATCAACTTTTCTTCATTTTTCACTCTGTCCGTAGCTATAAACGAAGAATGAAGTAACATAACTTTTTCATCACCAAACTTTTCCGACAGCTCTTTGGCAATATCCTGTGCTTTTTTCACTGTATTTACAATAACACCGGCATTACCTCCCCCGTCAAGCAGGGAGTCCATTAGCTTAGGCAAATTCTCGGTATCCGTATATTTTATCTCGATTCTCTTATCTTCTATCGGTTCAAAGTCCTTTACATTTAATGCTTTATCATTATCAGTGTAAGTAATCAAAGGGTAATCTTCTACCATCAGACTGCTCATATCCTCTTTGCTAAACTTAACCCCCTTACCCGTCAAGTAATGCATTATAAAATCCACTCTACTCTTCTTCGGTAATGTTGCCGATAACAGTATTACCGGTACATTGTAAGCTCCAAGCCATTCAAGTGCCATATTTAAATATTGATCCATATATGCATCATAAGCATGTACCTCATCAATTACTACAACCTTTTTACTGAGTCCAAGATGCCTTAGTGCCAAATGCTTCTGTCTCAGTGCCATCATCAAAAGCTGATCTACAGTACCTACTATAAAATCATCCATTATAGCTGTCTTCTTACCACAAAACCACTGATTTACTACAAACCTTCTCTGCCTTCATTATCTCCATCAACATCTATATTTGAAGCACTCGTAAGATTATTATATTCCTCATTTAAAAAAGCCTTGCCATGTACCAGTCTTAATCCTCTTTTTTCACCTAATTCCACGCTCTGATTTTTTAGCCAACTGATTATTCTTGGAAATATACCATTTGATGTCGCCTGTGTCGGTAATCCGAAAAACAGTCCGCATCTTCCTGACTTTACAGCAAGCTCTTCAGCACCCACAAGTGCTGCTTCTGTTTTCCCAAGTCCCATAGGAGCCTCCAGTATTACAAGCCCCGGATTTTTAGCGTCACTGATTGTCTGTGCAAATATTGATTGCACATCTCTTGGTTCAAAACCGAATCTCTCCTTAAACAAGCCATTACAATCAGCATATATTTCCGGCAACCACATATCACTTTGATTTGAATATCTCCATTTTGTAAAACCATGCTCGCATCTCTTGTCCATATCAATATCAGTATCATCAAAAATCCCAATCAGTGGGAAGAAGTATGTATTACTGGCGATCCAGTCTGCCATTGTCAAAAGCCCAAGAAGCATTGCCTGTGCAGGCTGTGAGAGTACCGGTACATCCTCACATCTTTTAAAACTGCTGCTTTTTAATGCATTGTTTAAAATTTCTGTATGCAGACCTAACCATTTTTTATATATATCACTGTCCTCATTTTCACTTTGGAAGAGATTTTTCTTATATGATGCAAGTGTTTCAGATATAATGCTTTTATTGTCTATAGGTCTGCCATGATGTCCGCCTACAATAGAACCTATGTCATTTTCCTTTTTAAATCTGTCGCTTAATACACTTAGTATCACCTCTCCTGCAAGTCCGTGCGGTGTTTTTTCAGGTGATGAGAGCAAATCAGGTGAGTCAATGCCTATAAACCCTGCCCTTACCAGTTTTTCTGTCAGCTCATTATCTAAGTCTTTAGAATTTGCAAAACCTTTCTTTAGCTGAAAAGCCGGACTTGCCTTGCCGATATCATGAATTGCACCTGTAAATATTGCAATCTGCTTTCCAATATCCGTATCATCCGCAATAGTTATCTTTTGCCCCTCACTCATCCAATGTTCCCACAAAAGTCCCATAATTCTTCCGGTATCTTCTAAATGAACCGTGAGCGGTAACCAATACATTAATCCGTCTTTTTCTTCTTTCTTTGCCCACAAAGCCTCCAGCATATCTCCTCCTCTTATCTTTTTTTCTATAATTTTTATTTTACTACACTAGCTGTCCTTTAAAAAAATACCTGCATTTCTATATTTTTTTATTTATATTTATTCTTGTAATTTATTTACTATATAAAAAAATAACTTTAGTCTTCAATCACAGTATTGTAATAAGATTTTTTTAATTGGTATAATAAGAATATAAATGGATTTAACAATAATCCCACATGGCTTTTTCTAAAAATTTCTATACTTATATTCTTAAGTTTCACCCTAACGTGGATTCTAAAATATTTCTTTGTTATAATAAAGGAGCGAGATATGCAAGAGAAAGATATATCACAAAAGATGTTGGAACAATTCAATGATGTCTTTTCAGACATAGTAAATGTACTTTTATTTAATGGTGAAAATGTAGTGGATGAAAATTCTCTACTTGATACACCTACAACCGGCATGCTAAAGATTGACGGTAGGGTCCATTCTCAGGATAGAGATGTTGCCAAGTATTGGCAACACAGTTGTATAAATATTGCTTTATTCGGTTTTGAAAATCAAACTGTGCCGGATAAGCTGATGCCTTTAAGAGTAATCAGCTATGACGGTACCGAGTATGGACGACAAACAAAAAAACGATACAGATATAAAACCAAATACCCTGTGATTACCTTGGTATTATATTTAGGATACAAAAAAAGATGGAGCTATCCGATTAATATAATCGACATAGTTAAAGTTGATGACAGATTAAAACCTTTTGTCAATGATTATAGGATTAATCTTTTCGAGATAGCATACCTGGATGAAGAGAAGACAGCATTATTTAAAAGTGATTTCAGGATACTGGTGGATTATTTACATCAATTACGGACAAACAACTCCTATAATCCAAAAGATTATACAATAAAGCATATAAATGAATTGCTTACCCTTATGTCCGTTATGACAGGGGATAAAAGATTTGAAAATTCAATAAATGAAGCTAATGAAAAGGAGGCCAAATACATGTGTGAAGTTCTTGATATTATTGAAAATAGAGGAATTGAAAAAGGAATCGAAAAAGGGTTGGAGAAAGGTATGGAAAAAGGTCTTGAAAAAGGCAGGCAGGAAGGTGCCGATATGGTCAGTAAACTTAATGAACTGCTGTTAAATGAAGGTGATATTGATAAGCTTCGCAGAGCCAACACAGACAAAGATTACAGACATAAGTTGTTAAGGGAATATAATATATTACAATAACTTTTATGTGTTATAGTCCGATCAATAATTTTCTATAAAATATTAAAAATGCCTCAAAATCATCTATTATAATGATTTTGTGGCATTCTGCATTCTAAAATTTTTCGCAAACCTCTCTGTAAAAAGGAATACTTGGTGATGCACCTTTTCTGCTTACTGTAATACTTGCAGCCTTTGCGGCCTGTTTGAGTGCTCCTGCAACATCTATACCTGCAACCAGCCCTGCTATAAAATAGCCTGTGAAGGTATCACCTGCTGCCGTAGTGTCAACTACATCAGCCTTGTATATTTCCTGTCTTATCTTCTGAGTCTTGTCCACATATACAGAGCCCTTCTCTCCCAAAGTCAACACTATCTTCATTCCCGGGAATCTTTTTGTCAACTTCTCTATCAGCTCATCTTCACCGGTGTCTGAGGCTCCAAGTATATCCGCAGCCTCTATTTCATTGAGTATAAGATATTCCACCTTTTCCAAATCACATTCAAATATCTTTTCATTTATAGGTGAGGGGTTTAATACAATGCTCATTCCCCTTTTATATCCCTCATCTATAATAAATGAAAGATTACTCACCTCATTTTGAAGTAAAAGTATATCTCCTTTATCAAAATCCTTTAATACCTCTTTGATAAAGTCAATGCCTATATTTTGATTTGTACCACCATATAAAAGTATGCAATTATTACCTACTCTGTTTTTTTGTATAATGGCATGTCCCGATGACATATCATATCGCTTTATATAAGATATATCGGCTCCCACATTAGAAAGTGCCTCCAAAAGCATAGCTCCGTCTGCACTTCCCACCGCTCCTGCATGGTATACTTTTACACCTGCCTTTGCCAATGCCACAGACTGGTTGAGCCCTTTTCCTCCACAAAACACATTCATGTCTGCCGAGGATATGGTCTCTCCCTCTCTCACAAAATGGTCTACATCATATACATAATCCAGATTTAGTGAACCGAAATTAAGTACCTTCATTATCAACTCTTACTTTCTAAAAATAGGCATACTCCTTTTACCATCAGGTATCCCGCTACAGCTCCCTGATCTGCTATGCCCTTTGCTTTGGCAGAAAATACCGCAGCCTTGCCAAACTTAGGCAACATATCTTTTGTAGCTTCAACACCTTCATTTGCACCCTTTAGTGCTGCGCTTGCTACATTAAGTAAGCTTCCATCCGCTGCTTCTTTTGCTCTCTCACCTGCCACTACAAGTGCATCGTATATTGTTCTGTCTCCCGCTTCGCATTTTCCTCTTTTTTTGATTCCTGCTGCAAAGCTTTCAAAATACAATGCCAAATCTTTGGCATCTATTTTATCCTTTTCATTTAATGACTTGCCGGCCTCCATTATACCGCTTGCCATCAATGTGCCCATAGTAGACGGTACCACTGAAGCCATCTTCATGCCTGCCTTAAACAATGTCTTTCCCACATTATTTTCTACCGTATTTTCTCTGATAAGATCAGGCATTGCACTATAGCCCTTACTCATAGTAAGACCAAGATCACCGTCGCCCATATTTGCATCCATTGCACACAGCTCATCTTTTTTTTCGACAAACACCTTAGCTATGAACTCAAATAATTCCGGAAGATCCTCTATTCTAATCTCTGTCATAACTGCTCCTATAATCTGATAAATGGAGTCTTTACTTCCATATCAAGCCAAGCCTTTTCCTTGTCACTGTTTAACTTACAAATAGATATGGATGCACCTGCCATCTCCATACTTGTTGCATACTCGCCTACAAATGTTTTATAGATCTTTATACCCTTTGATGACAATATTTCGCTCACTTCTCCTGAAAGTATATAAAGCTCTTCTATGCTGCTTGCACCAAGTCCGTTTATAAGTACTGCAACTTCATCACCGTTTCCTATTTCTATATCATCAAGGATTTCTCCAACTGCTTCATCTGCAAGTTCTTTGCGCTCTTTATATCCCCGTTCCAAACTCCCGGCTCACCGTGAATTCCCATACCGAAGGCCATTTCATTCTCCGCCAAAGAGAAATTGGCATGTCCAAGCTCAGGAATAACGCATGGTGTCAATGCAAATCCTACAGTTCTTGTATTTTGTTTAGCTGTATTTGCAGCCTCATATACTTCATCAAGATTTCCCATCTCGGCTGCAGCGGCACCTGCATACTTATACATAAAGAATATACCTGCAACACCTCTTCTGGTTTCAGGAAGCTTATTTGAGAGTACATCATCAGCTCCTACAATGCTTCTGGTCTTTATATCATCCATCTCAAGCATTTCTGCCGCCATATCAAAGTTCATAATATCTCCGGTATAATTTCCGTATAGATAGAGTATTCCGCTTCCCGCTTCCACTTCCTTGGATATTTCATATATCTGCTCTGCTGAAGGTGACTGGAAAACACTTCCCACACCACAACCGTCAAGCAAGTTTTCACCTACATATCCGAGGAATAGCGGTAAATGTCCGGTACCTCCACCTGTTACGATTGCCACCTTACCGGGTTTTTTATCTGCTATACAATAGCATCTGAGGTCATCTGCTACATACTTAACCTGCTTATGTGCACTATAAATGCCTTTTAACATATCATCTGTATAATTCTCAGGAACATTGATTATCTTCTTCATATTTTCTCCTATCTGTACTAAAGTCCCAATTCCTTAAATGCCTTATCGAAAGGATATTTACAAATACCTTTTTCGGTAATAATACCTGTTATAAGTGAATGATCGGTAACATCAAATGCCGGATTATATACACCTATATTCTCAGGTGCCATCCTCTCTTTATACCACATATCTGTAATCTCTTCCCCATCTCTTATCTCTATAGGGATGTCCTTATCACTTTCAGCCTTCATATCAATAGTTGATGTAGGTGCACATACATAGAACGGAATGCCGTAATGCTTTGCTATAATAGCGAGTCCGGATGTACCGATCTTGTTTGCCGCATCACCATTTCTTGCCACTCTGTCACAACCTACAAATATAATATCTATTTTACCCGATTTCATTAAAATAGATGCCATATTGTCACATTGCAATGTCGTCTTTATTCCGGCATTACTAAGCTCAAATGCTGTAAGCCTTGCACCCTGCAAGAGAGGTCTGGTCTCATCACAGTAGACATGCATATCATCACCGTTAAATCCGTTTTCAAGTGCCATATACATCGGCGCTGTCGCCGTACCGTACTTTGCTGTTGCCAATGTTCCGGCATTGCAGTGAGTCATTATACCGATCTCTTTACCGTTTCTTTTAAGCTTTTTTAAAAGCTTAAATCCCAAAGCTCCTATTCCACGGCTTATTTCAACATCCTCATTTCTGATATCCTCAGCTTCTTTAAATAAAGCTTCCTTTATCTCATCAATACTTTTTTCTTTATTTGCTTTCAGGGCATCCTCCATTCTGTTAAGTGCCCAAAAAAGATTTACTGCTGTAGGTCTGGAAGAGGCAAAATACTCTTTTAATTCCAAAAACTCTTTTTCAAAATCAGCATAGTTGTCTGCCTCTATCTGTGAAGCCGTCTTTGCAATACCATATGCCGCACATACTCCTATTGCAGGAGCCCCACGTACTCTAAGCTTCTTTATAGCTTCCCAGATTTCTTCCTTTGTATTTAAGTTTATTCTCTTTATCTCTCCCGGCAGAAGCGTTTGGTCAATAATATTCAGCTCCTTATCTTCCGTCATTTTCACAGAGATTATTTTATCAAAAAATTCTTCAATACCCATTTATAACTCCTCTGCCAAAGCTTTGCACTTCAGTATAGTATCTACATAATCTTTACCACTTTTTAAAAGCTGTCCGCTTTCAGTATAAACTCCTTACCTGCCAAAATATTTATTCTTTCAGCCACAAGTCTCTTTTTCTCATCTTCAATTGTAGTTACATCTGTAACATTGGCCATTCCTACAGTTCTTCTGTGAAGCTCTGTTCCGGTAAATCCTGCCGTGTCTCTAAGAATACCGTCAAGATAGTACTCTTTAAAGCCTTCTACCATTGCCATCGGCTCACTTACCCACTCGTCATAATATTTATTATACTTTTCTATGAATAAATCTATGACCTCTTCCACTGATTTAAGAATCCAATCAGTGAACTCTTTCTTTTCGTAAGCAATTCCGTTGTCATAGGCAAAAATAAGATTTGCTATAACATTTCCGATATCATATCCACAAGGTCCAAGTATACCGAACTCCGGATCAAATACTTTTAAGCCGTCTTCTTTTATAAAAATAGAACCTGTATGCAAATCTCCATGAATCAACGCCTGTGCATTTGTCATGAAATTGAATTTAAGCTTTGCAACTTCAAAATGCAATGCCTTATCCTCATAAAGCTCCTTATTTACAAAGTCTGCATTTGGAGGAAAAACATTATTTCTATGATTGAGATCATTGTATGGCTCCATAAAAACAAGCTTTTCCGTAATATCACAAAGATCAGGTGAAACGAGTTTCCCTCCGATTACCTTCTTCTCTTTATGGTCTATTACCACATCACTGCTCTTTAGTAATGTCTCTATCAAAAAGTCCGTTATCTTTTCTGTAAAATGAGGATATATTTTATGCTCAAGCATTGCCTGACGCATTACCAAAAAATCTGAACAGTCCTCCATACCACAGGCACACATCACAGTATCATAAAAATAAATATATGGTACCATTCCGCTTGCAAATTTTTCCTGTAACATTAAAATCTCCGATTCCAGCCTGTTTCTGTCTCTGGAAGGCTTCATATCCTTTGAGATTCTTGTTTCGGTACCTGCCTGCTTTATATAAATCGAATGTCCCTTATTATCCGTTACTCTGTAGACATAGTTTAAATTCCCATGTTCTTTAGGTATAACAGCCTTCATGCTGTCCTTATCCCAGTCTATGGATGTAGCTTTTAATAAAGTATACTCAACTATATCCTTTTCTTCCATCTGAAAATATGTGTCAAATCTACTCATACTGACTCCCTTTTATATTATTCTCTCTTATATGCATATGCCGCTATAAGTGCCAAAGCAAGTACCGCACCCTTTACCGCCGGCAATACAAAGAAAGGTACTGCACAGATAGTAAGTCCGTTTTCAAGTGTAGATACAAGCATTGAGCCAATCATTGTTCCAAGAGCATTAGGTTTTTCAGCACCTCCTACAGTTCTTCCAACGAAAACCGCTGCAAGTGAAGGCATCAAATAGTTGTCACAACACATAACCTGTGCAGAACTTCCTCTTGATGAAACTAAAATACCACCGATAGCTATAAATACAGCAGTTATCATACCTGCTACATATCTGTATTTCTTAATATCAATACCTGAAAGTTTTGCAGCTTCCTTATTTCCACCCATTGCATACAAATATCTGCCAAACTTTGTAAAATCAAGGAAGATATATGCTGCAAGCACACATCCAAGCATAATGATAATGATCCAAGGCGCTCTTCCTATTGCTGAGAAAGAATCTGAAAGAGCTGTTCTAAGAGGTTCTGCATTCCATGGTGTTCTCATACCTGTGGATACTGCACCACCTCCTATATACCACTGTCCGAGTCCCTGATGAACAAACATCAAAGCACAAGTTGCAAGCATATCCGGTATCTTACATACCAGAATAAGAAACATGGTAAGCTGATATAAAATCAAAGTTGTCACTATAGTTATTACTACCGACATAAACAGTGACTGTCCAAACCAAAGGTATGATGATACAAATGCGTAAGCTGAACAGCTTCCCAAAGTACCGGCTGACATATCAAATCCGTCAGGTGCCATGGTAATTGTAGCTGCAATACCGAATACCGTTGTTATTGCCATTGCCCTTAGAATATTTACCATATTGCTCTGTGACATGAACGCAGTGCCTTTAATTGCTGTAAATGCTATAAAACATAGAGCAAGTGCCAGGATAGCAGCCCAATCTATACCAAATTTTATTAATTTTTTGCGTTCCATCAAACTACCTCCTCTTGACTTTGCTTACCACCTACGCTGTAAAACATTATTTCATCTTCATTTGTATTTTTTGTAATAAGTTCTGCACTTATAGCGCCATTGTACATTACATAAATTCTGTCTGTGAGGGCCAAAAGCTCCTGGTTCTCACAGGTTGCATATATAACTGCATTACCTTTTTTTGCTATCTCATGGATAAGATCAAAAATATCCTGCTTTGCACCTACGTCAACTCCCTTTGTAGGTTCATCAAATATATAAAGCTCACAATCTGCTGCCAACCATTTTCCTACAGCAACTTTTTGCTGATTTCCACCTGAAAGTTTCTTGACAAGCTGTCTTGGACTCGGTGTTGATACATTAAGGCTCCGGATATAACTTTTTGCATTATCTGTTACCTTTTTCTTGTCTATGAAAGACAATTTACAAAACTTTTCCAAGGATGCCGCAGATAAATTAAAGCTTACACTCTCTTCTACAAGTACACCTTCTTTTCTTCTCTCCTCAGGTACCAGCGCTATTTTATTTTTAACTGCAAGTGCAGGATTTTTTAGATTCAGTTCTTTACCGTTTAAAATGATTTTTCCGGTACTCTTATATGCTCCGAAAAGAGTTTTACAAAGTTCGGACTTACCCGCTCCGACAAGCCCTGCTATACCCAGTATTTCACCTTTTCTGACATGTAAATTTATATCATTGATTCTTCCGTTGATCTCGCTCAAATTCTCTGTTTTAAAAATAGTATCACCTATCGGAATCTCTTCTCTTTTATATGCTTCTTCAAAGGTTCTTCCAAGCATAAGTTCTACTATTTCCTTTGTAGTAGTTGACTCTTCTATAGGATATGTACCGATCAACTTTCCGTTTCTCATTACTGTATAACTTTCACATATCTCAAGTATCTCGTTTAATCTGTGTGAAATAAACAGTATTGCTATATTCTCCGTTTTGTGTAAATGCTCAACAACTTCAAAGCTCTTTTGTCTCCTGATTGCTAAGTGGAGCCGTAGGCTCATCAAGTATCAGGAAATTACACTTTCTTCTGATTGCCTTTGCTATAAGTACCATCTGCTTATCTGCAAGTGAAAGCTTCGAAACCAGATCCCTTTCATTTATCCTTTCCTTGCTGATATGAAGTCTGTCAAGAGCTTTTCTACCCTCTTTATAGACCTCTCCCCAATTTAAGATGGTATTTCCCTTATCCATTACCAAATCGCCCTGAATGATATTCTCAGCTACTGTAAGGTTTGGAAACAGTGCCGTATCTACTTCCTGATAAACTATCTGAACACCGCATTTTTTTGCATCTACAGGGGTTCTAAGCTCCACATCTTTATCATTTAATAATACTTCTCCGGTATATGTAGGATTGGCACCTGATAATACCTTCATAAGTGTGGACTTTCCGGCACCATTTGCTCCTACAACAGCCCTTATCTCTCCCGTACTTACCTCAAAGTTTATATCCTCTAAGGCCTTTACTCCCGGGAATTCTATCGACACATTTTTTGTGCTTAACTTTATTCTGTCCATAATTATCCAATCTAAAACGGGTGAGTCATCAAAATTTCAATGACTTTTAAAAATAAAAGTAAATGTATCTGATAAACTCACCTCATTCATTAATTTTATAAGTCGCTACTGTTTAGTAGCCTTATATTTATATACCCTTATTATTTGTGTAAAAGATCCTTTGGCATCCAATCTGCTTCCGAGAGATAGTTAAGATTACCATAAGTTTCTCCTGCTACATTTCCAAGATTCTCTACATTTGAATCTGTCTTTAAGTCTGATGCCTTAATAGCTGTACCCGGAACCTCTACAACATCAACTCCCATTTCTCCTGTTGCCGGATCATAGATCTTGTCATACTCTCCTGCCATCTCAAGTAACAGAAGTCTCATAGCGATCTCTCCGTTTAATGTCCAGTCTGTTGTTCCTGCCGCTGTCCATATATCAGGTCTTGTCTGCATATTTGTAATATCAACAGGATCAATATCTACTGATGCCATAGGAAGTGCATCACCGTTCTTACCGTTCATATTGTCGTTTTCAATAAGTGCATTATATACACCCTGTCCGTACATGTCGTAGTATGCAATAACACCGTCAACATCTTCTCTCTTTAAACTCTGAAGATAAGCTGCAGTTACAGTGTTTGCAGAGTCTACAGAATCCTGTAAAGGCTGTACCTCACCTACAGTTACGATTTTTCCCGCCTTCTCATACTCCTGCCAACCTTCTTCTCTTCTGTCAAACGGGCTGTTGTAGTTAGGGCCTCTCCATACCTTTACAAGTCTTACACCTTCACCATACTTAGCTACCATCTCATCAAGAAGAACGGTTACCAAAGATTTATCCTGCTGGAACATCTGAGTAACACCGTCAAGCTTCTTGTATTCACCGTCCGCATAGAACTGTGTATCGAATGTAACAATCTTTAAATCCTTGTACTCATCCAGGATGCCCTTTAAGAATACATATGAACCGTCCTGGTTTCCATGACTTACTATAAGTCCGTCATAGCCTGCAGATGCACATGTTCTTATAGTGTCCTGCCACTTATTAAAATCACCGTCACAGAAGAAGAAATCAAACTGTACTCCAAGCTCATCACAAAGCTTCTTACATGAATCCTTCCACATCTGGAAGATAGTAGCTGAAGGCATAATCATAATATACGCTACCTTCTTGCCCGCTACAGGATTGCTTCCGTCAGTTGTCTTGCTCTCCTCAGCCTTAGAGTCTGCTACAGTTGCAGTAGTACTGTCTGCACTCTTTGCAGCTCCTCCGCCACATCCGATCAGTGGAACACTAACCATTGCACCGATTAACAACGCACTAACTAATTTCTTGACCTTTCTCATATCATCCTCCTTGTTTACTAAATATTTAACAAATCAAGAACTATCGTTTATATAAACAATAATATTATTATGTTTAAATGTCAATACAGTCTGATTATTTCTATTTATTGCATAAATTATTATTTTATTTTTTTATGCATATAGCATATACGATTTTTTTGTATGCTTTATTTATCGTTTAATAAACTTAAATTCAAACTGTTTAACATGTTTTTTTATAAACAAAAAAATAATATTTTTTTATAGTATATAATCACCAAAGACAATCTTCTCGTTCACTATCCTACACATTCAAAGTAAAATATTGTACTTATAATTATTTGACAATATATTTTTTTGAAATAGTATTATGATTACTGAAAACAATTATTGTTTAGTGAACAACATTTCTTTGGAGAATACTATGACCATTAGAGAGTTATCAAAACTGATAAATGTTTCTCCTGCCACTATTTCCATAGTAATAAATGAAAAAAAAGGCGTCAGTGAAGAAACAAGAGAAAAGGTGTTGGCGGCAATGAAGGAATATAATTATTACCCTCAACAAAGAAAAAAAGAATTACAGAAAAATAAAAAAATGTACTGGTTCTCAAATATTACAGAAGCGGTGTTTTTTTGTTGAAGAAAAATCAAGGTTTTATAGCCGGAATACTTGACGCAATAGAGAGCAGACTTCAAAAAGAAAATTTAAATATGGTTTTAAGAGTGCATAAGGAGAGCTTTGAAAAGTTTCTATCAGAAACAGATCTCAGCCAATATGAAGGTATTATACTGATAGGCACAGAGTTTACTCCGGAGTTGTATCCACTATTTGATTCCATATCCATTCCCTATGTTGTGGTGGACAATGTTTGCCCATATACTACTTGCAACAGTGTTTGTATGAATAATGAAGAGAATGTCTATATTGCTGTTGATTATCTAAAAAAATGCGGACATCAAAGCATCGGATACATCGGTGGAAATGTATATTCTGAAAATTTTCAACTAAGGAAAAAAGGATTCACAGAGAGTGTGGAAAGGCTAAAAATGGACTATGTAAAAGAGCATACATATATGATCTCTCCCACTATGATAGGAGCTTATAATGATATGCTAGAACAACTTGGTGATCTAAGTACACTTCCCGACTGTTTCTTTGCGGACAATGATACACTTGCTCTTGGTGCTATAAAGGCTTTAAAAGAAAAGGGAGTTAAAATACCGAAAGATATCTCTATAATCGGTTTTGATGATATACCTTACTCTGCAGTCTCTTCACCTGCTCTTACTACAGTTCATGTACAAAGAAAACAAATAGGAAAACTTGCTGTGGAACAACTCTTAAAAATAAAAAAGGACAAAAAAAATACACCGGTAAAAACTTTAATTACCGGCAATTTAATTATCAGAGACAGTGTAGCAAAAAAGGCTTAAAAAAGCCTTTTTGCTACCTTTTTATTCTATTATGTTTCTATCCGAAACAATAAAATTTAGAATCTCCCTTAACAAAGTTTTCAGGGAATTTTTCATACTTCATTGCATCAAAATCATATATTCCTATCTTGACCGGCTTGTCACCTTTACAAAATGCCACTTTTTTATAACTTGTAACAGTAACAGTAAGATACTCTATATCCCTTATCTCAAGTTGCGCATATGCATCTCCCACAGGTACATATATATTTATTTCATTTTCGCCTACATATTCTACCGTCATATCTGAAAAAAATTCATCAGGCATTCATAGAATGTATTTATTATAAATATATCGCTTACATTCGGTTCATAAGTTTTCTCTTCAAAAATCATACTCTGTAAATGATAATAAATCAAATATCAGATCTATACCGATATCAAAGCTTACAGCAAACTTTTCTTTATTGTAATTCGGCTTCATTCCCCATACGGCAAGCACAATGCCGTCAAAAATCAAAGTAATTCATTCATTTTTTGTTCAAAATATTTAAGTTCAAAACTACTCATATGATAAACCCTCCTAAATTTTTAATATTTTTGTTTAAAAAAATACTATATTCTTATATCGTATTCTAACACAATCTACGCACAGTCTATATACTACTATATTACATGTTATTCCAATATATGTAAATAGGGGAGCCACACTTTCGTGTGACTCCCCTTTATTATTTTCGGAATGAGTAAATCTACAAGTCTTTATAAACTATTGATTATCTCCAAGCTCCGCTTTCATTTACATGATAACCGTCAGGTGTAGTTTCATTCTGATACATTGAACCAAGAGGTCTTGAATTTATATTACCAAAATTCCATCTACCTGTAGCATTATCAAAGAACCATGTCTGTGCAGGTGCTGTAGGATTCAAGAAATAGAATTCTCCATTTATCTTGCTCCAGTTTGTATGCATAGCACCGCTTGAAGGATCAAGGTAATACCATCTTCCGTCCTGGCCGTCATGATGCCATCCCTTAATCATCTCACCAAAGAATCCGTTGTGATTCATTGACAGATAATACCATGTACTTCCATCTAAGAACCATCCTGAATCCATGATGCCGTCCTCAGCAAAGTGATACCACTCAGACTTTGTCTTTCCTTCGTAAGTATAGCTTAAGTATGCCCAACCCTTAGCTCTTCCGCCATTTGCAAGGTTGAATACCCACTTGCTGCTGTCAGGATTTGCTGTAGCTTCTACAGGATTTGTAAGCTCCCAGTTACCGTCGTAGCCTACTCTAAGACCTGATGTATATCCGCTTGATCTTCTGCTCGCGCTTCCTGATCCGCCGCCTGAACCGCCACGGCCGCCACGACCGCCGCTGTTCGGTACTCTTCCGCCTGCATCAACCACTGCATCATTAAGCGCCTGAAGAGCTGCTATAAGCTCAGGTGTAGATGACTTTCTGTTTATTCTGTCAATTACAGCCTGTGCCGCATTGATTGCCGCCTGGAGTGCTGCTCTCTTTACAGGATCGTTGATTCTATTTAACTGATTGTTTGCATTCTTGATAGCCGCCTTTAAATCAGCCTCAGCTTTTCTACGCTCAGCCTTATCATTTGAATAGTAAACATAGATTGTCTCATCAGCTGTTACACGAAGAGTCGGATCATAAGGATCATACATTCCTCTGTCCTTACTTAATCCCTCGTAATGCCATGTAATACCGTCATTGTCTACATAGTCCGACTGTATTGCACTTCTATAAAGTGATTCAAAATCACTAACTGTATTTGTACTGCTAAGAGTAAGTCTTGTTACTATAGAGTTATCTCTTGCATCTTTTACTGTTACCTTAAATGCACCGACTATTGTTGTATAACCGAATACATATGTCTTTCCACTCTCAAGAGTCTTGTTGAACTGGCCTGTATATGAAGCGGCATTTGTTGCTTCTATATCAGATACATTCATATCAGTTGCTACTATTGAACCTGATGCACTTGAAGGTGTTGCAAGTGTACCTACCTCAAAGAACTTATATTCTCTTGAAGCTGTCATCAAAGAACCTGTTACTATATCTGTACTAAGTGGAATCGGATTTCCGCTTGTATCTACATAGTCCTGCCAGTTTCCTGAAGCATCCTTCTTTTGAACTATTATCTTCATCTGGAAGACACCTCTAAAGGTATCATCCGCCAACATCATTGCTATCTCATCTTTTGTTGCTGCAGGAACGCTATCCTTTTCAATAAGAATACGGAAGTCTCCTGTATCTGCAATAGTTGAAGGGAAGCCTGCTGATATCTGCTTTCCTGATCCGATATTATCGTTATACTGTGTTGACCAGTTTTGATTGTTATCATAAAGCGGCTGTATTGTAACAGGTCGGTTCGGCATAGTAAATACTACTCTACCGCTTGCCACTCCTGTAGGATATGTAAAGCTTGAAGTACTTACTCCTGTAATTCCCTGCCACTCCTTAAATAGATTTCCACTTAAATCTGCCGGCTGTGCCAATATCTCAACTGTTGTTCCCGGTGCAAGGTTCTTCAAATCATTCAATGAAGTCTTTGGAGTTCCGTTTACCTTAAATGTTGTCGGATCTGCCACTGTTCCTGCAGGTACATATACTGTAACATCAAATGTATTTACAGATAATCCTGCATTTGATGTATCTACAGGAAGTACCGCACCGTCTGAAATTCTGCTTGCCGGAGTTGCACTTGTTCCTGTTGTACGAGGTACTACACGATAAATTGTATTTGGATCTAAGTTGTTAAATGTTACTGCGGCACCCGGAGCACTTGGTGTAGTGAACGGATAAACCACATTTCCTGAAGGATCTACTAATGCATAGTCTGTATTAGGAGATGTAGGATTTATTGTAATACTTGTTCTACCCGGGTTTGCGCTGTCCTCAGCCACCTGTGGTGTCAAAGCTACAGGAATCTGTGCACTTCCCGGTGTTCCCGCTCCGGCACTTGAAGGAATAGGACTTCCTACCGCAATACCTGTTGCACTTGCAGGTGCAACCGATACATTATATGTATTTCCCGGCTCAAGAGCAGGATCTGTAATCTCCCCTCCGTTTGCCATCAGCTGACTTCCTGATACTACTGCTACCACATTTCCTGTTGCAGGATCTGTAACTATATACTGAAGTGTAGGATCTATAGCTGCAGGTGCATTTGGATCCACTCTAAGTACAGGCTTTGCTGTTAGAGGATCAAGAGTTCCTGTTACATTTGGCTGATAAACACTTGCAGGTGTTGAGTTAACACCGACTACTGTCAATGTAGTATTAACAAGTCCTGTAATATCATCTCCATATGAAATTTCATTCCAGTTCTCATCATACCACTTTGCTGTAAATCCAGGATCTACCGCTACACCACTTCCAAGTGCTGCGTTAGTAAGATCTGCTAAAGTAATTGTTCTTGGATTTCCTAAGCTGTCAATGTTTAATACATCCTCTATTGTACCTAAAAGAAGCTGTACATTACCATTTCCCGCTGCAAGATTATATCTGTTCCAGTTTGATGTATTCTTTGTAAATTCTGCCTTAAGAGCTACCGTACTGCTTACACTACCACCTGAAGCCGCTACATGAATAGTTGCAGGGAAAGATGTAATAGCTGTTGTTCCATAATACCATGTTGCATTATTATAACCTTGATTCGGTACCGCATCAGGCATCTTTGTCGGATCTGTAGCACTATTTGGATCGATTACTATATCATAGCTACCGTCAGGTTGTACATTCTGCTTTGTAACACTTGGTATAGACTGACCGGGTGCTGTAGGATCCCAATCAACTGTATTTCCTGCTACAACTGTCTTTAAATCTCCACCTGTACCTGCACTGTATGCCAAATAAGCAATGCTTCCCGGATCCTGCTCATATGTTACATAAACTGTTTGACTTGCAACCGGTCCTGTTGTTGAAACTGTAAACTTAGGACTTGACTGTGACCATGTTGACTGGAACGCATTATCAAGTGCAGTTGTATAAGAGTTACCCCATCTTGTAGAATCGTCTGTTGTAATCTTTGGATTAGACAAACTTGTAGGTGCTGACGGGCTACCTCCATATGTATTCAATACAGGTGCAGGTATCTCTAAGTTATAAGATGTTTCACCTGTCTGAAGTGCATTAGCCTTTGCATAAAGATATGTAGGTACCGCCACATTTCCTTATAGAAGGTTCTTACAGCTCCTGCACCTGCAGGCTCTGCTGTAGCAGCTATAGCTGTAGCTACCTTATCGGTTATGTTATTACCAAGCTGATCAACATAGATTACTTTCACATTTGTTGAGAAAGCAGGGTTTGGAACATAATTGTATGTAATAGTTACATTCTGGTTTGGAAGCTGTCCTTTAATCTTATATGTATTTCTAGGATGAGCTCCTCCTGTTGTTGCAGTAGTATCAGCCTTCAATGCTGTATACACTGTATTTCCGCCTGCATCTTGTACGTCAGCTGCAGGTATAATTGTTGTTACAACCTTACCTGTTCCTCCGGCAGCTGCTGTTTTTCCTGTTCCGTCAGTTGTAAACTGACCAACTTTGATAGTATTATTTGCAATATCCGTTCCTGCCGCTGTTGCAGGCTCACCCTTTGTATATGTGATAGTTACAGGAGTTGTAGCATCAAGTATATACATTGTCTGATCCGCACTTGATCCGTCACCTATAATAGCGGTATTTGCAGATATATTGAACGGAGCGCTTGCTACATCGGTAAGTACCGGCTGTGAAATATTTGCAGCTGTTCTTTGCTGTGTTGTCTCAGCAGCATTTCCGTTTGCAAGGTCTGTAGAACTCTTATACTTTGCATCAAATACTCTTATATTGAACTTCTTAGTATCATCTTTTTCATAAGAATATTCTACTGAAAAAGGTTTATTTGTTGTTGCACCGGTGACACGATTGTCACTTGTGATATATATATTTGACTTTTTGTTTGCATTGATGGTTGTAGTAAGTATATCTCCATCCAACTTTGCACTGTTTGTACCGTTTGTACCCGTCAAAGGCAATGCCTTATATCCCGGTATTGTCTTAGGTATAGCATTGGTGATAGGACTAAGTACAGGCTTTGCATTATTATCCGTTATTTCACCGTCTTCCAAGCCCGGTATATAACTTGTGCCGGCTTTATATTTATGCTTAACAGAATAATCAAATGTCTTAGTTGTATCCGCTCCCAATGTCGCATAGTATGTCATACCTGTGGTTGGGAATCTTGAAGGATTAACAGTTAGTGTATTTCTACCGTTGCTTGCCGCATCTGTATATCCTGTGATGATATATCCGTCCATTCCAAGTGAACCTGCACCACTCCATACTTGTGTACTCTCAGTTCCTGTATTAGTGTCAACAGTTGCAGTTGGAGCCTGTGCGGCATCAAAAACTATATCAGTACCCGGCTTATTAAAATATGGCAGTATAAGTCCAAGATTGCTATCCAGTTGCATTCCCTTATAGTCAGTTGTAATAGCACTTCCTGCTGTTCCACCTTCCACATACAAATCTTTTACAAAAGGCACCTTTGACTCATTTTTTGTTCTAAAATCAAACTTAAAACCGTTAGGTTTTGGAGCAGGTGTTGCTGCATATGCCGGCGTTGCCGGTGCGAGCATGGCAAGAGCCATACTCGCAGACAATGCGGCAGTCAATTTTGCTTTTATTGTCTTTCTTTTCATTTTTTCTCCTACGTCACTTAGTTCCAAGCACCGTTTGCATCTACATTATATCCGTCAGGAGTCTTCTCTCCTGCATACATTGATCCAAATGGTCTTCCACTATTGCTTAAGTAGTTCCACTTGAAAGCATTAGCATCCCATGTATAAGTATTTTGCGGAGTATTGGTATTAAAATAATACCACTTTCCGTCAATCTTTTGCCATCCGACAAGCATCTCACCGTTTGAATTCAGATAGTACCATCTTCCGTCCTGCGGATCTTTATGCCATCCTGTCTTAAGGATACCTGTATTATCATTCATGTAATACCACTTATTTGTCTTTTCATCCTTTACCCAACCTAATACCATCTGGCCAAGCTCAGGTCCCGGTGTTGTGTTCATATAATACCAGTTGCCGTTCTTTGAGTCATATACCCAACCTGTTGCCATTGTTGAGCGTCCGTCAAAGTAATACCAACGTGATACCTTCTTACCTGTATTGTCGTTGAATGTAATCATTCCCCACATATCGTTAAGTGGTGTTCCACCGTTAAGTACGAATGACCATCCGCCTGTTACAGGGTTTGTCTCCCAAGCACCGTCTACACCAAGTACGAATGCTCTTACATTACTGTTTCATTGATAGCTGTATTTTGTTGTGACTTCTCTCCCGGTGTCAAAAGTCTACTTCCTCTACCACTTGAAGAGTTACCTCCACCGCTGGCACCACCGGTTCTTCTGTTTCTGTCTCCGGCTCTGTCGGCTGCTATCTTTGAATACTTGTCAATAAGTCTTCTAAGTGCATCTATTGCCTGCTGAAGCTCTGCATAGTTTGCCTGTCTGAGATATGTAGTTCCGTCAGGAGATACAAGATCTCTTGCCTGTCTAAGTGTCTCAAGTGCATGTGCTATAGCCTCATTTATTTCAGCTACCTCTGCTACCTTAAGGTATGGGTCTCCTGTGAGGATCTTTGCTTCTTCTACAGTACCACCAAGATCTACTCTTGCCTTTGCAACTTCTTTTCTGTTGTCTGAATAGTATGCATAAACAATTGTTCTCTTTGTTACAGGACTTGTTGTGTCATATACTGAAAGCTTATCTTCCTTCTTTGACCAGTTAACATAGTCATACTGTACACCATAGATATCCTCAAACGGTGTTACAAGTCCGTTTGCTACATCATTTTGTGCATATGCCGTAACTACCGCATAATCACTTGAGTAGTAAGCATCCTCTACATTCTCTTTTCTTCTTACCTTAAACTTCTTATAGAAGTTTCTGCTTGTATCATTTAAGTGTAAATGATCAAGTACAGGCTTATTATCTACAAATGTTACCTTAAATGTCTTTGAATAAACAAGTACATATGAATGCTGCAAGTTACCTGTGAACTTAAGAAGTCCCGCATTGTTTGCTACATCTGTCGTAATTGTTATATCTACAGGATTGATATTACCTAAGCTGTCAGGTGTCACATCAAATAACTGGTAATCAAGCTGATCAACGTCTTCTGCAGGAAGCTGTGCTATAACATCTACTGTCGCATTTGATGCTGTTGCAAGTATTCCGTTATTTACAAGTCTTCCGTTTACATATCTTTCAAGCTGGATATCAAGTCCGTATGCTGTTGTATGTGCATCCGGATGATCCACTCCCGATACAGAAACAGGCTTTACAGCTGTCTTCTCATTCGGTTTTGCATCTCTTTTGTTAAATACTACCTTGTATTCTACTGTTGCACCGTTTACTCCGATAAGTGATCTGTCAAGTGGTGTTGTAAGATCATGTGCAAGTCCCGGTATCTGACCCGGTGTAAGTCCGAACTCTCCTACACTACCGCCTCTTATTGTCTCTGTAAGATCCGCATCATCTCCCGCTACCTTGGTAGGTTCGTATACAGCCTTAAGTACAATATTTGAATTTGAAAGAGTAAATGAGTAGTCAGCCTGTGTTATATTTCCGCTAACTCCTACAGCTCTTCCTGCAAGTACCTTCCAGTAAAGGAAGTTCTTGCCGTTTGCATCTACAGGATCTGCATGGATTACCACTTCTTCTCCTGCTTTTGCCTGATCATATGTGTCATTTCCTACACTTGTTGTTCCTACAGTTACTACGTTTCCGCCCTTTGTCTCTACTACATACTTAGGTGCGTCCGCCATATCTCCCGGATTTGCTATTATCTGATTTCCGTCAGGTAACTTTGTAAGTGGATTTGGAATTGAGCTGTCGCCCTTCTTTCTTGCCACTACTGTGTAGGTCTCATTTGGATTTAAGTTGTTGAAAGTAACTGTTGAAGGATTGTTTCCTACAGGAGTCATCCATCCGTTGTCACTTCCCGGATACTGCACTACGTTTCCGTTCTCATCTATTAGCGCATAATCTGCGTCAGGATCTGCCGGATTGATAACGATCTGTGCCATACCGTCATTTTCAGGATCATATCCTATGTTGTAGTTATTATCTACTGTCGGAACATATACATCCTGTGGTGTTGATACCGATGTACCTGTTATAGAAGAAATCGGCTGACCTACAGTTGCTTGTGTATCAGGGCTTCCTTCCTGTACATTGTAGTGTGCTCCCGGTATAAGGTTTGGAACAACCGTTCTGTTTCCTGTTGAATCTCCCGGTACCACCGCTACGATATTTCCGTTAGGATCACTTATTACATATACATTTCCCGGTGTTGTACCGTCTATTACTATCTCACCGCTTCCGTCATTTCCTATACGACCTGTTGGTGTGATAGATCCGATAGTACCGAATACGTTTGGATCCTGGCTGAAGAATGCTGTATATGTTGCATGATTTGTAAGTGTGCTTGTTCCCTGCATGAAGGCACCGTTTGGATCCTTCCAGCCTTTAAACAAGTAGTTGCTACAGGTGTAGCTGTAGGTAACTGTGCTGTCGGCAATAATGCTGACGGTAATGCGGCTACCTGGCTCCATGTGTAATCATATGGTACATGAAGTGTTGCAGGAGCTGATATTGAACCGTTGCTTCCTGCCGCAAAGTTGATATCAAACCACTCATTAGGGTTCTCACCAAATTTTGCATAAAGTGTTATAGGATTTGAATCTGTTGTATGCCAGAATCTTGTTGCATTTACAGGAACTGTACATGCATCATCTTCAAACCATCCGTCAAACTGATAGTAACGGTTTGCCGTTGTATTCGGTACATAATTAAGTGCCTTTAATCTGTTAAAGGTATATGCCGCCGCATCTCCTGCTGCAGTTGTATCACTTACAAGTATCTCATGTGTTGCAGGTGATACCAATGTACCGTTGCTATAAACTGTTGAAACTGCGAAGTTTACATTTTTCCACTTGCCTGCATCATGATCAAGTTTCCAGTCTACTCTGGTTGGTGATGATGGTGGCAGTGTAGGCATTGTTCCTGTAACATTACCGTTTGCGGCATTTACAGTTACAAGTCCTGCCGGGTTCATATCTATTGTAGATGAACCGCTTACCCATGTATATCCGTAGAGCTTATCACCTGTTGTTGTTCCTAATGCCGGTACACTTGCTGATATAGCTGCACTTGGTGACAACTGCTCTATCTCACTTGCCAAGATTGTATCTGTGATTCTGTCATAATATCTCTTTATAAGATTTGATCCCGAATCGGCATTATATACATATGTGATGATAACATCCTGGTTTGGCATATATGCGGAGAATACTCCGTCTGTTGTAGCATTATTAATTAATGTAAATCCGGGTGATGACAATCCCAAAACATATGTTGCAGGGTTTGGTGTATCACCTGTTGTAATATCAAAGTGATCAAATGTATATCCTGTGATATTCTTCGGTGCGGCATTTATTTGTTGCTCCGCTCTCTTTGGAGCTGCTGTAATTCCTGCCGCCAAAGGATTACCCATTGCATCCTGATGACGCACTGTGTAATTAAATGTTGTATTAACATCAACTTTGTAACGATAATTTACGCTTATTCCCATTGCAGGCATACTTGGAAGATCATAATGACCTGTAGCAAGATTTAAAGTACCCTGACTTGCAGGTAATCTTGTTGCCGTGTCATAAATATATCCCGGAATACCCGGTGTAGGTACAAGCGGATCCGCTGTTACAGGTTGTGTTATTGTATAGTTTTGTACATTTGTCGCAAATGTAACAGGAAGTGAAGGATTTGCATTCTTATGTGTAATAGTTACAGCATAAGGTGTTGTCCCCGGTGTCCATGTTGCATAAAGCTTTGTTACTCCTGCCGTTGCAGGTGCAGGGAATGCTGTAAATGCCCCAAGATCAGGCTCGCCTGTATCATGAACTCCGTTATTGTTTGTATCTGTGTATTTATGCCATGCGTCAAATACATATCCGCTCTTTACCGGAGTAGGCATTGTAAGTACAGAAGTTCCGCCGGGATTTACAGACTCTATCAAGTCGGTAACTACATTTCCACCCTGTGTATCAAATGAGTAACGAACTTCATTTCTCTTTAGCTTAATAGTGATATTTAAATCTTCATTCGGTACGGTAGCAGTAAGCTTACCTGTATTATCAACTGCCACTCCTGCCGGAAGCGCTCCTCCTGAAGTATCAACCTCATCAAATGTATATCCTGCAGGTGCTGATAGAGGGAACTCAATCTGTGAACCTACCGCATATGACTTCTGATATGGGTTCGCATCTATAATAGGTACTGTTGATCCCGCTGTAGGTCCCGGTATTGTAGGAACCACCAGCTTGTTGTATGCAATACTTGAACCGTTCTCATCTACATATGTAAGAACCAAGTCATGCATATCTGTTGTGATATAAACAACGTTTTGATTCTGTACATCTGTTGTTGCCGCACCTGTTACCTGACTTGCCTCATCACCCATTACTATATGCTGTCCACTTGCATCTGCTGCAAAGTTTGATACAGAATACGGATAATTTGCCAAGCCTGTAGTCGGTCTGTCTTCAAAGTCGATAAGTGCTGTTCCCATTCCTGTAGCTGTAGGAAGGTTTTCACTTAATGTAACTCCAATAGTTGTTGCCGAATCTACTTCATTGTTCTTCTTTACCAAAAACGGCTTTTTACCAAGAGTCACATTTGAAGCTTTAGTATTTGCCGGGTCATCTACCAGCACACTGTTATTTGTAATATTTACATTACCGTTAAGTCTTGGATTTGCACTTGATGAAATCTTAATAGCAGGACCGTTCTTAATAGATTCGTTTCCTGTAACTGTGGCTACACCACCCGGAGAGTTCAAATCAAGAACAGCTGTATCTTTAACCTCTATTACAGATGGTGTATTGCTGCCTACAGCCGCATCATCAACATAGGCATTTGTAAATGTAGAACCCGCCTTTAATGCTACCGTACCTGCGCTTGCTTCTATAATAGGTGCGGTAGGCTTTGCTGTAACACTTGGCTGTGAGAAATAAGCCTTATTACCGTCTACAGTAACATCACGGAAACTAAGTGCAGAATCTGCATCCTCTACCTTAAAGAGAGGACCTGTAAAGTTATCAGCTCTCTTTATAGTAGCAATATCTGTCTTTATAGGCGGTGTATTATCGTGATTATAACCTACACCATAGCTCTGACCTGCCGGTAATGCAGAAAAGTCTGCAGTTTGAATAGTTATATCGGTACCTGCCGGAATAGTCACTGTACCATTCATAGTAGTATCCGACTGAAGGTAAATATATGCCTTCTTGGCACCATTTGCCCTAATCCTTGCTACAGCATCAGCAATACTTCCTACAGGGTTACCCATGAATCCGGCCGTACCTGCTGAAGTAGCGCTACCGTCAGCACCATTATTTACATAGTAAACCGAAGGTTTGATAGATGCTACAAATGTAGCAATCTTTGTCTCTCCGGGAAGCAAGTTAAAGTAGGTTGAAAAAGCACCTGCTGAATCTCCCGGATTTATAAATCCTGATCTACTCTGTGAGAAAACCCAGTTGGTATGACCAACACCGGCTGTTGATGACCAATGTCCTGCCCATACACGGTTTTCTGAAGGGTCATTTGCATCTCTTTTTACAACACCTGCGTCCTTACCTGATGTATAAATATCAAATATAGTAAGTCCATACTGTCCACTTGTAGAGTTTTGGAAATGAACCCCCTCAAACGCTCCACCTGCACCATGAGGTGTAACAAAAATAGGAACCGCATCCTGAGATGTAACCATGGTATCTGTCTCATTACCCACCATAAAATCCACAGTACTTGAACCCGGATTATATGCAGTGTATTGAACAATAATATATTGGTCATCGTCTGAAGGTTTTATCTCCTGACGTAGCTGAACAGTATTTGTTCCGTCTGTCAAAGTAAGAACTTCACCATCATAATGATTAGCACCTGTATGTAATGCCTTTTTTGAACTTGTATAACTAGCTGAATTCGGCTCATCATTTGATGTTCCTGTCCAAGTATTCACTATTGGATCAAGAGGATTTGTCGCATCATATGGTGTACCGCCCGTTTTATTCTGTACATCAGTGCCTATACGATACGGCTTACCGAAAGCATAGTATCCATGCCACCAGTTATTCGAATACGCAGAACGAATAGTAGGTGCTATATCAGCACTATCACCATGTGATGTCACCTGATTATCATCATAATATCCACGAGATTTATTTTCTCTTGCTGCAGAATCTGTAATACCGGCAAAGTTAAATGTGAAAGTATCTCCACCCGCTGCTGATCCATATGTATTTGTACCAACATGGTTAGTGCTTGAACCTGCCGGTCCAAAAACAAATGCAGTTGAATCTGAAGATCCGTATGTCAAGTTTGCATTAACTCTTGAAACATACTTATTACTCGCCTCTGTAGCCGGCGCTGTTATTTCCGGATGTAAATCCTCATTCGGCAACAGTCCCGCCGCCTGCGCAGTCATATTGCCCAGCGGAGCCCCTGTAAGGACCATGGCTCCTGCAAGCAATCCGGCAGTCGTCTGCTTGATTGTCCTTATTAAATTATTTTTCTTCATATCTCTCCTCTAACTATCTGTCAAAGAGAACAAAATCACTGTCCAAGTTGTTCAATCCGTCTGTGGCATATGTGATTTCCGCTCCCCATCTGTCATGTCTGTCGGCACTTGAATCGTAGTGATAGAATCTTCCGTTCTTCTTTCTCGGTCTGTCACTATCACTTACTCTTGCTACGAACTTTGAGTTTGAAACTACTATCCAGTTGCCCTCTCCGTCCTTAAGAATCTTTGTGCCTTTGACTACTTTACCGTTTGAGTCTACGACTACATACTCGCCGTGACCTGTTCTTGTATCCTTAAGAATACCGTACTTAAGGCTTGCATCAGCATCCAGTCTTAATCCGTTGAAGTAGAACTTACCGTCGTTCTTTGCAAGTGTGCATCTTGCTCCGATAGCCTTACCGTTGTCTTTGAAACCGAATACCGCATTTTGATCTCTAAGAGATACTGTAACCTCACCGGTAATCATTGAACCGTCATTAAGCTCATCTGTACCGAAGAGATATAAGCTTCCTCTGTCGATTGCAGCTATAGGTGAGTTGATAGCGTCTGTAAGGAAGTCTTCCTTTGTCCACTCATCTACATCATATTTGATACCGAATGTATCATCTTCCAACATAATTACAAAACCTGTCTGCATACGTCCGATCTCATCGAAAGCGTATCTTCTTCCAAGTACTGTAGCTATTTATCTTTAATTACACTACCGTCTTTCTTTGTTCTGAACCAGCTGTGCTCTTCTGTATCATAATCATGCTGACTCATTACTTCATTAGGTACTGTAAATGTCCAGTAATCGTCTTTAAGCTCACCGTCAACATCAAGTGAACCGTATTTTACTTTAGCGTTACTTGCTGTAGCTCTTATGTTTGCGTTAGTTACGGAAAGCTGAGGTATCATTACACCGTTCTCATCAAACAGGTATGCCTTACCGTTTATCTCTCTCTGCTTTGACTGATCTGTACTGCTTGCAGCGTACTTTCTTCCGTTAGCCCCGAAGTACAGCCACATCTCATCATACTCACTGTAGTTTCTCTGTCCAAGCTCTGAATATCCCGGGTTCTCGCCTACCTGTGAATAAAGCAACCACTGATCCGCATACATTGCTCCGTCATCACCGAAGTAGTATTTCGCACTCTTAAACGGATTGTCTTCTTCTACCGCATTGCCCTCTGCATCGAAGAATCCGGTAAGCATTACTCCTTCTTCATCAAAAAGATATCTCTTTCCGTTGATTTCACGAGTGTATACTCTTCCGTCTTTGCCCTTGTACGCTTTCCATCGGCACCGAAGTAATACCATGCATCATTATCGTCGATATCTTTTGCAAGAACCCAACGATTAGCTGCCATTACACCGTCGGCATTCAAATAATAAATGCCGTCTCCTACGGTGACAATTGAATCTTTTACCATGTTGCCGTCATCACCCAGATAATACCATGCGTCACCCGACTTTCTCCAAGCCTCAGACACTGCGTTATTGGCATTGTCCAGATATCTCCACTCACCGTTTGAGTTATCCCATCCTTCTGCATGTGCAGTAGAAGGGTTTGCCCAAAGGAACAGAGCGGAAACCGCCAGCAAGCCTGCTTGACTTACTATGCTCTTTTTGTTCATCAAACTACCTCCTTGATTGTTTGTCTGCCGGAATATAAGGTCCTATACTGTGTTCAACATGCATACTCCCATATCACTGCTTAATGTATCGTCATTAAATCAGTCACTCTATTATATCCAGTCAGAATATTTATATATATATTTCTTCAATGCAAACAAAATAACCCACAAAAAAATATTTGCCCATTATATTTTCGTAAGTCTCTTATTATCATTAAAGAAATTTATATCGTATTTAATATGTAAAAACTCGTATCAACTTCTCGTCTTATGTCGTATTATATGCGATTTTGTTTTGTAATAAAAACAAGTCCCTACACTTAAGCGTTAATTATACTATTTTTAATTGGTATAATATAACAATATAATATTATTGAATGGTGTCTTTGTCAAATAAGTCAATACGATGAAAGGAAGATTTTTTTATTATTTTTTTATATGAGCCCGAACCAAGCAGTCATAGATTAGTAGTTATATTATATATATTTATTAATATTTTATCATATTTTTTTATTATTTATCAATAATAAAAATTCATTTATACTCATTGTATTTTTTTGAGTTTTTTTGCTTTTATTACTTTTTTTGCAACAAAAAAAGCCGAAAGAATATACGATACTTCTCTGACATATCCTGTAATATTCCTTCAACTTTTTGTTTGCTTTTTATATTTTTCTTGAAAATAAATTATTTCTTTGCCGCTGTTGTTTCAGGTGTCTTGATTTCTGAAGGTGCCTTTGTTGTCTCACCTGCGGTATCAACTCCCGCTCTGTCCTCTGTTACTATTGCTGCGGCGCTGTCCTTTGAAACAACATTGTCCTTGCCCACAGATATTATGAAGTAATATCCTTCCGACTGGAATACGATATTGCTGTCTCCCTTTACACCTACTGTAAGGTATGCATCATTTGACTCAAGCCCTGTGGCTTTCTCGCCTTCCATCTGTTCCAAAATATCATCAAGCTTAACGCTGTCTGCAGTAAAGCTTAAAAGGTCACCGGCCTTTGCACTTACAGCTTCAAGTACATATCCGCCCGACTTGTCATCATAGTAATGTAAAACTCTCTCAGGATCTGCATACTTTACAATTCTCTCACCGGCTTCGGCCTTCTCATCGGATGCGGCTGTTCCGAATGCACTTCCGACATCATCAAATGACTCATCAAGGTGATTTGCTATATCATAATTTATATCTACTTTTACACTTGCAGCTGTTGTTGTCTCTGCAGTGGTGCTTTCCTCAGCCTTTGTAGTAGTCTCTGCAACTGACTGTGTTGTTTGTGCAGTTTCTTTTTTTGAACCGCATGCGCTGAATAATAACGCACTTCCCATTGTCAATCCTAAAACTGTTATAAAAAATCTTTTCTTCATATTTAATTCCTCCTAAGTCAAATGACTTTATGCTATTTAAACATCATTTTGATATCTGACACTATATCACTTGAACCTTATAAAAAAACAAGTTTTTTTAATATGAAAGTATTTTTTTTAAGAAATGATTTATATTCTTTTTATCCTAATACCAACTTTGCCGCACCGTATATTCCGGCATCGTTTCCAAGCTTTGCAAGAACTATATCCGCCTTATTCTTTGTTATAGGAGTATAATATTCAAATTTTTCTCTTATTTTATCTATAAGGAAATCTCCGGCTTTTGATACTCCACCACCTATAACAAATATTTCCGGATCTACAGTCATTGCCAAGTGTGAAAGCGCTATTCCCAGATATTTTGAAACTGTATCCACAACTTCAAGCGCTATAGCATCACCTGCCTTGGCCGCATCAAGTACGTCCTTTGCAGTTATATCCTCCAGCAGGGCAAGTCTTGATGCAACTTTCTTTGTTGCAAGAAGTCTTTTTGCCTCTCTTACTATTCCTGTAGCGCTTGATATCTGTTCAAGACAACCCTTTCCACCGCAATTGCATTTTTCAGTCTCAGACTCTCTGACATGCATATGCCCTATCTCTCCGCCAAGACCGTGCTTTCCCGGAACAATTTTCCCGTCTATTATAATTCCTCCACCTACTCCGGTTCCAAGAGTTACCATTACGGAATCCTGCTGATGCTTTGCGCCTCCCATCCATGCTTCTCCAAGTGCCGCCACATTTGCATCGTTACCAAGTGCCACAGGCATACCTGCAAGTAAATCTGACAGTATTCTGGCAGGAAAAACTTCTCTCCATCCTATATTTACCACTACCTCTATAAATCCGTTCGGCATTACAGGTCCCGGAACCCCCATTCCTACACCTACACAATCTGTAAGAGTAAGTCTTGCCTCTTTCAATGTTTCTTTTATAGACTTTCCTATTTTTTCGATAAGTGCCTTAGGATCGTTTTTAGGCTCCGTAGGTATTTCCCACTTTTTTAAAAGATTTCCGTTAAGTGTGAATATACCCAGCTTTACACTTGTTCCTCCAATGTCAACTCCTACGCATACCTGTTCCATATTTTCTCCTTTATATTACTTAAGTACTATTCCTCTAAAGTCATTATCTCCAAGTATTGTAAATCCTGATAATAACCCTCTTTTTACGATCTTATGTATATTTGAATCAAGGCTGCCGCTGTATTTTATTACACCTGCCGTGTTCATTATTATAGCCTTATCATCCTTTGTCAGATAAATATACCCTTTTTGCATATCAAGATTTGAAAAATCTCCCAAAAACTCTTTTTTCAAAATAACATCGCCGGTTTTCGAGTATATATATAATGTGTGATTAAATTTTTTTCCGATGTGTTTTTATATACTACACAAAGTTTATTTCCCTCAAAGTCCACAGCTTCAATATCTTCTTCGACCTTTATTGTTTTAATAAGCTTCGGAGAAGCAACATTCTTTGACGAGAAGAAATAAAGTCCGTCAGATGCAATTGCTACCGAATTTATTTTTATCAAAATACCTTACTCTTGCCACCATTGAAGAAACAAACTCTTCATCAAAACCGCCTACAACTCTATTCGGCATATTTTGTCCGATCTCCGAGAAATCATAAAAAACGACTCTTCCCATCATTGAACTGCCCTTTAAATACTGGAATGTTGCCATAAGTGCGGTTCCGTCAGGTGACAATGCTATATCTGTAGGAAAGCCGTCTCCGGCAAGCTTTGACTTTATACTTATATTAAGCTGTTCGCCCTCTTTATTGTAGAAAAATATATATGTGGAATTTGAATCTTCTACCAATATGGTAATTATACCGGTTTTTGATACAACGGCCTTAAGTATCGGTAAATCAGTACCTATAGCCGCCACCCTGCCGTCTTTTTGTATAGCTTTCAAGATCATTTCCTCCGACATCAAATATTATCACATATTTTCCGTTATTATCGGTCTTTGGATTTGACATCTCATAGCTTTCTATCCACACTTCTTTTCCGCCGGGCTTTAAATACAATGCACCGTCTTTTGAGTACTTTAAAAAACCGTTACCAAGCTTTTCATAACCTACAAGACTGCCCTCACTGAGTTCATGAATCCATTTCAGTTTAAATTTATCATAACTCTTATACCGCTTTATTAATGTAAATACAACTGTAAAAGCAGTTATTAAAGCAAGCAGGAGGAGGATAAACCTCCCCCTTTCTACAAAAAAGTTGACATTTTGTCTTCTTCTGGATCTTGGAGCATTTTTCTCGTCAAGATCGGCAGTTACTATTATTCTGTCTTTAAGCTCCCGCTTCTTTATTTCCTTATCTTCTATCATCTCTTATCCGTTTTGTCTTCTTTTGTACAGATCTATAGCCTCAATCAGATTGGACGCTTCCTTGTCACTTATAAGTTTTTGTAAAGCCTCTATCTTTGACGGCTGTAAAAAGTCTCTTCCAAGATATGATTCATACTTATCGGATATATCTAAGTTTATCTCCGATCTTCTTGAAGCTATACTTCCGAGGCTTTGCTTTGTCACCTCCAGTTCATCGTTCAGACTATCAAGTTTTTCTCTTGAATTATCCGTTATCTCATCTGCAATAATTTTCTTTGTACTGTTTTCAAACTCGCTTACAGCTGCAGTTTTCTTATCCTTTATACTCTGTACATTAATCTTTGCTTCTTCTATCTCGGCATCAAAAGCTCCCAAATCATACTTTTCCTCTGACGAGTCGTTATTTATCTCTTTTGTTATCAGTTTGATTCTCTTAAAATCATTGTCAATAGTATCTCTCATAGCTCTTATCTTAAGCAGGCTGTCTCTATGTCTTGCTTTTGTAAGATTTCCTATCAATACATACAATCCGCCTATCAAAATAATAACCGCAAAGCAAATAAAAGGTAAATATATAGTTCTGTGATTCGGTATCAATTTATAAATCACCATAGGTATTGCAAGGAATGTTACAAGTACCGCTAAAACTATTTTTACAAAATCAAAGAATTTGTGTGGAAAATAAAATGTGTGATACAATCTTCCTCCGCAAAATCCCGGCAATTTTTCTTTTTTTATCTCGCTTTTTATTTCAGATTTTGTATTCGCTATATGATTGTGCAGTTCTTTGGTTTCGTCGGCAATTCTTTCACTTACCTTTTTACTCTTTGCCTTACCCTTCTTTGCCTCCAAAGATTTTCGGATATCTTCAGCCTTTTTAATCTCGGCATCATATGTGGATGTTATCTCTTTTAATCTTTTAGATGTGGTCTCGGCTATTCTGCCTTCCACGGCTTTCTTTTCAGCTTCTATAGCTTTGGTTACTCTGTCGCCTTCAGCTCTGAGTCTTTCCTCTTCTGTACTCAATGTGTCAAGCTCCAGCAGGGCACTTTTTGCACCTTCAAAAAAACTGTCATAGTCTAAAAATAGGTTCTGCCATAATACACTCTCCATTTTATTATTCTTCTATTATTTGTATTTCCAGATAGTCAAAAATCTATTTGTTCTATAAAGTTGTCAGCATTAAATC